>WNGG01010957.1_pt1 | contig 10950 bp, 9 predicted proteins | sample 5400661 | NCBI WGS metagenome assembly WNGG01 (sample SAMN13153372, study PRJNA577476) | soil metagenome | isolation source: 100 cm soil or saprolite under Garry oak tree replicate 1 | place: USA:California | collected 2016-06-15 | reverse complement strand
ACCCAGTTCAGAGGCGCGGTTCGTGACCAGCGCGGCGATGTCCTTGGGCGCGCGCAGGGGGCGCTCGATCACCGGGCCTTCACCGGCTTCAAACCGAAACGGCATGCCCATCACTTCCAGTGGGAGAAGCAGGTCGGCAAAGATGATGTATATGGAAACTGCCGCGTGGCAGATGCTAATGCGCAAGCTGGTGGACGTGCTGGCCGCGTACGCCGCAGAGCAAGTCACAGCCGGCGCCGACGCACTACAGATCTTCGATAGCTGGGTGGGCTGCCTGAGCGTGGAAGATTATCGCCAATACGTTCTGCCGTTCTCGACCGATCTTGTCCAGCGGCTCAAAAAGACCGGCGTTCCCATCATTTATTTCGGCACCGATACAGCCACACTGTTGCCGGCCATGAAAGAGACCGGAGCGCAGGTGATGGGCGTGGACTGGCGCTTCCCTCTCGACCAGGCATGGAGCAGCCTGAAGTTTCAGGGCGCAGTGCAGGGTAATCTTGATCCCGTATTGCTCTTTGCCGGGCAGAAAGAGCTGCGCTCGCGGACGGACGCCATTCTTCGCCAGGCTGCCGGCCGCCCCGGACACATCTTTAACCTGGGTCACGGAATTCTGCCGGAAACGCCCGTGGAAAATGTTCGCGCGCTGGTGGATTTTGTTAGAGAATTGAGCGCAGCATAATTCCGCTGGCGCTGTCCAGCCCAGATGAATGAGCGCTAATCAATGAGCGGTCCCAAATCAGCCATCCTGCTTCTTGCCCACGGCAGCCCTGACTCGCCTGCCGATGTCCCGGAGTTCATGAAGCATGTCACGGGTGGCCGCGTGGTTCCGGACGCAGTGATGAAAGAAGTCACGCACCGCTATTCGCTGATCGGCAAGTCGCCGCTTACGGAGATCACCACGCGGCAGGCGGAAGCGCTGCAAGCCAAGCTTGGCCTTCCGGTATACGTGGGCATGCGCAATTGGAAGCCTTTCATTGGCGAGGCCGTGCGGCAGATGGTTTCTCACGGCATCAACAAGGTAGTGGCCATCTGTCTGGCCCCGCAGAATTCTTCCACTAGCGTTGGACTCTATAGCAAGGTGCTGGGCGAAGAGCGTAAGCCCGGCATGGCTGTGCAGTTTGTCGACTCGTGGCATGACCATCCGCTGTTGATCCAGGCTTTTGCGGAGCGGCTTGAGCCCGTCTGCCGCCAGGCTAGCGCTGAAATGGGCGCTGCACTGCCGGTGATCTTTACCGCGCACAGCGTGCCCACGCGCACCATCCAGGCCGGCGATCCTTATGAAAAGCAGGCCAAAGAAACAGCGCGGCTGGTAGCGGAAAAAATCGCGGGCCTCACGCCAGAATTGCGCCACTTTGCCTTCCAGAGCCAGGGTATGTCCGGCGGGCCGTGGCTGGGGCCAACCGTGGAAAGCGCAATGCTCGAGCAAAAAAGGCAGGGGCACAAGGGCGTGGTGATCGCTCCCATTGGTTTTGTTTGCGACCACGTTGACGTGCTGTATGACATTGATATCGGCTTCCGCGAATTTGCCAAGGAGCAAGGGCTGAAGATGTGGCGGCCTGAGTCGCTGAATACGTCGGCGACCTTCGTTTCGGCGCTGGCCAAACTCGCGTCTACGCGGCTGGCGCTGGCCTCGGGGATTGTCTCGCTGGCATGAAGCGAATAGCCATCATCGGCGGAGGCATTGCGGGACTGAGCGCGGCCTTCTTCCTGGAAAAAGCCCGGCACTCCGGCGCAGACCTGCAATGGACACTGTTTGAGAAGTCCGGCCGGCTCGGCGGCGTGATTCAGACCGAAAGCCGCGATGGCTTTGTGATTGAGGCCGGACCGGATTCTTTTCTGAGCGCAAAACCTGATGGCGCCAGCTTGTGCCAGGAGTTGGGCATTGGCGATCAACTCATCAGTTCCAACGACGCTGATCGCAAGACCTACATCCTGGTAAAAGGCAGGCTCGTACCGATTCCCCAGGGACTGGAGTTCATGGTGCCAACGCGCGTGTGGCCCATGGCGACAACGCCGCTTTTTTCCTTCACGACAAAATTGCGCATGGCGGCGGAATTGTTTTCGGGCGCGCGCAAAGAAGCTGGGGACGAATCTGTTGGCGACTTTGTGCGCCGCCACTTTGGGCAGGAGATGGTGGACCGCGTTGCTGAACCACTGCTGGCCGGCGTCTATGGCGGCAACGCCGAGCATCTCAGCATCCGCGCAGTACTGCCGCGCTTTGCTGAGATGGAGCGTGAACATGGCAGCCTGGTGCGAGCGACGCTCAAGGCCAAGGCCCAGTTCAAGTCACAAGCGCCGGCCGGAGCAAAGCCGCAGCCGCTGTTCACGTCATTGAAGAATGGTATGCAGCAGATGGTGGAGGCGCTGGTAGCGGCGTTGCCGCAAACCTCCATCCGGTTGCGACAGCAAAATCTCTCGTTGCGGCCAGTGAATGACGACTGGCAGATTGAAAGCGCCGGCAGCAATGAAAAATTTCAAGAGGTGCTGCTGGCAGTGCCTGCGCCCTCAGCGGCCGCGCTGCTGCGGCAGTTTCATCCGACGCTGATTGAGGGGCTGGGCAAAATTGAATACACGTCTTCCGCCGCGGTGGCGCTGGCCTATGACCAGGCCGATCTGCCGCCCGGACACGGTTTCCTGGTGCCACGATCAGAAGGGCGCAAGATGATGGCTTGCACGTTTGTTCACAAGAAATTTCCGTACCGCGCGCCGGAAGGGATGAAACTTCTGCGCTGCTTCTTTTCCAGTTCGCGCATGCCTGATCTGCTCACGCACAGCGAAGACTCGCTGCAACAGATTGCCCGCCATGAGTTGAAAGAAATATTAGGAATGAACGCGGAACCCAGGTTCGCGCGCACCTTCCGCTGGAACCGCGCCATGGCCCAGTATGAAACCGGACATCTGGACCGCGTGGCCGAGATGGAAAAGATCATCGCGGCAATGCCGGGCTTCCATATCATCGGCAATTCGTTTCACGGGATCGGCGTGCCGGACTGCATCAAGTCCGCGCGGCTGGCGGTGGGGCAGATTACTTCCGGCGTTTCACAGCCCGCCGCGGTTTAGCCTTTGGGGCCTTCGCCGGAGACTTGGCTGTTGGCGTTGTGCGAAAAGCAGCCTGTTTGTTCTTCGGCAACTTTTCCAGAATCAGTTGGTATGAGGACTGGATCAATTCTTTGATTTCCGGCTGCCGGAGCGCATCCATTTCGATCATCGCGACCCAGTGATTGCGCGCCATGTATGGCGCCGGAATGATGCCTTCAATCTCCACCAATTCGGCGAATTTCTCTGGTGTGCACTTGAAGGCAATCTTCGTCGGACTCATGCCGGGTTCGAGGTTGGCGATGCAAAACATCTTGCCGGCGATGCGAAAAAGCAAGTTGTGTTCCCACTGCACGTCTTCAGTGGCATGCGGAAGCGCAAGGCAGCAGGCACGCACCCAGTCAATGTGAGAGGACATGAGGCGAATATAACGGCTGTCGATTGGACGAGCAACTTGCCTGGTCTAGTCAGCCAAGGCCAGAAGCGCCCTCACGATCTCCGCTTCTTCCTCCGGGCCGAAGACCGTACGCAGGTCAAGAAGTACGCGGCCCTCTTCCACGCGGGCAACGATCGAGGGCTGGTGATGGCGCAGGCGCGCTGCAAGTTCGTCGGCGCTGAGGGACTCTGCAGTCACGGCAAGCAAGAAGGTCGGTAACGAAGATGTTGGTGCAGAGCCACCGCCGACCAGCGATGTACCGGAAATGATCGTCGTCTTGAGGTGGGCCGCCGCACTAAGCCGCACTTGCAGGGCTTCCGCGCAAGCGCAAATGTCCGGCGCGGAGAGGCGCATCATGCGGGCAAAGGGAATGGCGTCGTGGTTCTGGCGGATGTATTCCATCAGCGTGCCTTCCAGCGCTGCGTAGGTCAGCTTGTCCACACGCAGCGCGCGGAAGAGCGGGTTGGAGCGCACGCGTTTGATCAGCTCTTCGCGTCCACTGAGCAGGCCGGCTTGCGGGCCGCCCAGCATCTTGTCGCCGCTATAGGTAATCAGGCCAGCGCCCGCGCGGAGGCTATCCATCACGCCACTTTCATTCACGCCCAGCGCGCGCAGTTGAAGCAGCGCACCGCCGCCCAGATCTTCCATCACGGGGATATTGTGCTTGCGTCCGAGCGCAGCCAGCTCTTCGAGTGACGGCTGCTCGGTAAAGCCGATGATGGCAAAATTCGAGCGATGCACACGCAGGAGCAGGCGCGTTTTTTCGGTAATGGCATTTTCATAGTCAGCCAGCCGCGTGCGATTGGTGGTACCGACTTCGCGCAGCACCGCGCCCGATTTGGCCATCACGTCCGGTACGCGGAATGAGCCGCCAATTTCCACCAGCTCGCCGCGCGAGACAATGACCTCGCCGCCTTCAGCCAGCGTGTTCAACGCCAGCATGACCGCGGCGGCGCAGTTGTTGACGACCACGGTGCGAATCCCGCTCACTCCCTCCTGGTTCAGAAGACGGGAAAACAGGCGCTCCACGTGAACGTCGCGCTTGCCGCGCTCCCCGGCGGCGATATCAAATTCAAGGTTGGAATAGCGGCCAGCAACTTCAGTGATGCGCCGGATGGCCGACTGTGCCAGCGGCGCGCGCCCGAGGTTCGTATGCAGGATCACGCCGGTTGCGTTAATGACCGGCCGCAACGAAAATTCCATCGCGCTGCTCAGGTGTCGGGCGACGGCTTGCGGCAGGTGCGCCACGGCAAGTTGGACGGCCTGTTGTGTACCCAGCGTGCCTGAGCTGATCTCCTCGCGCAGGCTCTCAAGCACGGCGCGGACAGACTCTGTTACCGCTGGCTGACCTTCACCGGCCAGTAGCTCAGCGAGATCGGTGCTCTTCCTCAGTTCGTCGACTGACGGGAGCAGGCGGTAGAGATCGGATTTGGAGCTGGTCGTCACAGATCAGTATTATTCCACAGAATATTGCCGCAGATTTCTGCTGATGGGCGCAGATCTTCATTCTTGTCGCTTCGCTCCAAACCGCTCCAAAGTTTCGCTCGATATAGAGTTCTCGGCTCCTGATGCAAGCCGCTCGGCGCGCAAGTCGGCCTCGCGGCCCGATCTCCAAATGCAAAGATTAGCTGCGAATTTCGTGAATGAACACGAATCAAAGCATGATTCGCGTGTTTCGCGTTGATTCGCGGTTAATTTTTCTTTGGCTAGTGCCGGGGGGCTCGTTGCTTTGGCTGAGTGCTGAACGCTGACGGCTGATTGCTTGCTTACCCCACCTCCACCAACCCGTACCTTCTCTGCCAATGCTGGTGGAGGTGCTGCATCACGCGTTTGCGGTCTTCCAAAGATATTTCCGGATCTTTTTCTTCCACCAGCTTTGCAGCTTCCAGCTTGGCCAGTTCCAGCAGGTTGCGGTCGCGCAGGATGTTGGCAATCCGCAGCCCGGGCATGCCCGCCTGCTTAGTGCCGAAGAATTCTCCGGGGCCGCGCAGTTCAAGGTCGAGTTCGGCGATCTCAAAGCCATCCTGCGTACGGACCATTTCATTGAGGCGGCGCTCGGCTTCGGGTGAAACTTTTCCGCCGGTCATAAGCACGCAATAGGACTTAGCCGCGCCGCGGCCAATGCGTCCGCGAAGCTGGTGGAGCTGGGAAAGGCCAAAGCGCTCCGCGTGTTCCACCACCATCACGGTGGCATTGGCCACGTCCACACCGACTTCAATCACCGTGGTGGAAACCAGGACGTCAATTTCGCCGGCCTTGAAGCGGTGCATGGTCTGTTCTTTTTCTTCCGTGTTGAGGCGGCCGTGCAGCAGGCCGACGCGCAGGTCAGGAAAAATATTTTTCCGCAGCTCGTCGTACATGTGGAGTGCGGCCTTGAGTCCCGTTTTTGACCGTGAGCCCGCCGGCTCGGCGGCGAATTCCATTTCCTGCTGCTCCGCCGGCGCGCCTTCAATCACGGGATATACGACGTAAGCCTGGCGGCCAAGCTTGACCTGCTTGCGCACAAAGTCCCAAACTTCATCGGCGCGCTGGTCGGAAATTTTGCGCGTGGTGATGGGCGTGCGCCCGGGCGGCATCTCGTCGAGCACGCTGGTATCAAGGTCGCCATAGAGCGTGAGCGCAAGCGTGCGCGGGATGGGCGTGGCGGTCATGACAAGCGTGTCCGGCTCGGCATCACCTTTCTTCATCAGCTTGAAACGCTGCATCACGCCAAAGCGGTGTTGCTCGTCCACAATCACAAGGCCCAGCTTGTGGAACTCAACTTTTTCCTGGATCAAGGCATGCGTCCCGATAACAAGGTGCACGTCACCGCGCGCGATGTGGCGGCGGGCGCTGCGCTTCATATCTTCATCGAGCGAGCCGGTCAGCAGCAGGATGCGATAGCCGGCCACGTCTTCCAGGATGCGCCGCGCGGAGAAATAATGCTGTGTCGCAAGAATTTCCGTGGGCGCCATCAATGCCACCTGATAGCCGTTTTCAATGGCGATGGTCGCTGCCTGCAACGCGACGATGGTCTTGCCCGAGCCGACGTCACCCTGAAGCAGCCGGCGCATGGGAGAAAGGTGCTGCATATCATGGGCAATTTCGCCGAGCACGCGCTTCTGCGCCGCAGTGGGCTTAAATGGCAGGATTTTCTTCAGTGACTGGCGGACGCTTTCCGTCAGGGCAAATGAGACGCCAGGACGCTCGCGCATCTTGCGCCGCTTCAGCTCCAGCCCGACTTCAAGGAAGAAGAGCTCTTCAAAGATCAGCCGTTTGTGGGCTGGGGTAGCGTGGTTCTGCAGAGCGGTAAAAGCCTCGCCTTCGGGAGGAAAGTGGACCTGCTCGAATGCGAGACGGCGGTCCAGCAGGTCCAGTCGGCGGCAGAGCGCAGGCGGCAGGCCGTCGGGAATCTGCGCCGCCAGATTCTGCAGCGCACCATAAATGATGCGACGGAACCAGCGCGAGGTCAGTTTGGTGTTGGCTGCCGATTCATAAATAGGAACGATGCGGCCAACTTCGAGCGACTCGATGTCTTTTGCGCTTTCCAGGTCCAGCTCGCCTTCGCCACCACCTGCGTCATTCAGCAGTTCGAATTGCGGCTGGTTGATCTGCAGGCCTCGGCTCTTCCATCCTTCTTCCACCTTGCCATAGAGAGCGACGAGCTGGCCGGGCTTGAAACGGTCACGCAGGTATTCGCCGTGAAACCAGATGCATTTCAGGGTGGAGCGTCCCTGGCCGGCTACCAGTTCAAAGATGGGCATACCACTGCGCGTGCGAAAGACGGCTGAGTTGCGTACCTCGGCAATGACGGTGGCCATTTCACCGGCGCGCAGCTCACTGATGCCACGCGGGTTCAGTCGGTCTTCATAGCGGAAAGGCAGGTAGTAGAGCAGGTCCTCGACGGTGGAGATGTTCTTCTGCTCCAGCCATTCGGCAATGCGAGGGCCAACGCCCTTCACGAATTTTACTTCTGTATCGAGGTTCAGCATCTTCTATTTCTGTTGCTTCGCTCCAAACCGCTTACGAACCTTTTTCTTGGAGGGGTTACCGCCCTTGCTGCGGTGTCCGCTCGGCGCGCACGCCGGCCTCGCGGCCAATGGCTACGAGCAGAAAGGTAAGTCGTCGCTCAACGAAGCCGGAATAAGACAGTCTAATATGAACAAAGGGCCAGCCGTGTTTCAGCCTCTTGCCGACCTTCGTTTGGCTACGCGTTTTTTTGGCCGGGAAGAGCCTTGCTCGGCGTTAAAGAATTGCGGCAGGCTGAAATGGTCAATATTGAAGGTGAATTTATTGGTGCATGACGGACATGCCGTTTCGTGCGTTCCTTCATTCACCTGGCTGGGATCGACATCAAACGAGCGCAGACACTTGGGACAGGTGACGATGATCTGCCCGGAGCCGTTCAACGCAATCCAGATGGGAGAGGTGTTGCGCTTGCCCGGCACGGGACGCTCCGGCGCCTTGCGCACCAGTTCCTTCACCTTACCCAGCAGGTTGGGGATGGAATAATCGCCTTTCTGGAAGAAAGTGTTAGCCAGAACGCCGTCCGGCACATTGTCGGTGACGTACTCGCCGCTCAGCGCGATGGTGGGAATCTGCGGGAAGCGGTTGCGCATCACGGCAAGAAATTCAAATCCTGACATGTTGGGCATGCGCAAATCAGAAATGATGAGATCAGGCAGCGCTTCGTCCAGGGCGTGAAGGCCTTCCAGTCCGTCCGCCGCGGTAAGGACCTCATAGCCTGCGGCCTCAAGCACGGCGGCGCCGGTGATTCTGACAGGAGGCTCGTCATCGACAAAGAGGACACGGAAGCGGAAAGTTGGCATGCGGTTCCCTGGGCCCAAGGCGCTGGTGTGTGGGGCGACTGGCCCTCAAGTATAGCAGCTACTATGGCCTGTTTTGGCGGGCTTGCTCTTGTTGGCGACAGCGGACTACGCCTAAACTGGACGTTGAAACTCTCATGACAAAAGCTCCGGTCAGGACCGTTTGCGTAATTATGGTAGTGGCTTTGTGCGCGACGTTGAATGCATTGCAGGAGACGCCGGCTGCGCAGACTTCGCCGACTCCTGTGGCGCAGCCAAGTCCACGCGTAGAGCAGCAACTGCAGGGTGAAGACCAGACGCCCAGCCTTCCGCCCACGAGCGATCCCAAAGAGATAGTGCGCCGAGCGACAGAGGTTGACCACCACAATTTTGAGCGGGCACAGAAATATACCTGCACGCAGCGTGAAATCATCAAGCACCTGGACAAACACGGGAACGTAAAGTCCACTGAGATCAAAACGTTCGACATCAATTTTTATTTCGGCGAATTTTATGCGCGTCTGGTGCAGCAGGATGACAAGCCTCTGAGCGAAAAGGAGCAGAAGAAAGAAGACGAGAAGCTGGAGAAATTCCTGGCCAAGCGCCGCAATGAGAGCGAAGAAGACCGGCAGAAGCGCACGGAGAAACAGCGGAAAGAGCGTGAAGAAGGGCGGGCGTTTGTCCGCGACGTGCAGAACGCCTATGACTTCCGCCTGGTGGGCGATGAGCAAGTGTCCGGTGAAGACGCCTGGGTGATTGAAGCAACGCCGCGCAAGGATTTCAAGCCGACGCAGCCGCACGCCGACATCCTGAAGAAGATCAAAGGGAAGATGTGGATCGAGAAAAAAGATTACAACTGGGTGAAGGTTGAAGCGGAAGCGATCGACACTATTTCTTTCGGGCTATTTCTTTTCCGCATCCATTCCGGGTCGCGATTTTCTCTGGAGAACGCGCACATCAATAACGAATTCTGGGGCCTGCACCGGCTGGCCATCAACGGCAGCGCGCGCATCGCGTTGTTAAAGAATGAGATTGCGGAGCAGGAAGACGAATTTTCCAATTACAAGAAGTTCAGTTCTACGGTAACGATCCTGCCGGGCGTGCGGGAGGTGCCGCCGGAGGAGAAGCCGAAATAGTTTCTTCCTTAAGCTTGCACGCGATAGGTTGCGCCAATTCGCCATCGGTTTTTCAGCGGCTGAAAGGCAGCTCATCCAAAGATCACCTACGGCACGACTGGAAAAGTCATGCCCTGACGCTTGTCTTGCCATAGGGATCGCCCCAATGCTCCTGGTAATGCCGATTCTCCTTCCAACTGATTTCACGAAGGCGGAAATCGTGCGCCTTGCGCCGCATTTGTCTCCACTGCCAATGCCGTCGGGCAAAACTTTGCTGGCCCCAGGGGAAGAGATCGCCTACGCGTATTTTCTGGAAACAGGCTTGGCGTCAGTAGTTGTGGCAATGGCCGACGGGAACACGGTGGAAACAGGGGTCATCGGAAACGAAGGAATGATTGGGATCCCAGTATTGCTGGGAACCAAAAGCATGCCGACACGAACATTCATGCAGATCCCAGGCAGCGGTTTCAAGATCAAAGCGCAGCGCCTGAGCGACGAGTATGAGAAACAGGGCACGCTGCGAAAATTGATCAACCGGTATTTTCAGGCGCATCTGGTGCAGACCGGCCAGACGGCGGCTTGCAACCGGCTGCACGACATTGCCGAACGGCTGGCGCGCTGGCTGCTGATGTGCCATGACCGCATGGAAGAAGATATCTTCACCATCACGCATGAATTTCTGGGGCACATGCTGGGAACGCCGCGTTCCACGGTGAGTTTGGCGGCGGGAATTTTGCAGAAAGACGCATTGGTGAACTACTCTCGCGGCAAGGTAAAGATCCTGGACCGTAAAGGCCTGGAGAAGAAGGCGTGCGAGTGCTACCGGACGATCCGAAACGAGTTTGACCGGTTGGGAATTTCTTCTGTTGATGGCAACACACCGCGCGTGGCCACGACCATCCTGAAAAAATAGAGAGCACAGCAATGGCCTGCCCCTTGTGCTTATGGTCGGGCGGGATCGTTTCTGTGCGGCAGCTTTAAATCTCATTCCCATTTTGGTCCAGTCTCGAGCAATGGTAAGTCTTGTTTTATCTGCACAAACTGACTCTTAAGGTAGAATTGGCCCGCTGAAACTTTGCGAGGTGCTGGAATGTTCCAGATACGAATTACCCTCCTGATGCTAGCGTGCCTCTCCACATGTTACGGCCAGGAACCAGCTACTAAGTCTAAACCTCCACATTCCATCAAACACACACCTGCCGTTACTACCTGCGATACAACAACCACACCTCCTCCGGCTTCCAATTTCCCCAAGGGGTTCGACTACCCCGAGCCAGTCCAAAATTGGGTGCAACAAGGTAATGGCGACCGCATGCGCTTGCACGGATGGTGTCTTTTCGCCGGTTTGAATCAGGTTTTCAAACCCAACGGGCCGCTCCACTGGCAGACCTGGAGCACCTCCACGCAGGCTTTTCCCTTCCAGTACAATCCCTGGAAAGGCGCTAACGGTGTCGCGCTGCCCCAGCGGCCTTCTCCGCTGAATGCCCGCAACCTTGCTCACGCAAGAGTCGGCGGCGCAAATGCCATCAATAATCCAGCGCCTAAGTATCCGATCAACGCCGCGGTTGCCAAAAAATAT
>WNGG01008986.1_pt1 | contig 10950 bp, 9 predicted proteins | sample 5400661 | NCBI WGS metagenome assembly WNGG01 (sample SAMN13153372, study PRJNA577476) | soil metagenome | isolation source: 100 cm soil or saprolite under Garry oak tree replicate 1 | place: USA:California | collected 2016-06-15 | reverse complement strand
TACTGGGCTGAGGACCAGTGTCCGGATTCGTCGTACTGCGGCCCCATCCCCGCCGATCGAAAGCGACAACCCGATATCCCGCCTCGACAAAGCCCGGAATGTTGTACTGCCAACTGTCGGCATTGCCTGTGTTCGCGTGGAGCAGTACGACCGGCACGCCGCTACCGCCACTGTCCGTGTACCAGAGGCGTACGCCCGGGAGATCCGCGTATCCCGCGAACCGCGGGATAGGAGTCTGTGCCGCGGATGCCATAAACAGGAACAACGATCCCGCGCCTAGGTGCAGGTCCAGGAGCGCCGCAGCGGTGAGGCCAATAACCATCAGGTGCGTCTGATTCATCAGACTTCTCCTAAGGGTTCAACTTCTCGGCGCCCACGATAAAGCGACAAAGATAGGCCTTTAATCTTACAGGTCTTCAGGCTTTCCTGTGAAGCAGGGCTCGGAGATTACCGCCGAGGCGCGGAGGGCGCGGAGAAAATTGAATAAAAATAGCATCTTGAAGAAGCCCTCTGCGAGCTCTGCGTCTCCGTGGTGCAACCTTTTTCACAGTAAACCCGGAAGAACGAATCTTACTATCTCATAGAGCTATTCAATTTTTCTCTTCCTTCTCCATCGCCGACTTCTTAAACTCCGTCCGCATTTCCGACTGCAAGCGGCCCATTCGATATTTCTTCCAGTCGATGAACTTGCCGGCCTCCGCCAATGCGGGATGAACTTTCTGAATCTTGCGCCACATCTCCTGCGTGATGAATCGATAATCGGGATGGCCCTGAGGCATGGTGCGTAATTCGCACATATGCACGGCTTCGCGCAGGTTCATCTTCATGTACCAGCGAATCTTGAATGCAAACGGCACCACGTACTGGGTTTCAGAAGGAAAATCACGATGAATTTTTTCGTAGAGTTCCGCCGCTTTTGCCATGCACTGATCGAACTCCGGCTTGAAACCCGCCTCTTCGATCTCTTGCGGCGTATCATAACCATGCACGGTCGTGAAGTCCTGGCGCTCTTGAGTGAGTATGCGGTGACGATGCAGGTCGCGATACAAACCCAAGTTACCGAGAACGTCGAACGTGTAATAGACGTTCTCAAACGCCCGGCCCGGTTTGTCCCGGCGGTGCCGGCGTTTGCTGAAATGTTCGTTGAGAATTTTCCGCCGCTCGTCCGCGCTTAGCTTGTTGGCAAGCTCGCGCAGTTGCGCCAGCGGCTGACGCGCGTGGGAGTAGAGAATGGCGGCAATAATTTTTTCCTCGGCCTGGGCGTCGTAATCGATGAGCATCACGGGCTCAGCCGATTTCAGGGGCGAGGTGGTTACGGCATTTTTGGCCAGCGCCTTGGCCGCCGCCGCCGTGCTGACAAGATACTCGTTGAACTGCGCGCGCTTCACGAACGACGGGATAAGCTGGTTAAGCTCGCTATGCATCGCGCCGGCCAACTCTTTCGCTTCGCTCAACTCATGTGAGTACAGCTTGCTCAGCAGATACTCGAATGCCTGCCCCACGCCAAAAAGGCCGACATTCGTCAGAGTCGCCGCCGGCAAATAACTGCGGAGCACGTCGCAGGCATGGGCCCGCACGGTGGCGCGGTACGCGGTTTCCGCCCATCGTTGGAGCTTTTCGTTTCCCTTGGCTTCGTCATAACTCAAAGTCTTGCCCGTCGTGGGATGTCTGAGCTGCATCTCATCGATCGGCAGTGAACGAGAGACGAACTCCAGCATCGGCTCCATCTGTCGCGAGTAGGTGTCGAAGAGAAGATTCATGACTTCGAGATAAGCGTCGCGGTGGCGCGAGCTGATGATCCGCGGCTCCCGGTAAAATAGATATTCGCCCGCGGCGTTTTTCTGATCGAAGCGCACGTAGCGCGTCGACTTTTCAAGTGGCGCGATGCCGATGCGCGCGTCTTCCAATAGCTTCGCCGCGACGTTGGAGATGTTCTCGCACGCGATGTGTGCGCCGCCCAACTGCGCTACGGAATCATCGCCGTAGCCGACCAGCACGCGATCGTAGAACGCTCGTGCTTTTTTAAGCGCGGCACTATTGTCGCTTGCGGAAGTCTGCGCTCCGAGCAAATCTTTCAACCCAAGCTCGGGATCACCGAGAAATTCATCGAGAAACGTCCGGCGTAAACTCTTCGTCGAGCGGCTATAGCGGGAAAAAAGCGCGCCTGCCACTTCCTGGGGCAGCTTGAGACCGAACACCGATCGCTCGAGGTTGGTAAAGAAAGGGATGAGGCTTTTTTGTTCGTCAGGTGTGAACTCAGAACTCATGCGACGGACTTTCCTAACAGACAACACAAGGTGTTCGACTGTCCTGCCTCAGAAGTTCGCCGTAAATTCCCGCCTCATTCCGCCCAAAAATCTCCCCTTCCCCTCTTTTCCAAAGAGGGGTTAAAATCCTACGGACAAAATTCCCCCTTTGAAAAAGGGGGACAGAGGGCGATTTGAGTGCGGCTTTAGCGGATGCCATGGTTTGGAGTTTTTCGAATGAACTTCTGAGACACCACATTAGTTAGTTGGTTTCGGAAAAATAACACAGTCTGAACCGCGGTCCAATCAGAATCGCGGTTCACCTCGCGATTCCCGGCTGGCAGATGGCATGAACAATCGAATCAAGCATTCCCCTTCTCTCAGCCGAGAAGCGGATGAAGGGCGAAAGAAGAGCCGGACGGTAGATAAGCAAACGAATCAACGAGTTTATGCTCCGTCGCAACCGAAAAGTCCGTCTGCACTCTCGCTCGTACAGGCGAAGGTGATCGGCAGAAAAGTCGCTTCTTCGGAATGCCTGATCTATGCACTTTGCGGCGAGCTCGCCGCTTTTGAGGGCGAAGTAAATCCCTTCGCCGCTAACCGGCTCATTCACCCGCGCAGCGTCGCCCACGAGAAGAACTGCCTCGGCGTATGAGCGCCGCAGCGGAAAATAAACCGGGTACGTCGAGCGGATTTCGCCGACGCGCTCGCTCCGATCAAGGATTTCTTTCAGACGGGAATTTTGCGGGAGACAAGATTCGATCAGAAGATCAACCGAGCGGTGATGGAACAGCCGATACTTCTCCACCGCGAAGCAAAGATTCACAGTATCGCCGCCCACCCCCACGAGACCCGCGTAGCCGCCGGGGAAGAGATGAATTTCGACTTTGCCCTGCCTCGCCTTCGCGGATTTCAAACGCAGCTGAAATCCGACGGCTCGTCCCTGCATCGTCGCGCTACCGGCTAGTCCGAGACGATGAGCTACCCAAGAGTTTCTGCCGTCGGCACCGATCAAGATTTTCGCGTGAAGCTCCTCAAGGTTACGCGAACGCTCCACTTCCAGAAACCAGTTATCCGAGTCCCGTCTCAGCTCTCGCAGCCTGCACTCCTGCAAAACTGCGACTCCTCCGCTCTCGGCTTCTTTCAACAGAAGATGATCCAAAGAAGCCCGGCGCAGCCCGAGGCCGAAAAACGTGTCGCCATTTCTTGATGATAAGGGAACTTCGGCTTCTTCTCCCGAGCAAGAAGTGAGGCGAAACGCCGTGACCTTCTCATGATCACTTGAGAGAACTTTCTCCTCCACACCGAGCTTGCGAAAGAGCGGCCAATTAGCAGGATTGACAAAATCGCCGCAGAGCTTTTCCCGTGGGAACCGTTGCTTGTCCAGAAGAGCAACCGAATAGCCTCTGCGCGCGAGAGAAATGGCTGCGGCTGATCCTGCAGGGCCCGCCCCGACAACGGCTACGTCGAATTTCTGCATGATCAGCTTCGAATCGAAATCAGCGCCATGACCCGAAACGGAAAAACCCAAAATATCTCAAATCGACCGACGTCGGCGCGGCGAAAAAGCTCGCGCCATTCGGCCATCGTGAAGGCGCGCCACACCGATAACGGCGCGTCGGTCAACGTCATGACATTGCGAGTGAAGAGCCTTGTGATGGCGCGAATCCCATAATAGGCCAAGGGATGGCGCACTAAATCGCTGACGATAATGGTTCTGCGTGCGACCTTAGACCACGTCCTGAGCAGCGTGACGACATTGTCTTCGGAGAAATGATGCAGTAGCTGTGAGGCGAGAACGAAATCGAACGAAGCCGCCCGGAACGGCAGTGCCATTGCATCGCCTTGTACCAGGGAGATTTCGGGATAATCGCGAGTCTTTTCCGCCGCCACTGCGACTGTGACCGGTTCCGTCTCGATGGCGACCAATCGCGCCGCTATGCGCTTCTTTCGAATCCTTGTCGCGATCCGCGCTGGGATATCGCCGCTTCCGGCGCCGACGTCTAGCAAACTGAAGCGAGCTAATTTTTGTTCCTCAACGAGCCGCGCCACGGCGCGCATTACGCCGCGATACCCGCCCAGGTAGCGGTTGATGATTGTCAAATTGCGCAGATCTTGTTGCAACAATTCTTTCGGCTGATCGGGCAGATCCATCATCTCCTTTTCGAGACTTCGCCTCATCCTGAAGCTCCCCGGGCGATGACCAGCGCCGAATTCTTCGAGCCAAAACCGATGCAGTTGCAAAGAGACACGTCTACGGTCTTTGAAATGCTGCGATTGGGAATGTAGTCGAGGTCGCACTCCGGATCGGAATTTTCATAGTTGATGGTCGGCGGAAGCAGACCGTGTTTCATCCCCAAAATAGCCGCCGCCACGCCGGCCGCGCCGGAAGCGCCTTGCGGATGGCCGATCATCGACTTGATCGAGCTCATGTGCGTTTGGTAAGCGTGCCGGCCAAAGCAAATTTTGACGGCCAGGGTCTCTGTCTTGTCATTGAGAAACGTCGAGGTGCCGTGCAGCGCAAGATAGCCGATTTCATCTTTGGCGACTCTCGCATCTTGGACCGCCAACGTCATGGCGCGCGCCGGCTCCTCGCCGCTCGGATCCAAGCGCACCCGATGGTACGCGTCGCACGTCGATGCATAACCCAATACCTCGGCAAAAATCCGCGCGCCGCGAGCCAGAGCCCGCTCCTGGTCTTCGAGTACGAAAACCCAAGCGCCTTCGCCGAGAACGAAGCCGTCCCTCAGGCGGTCGAAAGGGCGCGAGGCGCGCCATGGTTCTTCGTTGTGCGACGTTGAGACCGCGCGCATGACGCAAAAGCCCTGCATGATCCCCGGCGTGATCGTTGCATCGACACCGCCGGTGACAAGATGGTCCGCGAGACCGAAGCGGATCATATTGAAAGCGTAGCCGATGGCATCCGTCGAGCTGGTACAGCCTGTAGAAATCATGTGGCTCGGTCCGTGCAAATCGAAGTAAAGGGAAATCTCGCTGGAAATCGTCCCGAGGGTAGAGCTCGAAACATTATAAGCGCTGACTTTGCGCAATTGATCATTGAAATAGAGGCGATACTGCTCTTCAGTGAAATCCGGTGTGCCGCCGCCGCTGCCGAGTACCACGCCCCAGGATTGTTTTTCCTCCAAGCTGAAAGACTCCGGCGACAAGCGCGCGAGCTGCAAAGCCTCTTGGGTTGCGGCAATGGCGAAAGGAACGGCCCTTCCCATGCGCTTCAGTTCGTTGGCGGGCAGATAACCGTCCGAGTGAAAGTTCTTTACTTCACCGGCGATACGACAGGAAAGCGGTTCCGGATCAAAGCCAGTGATCGTGTCGACGCCGCTTATGCCATCGCGCAGCGCCTCCCAAAAGGCCTTCACGCCGATGCCACTGGGACTGACCGCGCCTAGTCCCGTCACGACGACCCGCCGACGGGCGGGACGACCGTTATTTACGCTCATCTTGACTCTTCATAGTGGAAATAGTTTTCTTGAATTTTAAACATAACACCCTTAACCCATTCCGTTAAGTTGCACCCTGAGGGGAGGCGGTACGATGAAATTGGTGATTGCCGGCGCGTCGGGTTTCATCGGTTCGGCGCTATGCTCGCGTCTCTTGGACAAAGGTCACGTCCTGACGCTCCTTACCCGAGTGGCGCCGCGCGACGCCAGCACGGCAACCAAACGATGGCTCCACTGGACACCCGGCACTCCGGGACATTGGGAGACAGGCGTGGACGGCGCCGACGGGGTGATCAATCTCGCCGGTGAACCCATCGCGGCAAAAAGGTGGACAGGACGCCAAAAGCAAAAAATTCTCACCAGCCGCATCGAGACGACGAATAGCCTCGTCGAAGCTATCAGGAAGGCAAAGCAAAAACCCGGCTTCTTAATCAACGCCTCGGCCGTCGGTTATTACGGGCCTCGGGGCGACGAAACCGTCACCGAAGAAGCTGCGGCGGGAAATGACTTCCTGAGCTCGGTGTGCCGGGAGTGGGAAGAAGAGGCAAAGAAGGCTGAGTCGCTTGGCCTGCGCGTCATTCGAGTGCGGACCGGTATCGTGCTTGGGCGGGGCGGAGGCGCGTTGGCGAAGATGGTTCCGCCGTTTAAGTTCTTTGTCGGCGGTCCACTCGGTTCGGGCACGCAGTGGATGTCGTGGATCCATTTGGAGGACGAAGTAGGTTTAATGCTTTATCTCATCGAACACTCGCAAGCCACCGGCCCCTTCAATGCCACCGCGCCTAACCCGGTCAGGATGAAAGAGTTCTGCCAGGTTCTGGGACAAGTCATGGGCCGTCCCTCGTGGGCTCCCGTGCCGGCCTTCGCGCTTCGTCTTGCTCTGGGAGAGTTGGCGGAGATGCTTCTCACGGGCCAGCGGGTTATTCCCGCAGCGGCTCAAAAGCTGGGCTATCAATTTCGCTACGCCAATCTCGACGCGGCCCTGAAAGCTTGCATGCCTCTGTGAAAAGAGGCCACTGCCCAGAGGACAACGGACTACGTGGTCTGAAGGACTCGGATGATTCACCACGGAGGCGCAGAGGGCGCGGAGGGGGAGTTTGAAAATAAAAAACTCCGCGTACTTTGCGCCTCTGCGGTGAGTCCTTCTTTTTGTCCTTTAGTTGCGGCTCTGCCGCGCCAGGGAAACCGATATGAATTCTAAAAGTCAGGTCATTTTGATCACCGGCGCATCGAACGGCATCGGCCGGCGTCTTGCTTTAGATCTGGCGGCCAAGGGAGCTGTTGTCATCGGGTGTGGCCGCTCGCAAGAGCGACTCGATGAGATGTTAACCGAAGTCAGACACATCAGTTCGTCATCCGCCGCCATCGCTTGTGATATCGGCCAACTTGACCAAGTTCGTGTTATGATCGCCAAAGTTTTGGCTGATTTCGGTAAGATCGACATCCTCATCAACAACGCCGGCATCGGCATGCGCCAGCCGTTCGTCGAGATGTCTTTTGAGATCATCGAAGACATCATGCGAACCAATTATCTCGGCGCGGTCTATTGCACGCATGAAGCGCTGCCTTCGATGATCGCACGCGGGCGAGGTCACATCGTCAACATCTCCTCCGGAGCGGGAAAGATAGGGACCTTGAACATGGCCGCTTACTCTGCGTCCAAGTTCGCCATCAACGGCTTTTCCGAGAGTCTCTATCATGAGCTCAAGCCGTTGGGCATCGATGTCTCGGTAGTCTGCCCCGGACCCGTCGAGACAAATTTCAACCGGCTGTTCGCCGATACCCAGCCTAAATCTCCGCCCAGGTTGATCATCACTCCCGAAGCGGTTTCACAGGCCGTGATCGCAGTCATCGAAACAAAGAAGTTTGAAGTGGTGGTGCCGCGTTGGTTAGCTTTGATGTGCTGGTTTAAACGCATGACACCCAATCTGTTTCGGTCTGTTTCGCATCGTGCTTTTCGACGCCATGTTATAACCGCCAAAAAACCATGAGATATAATTCCCCGGCGTCCAGTTATGATCCGACGGGAGGGTCTTAGCCCGACAAATCATAGGGCGCTTGATTGTGAGGGGAAGCTGATTCCGCCCGATTAATTTGAGGCCCGGGAATCTTTTGCTGACTTTTTCAAAGCCCGATTGGCGGAGAAAAGGTTCTCGCCCCCTTTTCCCGTCTTCCCAGATCCCAATATGAGACGATTGAAATTGAGAAACGGGCGGAAAGATATCGACGACAAGTACAAGAAAATGATATTTGGGGAGAATGCAAAAGGGTTCTAAAATCCAACGTCAGCTCTTCCTGTTGACGATATAGGAGTAAGCATGTTTGCAGACGTTAACGGCATTCGACTTTACTACGAGTCGCAAGGCGATGGGCCGCCCGTCGTGCTGGTTCATGGGTTGGGGTTGAGCGGTGACATGTGGCGCTATCAAGCGCCGGCGCTGGCACAGCGCTATCGCGTCATCACGCTTGACACGCGAGGGCACGGTCAATCTAGCAAGCCGCCGGGTCCCTATGACATGGCGATGTACGTCGAGGACATGCGCCAGCTCCTCGACTTTCTCGGATTTGAAAAGCCCGTGTTGATCGGATTGTCCATGGGCGGCGGCATCGTCCAGAGCTTCGCACTGGCACATCTGGAACGCGTGCTCGCCCTAGGCCTGATCTCTACCGGTAGCGATCACACCGATGCCGTGCGCGCCGAGTTTTTTCATAACCCCGATACCGTCGAGCGTGAGGGCATGTCGCCGCTCATCGAATCTCTCGTTCCGAAATGGTTTGCACCGGCTTCCATTGAGCATAGGGCGGCCGAGGTCCAACGTACGTTACAAACCGAATTGGCCAACGATCCTTCGGCCTGGGCAGCGGCCGCCCGTCTCAACGGCGCTCGCAATTGGACGGCGCAGCTTGGCCGGATTACCTGTCCGGTTCTATACATCGGAGGCGCGCTGGATCGGTCAGCGCCGCGGCGGGCGGAGACTTACCCGCGCTACCTTCCCGACGTTGAGGTGCACCTTCTGCCAGACGTAGCGCACCTCCTGCCGCTGGAAGTGCCCGATCAAGTCAATGGACTGCTGCTTCGTTTCATGGACCGCGTCTATACGGCGTAGGGTAAAACCATAGACCGCATCTTGATGGGGAAATTGGATGACATGCGAGCGCTTTGTAGATGTGGACGGTGTTAGGACACGCTATTTCGACAAGGGAAGCGGTGAAGTGTTGGTTCTGTTTCACGGCAGCCATCTCGGGACCAATGACGCCTGCGAGAGCGCGCTCGACTGGGAGCTAAATTTCGATAGGCTAGCCGGATGGTTTCGGGTGATCGCAGTCGATAAGCTTGGACAAGGTCATACGGATAATCCGAAACGGGACGAGGATTATACGATGGCCGCGACTGTCAGACACGCTTACCGGTTTCTTCAGACGCTCGGGTTAAAAGACGTGCACGTGATCGGCCACTCGCGGGGCGGATACGTGGTTGGACGTCTTGCTCTTGAACAACCGGAAATCATTCGATCGTGCATCATCGTAGATAGCGGGACGCTTGCTCCCGGTCCTTCCGAAACCGAGACCATTATGGCTCAGGCGCCTCAACCGCGCTTAACTCGCGAGAGCCAGCGCTGGATTGTGGAGCACTACTCCTATAGCGGGGCGCACATTACAGATTCATGGCTCGATGCAGCCACTGCGATCGCGAACCTGCCTAAATACCAGGAAGCGGTGAGCAAGATGTACGACCAGGGACTTAGGAACAAACAATTCCTGCCGCAGCTCGCGCTCGACAAAGAAGAATCTCTCAACTGGATCATCCAAGGCCGCCTCACGAGTCCGACTCTTCTTGTCTGGGGATACAACGATCCCACTGCGGCATTAAGGCGCGGACAATATCTTGTTGACCTTATCGCCCAAAGGACACCGATCGCGGAGATGCACGTTATCAATCACGCCGGTCACTTTTGCTATCGTGAACAGCCAGAGACCTTCGACTACATCATTCGAGGATTCGTGGAAAAAGTGTCCAGAGGGATTCGGCCTCCCGGCAATTAGCCAACTTGGTAAGCCATTAAACTGGCGCAGGCCACTCGTTCTTCTTTTGGCCGCCCTTTGACCCTGGCTTCTTAACCCTTCCACCCGTGACCTCCGGTACTCGTCATCCGCCGCGGATGCCTGATAGTTTCTCTCTCTTGACTTCCCGCTTCGATTTCCACTATTTGTACCGCGACTGGTCGAAGCACGATCCGGACTTAGAAAGGAGTGGAAATAGGCATGGCTGCACTAACGCTTGAGATGGCAGAAAAGGCGGTCAAAGCGGCGCAGGCAAAGGCGCGGGAGCTAGGAACCCCAATGACGGCTACTGTTGTCGATGATGCGGGTCGCTTGGTCTTGTCCGCTCGCGGTGATGGCGCCGGATTTTTTACTCCTGAAACTTCCCGTGCCAAAGCGGTTGCGGCGGCGGCGTTTCGGCGCCCGACCAAGGAGATGGCGAACCTCAGGGAGTCGGCCCCGGCCTTCTGGGGCAATGTGGCTGCGGTCCTCGGCGGCGCGGCTCTGCCGAGCATTGGCGCGGTGCCGATTATCTCCGGTGGCAAGGTGATCGGAGCCGTCGGCTGTGGTGGCGGCACTGGCGAGCAGGATCACCTTTGTGCTGAAGCTGGAGCGGCTGCGATAAGTAACAGATAGGCGTGCGGCCAAAAAGGATGATCTCGATTACCATTCGTCCCCCCTCTCTGGTTCGTTACGAATGGAGTCACCATTAGAAGGCAGGTTGCAAGAGGCAACGATACTCCGCAAGAAATAAATTCCTTTATTTCCTCTCGTTTCAACTCGTCTGATGCCGTGATCTTTAGTAACGCGCACCTGTTTTCAATCATTCGGCGTCGGAGTAGGTCCGCACCAGTCACCCATCAGGTTCAAGGCTTTGGGAGTTCTCCCGTAACGGGAATCATCTCCCGCCCCTGGCAATCTTTGTTGACCCAGAAAACTGTCGGTACCACGCCGTGTCCAAGGTTTTAGGATTCACAACGCTACTACCTACTGTAATGCCGTCGAGTGGTCGCATGCCAGATGCCGTAAACGGTGTTAGGCGCTGAATCAGCCGCAGATCAGCAAATCGGTGAGGATTGGTAAATTGGGCGTGGTGGAAAACACGCGCGGCTGTCCTAGCTCTCTAGGTGCCGTGGGCCCAAGACGAGAGGTATTTTTTCTGATCCGGGGTGAGTTGGTCGATGCGAATGCCCATGGACGCGAGTTTC
>WNGG01021166.1_pt1 | contig 10951 bp, 14 predicted proteins | sample 5400661 | NCBI WGS metagenome assembly WNGG01 (sample SAMN13153372, study PRJNA577476) | soil metagenome | isolation source: 100 cm soil or saprolite under Garry oak tree replicate 1 | place: USA:California | collected 2016-06-15 | reverse complement strand
GGCGACCGCGCTCGGCCTGGGTGAGGTCACCGCGGCCAACCGGGACGCCGCGGCCGCGACCGCGGCGATGGCGCATGAGGCAGAGCGGTCCCGCTTCGCGCGCGAGCTGCATGACGTCATCTCGCACCAGCTCAGCGCCATCGCCGTGCAGGCGGGCGCGGCCCGGCTGGCCAGCCAGCAGGACCCTGGCGTGGCCGTGCGGACCGTGGGCGGCATCGAGGACATCGCGCGGCAGGGCCTGATCGAGCTCAACCGGATCGTGGGCGCACTACGGCGCGACGAGCACGAGCAGCTGGACCGCCGGCCGCAGCCGCGCCTGGATGACCTGCCGGACCTGGTCGACGGCGCGCGGGCGGCGGGGTTGCCGGTCCGGCTGGCCATCGCCGGGCCGCCCCAGTCGCTGCCCCCGACCGTCGAGCTGGCCGCCTACCGGGTGGTCCAGGAGTCGCTGACCAACGCCCTGCGGTACGCGCGGTCCGCGTCGACCAGCGTGGCGCTCAGCTATCTCGATGACGGTCTCGACCTGGTGGTCGAGAACGACGCGCCGGCGCGCGGACGCGAGACGGCCGCGGCGGGGGAGCGGCCCGTCAGGGGAGGGGCGCGAGGCCTGCAGGGCCTGGCCGAACGCGCTCAGCTGCTCGGCGGCAGCCTGCAGGCAGGTCCCCGTCCCGACGGGGGATTCGCGGTTCACGCCTGGCTGCCGGTGAGCCAGTGACCATCCGGGTCCTGATCGCCGATGACCAGGCGCTGGTGCGGGCGGGGATCCGCATGCTCGTCGAGACCCAGCCCGACCTGGAGGTGGTTGGCGAAGCGGCGGACGGAATGGCCGCGGTCGGCGAGGTGACGAGGGCCCGCCCGGACGTCGTGCTGATGGACGTCCGGATGCCCCGGCTGGACGGCATCGAGGCGGCCAGGCGGATCACGGCGCTCGGCCCGGATCCGGCCAAGGTGGTGATGCTCACCACCTTCGACCTCGACGAGTACGTCTTCGACGCGCTGAGCGCCGGGGCCACCGGATTCCTGCTGAAGCACGCCCGTCCCGAGGAGCTCCTGTTCGGCATCAGGGCCGCGGCCGACGGCCACGCCCTGGTCGCGCCCGCGCTCACGCGCCGCCTGATCGAGCGCTTCGCCAGCAGCCGCCCCCGGGCCGCGCCGGAGCTCGGCCGGCTCACCGAACGGGAACGTGAGGTCCTGATCCTGCTCATCCGCGGCCTGTCCAACGCCGAGATCGCCGGTCACCTGCTCGTCGGCGAGAGCACGGTGAAAACCCATGTCGCCCGGGTTTTCACCAAGCTGGGACTGCGCGACCGGGCGCAGGCGGTGATCTACGGCTACGAGACCGGACTGGTCATCCCCGGCGGTAATGTCGGTGGCCTGGCCTAGCCTCGGGACATGGACATCATCCTGATTCCCGGCTTCTGGCTCGACGCCTCATCCTGGGACGAGGTCACTCCGGCCCTCGTGCAGGCCGGGCACCGCACGCGCGCGCTCACCCTGCTCGGCATGGAGTCGAAAGACGCGGACCGCTCCGGGATCACCTTGCGTGACCATATCAACGCGGTTGTCGAGGTGATCGACTCCTACGACCCGGCGGACGGCAAGGTGGCGCTCGTGGGGCACTCCGGCGGCGGTGCGATCGCCCATGCCGCGGCCGACGCCCGGCCCGGCCGTATCGCCCGGGTCGTCTATGTCGACAGCGGCCCGCTCGGCGAGGGCGGCGTCATCAACGACGAGCTCCCGGCCGAGAACGGCGAGGTCCCGCTGCCGGACTGGGCCTTGTTCGAGCAGGAAGACCTCGTCGACCTCGACGACGACCTGCGTGCGGTGTTCCGCGAGCGCGCGATCCCGACGCCGGTCCGCGTCACCAGCGACCCGCAGCGGCTCTCCGACGAGCGCCGCTACGAGGTACCCGTCACCATCATCGCGTGCGAGTTCTCCAGCGCGATGCTCCGGGAGCAGGTGGCGCAGGGTCATCCGGCCGTGCGGGAGCTCGCGAAGATCCGCAACGTCGATTACATCGACCTGCCCACGGGCCACTGGCCGCAGTTCACCCGGCCCGGCGAACTCGGGCAGGCCATCCTGGCCAGCGTGGGGCCCGCCTGACCAGGACGACATGCCGGTAGTCCGGGGCGTGACACCCGGTCCGTTCGGTATCCTCTCCAGCCCGCTGGATGGTCCCCCCAGAGTAAGCCTGCCTGGCGCTGCGCCAGGCTATGGGGTGAGAACGATGCGCCGGGTCGTGGTTGCCGCGTCGGCCCAGGCTTGCTCGACATCGGTGAGCGGCACGGGCCGCGCGTCGATGTCGAAGGTTCCGGCGGCGATCTCGCGGGCGAGCACGGGGAGTTCGGCGAGGATCTCGCGGGTGCTGACGGAGCCCTGTCCGCTCCCGAGGATCTGCAGGCGCGCGGCGCGGAGCGCGGCTGAGGGGATCGGCGCGGTGGATCCGGCGACTGAGCCGACTCCGATCCAGGTGAGCGGCTTGCCGCGATCGGCGCGGTCGGTGACGACGGCGACCATCGCGGCGGCGGCGGGTTCGCCCCAGAGGTAGTCGATCACGACGTCGACATCGGCGGCGGCCCGGCCGAGTCGGCTGGCGACGGTCTCAGCGTCCCCTTCGAGCAGCACGGTGCCGGTGGCGGCCAGGCCGGCCAGCCGGCTGGCGCTGCGCCCGGCGGCGATGATCTGGCCTGCGCCGAGCGGTTTCGCGACCTCGACGGCCATCTGGCCGGCGTTGCCGGTGGCGCCCAGGACGAGGACGTTCTGGCCGGCCTGGAACTGCACCCGCTGGCGGAGCGCGACCCAGGAGGACATGGCCGGGTTCATGGCGGCGGCGACCGCGATAGGGTCACTGTCCGCGGGCAGGACGATGCTGCGGCGGGTGTCGATGACCGTTTGCTCCGCCATCGCGCCCGCGCGCGTGTCCGGCAGGATGAAGTAGCGCAAGAGCCCGTCCGCGCCGCGCCCGACACCGTCGATGCCCGGCACGAGCGGCAGTTCGCCGGTGCTGGTGTAATGCGATCCGTCGGCCTGCGACCGGACGCGCGGATGAAGTCCGGCCGCGACCACGTCGATGACCATGTCGTTCTCACCAGCCGCGGCGGGGGCGGGAAACTCCTCGTAGCGGGGAACGGCGCCGAACGAGGAAACAACAGCAGCCTTCATGATGACCTTCGCAATATAGTTGGTAGTACGAACTAAAATTAGTTGGTAATACGAACCGAGTCAAGTAGGCTTGGCGCGTGGTGACATCGCAGCCGGCCGGGCAGGCCCGTGCGCTCGGGCCGGACGGCCTGGTCGACGCGCTCGCGCAGGCCGCGTTCGTGACGATGGCAGTGCTGAACAAGGCGGGCGCCGATCACGACCTGTCCCTCACGCAGCTCCGGGTGCTCGCGATCCTGCGGGACCGGCGGCTCAGGATGACCGCGCTCGCCGACTACCTCGGGCTGGAGAAATCAACGATGACCGGGCTCGTCGACCGCGCCGAGAAGAGAGGACTTCTCGAACGGGCCCCCAGCGCCAGCGATGGCCGTGCCGTGGACGTGTTCCTCAGCCCGGCCGGGGCGGAACTCGCCGGGCGTCTCTACGTCCAGGTCAGCAAGTCACTGTCGCCGATGCTCAACGAGCTCGCTCCCGCCGAGCAGCACCGGCTGCAAACGCTCCTGGAACGGATGCTAGGTCCGCGCGAGTCCTGACGCGGATGCGCTCGTCCCGTCTCGATGAACCTGCCCCGGCGCACAGCGGCTCGGCCGCGAACGCCGGCCCTGGCGGGCGATAATGGGCGGCGTGGACAACAGCCACTACAGCCTTGTCGTCGCGGCTGCCCAGGCGGCTGGGCCGTGTCCTGAAGGTGAGGAGGCGGCGTGGGGCCGCCGGGTGCACGGCCTGACCGTGGACCTGCACCTGATCGCCCAGCAGGCGAGGCAGGACATCGAGCGGCTGGAGTCGGCACGGACCTTCATCGCGTTCCTGGAGCAGGTCGAGATCGAGGAGTCGAGCCGTCGCGGGCTGCTCACGTTGCGCCTGCCATCCGGCGAGAGCGAGCCCATCCGCACCGAGCAGAAGGACACCGACCGCGGGCGCGCGCTGATCGAGCGGGCGCGCTCCCTGGAAGGACGCTGGGTGCTGGTGTACCGGTACAACGAGCGGAAGACCGGGCAGCGGAACCAGTCGGTCCGGATGCTGGCGCACCTGATGGATCTCGGCGTTGACGGGACCGTGCCCAACACCACGGCAAAGAAGATGGTGCTGCAAGAGGCGGGCGGCGACGTGGCGCGCGCGCAGCAGGCGTGGACGGCGACGGGCCTGCCCGGGGGCGGACCCGTCAGCATCGAGCAGCTGGAGCAGGCCCGCACGGCGGCCCGGTCCGCGGCCGGTTAGCCGGGCGGCGAAAAACGCACCACCCGCTCCGCTTCCTGCCTGCCCTGTGATGATAACAGCAAGAAGCGCCAGGCAGCCCGGGCCAGGGTGCGCCTCTTGCTGCTCGTCCGAGGTCCGGCTCGAACCGGGTCGGACCGAGCCGGATCGGATCGGTTCGACCCGGACCACATCACGAGGGCTAGCGAGACGCGCTACGGTCATTGCCACGCTTCTTGCTGTTATCGCCAAGAGGGACTAGCCTTCGGATATGCCAGATCCGGGGGAGCGCGCGTCGGCGCGCGACGCCATAGACGACTTCATCCGCCATCTAGCGAACCACCGGTTCACCGTCACGACCCGGCGGATCCGCAGGCACTTCCTCGACGAGTACCTGCAGCATGCGGAGGAGGCCGTCGGTGTCATCGACATCACGGTCGGCGAGTTCATGGACCCGGCACGTACCGATGCGTGGCTCTCCGACGCGGCCGATGGCAGAACCCGCAACCGCAACACGCTCTACGGTCCCGATGCCGCTGCGTACACCAACTCGATGCGCGTGCGCATCGACTCCTACAACGCCTTCGCGGAATTCCTCTGCCTGCCCGACCGCCGCGACCGTGAGCGGCCCGCCCGCGGCTACTACCTGACCTCCGCCGATACCGAGCGTCTGCTCCACGACCTGGCCGTCCGCAGGCCCGTTCACGCCAACGCCGCGACATCGCTGCGTACCGCCGCCGTTGCCGCGCTGGTCGCCGACACCGGCCGGTCCGTCCCCGAGCTCGCCCACCTCATGATCAGCGCCCTGCATCTGGACGGCAGCGCACACATCCAGCTCGACGACGGATCTTGCCCGCTCGGCGGCCCCACCGTGCAGATCCTTAACCGGTGGCTTAATGTCCGAGCGGCGATCATCGCTGAACTTGACGGCAGCGACCCTGGCTACCTGTGGATCCCGACCAAGCCCGGGCGGCCCCGGGACGGTCGCGAGCCAGTCAAACCCGGCCTCACCCCAGCGGCCGTCCGGACCCTGCACGCCGCCCACCGCACCCTGGTCAGCCAGGTGCTCGGCACGCCGCTCCGTCCCGGGGCCTTCCGCGTGGCACGCCCGTCACATTCCCGGTCCACCCAGGGGTCCCGGTAGCAATCGCGGAAAATCCAACGAACCCACCGCTGACCTGCGGTGATGTGGTGTTATTCGGGCTTGGTCAGCGAGTCCTGCGTCGTGCTGCGGGGTCTGCGTCGGCGGTGACCTGGGCGGAGGTCTGCTCGCCGAGCTGGACGTACCGGCCGAGGCTGCCCAGGTGCAGATGCCGAGATTTGGCCTGGAGCTCGGGGGCGGTGCGGGGGTCCGCCCACAATGGAACGGCCACGGGCGATAGCGGGCTGAATCCCGTCGCGTTACCGCCCATGGTCGCTCCGATGTGGGTTCGATCATGAGCGCATGTTCTTGTAACGGTTGGGTCGCTGCGGGTGAGAACGGCAGGGTTCGCCCCTACCGTGCGGTCTATGCCGGTTGAGTTCCTGACGGATGGTGAGGCGGCGGCGTACGGCCGGTTCGTGGCGGCGCCGTCGCAGGTGGATCTCGAGCGGCTGTTCTTCCTGGACGACGAGGACCGGAAGCTGGTGGACCTGCGGCGCGGGGAGCACATGAAGGCCGGGTTCGCGCTCCAGCTGGTGACCGTCCGCTGGCTCGGGACGTTCCTGGAGGACCCGCTGGACGTGCCGGGCGAAGTGCTGGACTTCGTGGCGGGGCAGCTCGGCATAGCGGACCCGTCGGTCGTGAAGCAGTACGCCGAGCGGGTGAAGACGAAGTCCGACCACCAGCAGGAGATCCGGCGGAAGTACGGGCTGCGAGACTTCGCCGATGCCGAGGCTGAGCTGGCCGAGTGGGTGGCCGCCCGCGCGTGGACGTCCGGGGACGGCCCAAAGGCGATCTTCCTCGACGCGATGACCTGGCTGCGCGAGCGGAAGGTGCTGCTGCCGGGCGTGACGACGCTGGCCCGGCTGGTCGCGCGGGTACGCGATGACACGACGCACCGCCTGTCAGCCGCTTACCGTGACTGGCTGTTCCGTTGTTCGTCGAGGGCCGAGCCGGGCTTGCGGGTTGCGCCACCTGGTCGAGGCGCGGGCCTGGGGCGGCGGCCTGGTCGCCTCCGTCGACGGGATGCGCTTCGTCGTGCCCGTCCCCACCATCTACGCCCGCCCGAACCGGAAGTTCTTCGGCCCTAAGCGCGGCATCACCTGGCTGAACATGATCAACGACCAGACCTTGTCTTCGGGCTCGTGCACCTGCTGGGTATGTCCTACCGGCCGCATCTGGCCGACCTGCCCGACCAGCAGCTGTGGCGGATCAACCCGGCCACCAGCTACGGGCCGCTGGACACCGCCGCCCGCGGGAAGATCGACCTGGGCAAGGTACGCAAGCACTGGCCCGACATCCTGCGGGTGGCCGCCTCCATCCACACCGGCGCCGTCCGCGCCTACGACGTGATCCGGATGCTGCAGCGCGACGGGCACCCCACCCCGCTCGGCGAGGCGATCGCCAGCTACGGGCGGATCTTCAAGAGCCTGCACATCCTGACCTACGTCGACGATGAGACCTACCGGCGCGACATCAAGGGCCAGTCCAACCTGACCGAGGGCCGCCACGACCTTGGCCGGACCGTTTTCCACGGCCACAAGGGCGAGATCTACCAGCGCTACCACGTCGGCATGGAGGAACAACTCGGCGCCTTGGGCCTGGTCCTGAACTGCATCGTGCTGTGGAACACCTTCTACATGAACGCCGCGCTCGAGCAGCTGCGGGCCGAGGGCTACCCGGTCCGCGACGAGGACGTCGCGCGATTGTCCCGTTCGTGCGTCAGCACCTGCACGGCCGCTACTCGTTCGTGCTGCCTGACCTGACCGACGGAATCCGCCCGTTGCGTGACCCGGACACCGAAGACGACGACCGAGAGTAGCCGGCCCGCCGGTAGTAACCATTCGGTCATTGGCGTTAGTGACCTGGCGCTCAGGCATGACCGCGGGATTGGCCACCCACATGACGGTAAATGATCGCTATATTGTGAAGGTCGGTAACACGTCACATGACGTGTTGTCCGATGAGACGCGAATGGGCCTCCTGCCAGCTGGTGTGCAACCGAGCTTCCGGCAGGAGGCCCTTCGCCGTGCTACAGGCCGCGGAGGACCTTGATGACCCGGATGACCTCATCGGCGATGCCGAGGAGGATCCTCACGCGGTCATACCAGCACGGCGACCGGCGGGGCTTGCCAGCCATGGCCGCCCTTTCCGCCTGCCCTCCCGGCGATCTTCCGCCGGGTTAGTGCCGGGTCGGCGATCCGGCACGTGCGCAGATCGTCCGTTCCCTATGGCATCTAGGCCGGTCAGTTCGGCTTGCTCCACCTTGGGAACAGATTACTCAGTCCCGTACGATTTCTTGGGCACGGAACCGCGCCGAGTTTTCCTTGTGCCGTTTGACCTGGCCTTTTTCACCTGCGCCTGCGAATGGATCAGAGACCGAGGCATGCCCATCCGGGCGTCGATGGCAGTGAGGCAGAGGGCACCGTCCGCTTTTTCGCTCGGCGGCGCCGAGGCCGGGTTCACCGTGGCTCCCGATGCCGAGGCAGCGGGCGGCCGCGGCGCTCGCGGACGCCGCCGGAGGCGGGAGCGTCTGCGCGGTGGTCACGGGGGACATGTAGCAGGGGTCCGGGTACTCGACTTTCGCAGTTTTCGGCGCCGTGGAGCGCGGGATTCAGCGGGCTCAGGTAGTTCCGCGCGGTGGCCGGCCTGCCCGGCAGGTGAGAACCATCGGCCGGGGCGCTGGGGACGTCGCATCGGTGAGGAGCTGGCCGGGTGATCCCCGTGATGGGTACGGGCCTACGCGCGCGGGATCAGCAGGCCGCGCAGCACTTCCGGCCACCGCGGGCTGTCGTAGACGCGTTCGGGAACCAGGTAGCGGCCGGTGCCAGCCAGCCTGACCTGCTCGTCGCGGACCGGCAGCAGCACGAAGTCCAGCGAGAACGGCCGGGCCTTGCGGCCCAGCTCACGTTCCAGCTCGGCTACCACCCGGCCGGTTCGCGCATCGCGGTGCAGGCCCGCCTCCAGCCCTGCCTTCATGCGGGCGTTGTGCCAGTCGTAGGCCTGTCTCCACCGGCGGGTGACCGCCCGCCGCAGCGCAGGCCAGGCCGCCAGGGCGGGAAAATCTGGCGGGTCGAACGCCAGCAGTGCAGGCGGGCGGGCCGGGTCGGACGGCGGCGACGGCGGGGGCAGCCCGATCAGCGCATGCCACCAGGCCAGCCAGCCTGCGGCCAGCTCGGCGGCGTCCGGCGGGTCCGTGCTCGGGTCTGGCAGCGGTTCGACATCCGGTGCCCCCGGCACCACGCCCCCCGGTGGGACGTCGATGCGCTCGGCGGCCCGGAACCACAGGGCCATGTCGAACGCCTCCGGCCACCGGTCCTCGCTGATGCGCCACGAAGGCGGACCAGTCAGGCGCATCGGCATGACTCCCTTGATGAATCGGCTTCCGGCAAGCATGCGCCCGGCCCGCTGCGGAAAGCAAGGCGTGCCAGGCACGGCCCGGGACGCCGCGGCCTCTACGACACGCGGCGTGACCTGCTGATTCAGCCAGATGCAGCAGGTACGGGCGTGGAAGGAGAGAGCATCTGCGGTGCTCGTGAAACCGTCGGTGGAACGGGTTCCCGCCGGTGCTCGCGGATGCCGCGCTACCGGTTCCCGCGTCGCTGATGACGCTGCTGGCCGGTCTTGCCCCGTTGTTCACCGCCCCCTGGTTCCGCACGTTCCGCAGCCTGGCCTGCGGGTTCCTCGCGCAGACAGGAAAGCGGACGGTGCGCGGGATGCTCGCCGGGGCGGGCCTGGCCCGATCCTGGAGCCATGACCGGGCACGCTGGTTCTTCTCCCGCGCCCGCCGGAACCCCGGTGAGCTGGGCCTGGCCGTCGCCCGGCTGCTGGTGACGCTGCTGGTGCCCGCGGGCGAGCCGGCGGTCGTGGCGATCGACGGCACCTTGTTCCGGCGGCGCAGCAAGAAGGTACGGGCGGTCGCGGCCGTCATCGTGCGGCTCCCGGCCCGCAGCAGGCCGGCGGCCATCCCGGTGCTGGCCAAGCTGGTCATCAAGGGCACCAGCTCCGCATCCCGGCTGTGGCTGGCCCGCCGCATGGCCGCAGCCATCGCCGCCGCGCTGCCCGGCCGCCACATCCACGTGGCGCTGACCCGGCCTGCGCCGGCCGGGAGCTGAAGAAGCTCCCGCCCCCGCGTCACCTGGACCACCCGGCGGCGCAAGGACGCGGCGCCGTGCGAACTGCCGCCGGCCCGCACCGGCAGGCGCGGCCGGCCCAGGGAGAAAGGCGGCCGGCTTCCCTCCCTCGCCGAGCTGGCCGCCACCGCGGCGTTCACCCAGGTCACCGTCACCCGCTACAGCAAGACCGCGACCATCCAGGCCGCCGCCGTCACCTCCCTACGGCACCCGGTCTCCGGCACCCGCCCCGTCACCGTCGTCCTCATCCGCGACCGGGCAAAGGCCAGCTACGACCTGGCCCTGGTCACCACCGGCGCCGCCGCCCGTCCCATCACCGCGGCGTAGTCCTCGGGCATCAGCAAGGCGGCGGGCCGGTCACCGGCGAGGGCGGTGAGGCGGGCGAGGGTTTCGGCGTAGCTGTCGCGGGTCGTCCTGGCCTGGATGGAGTCGAGGTAGCGGTCGACGGCGACCGCGACGGTCGCGCCTTCGGCGATCGCCAGGGCAGCGCCGGCGGGCGGCGCGGGGAACTGCACGACTGTCACAGGGGCATCCCGCGCTGGTGTGACACATAACGTTGCCGAGTCGGCTGCGGGCCGCCGGGCGGTGAGCTGGGGCGGAGCGCGCCCAGCCCCCGTCTGCCGCGAAGCCGGCCTGGCTGCCCGATGCACAGCAGCCGGAGACACCGTGGTGGCAGCGGAACCAGCCGCCCGAGCAGCGGCAGTGGCAAGCTGATGGAGTACGCCGGGACTACTCGCGAACGCGGAAGCGCAGGATGGTGACGGTTCCCGACGGCGTGACGCTGACCGGTTCCAGGTCTATCCTCGCGAGGCCCGGGGACGAGAAGAAGCGAATGCCGTCGCCGAGCAGCACCGGCAGGACGTACACCAGGATCTCGTCGACGAGCCCGCGCCGCAGGCACTGACCCGCCACGTCAGCCCCGAGGATCTCAAGGTTCTTGCCGCCAGCGGCGCTGCGCGCCGTGGCGACGGCTTCTCCGATATCACCGGTGAGGAACGTGACCGCCGGGTCCGGCGGGTCCGGCGGCTCATGGGTAAGGACGAACTCGGGTCCACCGTCGTAGCCCGGCTCGCTGCCCGGTGTGCCGGCCAGCCTCTTGCCCACCTCGTAGGTCCGCCGACCGCAGAGCATGGCACCCGTGGCCGCCATGATCTCCGGGAACTGCTCCTCGACGCCGCCCCTCATGTAGTCGAAGATCCAGTCCATCGCGTCGCCCGGGCCAGCGGTGAAGCCGTCAAGCGACATGCACCTGTTGACGACCACCTTGCCGTTTCCCGTGCTCGTGTCTCGCATCATGCTCCTCCGAACGACCGTCGCGGGTGTC
>WNGG01008984.1_pt1 | contig 10951 bp, 7 predicted proteins | sample 5400661 | NCBI WGS metagenome assembly WNGG01 (sample SAMN13153372, study PRJNA577476) | soil metagenome | isolation source: 100 cm soil or saprolite under Garry oak tree replicate 1 | place: USA:California | collected 2016-06-15 | reverse complement strand
CTCGACGGCTGGTTCGACAGCGCGGCGATCAAGGCGGTGTACGGCTTCGACGGCGTCGTCGGCAATTATGCGAGCCCCTACGCGCCCGGCTCGGCCTACGTGCTGCTGCACCATTGGCTCGGCGAGGTGAACGGCCGCAAAGGGGCGTGGGGCCACGCGGTCGGCGGCATGGGCGCCATCACCCAGGCGATGGCTCGGGCCGCGGCGGCGCGCGGGGCCGACATCCGGCTGTCGAGCGGCGTGCGCGAGGTCGTCATCGAGAACGGCCGGGCAGTTGGCGTGCTTACCGAAGCGGGCGAAGTGGTGCGCGCGTCGGCGATCGTGTCGAACCTGAACCCGAGACTGCTCTATCTCGACCTCATCGATCCGGCCGCGCTGCCGGCGGATTTTCGCGCGCGCATCGGCAAATGGCGCTGCGCGTCCGGCACCTTCCGCATGAACGTCGCGCTCGCCGAGCTGCCGGACTTTTCCGCGCTGCCCGGCCGCGACGTCGCCGAGCACCACACCGCCGGCATCATCATGGCGCCGAGCCTCGCCTACATGGAGCAGGCCTATCTCGACGCGCGCGCGAGCGGCTGGTCGCGCCGGCCGATCATCGAGATGGTGATCGCGTCGTCGCTCGACGACAGCCTGGCGCCGCCCGGCCGCCACGTCGCCAGCTTGTTTTGCCAGCACGCGGCGCCGCAGCTCCCCGACGGATCGTCGTGGGACACGCATCGCGAAACCGTAGCCGACCTGATGATCGACACGGTCGACCGCTATGCACCCAATTTTCGGCGCTCAGTGATCGCGCGCCAGGTCTTCACGCCGCTCGATCTGGAGCGCACCTTCGGGCTCGTCGGCGGCGACATTTTCCACGGCGCGCTCGATCTCGGCCAGCTGTTCTCCGCCCGCCCGATGCTCGGCTACGCCGACTACCGCGGCCCGATCCCCGGCCTCTACATGTGCGGCGCCGGCACCCATCCGGGCGGCGGCGTCACCGGAGCGCCGGGACACAATGCGGCGCGGGAAATCTTGCGCGATTTCCGCCGGCGCAAGCTGCGGCGGGCCGGATAACCGGGCCGGTCCCCGCCAAAACACATGGCCGGGACAAGCCCGGCCATAACGTTTCAGGGTGCGCGGCTAATACCCGATGATGATCTCGACGATCTTCGGCTGGACCGCGCGCACGACCGCATCGCTCGACATCAGGATCTTGCCCGCGGCGGCGGTGCGCGCATCGTCCGGGGCCTTGGGGTCCGGCGCCAGGCGGATGCCGAGCTTGCATCCGCCCGGCACCTTGTCGAACGCGCCGGCCTGCCAATCGAGCGCCGTGCCGGCGTTGTCCTGATCGAACCCGGCGAGCTGGAACGGCTTGCCGTTGAGCTTCTCGAGCGCCGCGATCGGCAGGCCGAGGCGCAGCCCCTTGGGGCCGGTCCAGGTCGACTGGCCGTTGATCACCACCAGGGCAGTGTCGCTGCGCGCCGCCTCGTTGTTCCACAGCACTTCGAGTCGCCGCTTCGGGTCCTTGGGAAACAGCACCGAGGCCATCAGCTTGCTGTTCTGCGGCCCGTCCACCTCGGCGAAGGTGAGGTTCTGCGAGCCGTAGACGGTCGCGAGCTTGAGGTGGCTCGAATTCTTGGCGAACGTGCCGGCGCAGGCCACCGCGCGGGACGGGGCCGCCGGCTTCGGCGGCGCTTGCTGGACCTGCGAGGGGTCCAGCTGGTCCGCCGGATCGGGCTCGACCGGAAGGTTGACGACCGGCGCCTGCGGCTGGCCCGCCGGCTGCGCCTGTTTCTTCTTCTTCGCCTTCGCGGCCGGAGGCTGCGCGGGCTGATCGATCGGCGGCGGAAACTGCTGCGCCCACAACGCCGCCGGCACGGCGGCCAGCAAGACGGCGACAAGCAAGCGAGCCCAACGCGCGGTCATTCGTTCCCTCCCCGGCTTTTTCACGCTTTGCCCCGCGCCGATCATACACGGCCCGGCAACAGGGCAGGAGCGTCGATCGCGCGGATGGCGGTCAGGGAGTCACCGCCTCCGTCCGCGCCATGCGCGCGTGCCGCCCTTGCCGGCGGTGGAGCGCGGGCGTGGGCCGGGGCGGTAGGGCACGGATTCCTTGTCGGGGCCGGGGCCCATTTCGTCGAGGCTGGGTTTTCGCGGCGCTGGCCTCTCCCCTCGGCCGCGCATCCCCCGCGCGGCGAACTTCGCCGGGGACGGCACGCGCCCGGTCGGGTCTTCCCATACGGCCAATTCGGTGGCGCGCAGGCGCTTGACCTCGTCGCGCAGGCGCGCCGCCTCCTCGAAGTCGAGGTCGGCGGCGGCCTCGCGCATGCGCTTCTCGAGGTCCTGGATGACCGCTTGGAGATTGTGGCCGATCGCCACCGCCTCGCCGCCGGCGATCCCCGCCTCGCCCACGTCGACCAGCACGTGGTCGCGCTCGTAGACCGACTTCAGAATATCGCCGATCGACTTCTTGATGCTCTCCGGCGTGATGCCGTTCTCCGTATTGTAGACGACCTGCTTCTCGCGCCGCCGGTCGGTCTCCTCGATCGCGCGCTGCATCGAGCCGGTGACGTGGTCGGCATAAAGGATCACCCGGCCCTCGACGTTGCGCGCGGCGCGCCCGATCGTCTGGATGAGCGACGTCTCCGAGCGCAAAAAACCTTCCTTGTCGGCGTCGAGGATCGCCACCAGCGCGCATTCGGGAATGTCGAGGCCCTCGCGCAGCAGGTTGATGCCGACCAGCACGTCGAACGCGCCGAGGCGCAGGTCGCGGATGATCTCGATGCGCTCCAGGGTGTCGATGTCCGAGTGCATGTAGCGCACGCGGATGCCCTGCTCGTGCAGATATTCGGTCAAATCCTCGGCCATGCGCTTGGTCAGCACGGTGACCAGGGTGCGGAAGCCGGCGGCAGCCACCTGGCGCACCTCGCCGACCAGATCGTCGACCTGGGTGCGCGCCGGGCGCACCAGCACGGCCGGATCGGTCAGCCCGGTCGGGCGGATCACCTGCTCGACGAAGACGCCGCCGGACTGCTCCAGCTCCCAGCCGCCGGGCGTCGCCGAGACGCCGACGGTCTGCGGCCGCATGGCGTCCCATTCCTCGAAGCGCAGCGGCCGGTTGTCCATGCACGACGGCAGCCGGAACCCATATTCGGCCAGGGTCGCCTTGCGGCGAAAATCGCCGCGGTACATGCCGCCGAGCTGCGGAATGCTGACGTGGCTCTCGTCGACGAACACCAGCGCGTTGTCGGGCACGTATTCGAACAGGGTCGGCGGCGGCTCGCCGGGCCGGCGTCCGGTGAGATAGCGCGAGTAGTTCTCGATGCCGGCGCAGCTGCCGGTCGCCTCCATCATCTCGAGGTCGAACAGCGTGCGCTGCTCGAGCCGCTGCGCCTCGAGGAAACGGCCGGCGCGGTTGAGGTCGTCGAGCCGCTGGCGCAGCTCCTGCTTGATGCCGGCGATCGCCTGCAGCAGCGTCGGGCGCGGCGTCACGTAGTGCGAGTTGGCGTAGACCTTGATGAAGCTCAGCTCGTCGGTCTTCTGCCCGGTGAGCGGGTCGAATTCGTCGATCGATTCCGCCTCGTCGCCGAACAGGTTCACGCGCCAGGCGCGGTCCTCGTAGTGCGCCGGGAAAATGTCGACGGTGTCGCCGCGTACCCGGAAGGTGCCGCGGGAAAAATCGCCGGCGGTGCGCCTGTATTGCAGCGCCACCAGGTCGGCGATCAGCCGGCGCTGGTCGATGCGCTCGCCGCGCTTGAGCGTGAACGTCATCGCCGAGTAGGTCTCGACCGAGCCGATACCGTAGATGCACGACACCGAAGCGACGATGATCACGTCGTCGCGCTCCAGCAACGAGCGCGTCGCCGAGTGGCGCATCCGGTCGATCTCCTCGTTGATCGAGCTTTCCTTCTCGATGTAGGTGTCGGTGCGCGGCACGTAGGCCTCGGGCTGGTAGTAGTCGTAATAGGAGACGAAGTACTCGACCGCATTGTCGGGGAAGAAGCCCTTGAACTCGCCGTAGAGCTGGGCGGCGAGCGTCTTGTTGGGCGCGAGGATCAGGGCCGGGCGCTGAGTCGCCTCGATCACCTTGGCCATGGTGAAGGTCTTGCCCGAGCCGGTGACGCCGAGCAGCACCTGATTGCGCTCGTGGCGCCGGACGCCCTCGACCAGCTCGGCGATCGCCTGCGGCTGGTCGCCCTTGGGATCGAAATCGGACTTGATGACGAGTGGGTGTCCGCCTTCGGATTTTTCCGGCCGCGGCGGGCGATGCGGCGTCCACGGCCGCTCGGTGAATTCCGGCCGGCCCTCGCGCAGCAGCCGCTCGAGCGCGCGCAGGGTCGCCGACGCGCCGGTCGTCCCGCCGGCCACTCCCGGGGTCTCGTCGCCCTCGAACCCGAGCGCCTCCGCCAGTTCCTGGCCCAGAGGCGTCTTCGCGACGTAGCCTGACTGCGGCGTCTCGCTGAACCCGCCGGTCGACGCGCGCGCCTTGTGGGCGGCGGCGAAATCGGCGCGACGGTCGCGCGAGTTGTCGGGCGGCGGCTGCAGCCCGGTGCCGGAGCCGAGGCCGGCGGTGCCCTTGCCGATGCCCGGGTTGAGCAGCGCCTCCAGCTCCGGGGCGGTGGGGGTGAAGTCCGGCCGGTTCGCCTTGGCGCGGGTCGGCCGCGCCGGGTCCTTCTTGGACGATTTCGCCCGCCCGCGCTCGGGCTTGCCGGCCGCGTCGGGGGCCTCGGGGCGCTGTTCGGGATGCTCGTCGCGGTCGTCCGCCATCGGCGCAATATGGGCGGAGAGGTTTCGCGAGGGAAGGGCGACGCCGCGCTCCGTTCCACCGCGACGCCGCGGCAAAACCCTCTCAAGGGAAGAGGTTCTACTCCGCCGCCTGCACCTCGGCGGCGTCGATGAAGCCGCCGGACTGGCGCCGCCACAGCGCGGCGTAATGGCCGCCACGGCGCAGCAATTCGCCGTGGCTGCCCTGCTCGACGATGCGGCCGCGCTCGATCACCACCAGGCGATCCATCTGGGCGATGGTCGACAGCCGGTGCGCGATGGCGACGACGGTGCGGCCGGCCATCAGCGTGCCGAGGCTCGTCTGGATCGCCGCCTCGACTTCGCTGTCGAGCGCGGAGGTCGCCTCGTCCAGCACCAGGATCGGCGCGTTCTTCAGGATCACTCGCGCGATGGCGACGCGCTGGCGCTGGCCGCCGGACAGCTTGACGCCGCGCTCGCCCACCTGGGCGTCGTAGCCGCGCCGCCCCTTCCAGTCCTCCAGCTCGAGGATGAACTCGTGGGCGTGGGCGAGCTTCGCCGCGGCGACCACGTCCGCCTCGGTCGCGTCGGGGCGGCCGTAGCGGATGTTGTCGCGGATCGAGCGGTGCAGCAGCGAGGTGTCCTGGGTCACCACGGATATCTGCGCGCGCAAGCTTTCCTGGGTGACCGCCGCGATGTCCTGGCCGTCGATCAGGATGCGGCCGTCCTCGAGGTCGAAGAAGCGCAGCAGCAGGTTGACCAGGGTCGACTTGCCGGCGCCGGAGCGGCCGACCAGGCCGATCTTCTCGCCGGCGCGCACGGTCAGGCTCAGCCCGTCGATCAGGCCGGTCTCGCGGCCGTAGCCGAAGCGCACGTTCGCGAACCGCACCTCGCCGCGCGAGACGGCGAGCGCCTTCGCGTCCGGCCGATCGGCGAGCGCCTTCGCGTCCGGCCGATCGGCGAGCGCGATCGGCCGCGCGATGGTGCTCATGCCTTCCTGCACCACGCCGATGTTCTCGAAGATCGCCGTCACCTGCCAGGCGACCCAGCCGGCGACGTTGACGATCTGCCAGGCGAGCGGCAGCGCCATCGCAACGGTGCCGACTTCGACCACGCCGCGCGTCCACAGCATGATGGCGATGCCGCCGGTCGAGACGACGAGCAGCGCATTGAGCGTCGACAGGCTCAGCCCGAACAGGGTGTTGAGCCGCAGCGAGGCGTGGAACAGGCCGGTGTGCTCGTCGACGGCGCGGCGCACATAGGCGTCCTCGTCGCGGGCGCGCGCGAACAGCTTGACGGTCAGAGTGTTGGTGTAGGCGTCGACGATGCGGCCGGTGAGCACCGAGCGCGCCTCCGACATGTCGTGCGAGCGCTCGCGCATGCGCGGCACGAACGCGCGCAGCAGAACCACGTAGCCGGCGAACCACAGCAGCACCGGCAGGGCGAGCCATTTGTCGGCGGAGGCGAGCAGCAGCGCGGCGCTGGTGCCGTACACCAGGATGTACCAGACGGCGGTGAGCAGGGCGACCAGGCTCTCGCGCACGGCCGGCCCGGTCTGCATCACCTTGCTGGCGATGCGGCCGGCGAAGTCGTTCTGGAAGAACGCCCACGATTGCCGCACCACGTGCCAGTGGCTCTGCCAGCGGATGAGGTTGCCGACGTTGGCGGCGATCGCCTGGTTGGCGATCAGGTTCTGTGCCGTCAGGGCGAGCGGCCGCGCGACCAGCAGCACCAGCGCCATGCCGGCGAGCAGGTGCCCGAAGTCGGCAAACAGCCGGTCCGGCGGGCTCGCGGTCAACAGCGACACGATGCGCCCGACGAAGACCGGAATCATCGAATCGAGCAGCGCCACCACGAAGCCGGCGACGAACAGCGCCGCCAGCAGGCGTTTGGCCTGGCGGGCGAAATGCCAATAGAACGCCGTCAGCCCGGCCGGGGGCTCGGGCTCGGCAGGCAGGGCCGTGGGCTTGAGCGCCTGCTCCAGACGCGCGAACATCGTCGCTCTCGCAAAAAAGGGACGCGACCGCCCCCGGTGCCTCGCGGCCCCGCGTGCGGTCGTTCCATCACTCTACCGGATGCGGCGGGTCTTAGCCGCCATTCGTGACGAGATCGTGGCGCGGAAGCTCAGGCGGCCTGTTCGGCGCCCCTCAGCTCTTGCCCGCGCATGCGTGTCCGTTCGGCGTGACGCCGGACAGGACCTGATCGACGATCGGCGATTTCTTCAGATCCTGCCGGCGAATATAGCCTTCCACGACAAAGTCACGCACCAGGCTGTCGATCTGCTGGTCGAGCGCCGTGGACCAGGCTCGCTCGATCTGCGCCTGTTCCTCCGGCGTACGAACGCCGGAACCATGCTGCTGCGAAAAGCGCATTGCATAGTATTGGTTGACGCCTGCGACGAAGAGCGTCCGCTGCGGATCGGCGCACAGCTGCGGTCCCGGGCGGCGCAGCGATTCGAGAGTGCGATTGCGATAGTGCTCGCGCGATTGGCGATCGATCTCTCGGCGGTCAGGCGTATTGTCGACATTGCGCGTCGGAGGCGGCGGCGCCGCAACCGGTTGATTGAGCGAGCGGGCAGCCGCGCTCGCCTGCTGACTGGTGCAAGAGAACTCTTCGTCGAACGGGTACCCGGACTCCGCCAAATGCGCGACCACCGGACCGATCTTGTCCGGGTAATCCCTGGCGTTGATTCCCATGTCGTGAACTGTGCGCATCGCTTGCTTCACCCGTCCGTCTGCGGGCGACTTGAACAGCTGCTTGGCCTTTTCCATCAGCGCGTCATCGGGCATGCAGGTCGGGTATTTCGGGCAACCCGCGACCGTGATGAAAGCGCGCGCGTAGGCGGCGGCCGCTTCCACGTATTTTTGTTTGAGCGCGGCATTGCACGGCGAGAGGGTGAATGCGGTCGCCGTCTCGATCACGGCATCGCGCAGCCGGTCACGGTCCGGATCGTGGTCGCTTTGCGCGGTCTTCGCTTCCAGCCACTCCTGGTCGCGCGCCTCGGCAATGTGCTTGCGGCTGCTTTCTACGAACGTGGGAAGCCGCGCATCCGCGGTCAGAGGCGTTCGGTGCAGGAGCGGGATGGGCGCACCATCCATGAGCCATCGCACGCCGAGGAATCCCACGGCAAACAAGGCGACAACCGGGAGGACCGAGCGAAGATAGAACATCGGCAGCATCGAGCGAAGATTGCGCGAAGCCGCACGTTACTACCGCAGTGTTAAGGCCGGTCTAAAGCGCAACGCTAACGAAGGTTGAATCGGTGGCGCGGCTTGTCACTGATCCGCCGGGGCGGTGCGGAATTGGCGGGCAAAGGCGTCGAGGTCGGCGGCGCCGATGTCGGAGACCGCCCAATAGGCGACGCCGTCCTCGGTCCAGCCGATGAGGTTGTAGCCGCCGTTGGCGCGCCGGCCCGGCGCCGCGTTGGCGCGGCCGCGCGCCGGCACCTCGGTGAGGCTGATGAGGTGCTGGCGATGGCGATAGACCAGGGTCGGCACCGGCGTCTGCCCGACCACGTCGAGGCGCCCGCCGACCAGCGGGAAATCGTCCTTGGCGAGATCGATCACGCGCGGCGCTTCGGGAATGCGCCCGTTGAACCACGGCTTCACGGTGTGGTGATCGGACGACGCCACGTCGATCGGCTGCGGGGCCATCAACGCACGGATATGGCCGGAGACGACCGAATCCGCCGCCATGTCGGCCGGACCCGGGCCGACCGTCAGCACGGTCGATCCGCTCGCGAGCACCGCGGCGACGGCGACCGAGGCGGCAAGGGCGAGCCACGAGGGTTGCGGGCGGCGCCGCGGCGTCCCGATCATCGCGTCGATGCGGCCGCGCAGGCCGGGCGGCAGCTTCTCGCCCGCCAGGTGCCGGCGCATCAGCCGCTGCAGCGCCGCGATGCGTTCGCACTCCGCCGCGAGCGCGGGTTCGGCCGCCATCCGCTGCATCATTGCGAGCGTGTCGGCGGTATCGAGCTCGCCGTCCACATAGGCGTGGACGAGCAACATTTGGTCTCGTTCGAAAGCTTCCGGCGTCATGGCTCTGTCCCTGCAACGGCGACAAACAAACGGCGGCGCGCCCGCGCGAGGCGCGACATCACCGTGCCGATCGGGACGCCGGTCACCGCGGCGATCTCGCGGTAATCGAGCCCTTCGATCTCGCGCAGCACCAGGGTCTCGCGAAACGGGGCCGGAATGCCGGCGATCGCCGTTTCCAGGCACGCGGCGTCGGTCTTGGCGATGAGCGCCGCCTCCGGCGTCTTCGCGCCCATCTGCACGATGGCCGACTGAGCGCATTCGGCCGCGTCCACGTCCTCCACCAGCACGACCGCGCTCGCGCGGTTCTTGCGCAGCCAGTTGTAGGCGCTGTGCCGCACGATCGTCAGAATCCACCTGCGCGCGTTGCCGTTGTTGAAGCCCTCGATCGCGCGGAACGCCCGCAGACAGGCATCCTGAACGACGTCCTCGGCGTCGACGCTGTTGCCGGTGAGCAGGCGCGCCAACGCATGCGCCTCGTCGAGATAAGGCAGCACCACGTGCACGAAGCGCGCCTTGTCGGCGCCGCCATTGACCTGGTCGCGGCTGCTGTTCGCGCCGCGCGCCGGATCGGCGTCGCCGTGGTTGCGGCCGCCGCTCCAACGGGCGTAGCCGAGAAGAGACTCGACCGCCGGGACGGTTTCGCCGTTGATGTCGCATCGTGGCCCGGTGAAGAGGCCCGCGTGCCCGTTCGCCGCACCGCTTTCGGCGACGCGCGAGGTCGGCGCGAGTTGCTCCGTCAATAGCGGAAGGTGCATGGCCGCACACGACCGCCGCCTGCATCGACGACGCAGATGCGATGAAGCTCGTTCGGGCCGGCATCGCGGCCTTCGAACAACCTGGTCGGCGCGGCACGCGGCGCCGACAAGGCTCTTTCGTCGTTTGCGGCCGCCGCCGCCGCGCTGCCGATCGCGGCAGCCAAGACGAGAGCAATCGTTGCCAGGCGCGACATTGGGCTTGTTTCCTGCAGAACCACTGCAATCAAAAAGACCGGACTGCGCCGTAATTTATTCCTCAACAAATGTGCATCACGAACAACATTATGCGAAAGCGGTCAAACGCGCCCGACAACGATAAGGCCGGCGGCATCAAGGGTGACCCGCCAGTGTCATCGTCGGCGCAGGCGGACGGTCCAGTAAACACGGGCGTATCAAATAGAATTGCGCCATTGGCGTTTACTGGGTGCCCCGCCTTCGCGGGGCACGACGAGTCGGAGTCTCGGGCGCGGGGTCATCTCCCAGTGTGTCGCTTGTCGCTGCCGCACGATGCTGAAAGGGGAAGGGCCGGCCCTCCGGACGGGAGAGCCGGCCTGCAGCCCGAGCCGCGACGTGAGGGGGCTGCGTCGCGGACCGGGAAGTCCTCGTCAAGCAAGAGTGATCGACGCGATCACATGGGAAGGACTCGCGGCGCGACCAAAAATTCCCGCCGTCCCGCGAGTCCCCGCTACTATTTTCGTACGCGACGTGCCCGCTCTCCCCTCGGACTCAAAAAAAGGCCGCAAGTCGGACGGGACGACTTGCGGCAGGAGGTCACGCGCGGGGCTCTCTTGCGAGAACGATTCGTCGAGCGTCGCCGGGAACGGCGATCAGTCGCTCATGGCCAGAAGTTGCGCTGGACGCGGAAGATCGCGGCGAGCACGCCCTGGTCCTTGACCAGGAAGTTTTGCGTCGGCTGCGCCACCGCGGCGTTCACGACCGCGTTGCCGCCGAAGCCGCTCTGCAGGTGGTTGTACATGACCTCGACGCCGAGATCCAAGTTCTTGACCGGATTCCAGATCGTGCGCGAGCCGATCTGCCAGAAGGCGAAATCGGGTGAGCAGTTGCTCGGGGTGAACCCGGCGCCTTTGCCGAGATTCGCCAAGCCGGCCCCGGTGCAGATCAGATTGGTCGCGGCGGCGTCGTAGCTGATCGCCGTGTAGCCGCCGTGGAGCGAGGTGCGCAGCGCCGGCGTCCAGTAATGCTCGGTGCCGGCCGTGGCGGCCCACGCGGTGGTCAGCTCGAGATTGCTGCCGTTGGCCGCATTGGTCCCGCCGTAGACGGCGTCGGTCATGAAGCCGAGGCCGATCGTGCCGCCGTTGAAGATCACGAAGCTGCCGACCGCCCCGTCGTTGACGTAACCCAGGGCGCCGACGCCGTAGGCCACCTGGAACCCGAACGTATCGCCGGGATTCCATGGCAGATTGAGCACCGAGC
>WNGG01026734.1_pt1 | contig 10952 bp, 9 predicted proteins | sample 5400661 | NCBI WGS metagenome assembly WNGG01 (sample SAMN13153372, study PRJNA577476) | soil metagenome | isolation source: 100 cm soil or saprolite under Garry oak tree replicate 1 | place: USA:California | collected 2016-06-15 | reverse complement strand
CGCAATGCTGCGGCAAGCTCCTGGAGGAAGCCCGCCACCCCGGCCCCGGACGCCTCGACCTGGGCGATGGTGACCCCATCCACGCCGGGCGCCCCTCGGTTGCCGCGGACCTCGTCCCACGCCCACCACAGGATGTCGCTGCGGGCGACCTTGTCGTAGAGCGCGTGGAACCGGCGGCTGGGATCCTGCTTGGCACTGCGGTACAGCACGCGCTGCAACGCTCGGGATGCGTCCAGGCCGTCGGCCGTCGCGGTGGACCTAGCCCTCACCGGGCACTCACCGATCCCCTCCCTGCAACGCCTACATCGATGAAGTAGGGGCCCTTCCCATCAGGCCGGGTTGTGTTGTCCCTGACCCTCAAGCGGTACTACGACCCCCTCCGACTGCCTGGTGGCCGCCTGCCACTTCCCGGGACCACCGGTTATAGGCAAGCGCTGCTTCCCGCGACCCGCAGCCGCCGGGGCCACCGAGGCCCTCTCCAGTTCCCACGACACCCCTCTGACCGTTCCACGCCCCATACGCCGGAGGGTTCGTTGGCACCCGCTCCAGGCTCCCAAGTGCCGTCCATGGCCTTCGCCCTACGAATACGGGCTCGGCTCCCTCTTGGCCCCGCTCACGCGGGCATTCGTAACGACGCTGCAGGCTTCGCTTCATGCTGCGGACCGGCCAGTTGCTCACCCCCTCACAGGGGCTTTGTCGCTCCGCTTCGACCCCGGGCTCTCACCCGACGCCGGGAGCCGTGCTACCAGGGACCCTGGCGTCTCCCCAGACCGGACTCACACCGGCTGGCTGCCGTGAGCTTGCCGCTCGGTTACGCCATCAACCTCCTCTCCTCCTCGGGTGCTCTGACGCCCGAGCTACTGGACGCGCATTCGCGGCGAATACTCCGTCACGGCATTCCCCTGTACTCTCCTGGCCATATTGCACAAATTAGACCGATATGAGATAATTATACGAGATCTTCCTGCCTGCACGATCCTCGGAACCGCAGCAGGCACTCCCCTATCTGTCTGACCAGGAGGCCGGCCTATGCCCATGCCCACGCCCGCCCACTACGCCAAGCTCGTCCGGGTGCGGAAATATCGACGTCGCTCCACCAACGAGGAAAACCAGCCCTACTCCATACAAGCCCAGGACGCCCGCCTGGATCCCTTCATCCAAAGCCAAGAGGCCTGGGTCCTCGACGGCGAGTATGCCGACGACGCCAGCGGTGCCACCCTCGACCGCGACGGCCTGCAGCGGGCCCTGCGCGACGCCAAGGCGGGCCTGTACGACGTCCTGGTGGTCTACCGGATCGACCGGCTCACCCGCTCGATCCGCGGCTTGCTCGACATCGTCGATGCCCTCAACGAGGCCGGCGTCGCGCTGGTGTCGGCCTCCGAGCACTTCGACACCCACACCCCGGTCGGGCGCATGGTCATGCAGATCCTGGCCGTCTTCGCCGAATTCGAGCGCGCCATCATCATCGACCGCGTCGTGGCTGGCATGGAACGCAAGGCGGCTGCGGGCGGCTGGACCGGCGGCACCCACCCGGTCGGCTACACCGCAGAAACAGTGCAGGATCCCAAGACAGCGCTCCCGGTGAAGACCGGCAGGCTGCTACCCGACGAGCACGCCCCGGTCGTGGAGATCATCTTCGAGATGTATGGGCGCAAGCGCCTTGGCGCTCGCGCCATCGCCAACTGGCTGAACGAACAAGGCTACTTCACGAGCCACGGAAAACCCTGGGGCCACACGGCCATCCTGAAGGTGCTCCGCAACCGAACCTATGTTGGCGAGATCTTCTTCCGCGACACCTGGTATCCAGCGCCTCACAAGCCGCTCATCGACGGCGAGCTGTTCGACCTCGTCCAGGCCGTCCTCATCGAGCGCGGCGAAGACCACAGCAAGCGGGCCTCCAACGACTCCGACTACGCTTTGGCCAGCCTCGTCCGATGCGCGCTCTGCGACAGCCGCTACCTCGGCAACGTCGCCCACGGCCGCAGCCGCCGCTACCGCTACTACACCTGCTTTCGGCGCCACCGCTTCGGCACCGACACCTGCCCGGCCGACCGCCTGCCCGCCGACGCGCTGGAACAAGCCGTCCTTGATGCCCTGCTGAGCACCTACGAACGAACCGACCTGTTCCACCACGCCGTCGTCGCGGCCCGGCAGCGCGCCCGCGCGCACACCGACCAGCACCAGGCCGAACTGCGCACAGTCGACGCCGAGCTACGCAAGACCAACGCCGCGATCAAGCGCTACCTGCAGGCGTTCGAGCATCAGACGCTCCCGGAGGACATCTGCGGCGCCCGGCTGCGCGAACTCCGCGACCAACTCGGGGCACTGCAGGCCCGCAAGACCCAACTCAAGGAAGCACTGGCCGCCGCGCACGTCGCGGCACCGGATCCGGCAATGTTGGCGATCCTCCGCGCCCGTGTCCGGGAGGCCGTGATCAGCAGCGAAATGCCTGCACGGAAGGCGTTGCTGCGGACCCTGGTCGCTGAGATCAGGGTGGAAGACCGCAACACCATCCGGCCGTTCTTCTGGGTGCCAACAAACACAAGTGGACAGGGCGCGGTTCGCAACCTGTCCACTCAAGTAGCCCCGAGCGGATTCGAACCGCCGTTACCGACTTGAGAGGCCGGCGTCCTAGGCCGCTAGACGACGGGGCCGTGGTGTTGCTGCTGGGGTGCCAGGACTCGAACCTAGACTAACGGGGCCAGAACCCGTCGGGCTGCCAATTACCCCACACCCCAGGGGCCGGTCGTGGACCGACGGCCCACGGGCTCGCGCATGATACCGGTACAAGGTGGGATCGCTCAACCGTTCAACCTCGCAGCCCGGTCGAGGCGGGCGAGCGAGCGGTCCTTGCCGAGCAGTTCCATGGACTCGAACAACGGCGGGCTCACCAGTCTTCCGGTGATGGCCAGGCGCAGCGGCTGGAACGCCTTACGGGGCTTGAGCTGGTGCTCCTCGGCGAGGTCGCGGAGGGTCTGCTCGATCGCCCCGGCGGTCCAGTATTCGAGCGACCCGAGCGTCTTGGCCGCCTCGGCCAGGAAGGCGCGGCCCTCGTCGCTGCGCACCTTGGCGGTGTCCTGCGGGTCGATCGGCAGCTCGTCGCTGTCGCGCAGCAGGAACCCGACCATATCGGGCACCTGGTCAAGGCGGGTGATCCGCTCGGCCACCAGCGGCGCTGCCCGCTCCAGCAGGCCGAGATGCTCGCCGGGGTAGCCGGCGTCGAGCACGAAGGGGAGCGCGCGGCGGGCGAAGTCGTCGGGGGCGAGCCGGCGGATGTACCAGCCGTTGATGGCGTCGAGCTTGACGGTGTCGAAGGCGGCGGGGTTACGCGACACCCGCTCGATGGTGAAGAGCCGCTCCAGCTCGGCCAGGGTGAAGTGCTCGGTGTGGTCGTCGTAGGCCCAGCCGAGCAGGGCCAGGTAGTTGACCAGCGCCTCGGGCAGGTAGCCCTTGGCGCGGAAGGCCTGCAGGGCGACGTCACCCTGACGCTTGGAGAGCTTCTTGCGGTCCGCGCCGACCAGCAGCGGCAGGTGCGCGAAATGCGGCGGCTCCGCGCCGAGTGCCCTGAACACGTGGATCTGCCGCGGCGTCGAGGGCAGCAGGTCGTCGCCGCGGATCACGTGGGTGACGCCCATGTCCACGTCGTCGTAGACGGCGGCGAACAGGTAGGTCGGGATGCCGTTCGGCCGCATGATCACGAAATCGGTGAGGTTGGCGTTGTCGAACACGACCGCGCCGTGGATCAGGTCGTCGATCACCGTCTCGCCGCTGCCCGGGAGTCGGAAGCGCACCGCGGGCTTGCGGCCTTCGGCCTCGTAGGTGCGCACCTGCTCGGCGGAGAGGTCGCGGCAGTGGCCGTCGTAGCCGGCCGGCAGGCCGCGCGCCGCCGCCACCTCGCGCGCCTGCTCGAGGCGCTCTGCGGTGCAGTAGCACAAATAGGCGGCGCCCCGCGCCACCAGCGCGTTCACGGCGACGTGGTAGCGCTCCAGGCGCTCGGTCTGCACGTAGGGCCCGTGGGGGCCGCCCGCGCCGTAGCCCTCGTCCCAGCGTAGGCCGAGCCAGTGCAGCGCATCGACGATCGCCTCGGCGCCGCCCTCGACGTTGCGGGTCTCGTCGGTGTCCTCGAAGCGCAGCACCAGCTTGCCGCCGCTGTGGCGTGCGAACAGGTAGTTGTAAAGCGCCGTCCTGGCCGTGCCGACGTGCAGAAAGCCGGTCGGCGAAGGCGCGAACCGGGTCCTGGTGGTCGGGCTCGAGCTCATGGGCTGGATGCTAGCAGGGATGCTGGCAGCCCTGAGCTGAGCGGGCCTGCACCCGTGGCACCCCGCGCGCCGCGGTCTCGCAGTTCGGCAGCTTTGACCCCCAGGTCCGGGCGCTTCGCATCGCGATGGTGGCGCCGCCATGGTTCCCCATCCCGCCGAAGGGCTATGGGGGTATCGAGGCGATGGTCCACGCGCTGGTCGAGGGCCTGATCGCCCGCGGCCACGAGGTGACCCTGATCGGCGCCGGGGCCTACCGGGGCAGCGCCCGCCACCTCAAGACCTACGAGCGGGCACCGCTGGAGCGCCTGGGCGAGGCCTTCCCCGAGGTGGTCCACGCGCTGCTGGCCGCAGAGCACCTCGACAAGCTGGAGGTGGACGTCGTCCACGACCACTGCCTGGGCGGCCCGCTGACGGCCGGCTGGCGGCGGGCGCCGACGGTGCTGACTGCGCACGGGCCGGTCAGCGGCGAGCTGCGGACCTACTATCAGTCGTTGTCGGCCCGCATGGGCATGGTGGCGATCTCCGAGCGGCAGCGCGCCACCGGCCACGGCCTGTCGTGGCTGGCGACGGTGTACAACGCCATCCCGGTCGACGAGTACCCGCTGGAGACCGAGAAGGAGGACTTCTGCCTGTTCCTCGGGCGGATGAGCCCGGAGAAGGCACCAGATCTGGCCATCCAGGCCGCCCGCGTCGCCGGGCGCCGGATCGTGGTGGCGGCCAAGTGCAACGAGCCGGGCGAGAAGCGCAGTCCCCGAGGTGGTGGCCGACGGGGTGACCGGCTTCATCTGCGACGAGGCGCGCGAGCTGCCGTCGGCGATCAACCGGGCCGGCGGGCTGGACCCGAAGGCCTGCCGGCAGTGGGTCTTTGATCGCTTCGACGTGCCGGACATGGTGGAGGGTTACGAGGCGGCCTACCGACGCGCCCTGCTGCGCGTCGCCTGAGGTCGCTGCGGCGTCGGGCGCCGGCGCCCGGCACTGGGTAGAACGTTAGGACTGGGTTGAGGCCGCCCTGCGGCGCGGGGTGGCTGGGGTTCTCTGGGGGGAGAGGCCGGGTGTCGCGGCCGTGTGTGAGGATGGGTATCTGTTCCGCACACGGCCGCGACCGCGGCGCTTCGAGGGGAGGCCCAGATGCCCGCCGAACCTGGCGACCTGATTCTGCTGGTCGGCACCATGAAAGGTGCCTACCTGTTCCGTTCCGGTCCTGACCGCGGCGAGTTCAGCATGGACGGCCCGCACTTCCCCGGGCAGGCCATCTACGCGCTCGCCTTCGACGGCCGCGGCGGCCGCCAGCGCCTCCTCGCCGGGACCGAAAGCTCCCACTGGGGCGCGGTGGTGCGCACCTCCGACGACTTTGGCCAGAGCTGGACCGACCCGGCTGACGGCAACGTCCGCTTCCCCGAGGGCAGCGGCGGCGCCCTCAAGCGCGTCTGGCAGCTCCTCCCCGCCGGGGCCGACCAGCCAGACCTGGTCTATGCCGGCGTGGAGCCAGCGGCGCTGTTTCGCTCCAGCGACGGCGGCGACCACTACGAGCTGGTCACCGGGCTCTGGGACCACCCCCACCGGCCGCACTGGCCGCCAGGCGGCGGTGGCCAGTGCCTGCACACCGTCGTGCTGCGCGACGACGACCCGGACCGGCTCCTGGTGGCGATCTCGACCGGCGGGGTGTATCGCTCCGAGGACGGCGGCAAATCCTGGCAGCCGCGCAACCAGGGCATCCGCGCGGTGTTCCTGCCCGAAGACCAGCGCTACCCCGAGTACGGCCAGTGCGTGCACAAGGTCGCCCCGGCTGCCGGCCAGCCCGACCGCCTCTATCTGCAGAACCACTGGGGCCTGTACCGCAGCGAGGACGGCGCCGACTCCTGGGCCGACGTCGCCAACGGGGTGCCGAGCGACTTCGGCTTCCCGGTGGTCGCCCACCCGCGCGACCCGAACACCGCCTACGTGATCCCGCTGGACTCCGACGGGTTCCGCTGCACCGCGGAGGCGCGGGCGCGGGTCTACCGCACCCGCGACGCCGGCGCCTCGTGGCAGCCGCTCACGAGCGGGCTGCCGCAGGAGCATGCCTGGCTGACGGTGCTGCGCGACGGCTTCACCAGCGACCGTGGCGACCCGGCCGGGCTCTACTTCGGGACCCGCTCCGGTGAGCTGTACGCGTCCACCGACGACGGCGACTCCTGGCGGCAGCTCGCCGCGCACCTGCCGCCGATCGTCTGCGTCAAGGCCGCGCTGGTCCCGTGACACGACCAAGTTGGAGGGGGTGGAGCTGACCATGCTGGTCGACCTGCGCCTGCCTGGGGCGTTGCGACCCTACGCCGGCGGGCAGCGCGCGGTCGCGGTAACTGTGCCGGAGCCGCCCGCGGTGACCGTCGGGCGGCTGCTGGAGGCGCTCGGCGGCGACCACCCGGGGGTGCGCCAGCGCGTCATCGACGAGCTCGGCACCCTGCGGCCGCACGTGAACGTGTACGTCAACGGCGAGAGCGTCCGCTACCTGCGGGGCTTGGAAACCCCACTGAGCGACGGCGACGAGGTCACGATCCTGCCGGCGGTGTCGGGCGGGGCCTGAACTGAGCGTCCGGGAGCCTTGGCGTTCAAGTTCAAGTTCGGGAGGCTGCTTCGGCGACCACCGGGTTGGCGAGCACGCCGACGCCCTCGACCTCCACCTCGACCCGGTCGCCGGGGTGGAGCTGGCCGATCCCGGATGGTGTGCCCGTCAGCACCACGTCGCCGGGGAGCAGCGTCATCACCCCGGAGATGAAGGCGAGCAGGCTGGCGACGTCGTGCTGCAGCAGCGAGGTGCGGGACTGCTGGCGCGCCTCCCCGTTGACCAGGGTGCGCAGCGCCAGGTCGCTGGAGTCCAGGTCGGTCTCGATCCAGGGCCCGAGCGGGCAGAAGGTGTCGAAGCTCTTGGCCCGGGTCCACTGCCCGTCGACCTTCTGGAGGTTTCGGGCGGTGACGTCGTTGGCGCAGGTGAAGCCGAGCACCGCCTGCATCGCATCGGCATCGTCGAGGCGGCGGACCAGCTTGCCGACCACCACCGCCAGTTCGCCCTCGAAGTCGACCCGGTCGACCTCGGCCGGGTGCACGATCGGGTCCTCCGGGCCGATCACCGCGGTCGAAGGCTTGAGGAAGATCACCGGCTCGGCGGCGACCTCGCCGCCCATCTCGGCGGCGTGCGCGGCGTAGTTGCGCCCCACCGCCACGACCTTGCTGGGCAGCACCGGCGCGAGCAGGCGGACCTGGTCGAGCCCCAGCCGCTCGCCGGTGTACTGGAACGGACCGAACGGGTGCGGGCTGATCGCCGCGACCAGGTCGTCTTCGAGGATGCCGAAGCCGACCTGGTGGTCGCCTTCGCGCCCGTGGGCGTAGCGGACAATGCGCATGATGGCCTCAGGCTACCAGCGCCAGGACGCGCTCCAGCCTGTGGGGCTGCCCCGGCGGGGTCGCGGGCAGCAGCAGGCAGGTCAGCCCGGCGTCGACCGCGCCGCCGTCGCTGCGCCAGTTGTCCCCCACCATCAGCGCCTCCCCCGGCGACACCGCAAGACGCTCGCAGGCGCGCGTGAACAGCTGCGGCGCTGGCTTGGTGGCGCCCTCCTCAAACGAGATCACGAATGCGTCGACCAGCTCGCTCAGGCCGTGGTGCCGGAAGAAGGGGCGCACGTCGAAGCCAGCGTCGCTGACGACGCAGACGGGAACGCCACGGCCGCGCAGGGCCTGCAGGGTCGGCAGGGTGTCCGGGTAGGGCCTCCAGTGCTCGGCGGCGGTCTCGCGCTGGTACAGCGCATCGGCCATGCCGGCCGCGAACACCTCGGCCGGCCGGTACAGCGCCGTCCAGGCCGCCCGGTGCGCCTCCGGTGACAGGTCGCGACCTTTGGCCAGCTCCTCGGGGGTGCGGGCGCGCGCCTGGATCTCCTCCCACACCCTCGCGGCGGCGGCCGGGTCGACCTCGGCGCCCAGCTCGCGGGCGGCAGCGACGATGCCCTGGCTGCCTCCATCACGTTCGAACAAGGTGTCCCCCATGTCGAACAGGACCGCCTTGAGTGCGCTCATGGGACCAGTATCGCGGACGAATGCCCGCAGCGCCCGGCGCCCGGCTGCGCTCCCCGCCCTCATGCCTGCAGCAGCAGCGCCTCCAAGGTCAGGCCGGTGCCGAAGGCGAGCATGACGATCCACTCGCCGGGGCTCACCTCGCCAGAGTCGAGCAGCGACTCCAGGATGAACAGCACCGTGGCCGAGGAGCGGTTGCCGCCGTCGGCGAGCGTCTCGCGGGAGCGGGCAAGGCAGGCGTCGGCGAGGCCGAGGCGGCGGCCGACCCGGTCGAGGATCTCCGGCCCGCCGGGGTGGACGACCCAGTGGCCGATCTCGGGCACGGTCAGCCCGTGCGGGTCGAGCAGCCCGGCGAGCAGCGGCGCCAGGGCCCGCTCGATGATCGCGGGCACCCGCGGCGACAGCGACATGCGGAAGCCGTTGCCGTCGATGGACCAACCCATCCGCTGCTCGGTGCCGGGGACGGTGCGGCTCCGGGCTGCCACGATTCGCGGCCCGGTGCCGCCCGGGCCGACCAGGGCGGCGCCGGCGCCGTCCCCGAACAGGCTCTGGCACACCGCCTCCTCGCGGCTGCGTGCCGGCTGCAGGTGCAGGCTGCACAGCTCCACGCAGGTGACCAGCGCCCTCCCGCCGGACGCGCCGGCCAGCGCCGCCGCGGTGCGCAGCCCGGGCAGGGCCGCGTAGCAGCCCATGTGCCCGATGGCCAGGCGCCGCACGCCCGCTTCCAGGCCGAGGTCGGCGGCCAGGTGCACGTCCAGGCCGGGGCCGGCGTAGCCGGTGCAGGAGACTGCGATCAGATCACCGACCTCGGCCACCGCGCCGGGGCCGGCGCGCTCCAGCGCCCGACGCGCCGCGGTGGCGCCGAGGGCGCGGGCGGCCGGCTGGTGCGCCCGCATGCGCTCCGCGGTGCCAGGCGTCTGCCCATGCCCGCCGGCCCCGGCTCCGGCCTCGGCCGCGCTGGTGCGGTAGAAGGCGTGGACGTCGATGACGGCGGCGCGGCGCTCCACCCCGCTGGCGGCGAAGACGTCTGCCCAGGCGGGATCCCAGCCCGGCATGGTGGCGAAGAAGGTCTCCACGATGTCTGCCTGCTTGTGGACGTGCTCGGGCAGCGCGGTGCCGAGCGCCTGGATCCGCAGCGGCATCCCAGTCACGGGTATCCCAGTCCCAGTCCCGGTCATGGGGAGACCCTCCGGTAGTGCCCGAGGTAGGACGCGCGCCGGTCGCGGCTGGTGGCGAACTCGGGGACGGGGATGTGACGGCGGGTGAGCGCGCGGGCCAGCAACTGTGGGCCGATGCGGGGCACGAGCCCGGTGACCTCCACCGGCTCCAAGCCGACGCGGCGCAGCAGCCGGTCAAGCTCGACCGGGCGGATGAACAGGCGCCAGTCGTGGGTACCGCACGGGATGCAGCCGAGCAGCCGCTCCGCTCCCCACAGGGCAGTGACCCAGGCCCAGGCGGTGCGGTTGATGGTGTCGAAGGCAAGGCTGCCTCCGGGTGCGAGCACCCGGGAGATCTCCGCCACCGCGGCAGGCAGGTCCGGGATGTGCTCCAGCACGTCGGCGGCGATCACCGCGTCGAAGCTCCCATTAGCGAACGACAACTGCTCCAGCTGTCCGCGCACCGGCGCGAAGTGACCCACGCCGCCGGCGATGGCACGCCGCGCCACCCCCAGGCTCCCCGCCGAGCGGTCGACCCCCACCACGGTGGCACCGGCCTCGGCAAGCCCCTTGGCGACCAGGCCACCACCGCAGCCGGCGTCGAGCACCAACGCGCCGCGGACGCCGCCGAGCGCCCGCAGGTAGAAGTCGAGCCGGGGACGGTACATGGCGTGCAGGATCGCGGCCGGGCCTGTCGGGTCCCACCACAGCTCGTCGATGCCCTCGTAGTAGTCGTTGTCGATGCTGGAGCGCGCGGATTGGACCGGCTGGGTGCGGTCGATGCGCTCGAACAGGAGGGCGCTGGTCATGGTCATGGCAGCGTCCCGGCGCCCAGTTCGACCCGGCCGAGCCACTGCAGCGTCGCGTCGTGGGAGGGTGGCAGCAACAGGCCGGCATGCGCGTCGCGCAGCAGCCGCTCCAGCGGCGCGGTGCGCAGGTAGCCGCTGCCGCCAGCGGTGCGTAGCGCCAGGGTGCAGACCTCCAGCGCGGTCTGGCAGGTGAACAGCTTGGCCGCGGCCATGCGGCCGTAGTGGGCGACCGGGTCCGGGTCGGGCGGCCGCGCGACCGCCGCGTACAGGGTGGCGCGGGCCGCGTCGAGCCGCATGCGCATCTCCCCCACCGCCTGCTGCACGCCAGGCAGGTCGGCGAGGGCCTGGCCGAGACCTTCGTTGCGGCGTCGCGGCAGGGCGCCGGTGACGTGGCTGCAGGCTGCCTCGGCGGCGCCCAGGAAGACGCTCGCGAACGACGGCCACGACCAGTGCGAGGCCGCCAGGAACCGCACCGCCACGCCGAGGCCGCGGTCGACGACGCACTCGCCGGGCACCTCCAGATCCTCGACAGCGAGGGTCTCGCTGCCGGTGGCGCGCATGCCGAGCGCCCGCCACTGCCCGAGAACCCGCACGCCCCGCCCGGCCTCAGGCTTCGGGACCAGGAAGGCGATCGGCTCGCGGTCGCCGCCGCTGCTGTCGACCGCGGCCGACAGCAGCAGGTG
>WNGG01010687.1_pt1 | contig 10952 bp, 7 predicted proteins | sample 5400661 | NCBI WGS metagenome assembly WNGG01 (sample SAMN13153372, study PRJNA577476) | soil metagenome | isolation source: 100 cm soil or saprolite under Garry oak tree replicate 1 | place: USA:California | collected 2016-06-15 | reverse complement strand
CTTCGCTCCGCTCAGAATGACACTTTCGAGGTTGTTTGGTCATTGGATCATTCGTCATTCCTTCGGGCTTCGTCATTCGTCATTCGTCATTTGTTTGCTAATCGGTTTATTCGCAGGAGTAGGCAGTGCCGTCGGCGAAAAGCGGGCGATCACCGAAAAGGATCTCTGGGATTTTGTCTGGATCGGCGATCCACAGATTTCGCCAGAGGGCTCGCGCGTTGCGTTTGTGCGGGTGACGGTCAACGAGAAAAAGGAGGGTTATAACACTTCGATTTGGTCTGTGCCTGTCGCGGGCGATGAAGCGCCTCATCAACTGACAAAAGGCGACCACGATTCCACCCCACGCTGGTCGCCGGACGGGAAATTCTTGCTTTTCCTGCGCGCGACCGAAAAGGAAGGCAAACCTGAGCCGGCACAATTGGCGATCCTTCCGACAGGCGGCGGCGATTCGTTTGTTTTTACCGATCTGCCGAAAGGCGCGGGCAATCCCGTCTGGGCGCCAGATGGAAAAACCATCGCGTTTACGAGTGAGACAAACACAGAAGATATCGCAAGACAGGAAAAGAAAAAATCCGCGGAAAAGCCGGGGTCACCGCCCCCGGCTACAACTGAACACGAAAGCGACATCCACGTGATCACGCGTGCGGTCTATCGGCAAGACAATGAAGGCTACGCCGATCCAAAGCACCCGACACACATCTGGATCGTGACCGCGCCGCATAGTACCGAAGAAAAAGTGAAACCACGTGAACTCACTACGGGCCGATTCGATGAGGAAAATGCGATTTGGTCGAAGGACGGATCGCAAATTTATTTCACGTCGAGCCGTGTAGACGAACCGTACTACGAACTGCCGAGGACTGATCTTTATTCGGTCGCGGCGGCTGGCGGCAAACCGGTAAAGATTACTACGATCGATCTCAACACTCAGTTAGGTCCAGACTCAGGCGTATTGTCACTCAGCCCCGATGGCAAACAGATTGCGTTTGTCGCCTCGACCACGCAGCCGATCAATTTGGACGTCGGCGGTTTTTTGATCGCAGACAGCGCGCCGCCTCGCGCACGCGGCCGAAACACGCCGATCTGGACGCCAGATGGAAAAGGCCTGATCGAAGTTTACGCGAAGGAAGGAAAAGCAAATCTCGCGTTGTTCGACGCAACTGTAGCCGCGGGCGCTGACCCCGGCAAAACCGGTGCAGTGCAGGATCTCACTTCTGGAAATCAGGGCGTGATGATTTTCCGCGCCACGCCTAACACTTCCAAGTTGATTTATGTCGTTTCGACACCAACGCGGATCAATGACCTTTTTGTCCTCGATCGCACAACGTCGGCCGCGTCGTCCAAGCAATTGACGCACATGAACGACGAGCTGTTCTCCAAACTGAATCTGACCGAGCCGGAAGAGATTTGGTACGACACCTTTGATGGCAAACACATCCAAGCCTGGTTGCAAAAGCCACCCGATTTCGATGCGCATAAGAAATATCCATTGATTCTGAACATTCATGGCGGACCGCACACGGCTTACGGTTACATCTTCGATCACGAGTTTCAGTGGATGGCAGCCAAAGGCTACGTGGTGCTTTACCCAAATCCACGCGGGAGCACCAGCTATGGCGAGGAATTCGGCAACATCATTCAGTATCATTATCCCGGGGACGATTACAAAGATCTGATGGCCGGCGTGGATGAAGCGATCAAACACGGTTACATCGACGATAAAAAACTCGGCGTGACCGGCGGAAGTGGCGGCGGTTTACTGACGAACTGGGTGGTGGGGCAAACGAGCCGCTTTGCTGCAGCCGTGGCGCAGCGTGACATCGCCAGTTGGGAAGATTGGTGGTACTCGGGGGACTTTACACTCTTCCAACCGAACTGGTTTAAAGCGCCGCCATTCGAAGATTCGGACGAGTATCGGACTCGGTCACCGATCAGTTATATAAACACGGTGAAGACTCCGATGATGTTTATTCTCGGCGAAACCGATTATCGGACGCCACCCGGCGCCGGCGGCGAGCAAATGTTCCGCGCTTTGAAATTCCGCAAGATTCCCACGGTAATGGTGCGTTTCCCCAATGAATCGCACGAGCTTTCACGTTCGGGGCAGCCATGGCATCGCGTTGAGCGCTTGCAGCATATCGTCGGCTGGTTTGATCATTGGCTGATGGGCGTCCCGAAACGCGAATATGAGGTGGCTCCGCACGAAGAAGTGCCGATGAAGCGGGCTGCGATCTACGGGAATTGAGTACTTCTAATACACCAAGCGAGCAGCTGACGAGGGTTGCTCGATTTCGTTAACCTCACGGACAGGCGACTACTCTCTGTATACTTGCCAAATCGCTTCTTGCGTCAGCGACTCTGAGGCGGATCGAGTGCGACTGACCATCTTTGATTTGCGGCGGCGTTGGCAAACGAAACGCGTGCCGCCCATTTCCGTAACCTGCGTCCAAGAGGTCCTGCCGGAACTGATCCGCCGAGATATTCGTCAGAAAGTGATCGCCATCCCAGAGTTCAACTAAAACCGGTGCCTTTGGCTTGTACTTGTCCCAGACCCAGCCAGAAATCCCGGTGCAATCAACCCCCAGGATTTCAGCTAAATAATGCTGCGGCGGCGGGGCACCGATGCGCCCGGAAAAAATGAGGAGACCAAAGCAAACCAAATGGAACGTTATGAGAATAGCTAATGCGTTTGAAAGCAGGCCGTCGCGCCAATAACGGTGCGCCTTATTCCAACTGGAAAAAATGTGGAACCCTGAGAGCAGCGTCCCCTGATAAAACCCGTAAAGAATGTAGTGCGGCTCGATCCCATGCCACAAACCCATTAATCCGAATGCAAGAAAATATCCAAGAATCGCAGCTGTATCCATGCTTCGAAACCATTTGCCGCGCGCGGCGGCAAGGAGGAAACGCATGTAAACGTGATCGCGAAACCAGAACGAAAGCGTGATGTGCCAGCGGTTCCAAAAATCACGGATGTTTCTGGCCAGAAACGGCCGGTCGAAATTTTCGGGAGTGTGAATACCAAAGAGATAACTCAGGCTAATGGCAAAGGCGCTGTACCCTGCAAAATCGAAGAACAAATAGAAACTATAAGCATACATATAACTGAGCAGCGCACCGAAGCTCCCGCTGCGCGCCGCCGGCTCCAGCCAGTGTTGTTTGATCAGCGCCGCGATTATGAATTTGTAAAATAATCCGCGAAAAAAACGGTGCATCGTGCCGTCGAGATCGCTGAGGAACTCAGCGCGTGTTCGTTTTCTTTTCCAGTCGGGTAGAAAACGCCGATATCGATCGATCGGGCCGGCAGAAATAGTTGGAAAGAAAAATAAGAACATCAACAGATCGAGCGTCTCCGGTACAGCGATCACCCGGTCTCGCAGGCAAAACACGATATCGAGCGCTCGAAACGTAACGTAGGAGATCCCCAGAAAACCAACCTGACTTTTGGGCGATACGAGCGGAACCAATTTCGCTGCTAACAACGGAAGCAAGCTCATTGCAAGTGCGCCGTAGAACAGCCAGCCTGCGCGTGCACCAGCAGCGGCAAATGCGCGCACCGTCACCCACTGCCAGGCGGCAAAGCCAAGGACGATCCAGATCTCGCGCACTGGAAAATGGGGTCGGACAAGAAGCAATTCGTGATACTGCACGAGAAGCATCGCCACAGTCACCAGCAGCGCCCAACGCCAACCTGCGCGCCCGAGCAGACCGAGAATCAGAGTCGGAACGGCTACGTAAAGTAGCAGTATGAAGTATGTGAAATCCGCGTAGGGAATCACAGCGACTTGGCCAAACTGGCTCGGTCGGCCTTGCCGTTGGCGGTCATGGGAAACGCATCGAGAAACACAAATTTGTGGGGCAACATGTATGCTGGCAGCCGCTCACCGAGTTGGGTCCGCAGCCTGTGCGCCAGGTTGAAGTCTGACGTCTCGTGTCGCTCGGCCAGTAGCACGAAAGCGGCAAGCGATTGAGCGGCGCCCTTTTTGGTAACCGGAAGTACGACAGCGTCCCGCACGGTCGGCAGCGCGCGGAGATTCGCTTCGACGTCGCCAAGTTCGATGCGGTATCCGGTGACCTTGATCTGTTCATCCATGCGGCCTTCGAAAAAAAGTACATCGTCACGGAAGCGACCAAAGTCACCCGTGCGATACGCGCGGTGGCCAGCATGTTGAAAAAAAGCGTTGGCCGTCAGATCCGGCCGAGCGAGATAACCCGGGCTTACATTGGGTCCTGTGATAATGATTTCACCGCGTTGATTTGCCGCTAGCACCTCACGGTTTCCATTTACAATGAAGATTTCGCTGCCCGGCATCGGGCGTCCGACTGGCAGAGGCGAATATCGTTCCACAATTCCAGCATCAATGCGTATTGACGTGGTGGCGACCGTCGCCTCGGTCGGTCCATATGTGTTCCAAACTTCAGCTCGCGGAAATCGCTTCAACAGCTGCGCCGCGGTTTGCGGTGCGAGTGTTTCGCCGCAAAAAAGAAAACGACGCACGCGCGGCAGCATCGCCTCTGAAAATCTTTCTTCGACAAGGCACATCTGTGCAAAAGAGGGCGTTGAAACCCACGTCGTCACACCGGAGCTTGCGAGTGCGCGATAGAGTTTCTTTGGATTTTCGAGCAAATCGCGGCTGATGCTGAAGAGGCTGCCTGCCGTTGCAAGGCAGCAGTATAAATCCATTACCGACAGATCAAACGAGAATGGCGCCTGATTCAAAAACACTTCACCGAGCTCGGTGAATCGTTGCTCCGCGAGCATCCATGCGATGAAATGCTCGAGGCAAGCGAGTGTAATTATGACGCCCTTGGGCTCACCAGTGCTGCCGCTGGTGAACAGGATGTAAAACGGTTCGTCGCCCCGCACGGCTGCGGCGGGACTACACACCTGCAACGCGGAAAATTCCAAAATGTCTTTCGGGGTAAGCACCAATACCGCGCGCGAGGTTGCCAGGATTTTGTCGATGCGCTGCTGCGGCAACGCCGTATCAAGCGGCACGTAAGGTCGGCCCGATTTAACTGAGCCGAGAAATGCGACTAACATTTCGGGCTCGCGATGGCCGAGCACCGCGATTGGCCTGCGATCGTCGCCGAACCGCTGTGTCAGATAACAAGCAAGCGCATTTGACCGGCTGCGCAGCTCCCAGTACGTCAACGTTCTACCGTCGCTGATGTGCGCAATCGCTTCCGGAGCCACTACGGCCCAGTGATCGATTCGCTCGATCAGATTCATTTAGAAACCCTGATAAACAAACGGCGTCGTCGAGAAATCGCCCCGGCCATACATCGCAATTAACCCCAGGATAACTGCCAGATAATAAACGATGAGCAGTACGCGATGCAGCGTCGGATGTTCCTCGAGCCAGCTCACATGCTCATTCGATGCCGGAGATCAGCGATGATTTTTCGCGGCGTTTGCCAGGTTTCCCGCTCAAATTCCGCCGGAGAAACTTTGATGCCGAATTCCTCCTCGACCATCAAGATGAGCTGAACGGTTCTCATCGAGTCGAGAACCTGACACTCGTAAAGCGGCAGATCGAGATTAGCGAACACCTCATCGGTTTCAGCCACCGAAGCGAGCAGCTGCAAGACTTTGTCCGAGAAATCTGCAGCTATCATGGCCGAGGCGCAGCGTTGTCGTACTGCCGGTTGAATGAATAAAAGATTATCATTTGTCAGCCTTGTGGCGGTCGTCCGTGAAAGAAATTATCAAGGGCGCGATTGTAATACACCCAGCCTTTCGCAGTGAGGTGACTTTGATGACGAATCAAGAAAGCCGAATCCTCGTCGTGATCTTCAAATTCAACTACGGTAAAGTGGTATCGCTGCACGAGTGCGCGAAGTTTTGCGTAATAATCATCGCGAGCCGAGCGCGAAACCCCTGCGTGATCGTAAAACTCGCCGGCTATTGGCATGCTGAGAATCAGTGGCCGCGCGTGAACTGCTGCTAGTGCGCGCAATAGCAATTCCAAATCGATCCAGCTCGGAGATTGGTTCATACCGGTGCGAAATGCCACGTCGCGAGCACCAGGCGTTATCTGCACGTTCAGGCCCGACGGTTTTGAGGCCCAAGCGGTGATTTTGGTTGCTTCTGCTCTTGTAATGAGCTTTGGCCAATCAGGAATCTTTGGGTGGCGCCCTGAAGCACGCTTGAGGTCATGTCGAATGTGATTGAGCGCTGCTAAATGATCCTGCAACTCCAGTAGGGCAGTCTCCGCTTTTCCGAGTGGCCAGAGCGCGCAGAAAATGGCGCGATCGAGCCAGTGCCCAGAAGCCAGGCGCGTCAAAGCGAATTCGAGCAGGGGGTTTTTTTCAAGTGTGCTCGGGCATTCGAGCATGCGTGCAGCGATACTGCGCTTGAGGCCGAAATCGAGAGCAGTCCCAAACACCATTTCAGTGGCTGCCATCGGCGAAAAGTTTCCCTTGTAGCCGGTCCACGAGCGATTAGGCGTCAAGAACCAGCCCGGCGAAAGGGAGATGGCAAGCTTCTTGCCGCGTAAGTCTGATCCAAGGGCGCCTACTTTTTGCAGCATGATGAGTGTGTTCGCGCCTCCGCCGCCAACCGGGGAAAGTTGGAAACCCGTCGGCGCAGTGCGAAAAAAAATGTTCCCTTTCTCCGGAACGGCAGGGACTAATAATTCTGAGCTGCCATAAATCGGCAACACGTCGGCCGCACGCGCGGCGGCACGTTGAAACGCCAGTCCCTGATTTTTAAGGAGAAACAGATCGGGAGCGGTCGAGGGAATAGTGGAGTGTTCGAGATGAATGACAACCATCTGCCCGCCGAACAAAACGGCCGCCGCCAGGCCAAGCGCGATCAGGCCTGCAAATAAATGGGGCATCTCTTTGTTGGCCTGCACGCGCACCATAATGCGGCGAAGTTATTGCCGCGACTCAAGGCCGCAATGTGAATTTCATGTAGGATGTGGCCCTACATGCTTGTGAGACGGCTGGGTTGGCGGATTTGAAGACTCACATTGGAGTTAACGCACTTATGTCGTTTAATATTGGTCAACCATCGGATTTCTGAACAATGGCTTCTTCGTCGCTGTGGCAGCGTTTTCAACGATATCTCTTGTGCTACCGCGATCTTGATTTTTCTCTCGACATCAGCCGGATGAAATTTTCGGAGGATTTTTTCGAGAAAATGCAGCCGAAAATCGAGAAAGCGTTCACGGCGATGCGGGAGTTGGAAGCGGGCGCAATTGCCAATCCCACCGAAAACCGCATGGTGGGTCATTATTGGCTCCGCAATCCTTTGCTTGCGCCGACTCCGGAGCTTCGCGCAGAAATTCAAGACACAATCAAGCGCATCAAAAGATTCGCTGAGGATGTTCATGCCGGAAAAATCGCTGCCGAAAATGGACAACGGTTTAAGCACGTGCTGCTGATCGGAATCGGCGGCTCGGCGCTTGGCCCGCAACTGGTGGCAGACGCGCTTGGGTCGGCACGTGATCCAATGGACATCTTTTTCTTCGATAATACGGACCCTGACGGATTCGATCGCGTCTTCGAGACGCTGGACGATCTCCTCCCCCAAACGCTTGTCGTTGTGGTTTCCAAATCCGGCGGAACAAAGGAGACACGAAATGGGATGCTCGAGGCGGAAGCACGATTCAAAGAAAAAGGACTACAGTTCAACAAGCACGCTGTGGCCGTCACCGGTGTTGGAAGCGATCTCGATCAATATGCCGAGAAGAACCGGTGGCTAGCTCGATTTCCGATGTACGATTGGATTGGCGGGCGTACGTCGGTGATGAGCGCGGTTGGGCTTCTGCCGATGGCGCTGGAAGGCTTCGATATCGATAGTTTTCTGGCTGGCGCGGCGGCGATGGACGAGCGGACCCGCACGCCTGATGCGGCCGAAAATGCCGCGATGCTTCTGGCGCTCATGTGGTATTACGCCGGCAATGGCAAAGGCGACAAAGATATGGTGATCATTCCATACAAAGACCGATTGGCGTTGTTTGCCAAATATCTGCAGCAGCTGGTCATGGAATCGCTGGGCAAAGAAAAGGATCTCGAGGGCAAAATCGTGCATCAAGGTATCGCGGTTTACGGCAATAAGGGATCGACCGACCAGCACGCGTATGTTCAGCAATTACGTGACGGCGTTTTGAATTTTTTCGTGACCTTTATCGAAGTGGACAAGGATCGGGGCAACTCTGCGATCGAAGTCGAAGATGGAGTAACAAGCGGCGACTACCTTCACGGGTTTTTGCGCGGAACGCGAAGCGCGCTTTACGACAGTGGACGCGAATCCATCACGATAAGCATTCCTGAGGTGAACGCGTTTGATCTTGGAGCGTTGATCGCGCTGTATGAACGTGCAGTAGGCTTTTACGGCTCGTTAATTAATGTTAACGCCTACGATCAACCCGGTGTCGAGGCTGGAAAAAAGGCGGCGACAAGACTGTTGCAGCTTCAAAAGCAGGTAAAGGCAAGAATGGTTGTCGGTCAGGGGAAGACCGCCGAAGAAATTGCGCGCGCCCTCGACGCAGATCCGGAAGACGTGTTTCATGTGCTGCGACATTTGGCGAGCAATGATCCACACATCATGGTCGCAGCTGGCGAGGAATCGTCGGAAGATCGTTTTTCACTCGACGAAGAGCCGTGATGCGCCCGATCATGCCGGACAGGCCTGCTCAGAATGGAAAGGATTCGCAGAGCGTCCCGTGGAGTGACGTAATCCGTTTTATCGGGCAACTAAGTCACGATTTGCGCAATGATTTAAATGCCATCGAATTGCAGTCCGCTTACGTCGATGAGCTGGAGAAGAATGAAGAATTCAAAAACGAAATCAAACGTTTGCGCGAAATGATCTCAGGTCTGGCCTCGACTTTACAACGACTTTCCAGAGCAGTGGACGAGGTTAAGCCTAATCCGATCTCGTACCAGGCCACTGATTTTGTGCAAGATTTGCGCACGAAGATCGAGCACGATTTTCCAAACGAGAGCACTGAAATCTCCTGGGACATTCAGCTCGGCGACGCAACGTTGAATGTTGATCCTCAATTTTTCGAGGAAGCATTCACCGAGCTTTTCACCAACGCCTTGCGGCACGATCGCGGCAAAGGGCCAGTTCTGGCTAAAGCCAAAATCGATAATAACCGGTTCCTCTTCACCCTGCATGAACCAAAGGCTCACTTTAAGTTGCCTACCGAAAATTGGGGCCGCGAACCGCTTCGGAAGATCACCCAGCGCCATTATGGTCTTGGTCTGAATCGCGCCCGCGCTATCGTAGAGGCCCACGGCGGCGAATTGCATGCTCAATATGAACCGAACGTTTCGGCGCTCATTACGACGCTTACGCTTCCCGTATCAGGCGAGGCCTCGGAGGAAACTTGAAACATCGGTCATTTCCCACCGTTTAAGCAACTGGAATCCATTGCTCGTGCGTAATACGAGCAGCGCAATTGATGAAAACTGAAAACCATCATGTCCTGATCATCGATGACGAGCGGCCCGTGCTGATGACACTCGAGGCGTTGCTGAAGAGGCACGGGTATCAAGTTGAGACTGCGCCCACCGCCACACAAGGACTTAAGTTGCTTAAGTCGAAAACGCCAACGCTCGTATTGCTCGACCTCCGACTGCCCGACGCCGACGGATTAGAGATGCTGGATCGGATTAAGACTGAGCTGCCCAAAGTACAGGTGATTATCCTTACCGCACACGACTCATTGCACAATGCCATCGAGTCGATCAAACGCGGCGCCTACCATTTCATTAGCAAGCCGTACGCGCCCGAGGAACTGCTAAGCCTCGTGGAGAAGGCATTGGAAAAACAGTTCCTCTTGCGAAAAACGGAAGAACTGCGGGAAAAAACAGAGCAACTCGAAAAGCGCCTGGAGATCGCGGAGGCGCGGCCCACGCCCATTTTCAAAAGCAAACCGATGCAGGAGATCGAGGAATTAATCGATGCGATGGCGCCATCGGATGCCAGCGTTCTGATCGTGGGTGAAAGCGGCGTGGGCAAGGAAGTAATCGCTAATACTATTCACGCACGGAGCCGGCGCGCGGGACAATCAATGGTGAAGCTCAATTGTGCGGCGTTTCCCGAAACCATGATTGAGGGAGAACTTTTTGGTTATGTGAAAGGTGCCTTCACGGGAGCGATGCACGATTTTTCGGGAATGATCGCGGCGGCAAACAGCGGCACGCTTTTCCTCGACGAAATATCTGATATGCCGGCAGATTTACAGACGCGCTTTTTGCGCGTGCTTCAGGAGCGCGATTACCGGCCTCTTGGCAGCACACAAACGATGAAAGCAGACTTCCGCGCGATCGCTTCGACCAATCGGCCGATTGCGCAAGCACTGGCGGAAAACCGGCTGCGCTCGGATTTGTACTACCGGCTAAACACTTTCCAGATTGAAGTGCCCCCACTCCGGAAACGCAAAGAGGACATCCCGCCGCTGATTGCGCAATTCGTGAAACAATTTTCTCAACAACTCGGCAAACCGGAGCCGGATATTTCGCCGGATGCGTTTCAAAAGTTGCTTGATTACTCGTGGCCGGGAAATGTTCGCGAATTGCAAAACGCAATTGAATACGCGGTGGTGCTGGCGCGACAGGGCATGATCGACGTGAAAGAGCTCCCGACGGAAATACAGTTGCCCCCAGCGCTGCAACAGGCCGAGCTTGGCGCATTACCACGCAGCGGCGTACAAACGCTGGATGACGTGGAGCGCAATGCCATTCTCCAAGCGCTCGCAGAATGCAGGGGCAACAAGAAAAAAGCGGCCGAACTTCTCGGTATCCAGCGCCCCACCCTCTACAACAAGATGAAGCGCTACGCGATCGAGTTGTAAGAGAGGGCGCCCGGGAAAATTCGATCCGAGAACCTAAACTCGAGCCCGAATTGTTTTTGGGATGTTCGTGCCAGACTAGTCGCCGCGATAAACGCACCGCGCGGTGGGCGTCTCGTGCACCACGACCTCGCAGAGGCC
>WNGG01021911.1_pt1 | contig 10953 bp, 7 predicted proteins | sample 5400661 | NCBI WGS metagenome assembly WNGG01 (sample SAMN13153372, study PRJNA577476) | soil metagenome | isolation source: 100 cm soil or saprolite under Garry oak tree replicate 1 | place: USA:California | collected 2016-06-15 | reverse complement strand
TCAATTCCGAAATCGAGTTCGAGCATGCCTCCACGGGAAAGACCGGCGAAGTGGCTGTCGAATTTGCCTACATCGATTACCTGGCCCACAAGAATCTCGCCCTTCGCGGCGGATTGCTCCTCGTGCCGATGGGACTGACAAACGAGTTCCACGAGCCTAACGCATACCTCGGCGTCCGCCGGAGCGCGACCGAGAGCCTGATCATTCCTTCGACGTGGGCGGAAAACGGGTTCGGTGTCGTCGGCTCTGCCGGCCCGTTGCAGTACCGGGCCTACGTGGTGAACGGCATGGACGCGGGCGGATTCAGCTCCGACGGGTTGCGCGAAGGGCGGCAGGAGGGTTCGGAAACGAAAGCGACAAACCTCGCCTTTGTTGGGCGCCTGGATATCGTGCCGGTTCCGGGAGTTCTCTTCGGGGGCGCCCTGTACACGGGCGGCTCGGGCCAGGGTCAGTTCATCGAGCAGGGCCGCGACCTGAAGGTCACGACGACGATCGGAGAGGCGCATGCGCAGATACAGGCGCGGGGTGTGGACCTTCGCGGCTTGTATGCTCGAGCGTCCGTCGGTGATGTGGCGGCGCTCAATCAAGCGCGCAACCTGACGGGCGGGTCCGCGGTCGGAGGGCTCATGCAGGGCGGATACGTCCAGGCCGGCTATAACGTGCTCTCTCAATACACCGAATCCATTCGGCTTACGCCCTACTATCGATTCGAAAGAGTGAACACGCAAAAAGAGGTTCCCCTTGGGTTTGCTTCCGACCCGGCCACAGATCGGAAGTTTCATACTTTGGGTCTCGAGTTTCGGCCTGTGCAGGGAGTTGTTCTCAAGAGCGATTATCAGTGGCTCAAGAACGGCGCCAGGACAGGGCTGAACCAGTTCAATATCAGTCTGGGATACGCATTCTGATGCAAGAAGCTCTGGCCCGGAATTCAAGAGAATGAGCCCGCCAAAGCGAAAAGCGACGCTTGGCTTGCACCTCGTGGCCTGTCTCTTCTTCGCGGTTGTTTTGTGCTCGGGTAGGGACGTTATCGCAGGCGGTCTGGCTACGCGTGAGGAGGCTTTGGCGGCTGCCTTTCCCGGCGCACAGATCAAGCCGGAAACGATCTTCCTCACCGGACAGCAGGTCAAGGAAGCGGCTGCCCTGGCCGGAGTGCCCATTCCCAGCGCCCTGGTGGCACGGTACCAGGCCTTCCTCAACGGGAAGCTTGTCGGGCGCGCCTACGTGGACACGCATGTGGTTCGAACCAAGAAGGAAAGTCTCTTGATCGTTCTGGACGAATACGGAGCGGTCCGGCGGATCGAAGTCACCGCCTTTCTCGAACCCCCGGAATACCAGGCCTCTTCACAGTGGTACGCGCAGTACAAGGGCAAAGTATTGAACAACGACCTCAACTTGCAACGCGCGATTCGGCCCCTCGCGGGCGCGACGCTGACCGCCGTGGCGGCCAATCAGGCAGTGCGTCGCGCGCTGGCCATCGACCGGGTGCTCGAGCGCTAGATTCCGGCGCCTTGCAAACAAAGTGTAGCGCCGGCGTCTCGCCGGCACTGACTAGGTAAACGAAAAGGGAGGGTGCAATTAAAAGTGCGAGTTACTTTAGGTGCCGCTTTGGTGAGATGCAGATGAGCAATCACGGCTCTTTTGGAGTGCGGCGATTTGTCGCCGCTTTCCTTCCGACGCCCCGTGCGATAGCGGCGACAAGTCGCCGCACTCCATCTCGGACTCGTCATTTGCCGGGACCCGTCCCCAACAGACAAATGACAAAACTCCCGCGGGCGAACCGCTCGAGTTTATTTGCCATTTGTCATAGGTCATTTTTCATTGGTCATTTTGAGCTTGGTGCGGGTTTGCAAGCCTTGGAGCTCCACTACCGGAGCGCCGAGTGCCCGCGACACCCACGGCAACGGCTTTGCCGTTGCCGTAGAGACGGATCATGAAACGCTGGGAAGCCTGGTCATTTCACATTCTGACGCTGATCGTGACCGTGAGCGGCATTGTCTACTTCTGGATGAAATACCTCCTCAAGACCGATGACGCGTTCAGCGTCATCAACCATCCCGGGCAACCGGCGATGCTGAAAACGCACATTCTCGCAGCCCCGCTCTTCATTCTGGCGGCAGGGATAATGATCAATTCTCACATCGTAAAAAAGCTGCAGAACAAGAGCGCTCGAACCAATCGCCTGTCAGGCCTCATCTCGCTCTTCTCCTTCGCGCTTATGGTCGCATCCGGGTACCTGCTGCAGGCCGTCTCAACTCCCGCCTTAACACCCGTTCTCGCAGGCATCCACATCGGGGCAGGAATCCTGTTCGCGGGCGCCTACTTCACGCACCAGGCGATCAACTTCCTCCTGGTCAAAAGCCGCTTCATGCAGTCCGGGAAGAAACGCCTTGCCGCCTAATGTTTTCAATCTCGCGCGTGAAAATCCGTGATATCCGTAATACGGTTCCAGAAATTCCTGCCTTTTCAGCGAATTTTTGGCGAACCTTTGCGCTCTTCGCGTCTTCGCGGTCAACTCGGGCTCAGTTTCACCACGAAGGCGCGCGAAGGGTTTATTGGTTGTGGCTGGGCTTATCCGTGAGAATCCGTGTTCCATAATGCTTCTCTAAGGGTACCAGCCCATTCTTCATTGGTTGCGAAACCGGACGGAGGGTGTGATTCGGTGGCGAAGGAAACTTTACATTTAACAGCGATTCTTCCTGTCCTTTTCTGTTTTGCGTTTGAAGGCGGGGCTGAAGGAACAGTCGCGGAAGTGACGCGCGAGGTCTACCTGATGGGGACGCGCTGCACTCTCACGACCTTCGCGCCGGACCGGCAAGCCGGGCTTCAACAGATCGAAACCCACCTGCGGATCCTGGAAGAAACGGAACAGGAGTTGAGCACCTGGAAGGACGAAAGCGCCCTCAGCCGGTTGAATCGCCAGCCTCTCGGGACTCCCTTTCAGGCCGGGACGACCCTGTGCCGCTTGTTTCAAGACTTGGTCTTCTGGCAACAGGAGACTGGCGCCACGTTTGACCCCGCCCTCGGCTCCCTGGTCACAGTGTGGGGCCTGAGAGGGGGTGGCCGGTATCCTCCGGCACGGGAGCTCGAGGATGCACGGAAAAGGTCGGGTCTCCGGTATTTCAGGTTCGAGCCTTCAACCTGCGAAATCGTCCGGGAAAGAGAAGCGACTCTCGACTGCGGCGCCTTTGGAAAAGGGGAAGCGCTGGACCGCATCCGGGATTACTCGATTCGACATGGTTCCGGCGCGTGGCTTGCGGATCTCGGCGGACAGATCATGGTGTACGGAATCCCGCCCAATGCTGCTTTCTGGCCCGTGCATCTGGCGCACCCGAACGTACGTGACCGCTCCGTTCTAACCCTGAGGCTAGACAGCGGCTCGCTCTCCACGAGTGCAGGCTCCGAGCGCGACCTGCTCGTCGGAGGCCGGCGCGTGGGTCACATCCTGGACCCCCGCACCGGTTTCCCCGCGCCCTTTCAGGGATCTGTGACGGTCTGGCATGAGAGCGGGCTGGTCGCCGACATTCTCTCCACGGCCTTGTATGTGATGGGTCCGAAGGAAGGCCTGCGATGGGCCGAATCCCACAACGCCGCCGCCCTCTTCCTTTCCTCCGGAGATGAGAACGGAAACGTCACAATCCGCGCCAGCCGCGCCTTCTCCAAGCGCTTCGCGTACCTAGCGGCTTCGCGGTGAAACTGTGCCTGAATGAACCGCGAAGACGCGAAGGGCGCAAAGGCGCCCGCCGAGAATTTTCCTCCGTGTTCCTCGTGGTACGCGGGGCGGGTGCCTACTGGACGGCGAACTTCGCGACGTCTTCTTCCATTTTAAGAAGGACGCCCAGGAACGGCAGGCGCTGACTCAGTTCGTCTTCGGTGATACCTGACGCGGTCACGGCCTGGATCCAGTCGAGCAGTTCGATGGTTGAAGGCCGCTTTTTCAGATCATGTTTCTGCCGGATGAAATAAAACTTTGCGATGATCTGGGAAAGCAGGTTGTGTCGCAGGGCCGGGAAGTGCACTTCCGCGATGCGCCGCATCGTCGCGGGGTCCGGAAACTCAATATAGTGGAAAAGGCAGCGTCTGAGGAAGGCGTCGGGCAGTTCTTTCTCGCTGTTGCTCGTGATGACGACGACAGGCCGGCGCCTGGCCTTGAAATGCTCCCCGGTCTCGATAATGTCGAAACTCATCTGGTCCAGCTCGTACAGGAGGTCGCTGGGAAACTCCAGGTCCGCCTTGTCGATTTCGTCGATCAACACCACCACCTGCTTTTCAGACGTGAGTGCCTCACCCAGTTTTCCGAGCCGGATGTATTGTCTGATGTTCGAGACATCCTTGTCGTGAAAGCGTGAATCGTTCAACCGCTGCACGGTGTCGTACACGTACAGTCCTTCGCTCGCCTTCGAGGTTGATTTTATGTTCCAGGTGATCAGGTGGAGCCCGAGGTCTTCTGCGATGACGCGCGCGAGCTCGGTCTTGCCTGTTCCCGGCTCCCCTTTGAGTAGTAGCGGGCGCTGCAGAATAATGGCAGCGTTAACGATTTCCCGCAGCGCATCGCTCAGGATGTAGTTGGGTGTCCCCTGGAATCTTCCCATCTGTGTTCCCCGACAGGAACAGAAGAAATGATAAATGACAAATGACCGATGACAAATGACAAATGTGACGGGTTTTATTCATCGTACGGTCGTGATTTGTCATTGGTCTCCCTCTGGATGTCCTTGGAGTCTATGAGACGCGCTTGCGACAGAATCCGTTCGGCCAGGGCCAGGTGAGGGTTGTCGATGAGCTGGCCGTCGAGTGTCGAGAGGGCGCGTCCGCGTTGCTCCGCCGCGTTCAGTTCTTCGAGTACCTTGCGGGCCCAGGCGATCTCTTGCGCCGTAACACTGAATATCTGGTTGATGGTAACTACCTGATCCGGGTGGAGCGCGTTCTTCCCGTCGAAGCCCAGCCGCCGGGCCTGGCGCGCTTCGCGTTCGAGCAGTTCCCGGTTGCGAATGTCGAAGCACGGAGCATCAATGGCATCGATACCGGCGCCCCGGGCCGCAAGCACGATCTGCTGGAGCGCGAGCAGAAGCTCTTCGCGGTCCTCTCCGGGCTGGCAGCGCACGTCCCTGACGTAATCTGCCGAGCCGAAGATGAACGCCGCCATCCGGTCGGATGCGGAAGCGATTTCTGGCGCATGCAGAAGGCCGCGGGCGGACTCGATCATGGCGTGGAACTTGATTTGACCTTCCGGAAGGCCATGGGCCAATTCAATTTCCAGAACCGCCGTGTCGGCAGCGCGGATTTCCCCGGCCGATTCCACCTTGGGCAGGCAAATCCCATCGGGCCGCCGGGGAACAACGGCGGACAGGTCTCTCTTTCCAACCTCGGAAGCCATGCTGTTCACCCGCACCACGATCTCCCTTGCGCCAAAGTCCAGATCTCGCAGCGCCCTGGCCACGTTCTCGCGCGCTTCATCCTTACGGGAAAGGGCCACCCCGTCTTCGAGGTTGAGTAACAGCAAGTCGGCAGCAATGCCCGCGGACTTGCGCAACATCTTCTCGTTGTCGCCGGGAACATAAAGGGAGCTGCGGCGGAGTCCGGTGATCATTGCGCGCGGTCCTCGACGGCAAAGCCCGCTTTCGGCACCAGGACGCGGCGCCGGAAAGTCAGCACTGTCTCCCCGCGCTGGTTGCGCACGCGCGTTTCCACAAGCACGATGCCCCGGTCAGGCTTGGTTGCCGACTCCCGCTTCTCGAGAACGGTGGTTTCAGCGTAGATGGTGTCCCCATGAAATACGGGGCCTTCGTGACGTATTGCTTCGTAGTCCAGATTGGCGATGCATTTGCCGCTCACGTCGGGCACGCTCATCCCGACGGCGGTAGAGAAAACCAGGGGACCTGCAACCAGCCGCTGGCCGTGCTGCGTGCGAGCGGCGTAATGCGCGTCGATATGCAGGGGATTGTGGTTCATGGTGAGCATGCAGAATAAGGTGTCGTCCATCTCCGTGATTGTCCGGCCCGGCCAGTGCCTGTACACATCTCCTACTTCAAACTCTTCATAGCATCTACCGAATCCCATCTCCCCCCTCCGATTTCGGATTGCGGATTGCGGATTGCGGATTTGAACGGCAGGCGTCAAACTTCCGGAGCGACACCTCAGACTCGAACACGCGATTCAGGTCTGTCCGGAAGTCTGAGGCCCTGAATCCACAATCGACAATCCGAAATCCGCAATCGTCAATCGATTTTCTTCCCCGTTCCCTGACGCAGCGTGACGATAGTGCCGGCGCGAATACCGGTCCAAAGTTCCCGGTCGCCACACGGCCAGTAGACTTCAAGAGCTTCGATTTCCGGTGTGCCGCCAAGGCCAAAGTGCACGCGGCAGTCGTTCGCGCTCAGGTAGCTCCCGTCGGCATGCGCGCGGCGCCAGAGTGGCTTCTGGCCTTTTCTCCGAAGAGCCAGACGCGCGCCGAGCCCGCTCCGGTTGTCCTTGACCCCCTGCTTTTTCCCTTCGCCTTCGTTGCGGAAAAGCTGGTTTCGCTGGTGGAAGGGGTACCGACTTCCGCGCAGCGTCTCGAGAATGGTCACGGCGCCATTCGCCACAAACAGGTCCAGGTACCCGTCGTTGTCATAGTCGAACCACTCCACGCCGAAGCCCGTGTATGGAAAACTGGCCTGCGTCAACCCCGATTCGGTGGTCGCGTCGTAGAAAAAGCCCCGCCCGTCGTTCCGGTACAGCGTGCTCCCTTCCCGGCGAAGATTGGTCACGAGAATGTCGTCGCCCCCATCGTTGTCGAAATCGCCTGCCGTGACGCCCATACCCGCCCGGGCTATCCCGTCGGTGCCGTAGGCCGCCCCGGACAAAAGACCTGCCTCTTCAAAAGTCCCATTTCCTTTATTGATCCAAAGAAGATTGGCAGCGCCGTCATTTGCGACATAGATGTCGGTCCAGCCGTCCAGGTTGAAGTCGGCGCACACGACACCCAGTCCCGGACCAAAGGCGCTTCCGATCCCGGAGGTGAGCGTCACGTCGACAAACTTGCCCCCGCCTTCATTTCGGAAGAGCCTGTCCGGCACGGGGCGGTAAATGGCCGGTGTGCAGTAATCCGGCTCGCCCGTCGCGGCGAAACACCTTTTATTGCCCAGCAATGTAAAATCGACATAATTGGTCACAAAAAGGTCCAGGTCTCCGTCGCGGTCGTAGTCGAGAAATGCCGCGCTCGCGCTCCAGCGCTCGTCATCCACACCCGCCTCGCGCGTGACATCAGTAAACGTGCCGTCCCCGTTATTGCGATAGAGGACGTTGTGCCCGAAGTTTGTGACGTAGAGATCAGGATCGCCGTCGTTGTCGTAATCCCCCACGGCAACTCCCATGCCGTACCCTTCATGTCCTACGCCGGCTTTGTCGGTCACATCCGTGAAGCGGAGTTTGCCGGAAGGAACCAGTTCGTTGCGGAACAGGCGATTACCGGGCTTAAAGCCCTCGGGTGGCGGGAAGAGCGTCTCGCTCGCCTTCTTCGTCTTGTCAAGGAGGGAGCCTTGCAAAAGATACACATCCAGGTCGCCGTCGCCGTCATAGTCGAACACGGCCACCCCAGGACCCATGATCTCAGGCATGAAGAACTTTCCCGTTGCCCCGGTGAAATGCCGGAATCTGAGACCCGTCTCTTCCGCCGCTTCACGGAAGATCGGCGCTGGAACCGAATTGGACATGAACGCCAGACCTGTCAGCCACAGAGCCACAGAAACACAGAGCAGGGCTTTTCTCTCTGTCTCTCTGCCGCCTCCGTGGCAAGTGAGCGCCATAAGCGTCCAAGTGTATCATCCGTGCAGAAGATTTGTGTTGTGCGTTGTGAGGAGACGGGCCTATAATGCCGCACGCATCGCTACACACAGCTAATCCCTGGCAAGAGACGAGTCCGGCCACGAAGGGGTTTCAGCACGGACAGCCGGGCGTCTGGAATTGCCTATCCCAAACCGTTTTCGGAGGAAGAACAGAGGATGCACTAAGCCGTCTCTCTAAAGGAGGAATTGTATGGGGCGCTTTGTTATCCGAACCAGGACGCATCACATCTTCGCGCTTGGATGCCTCAGCCTGGTCCTCGGGGTTGTGACCAGCCCAGTGGTCCAGGCTCAAGTCTTGTATGGCTCCCTTGTGGGGCATGTCGAGGATTCCAGCGGCGCGTCAGTGCCCGGCGCCACGGTAACCATCAGCAATAAGGCCACCAACCAGTCCCGCGAAGCCATTACGGATGAGGTCGGCAATTACAACTTCCCGACGGTGCAGACCGGGACCTACACCATCAAGGTGTCCCTTACCGGATTCAAGGAGTCTCAGCAGACGGACATCGCGGTCACGCTGAACACCACGACCCGCGTCGATGTGACGCTGCAGGTCGGGCAGATGGCCGAGACTGTCACGGTCTCGGCTCAGGCAGCAGCGCTGCAGACCGATCGTGCGGAGGTGAAGTCGGAGCTGAGTACCAAGGTGCTCCAGGAACTGCCGGTGCCGCTGGGGCGCAACTACCAGGCTCTGTTCAAGACCCTTCCCGGGTTTAACCTGCCCGAGAACGCCCACTCCATTCCGTCGAACCCCTCGCGCGCCCTGCGCTTCAACGTCAATGGCGCCAGCGGCAGCTCGAACAACATTCGCGTCGACGGTGTGACGGGAACCAACGTTTGGCTCCCCCACATGACGTCCTACATCCCTGCGCTCGAGTCAATCGACACGGTCAACATCGTGACCAATAGCTTCGACGCCGAGCAGGGGCTGGCCGGCGGCGCCGCCGTCAACGTGCTGATCAAGAGCGGCACCAACGAGCTGCACGGCTCAGCTTTCGAGTACCACAGCGACAACGCGCTCAAGGCGAAGAACTTTTTCCTCCCGGCGAACCAGACCAACCCGAAGCTCATTTACAACCAATTTGGCGGGACCATCGGCGGGCCGATCAAGAAAGACAAGCTGTTTTACTTCCTGAGCTACGAAGGGACATTCGACCACCAATTCGCCTCCCGGATCGTCACGGTGCCGACGGCGTTAATGAAGAAGGGGGATTTCAGCGAGTCGACGCGCCCCATCTACGACCCGTCCACCGGCGACGCCGACGGGAACAACCGCACGCCGTTCTCGAACAACATCATCCCGGCGAGCCGGCTCGACCCGATCGCAGCGAAGATCGCGGCGCTGATCCCGGACCCGAACATCCCTCTTTCGCTTGGTGCCACGCTGACGGACAACTTCTACAAAGGGAACACCTTCTTTCTCAACCGTAACACCGTCGACACCAAGATCAACTGGAACGTGAGCCCGAAGCTCAGCGCGAACGGGCGCTTCAGCGTCCTGCGCTACACGATGCGCAATCCCGAGATCTTCGGCGAGGCGCTGGGTGGTCCGTTCGTCAGCGCCTACGGCGGCAATGCGGGCGACGGCTGGGGCGGCACGTACAGCATGACCGTCGGTGGCAACTACGTCTTCACCCCGAAGTTCATCGTCGATGCCAACTTCGGCTGGACCCGGATGAGCACCAACATCGAGCAGTGCTGCCTGGACAAGAAGATCGGGCTCGACGTCCTCGGGCTTCCGGGCACCAACGGCCCGCGCCGGTTCGAGGGGGGCTGGCCGGCGTTTCAGATCACGGACTTCGCGAACCTCGGGGTCAACGACAATTTCATGCCGTACTATCGCAACGACCCTCAGTGGCAGTACACGGCCAACGCGAACTGGGTCAAGAGCAAGCACAATATCCGCTTCGGCGTCGATATCTCGCACCAGAACCTCAACCACACCCAGCCGGAGTTCCCGGGCGCTTCCTACGACCGATTCAACAACTTCGCCACCTTCCTCCTGGGGCTGCCGACCCAGATCGGCCGGATACTCCAGGTGCCGGACGTATACACCACCCGTACCTGGGCCTACAGTATGTACATCCGCGACCAGTGGCAGGTGAGCCGGAAGCTCACGATCGATTTTGGCACACGCTGGGAGTACTTCCCCATCCCCAATCGCGGGGACCGCGGGATGGAGCGTTACGACCTGAATGCAAACAAGATGCTCGTCTGCGGCGTCGGGTCGGTCCCAGAGGACTGCGGCGTCGACATGAGCAAGACGATGTTTGCGCCGCGCTTCGGGTTCGCGTACCGCGCGACCGAAACGTTCGTGATCCGCACCGGTTACGGGATCACGAACGACCCGTACAACCTCGCGCGGCCGCTGCGGACAAACCATCCGATCCTGCTGGCGCTGACGGTTCCCGCGCCCAACTCCTTCCAGCCCGCCGGCAAGCTGAAGGATGGGATCCCCGAGATTCCGACGCCGAACCTCGGGAACGGGATCATCGACATCCCGGGCAACGTCGGAGTTAACACACTGGCCGACAAATTCCCGCGCGGCTACGTCCAGTCCTGGAACTTGATGCTTCAGAAGAAGCTGTGGTGGGGCTTCACGGGCCAAGCCGGCTACGTGGCGACGCGCCAGATTCGCCAGCTCGGCTTCCTCGACCTGAACGTCGGGAGAGTCGGCGGGGGCACTGCAAGCCGGCCTTTCAACCAGCGCTTCGGGCGCGTCGCCCGCACCGCCATAGTCGGACCGATCGGCGGCAGCCACTACGACTCGCTGCAGACGACGCTCGAGCGGCGCTTCGCCCAGGGCTTTTCGATGAACATGGCCTACACCTGGTCGAAGGCGATCGGGACCTCGGGGACCAACGGCAACAGCGACGACGAGCCGCCGATCAAGATTCCCGAGTACTACTACCTGAACCGCTCGTTAATGGGCATCGATCGGCCCCATAACTTCCAGCTCTCGAGCATCGCGGAGCTGCCGTTCGGCAGGGGGAAACGTTGGCTCTCGAACGGCGGCCTGGGTGCTGCGATCGGAGGCGGGTGGCAGATCAACGCCATCTTCAGCCGGCAGTCGGGCGTCCCGTTTTCGGCCAGCTCGTCCGGGACCTCGCTTAACGCACCCGACAACACCCAG
>WNGG01009491.1_pt1 | contig 10954 bp, 8 predicted proteins | sample 5400661 | NCBI WGS metagenome assembly WNGG01 (sample SAMN13153372, study PRJNA577476) | soil metagenome | isolation source: 100 cm soil or saprolite under Garry oak tree replicate 1 | place: USA:California | collected 2016-06-15 | reverse complement strand
AGCGGGACCTCGCGGCGAGCGGCGTCAGGTACGTGTTCGGTGCCTACACCGACGTGCACGGGGTCCCCAAGTCCAAGTGCGTGCCGGTGGAGCACCTGGCGGACGCGGCGGCCGGATCGGAGCTGTACACGGTCGGCGCGCTGGAGGGGATGGGGGAACTGGGCCCGCACGAGGACGAGTGCGTCAGCATTCCCGACCTCGACGCGATCACCGTGCTGCCGTGGGACCGCAGGTACGCGGTCGCGCCGGCCAACCTGTACTTCCACTCCGAGCCGTACAGCCACGACTTCCGGCGGATCCTGCAGAACCAGATCGCCGAGGCCGACGCACTCGGATTCCGGATGAACATGGGCGTCGAGCCCGAGGTCTACGTGCTGAAGGACACCGCGGACGGCGTCGTCCCCTGGGTGCCGGAGGACCTGGCCAACGCGCCGACACGGGGCTACGACCTGGAGACGACGGTGCTGGCCGACGCCTTCCTCGAGCCGATGGTCAGCTACATCAACGAGCTCGGCTGGGACGTGTACTCCTTCGACCACGAAGGCGGCGACGGTCAGTACGAGTTCGACTTCGGCTACACCGACGCGCTGGCGATGGCCGACCGGATGCTGATCTTCCGGCTGATGGCCAAGCACGTCGCCAGGACGCTCGGCTGCTTCGCCTCGTTCATGCCCAAGCCGTTCCAGACCTCGTTCGGATCGGGGGCGCACCTGAACGTGAGTCTCGCGGACGTGGCGAGCGGGCGGAACCTGTTCGATGGCGGCGCGGCAGGCACTAGCCTGTCCGAGGTCCCGCACGACCAGGCGTACGGCCCGACGGCATACCTGTTCACCGGCGGGGTCCTCGCCCACGCCGACGCGCTGATGGCCGTGCTGTCCCCGACCGTCAACTCCTACAAGCGGCTGATGCCACGCGGGCTGATGCAGGAGATCTCCTGGGCGCCGGTGTTCCAGGCCTGGGGCTACAACAACAGGACCCTGATGTGCCGGCTGCCGATGAACCGCCGGTGCCTGGAGGTCAGGACCGTGGACAGCGCGGTCAACTTCTACCTGGCCACCGCGGTGGTGCTCGCGGCGGGCCTGGACGGGATCCGGCGGGAGCTCAAGCCGGGCGAACCGGTCAACATCGACACCTACAAGGTCAGCGAGCGGGATCTGGCCGCGCAGGGCGTGCACCGGCTGCCCTGGACGCTCGGCGACGCGATCGACGCGTTCGAGCGCAGCGACTTCATCAGGCAGGTGCTCGGCGAGGAACTGCACACGTCCTACGCCGAGTACAAGCGCGCCGAGTGGCAGGAGTACAACACGGTCGTCACCGAGTGGGAGCAGACCAAGTACCTGCGCCTGTGGTGAGGGAGGGATTGTGGTGAGCCAGACGCAGACCGCGGCGGCCGGCGTGCAGGACAGGTCGGGCGCCAACGCCGAGGCGGTGAGCCGGATGACCGGCGCCGAGCCGGTCCTGATCGACGTGGCGGCGGCCGGTGACGTGGTGCCCGGCATGACCGCGCAGACGGTCCTGACGTCGGGGCCGCCGATGCCGTGGGCTGAGTACTACGGCGGGCAGCGCAATGCGGTCATCTACGGCGCCCTCTACGAGGGTCTCGCCACCGATCCAGACGATGCCGATGCCAGGCTCAGCGACGGCCGGATCACGCTCGCCGCCACGCACGACCACGGCTGTGTCGGCTCGGTCGCGGGCGTCTACACCGCCTCGATGCCGGTGTTCGTGGTGGAGAACACAGCCCGCGGCAACCGCGCGTACTGCAATTTCTACGAAGGCGAGTCACGGCACCGGCTGAACTACGGCTCGTACAACGACGAGGTGCGCGCAGGCCTGGACTTTCTCAGGGACGAGCTCGCGCCGGTGCTGCGGGAGGTCATCCGCGCGTCCGGTGGCATCCCGCTGAAGCCGCTGATCGGCCGGGCGCTGCGGATGGGCGACGAGCTGCACAGCAGGAACACGGCCGCGACCACGCTGTTCGCGCGGGAGCTGACGCCGCATTTCATCGACTACGCGGTGCGCGAGTCCGCCGGGCCGGCGCTGACGGCGCTGCGGTTCCTGTTCGCGAGCGATTACTCCTTCCTGCGGCTGTCCATGGCCTCGGCGAAGGCGATGGCCGACGCGGCCAGGGACGTCCAGGGCTCCAGCGTCGTCACCGCGATGACGATCAGCTGCCGGAACTTCGCGATCAGGGTCAGCGGGCTCGGCGACGAGTGGTTCCTCGGCCCGCTGCCCGAGGTCTCCTGCAAGCTGTTCGATGGGTTCACCGACGACGACGTGCAGTGGATCGGCGGCGAGAGCCACATCACCGAGACCGTCGGGCTCGGCGGCTTCGCCCAGGCCGCGGCGTTCGGACTGCAGGCCTACCAGGGCGGTTCCGCCGCGGAAATGATCAAGATGAACTCGCTGATGTACGACATCACGGTGGCCGAGCACCCGGACTTCAAGATCCCGTACTTGGGGTTCCGCGGCACCCCGGTCGGCATCGACGTCTTCAAGGTCACCGGGACCGGGGTGACGCCGGTCATCGACGGGGGACTGGCCGGCAAGAACGGCGGCCAGATCGGGGCGGGCATCCTGCGGGCGCCACTGGAGTGCTTCGTCGCGGCCGAGCGGGCCTATCTGAGCCGTTACCCGAGCTAGGGGGTGTCTGGCATTGCGGCGGGTAAGCCGGGATCAGGTCTCGCTGTTCTTCGACGCGAGGGCCGAGCCGGTCGTCGAGGTCCGGGCTGGCGAGCGGTTCGTGGCCGAGACGGCCGATTCGCTGTGCGGCCTGGTCAAGCAGGAGGCGCCGAAGGGCTTCGCGATCGACGACGTACTAGGCAGGCTCGGCGGCGCCTGCCCGGTCACCGGGCCGGTCTACGTGACCGGCGCCACGCCGGGCGGCGTGCTCGAGGTGCACATCGACGAGGTGCGGCCGGTGCCAGCGACCGGCCAGGCGTGGACCGGGGTGTTCACGGGCTTCGGCGCGCTGTCCAGTGACGCGTTCTCGATCCAGGCGCCGCTCGAGCCGGTCACCACGCTGGTGCGGTATGACCGCGAGGCGGCTGAGCTGGAGGCCGGCGGCCGGACCGTCCGCATCCCGCTCCGGCCGTTCCTCGGCACCGTCGGGGTGGCGCCCGCGAGGGAGCGCCGGCTTTCGTTCTCGCAGTCGCCCGAGTATCTCGGCGACGTGGACCTGCCGGACCTGACCAGCGGCGCGACGCTGGTGCTGCCCGTGCACGCCGACGGCGCGCTGCTCGCGCTCGGCGACGCGCACGCCGCGCAGGGCGACGGCGAGATCACCGGCGCGGCGATCGAGATCGAGGCCGAGGCCGAGCTGCGATGTGTCCCGCGGGACGCCGATGAGGCCGGATTCACCGGGCTGCCGCAGCTGAACACCGCCGCCACGATCGGCTCCATCGCCGGGCTGCAGGGCAACGACCTGACCGACTGCGCCAGGGCCGCGTACCGCGACCTGCTGCTGCGGCTGACCAGGTTCTACGGCCTGCCGCAGCGGGAGGCCTACATGCTGCTCGGCCAGGTCGGCAAGCTCCAGGTCGGCAACATGATCGACCCGTTCTACTCGGTCCTGGCCTCCATCGACCGCCGCTACCTGTCGTAGCGGCCGGAGCGGCCGTAGCTGCCCGTTCAGCCGCTCTTCGCGATGGGCTGCCCCGCCGCCTCGGCCGGCCTGTCCCCGACTCGGCCGGCCTCACCCCGCCTCGGCCCGGCCTCGCCACGGTCTCGGCCGGCCTCACCCCGCCTCGCCCCCGGTCTCGGCTCAGCCCTCGCCGGGTATGGATGGCCCATCCATCACCAGTTCCCGCAATGGATGGGCCATCCATACCCGCGGCCGGAGGCGCGGGCGGCGGGTGCGGGCCTGCCGCGAGCATGTCTTGGCAGACATAGGGCTCAAATGGGGCGCTTCATTGTCAGTAGCCGGCGGCATAGTGCCTCTCACAACCAGCGATTGGAGGAGCTTGGCATGTGCTGGATGTGTGACCACCCGAATGCCACTACGCAGGACTATCTCGCCCACTTACGGTCGATCATCAGGGAGAAGGGCTGGGCGGTACAGGTCGTCGAAGGGAACCGGTTCCGGTCTTCATACGCCTATACCGTCGGGCTGGCCGCGCGCGGCAAGCCCGAGCTCGTCACCACCGGCTTGGCGGCCTACCGGGCCGCCAGGCTCCTGAACGAGGTCGCGACGCACATCCTGCACGCGACCGTGCCTGAACCAGGCGACCAGGTGCCGCTCATCGGCGGACCGCAGATCGAATTCGTCGAGGTCGAAGTGCCTTCCGCCCATCTGCTGCTGGCCTGCGAGTTCTATGGCACGGGGATGCGCGCGCTCCAGGTCGTGCACGCCGATGACCGGGGCCGCTGGCCCTGGCAGACGGGGTATCGCGGTACCAGAGGAGGCCAGCCCGTACTCGGGCAACGAGCCGACATCCGGAAGGCAAGCTGACCCCGGGCCCGCAGCAGGGGTCAGCTTCCGGCCGGTGCGGCCGCCTCGCGGTCGGTGACGGTGATCGTCAGCGTCGCGTTCAGGCCCAGGGTGGGTCGGCAAGCTCCGGGCCGGCCACATGATCGACCCGGAGCTTGCCCGGTCCTGGCCTCCGTCGACCGCCGCTACGTCTCCCGAACCGCTCACGGCGTGCCGGGACCGTCGGCTGGCGTGTTCTTACGGTGCCGCGGGGCTGCCGACCGCGGCGGCGTCGCGCGCATGTGATCGCGCACCGGAGTGAGCAGGCGGGTCAGCGCCTCGAGGTCCTTCCGTGAGAGGGGCTCGAGGAGCAGGTGGCTGACGACGTCGATGTGCCCGGGCAGGACGCGTGCGAGAAGCGCCCGGCCGGCGTCGGTGATGGCGACGGCGATGCTGCGCTCGTCGTCCGGAGACGGTGAGCGGCTGATCAGGCCTCTCGTCTCCAGCAGGCCGGCCTGGTAGGTCAGGCCGCTACGGCTGTAGACGACGCCGTCGGCGAGGTCGGTCATGCGGTCGCTGCCGGTTGGGGAGGCGTTGAGGCTGGCGAGGATCTGGAACTGCACGTAGCTGAGGTCGCCTTCGGCGCGCAGGTGCTGCTCGACGGCGTGGCGGAGGATGCTGCTCACCTCCATCAGCGCGAAGTAGGCACTGAGCTGCTGCGGGTCGAGGGAGCGCGCGGGTTCGGGCACGCTGAGAGTCTACTTGCTTCGAATTTTAACTAATGCTAGAGTCGGCTTGTGCTTCGAATTTGAAGCAACGCAACGGCGGTAGGAAAGCGAGGCTCCTCATGAAGGCAGTGCGGTTTCACGAGTACGGCGCCCCGGACGTCCTGCGCTACGAGGATGTCGAGGAGCCTGTCCCTGGCCCCGATGAAGTGCGGATCCGCGTCGCGGCGACGTCGTTCAATCCCGTCGACGCCGGCATCCGCGGCGGATTTCTCCGAGAGGCGTTCCCGGTGGCCCTCCCGCATGTGCCGGGGATCGACGTTGCGGGCACGGTCGACGCGGTCGGCGCGAATGTCACAGGCCGCCGGGTTGGCGACCGGGTCATCGGCTTCCTGCCGATGGTCGCCGACGGCGCGGCTGCTGAGTATGTCGTCGCGCCGGCCCAGCTCCTCGCTGACGCGCCTGCGAGCATCCCGCTGGCAGATGCGGCGGCCCTGCCGGAGGTCGGACTGACCGCTTGGCAGTCGCTGTCCGAGCACGCCGATCTTCGCGCCGGGCAGCGCCTGCTCGTCAACGGCGCCGGCGGGGCGGTCGGCGGATATGCGGTCCAGCTCGCCAAGCGCGCGGGCGCGCACGTGATCGCGACGGCCAGCCCGCGCAGCACCGGGCGCGCCCGCAGGGCGGGCGCCGACGAGATCATCGACTACACCACGATCAGCGTCGCCGAAGTGGTCAGCCCGCCGCTCGACGCCGTCCTGAACCTCGCGCCTGTCGGTCCGGCGGAGCTCGGCGCGCTCGCGGGCCTGGTCCGCCCCGGCGGCGTCGTGCTCAGCACCCTGCCCGCGGTGATGCCCGAGGAGACGAGAAGCGTTCGCGCCATCGCGGTCTTCGTCCGCAGCGAGGCCGGCCAGCTCGCCGACCTGGTGGGGATGGTCGACGCCGGCGAGCTGCACGTCGATGTCGCCGAGCGCCTGCCCCTGAGTCAGCTGTCCGCCGTTCACGCCCGAGCCGATGCGGGAGCCCTGCCGGGCAAGGTCGTCCTCCTTCCTGCAGCGGCCTGAGCCCCAACCGCGCAGTCAGCCCCCTGCCGGTGCGGCCGGCTCGCGGTCGGTGACGGTGATCGTCAGCGACGCGTTCTGGCCCATGATGGGTAGCTGCCTGGCCTGTGCTGGCAAGTCGATCCTGGCCTGCCACTGATGATCAGCGACCCTGGCCAGCTGGACCGCCTCGGCGGTGATCGGGTCGAAGTTCGCGATCGGCCCAGGAACCTCGGAGTTCCAGGCGAGCCAGGTCCGCAGTCCGGTGCCCGCCTCGTTGGGGCCGACGTCGGCGATCAGGGTGTCGGCCCAGTCAGGGACCTGCTCCAGATGCTCGCCGAAGTGGAAGCTGCCGGCCTGCTGATCGAGCTGGTAGACCCGCAAGGTCAGCGAGTAGCGCGACCGCCCGCCGTGCGGAGCCTGGCCATCGGGGCCCGAACCTTCCTCGGCGGCATCGCGCAGGAAGGTGGTGACCAGCGGCACCGGATGATCGGGCGCGTCGCCTGCCCGTTTCAGTTCGTCGTTGAGCTGGATCGGGCACCAGTGCGCCGCCTGCTGCTCGCTCATGATCACGGGCAGCCCGCGGACCGCCAGGCGCATGTCGGCCTGCCAGACCGCCCATTTCTCGCTGCCCGGATAGTCCGGCAGTCCCGCGAACGACACCTGGACCTTCCAGCGGCCGAACAGGAACCGCCGCAGGTTCTGATAGCCCTCCTCCGAGTTGACCTCACCGTAGCTGCCGGAATGCGACTTAAAGACGTAGGCGCGGTGGGCGCCGCGGACGTAGGCGTGCTCGATGCGCACGAGGCCGTCGCTCTTGGGGCCGACGACCACGCGCGACAGCCCGTAGTCCGCGGGGTCGGTGCCGACCAGGCAGAAGACGTCGTCGGTGTCGAATACGCCTGCGGGAATCGCCTGCGGGTCCCAGTTCGCTCCGGCGCGCGGCTCCCGGTCTCGCGGCCCGGGGGTCAGGTAGCCGTACATCTTCGGCGGGGAGAAGATCTGCGCACCGGCCGGCCCGAAGGCCTCCTCGGCCCAGTTCAGCGCCCCGATGTCAAATGAGATCCCGCCGTGCGGCGTGCCGTATGTGAAGAACTTGCTGATCAGTTCCGTGGCCGGCTTGCGGTCGTGCGGGTGGTCCGGGTCCCGCTCGTCGCGCTGCAGGCAGATCTTCTGCATCATGCACCTGGCGACCAGGCCGCCCATCGAATGGGCGACGATGATCACCTTGCCCGGCTCGTCGCCCGGCTTCTCGACCTTGCTGAGGACGAGCTCGATCAGGTCGTAGAGCCCGGCCGCGGCGGTCTCGATGTCGAATCCGTCCGCCGTGACATGGCGATGCAGCGCGGTGGAGAGCCGGTCGAGGATCCCCTGGTGCGGTGGCGGAACGAACGTCGTGGCGGCCTGGTCGTAGAACCGGTACACCCAGATCGTGGCGGCCGGCAGCGAGCCGTTGCCCGCGTCGGACAGGAACGCGTGCTGGTCCCCGTGCACGAGCACCTGGTACTTCTCGTCGGTCATCAGCCGCAGCATCGGACCTTCGAATTGGTAGAACATCGGGTTGCCGTCGCCGCCGACCCGGACATGGGTGGCGCCCTTGTTGAAGCCGTAGAACGGGTCGTCGACCTGGGTGTCGATTCCCGACGTCGGACCGGCATAGCCGCGGACGTAGATAATCGGTAGCCGATCCATATGCCCTCCCCTGGCGCCGGACCCGTCCCGGTCAATTGGTGCGAGTGTGCCGCCGCCAATTGGCCGGGTCAAGAGGCCGCCGCTGCCGCCGGGGATTTGTTTCAGCTGAGATCGTCAGGGTCCGCCCAGAGCTCGCGGAGGTTCTCCCACTCTTCCTCGTCAGGCGACTCGCCCGCGGGGACGTACCGTGCGCCGGGGAACGACCGCGACGGCCGGGTGAAACTGCCGCGGGCGACGAGCCGTTCGATGTTCGCCCGGTAGACCTCGTCGACCTCGGCGTGCCGCAGCGGATCCTCTTTCAGCCAGAGGTTCTTCGGGTGAATGGGCTCGTCGTACATGCGCCGGAAGATCTCGGTCCTGAGGTCCTTCATCCAGTTGGAATTGAGGTTCATCGTGCGGAACTGGCGCAGCGCCTCGATGTCGATGATCCCGGCGACGAACGTGTTCGCGCCCGAGCTCGTGTGCCCCAGCACGTTGCCCTGGTAGTCGACGATGTGCGAGTTGCCGCCGGCGATGTCGTACGGGTGCTCCATCTGCGGGTGGACGTACACAGGACCGACGTTCGGACAGACCATGTAGACGTTGTTGAAGTGCGCGTGCGCCCGGTTCTGCAAAAGCCAGGTCCCGCCAGGTTCCATGCCTACCTGCGTCATCGGCACCGCTTCGCTCGGCCGGTAGACAACCTCGGCGCCGTTGAAGGCGAGCGCGCGGACCGCCTCCGGGTACTCGCCGTCCGAGCAGCAGATCGTGCCGATGTTGCCGATGTCGCCGGTGCGGAGCACCGGGTAGAACGCGTCGATGCCATCGCCGAACAACTCGGTCCAGCGGTCATAGACGTCGTGCGGCACGCACGAGCGCTCGCGGCACCAGAGGTGGTTCTTGGCGGCCTTGTGCACGATCTCGCCCTGCCGGGAAATGACGAGCAGGGAATTGAAGAATCGGTCGTCGATGACCTCGGGCCAGCGCGCCTTGCTTTGCACGACGATGTAGGTGTCGTAGTGCCGCGCGAGGGCGGCGAGCCGGTCGGTCTCGGGTCCCGGGATGTCGATGAACAAGTCGCGCGCGGCGGTCACGTGCGGGATGTCGAAGATCTCGTCGGTGAACCCGGTGAGCGCGCCCTCAGCGAGCGCGATCAGCCGCACGGGCATGTTGATGCCGATGATCGAGACGGCCGCGTGAATGGCGTCCTCGACGATCCGCAGGTTGCGCTCGATGTCCTTGCGGCTGCCGATTCCGTGCACGACCGTCGACAGCCCGACCGCCATATACGGCGCCACCGGCTCGCCTGATAGTTCGCTCACCTGCGTCTCCACCCGCCGCGCTCGCCGTATGGGACAAAATGGACGCTTGCCCACTAACGCCCGGATATGGTAAGCGATACGTTGACGGTCCGGCAATAGCGCGTGGAGACGTCATGGCAGCAGCGGAAGGGTCCCGGCCGGGACTTCGCCCAGGAGTTTTGAAGGTCCGTCACGCAGTGATCACGTCGCTGGCAGTCATCACGCCTGCCGCGGCGATCTTGTTCCTGCCGATCCCGATCGCGGCCAACGCCGGCGCCGCGATGCCGTTGTCGATCATCGTGGCGTTCGTCGTCGTGTTCGTGATCATGAACGCGGTGTACCGGTTCTCGCAGCGGATCTCGCACGCCGGATCGTTCTTCGCGTTCGTCCGCGACTCCCTCGGCGTCCGCGCCGGGTTCTTTACCGGCTGGCTGTTCCTGGCCTTCTATCCGGTGTTCGTGGCCTTTGACCTGATCCTTTTCGGCGCCACCCTGAACGGGATCATCGTCGCGCACGGCGGCCCCGACATTCCGTGGTGGCTGCTGATGCTGATCGGCCTGGTTCTCATCTGGGGCGTGGCTGTTCTCGGCATCAGGCTCTCGGTGCGCTCTGACCTGGTTCTGCTTGCCTTCGAGCTCGCCGTCCTGCTGGCGCTGGCGATCACGATCCTGGCGAAGGGGGCGCCTGGCGGCGACTGGCACGCGCACGTGTTCAGCCCGAGCGCGAGCCCGGCCGGGTTCAGCGGCGTCGTCGTCGGCGCCGTGTTCGGCGTGCTCGCCTTCACCGGCTTCGAGGCGCCCGCCTACCTGGGCGAGGAGGCGGAGAATCCGCGGCGCACGGTGCCGCGGGCGATCTTGCTGACGACGGCGGGGATCGGGATCGTCTTCGTGTTCTTCTTCTACGTGACGACCGTGGGCTACGGCCTGCCGAATATCGGCAAGCTGCCAGCCGACCCGGCCCCGTGGGACACGCTCGGCCAGCACTACTGGCGTTCTGGCGCGACCATCCTGATCGACATCGCGTCGGTCGTCGCGCTCGTCGCTGGCGCCCTCGCCTGCCAGAACGGCGCCGCGCGGATGGTGTTCGCGCTCGGCAGGGACGGGCTGCTGCCGCGACCGCTCGGCCGTACGCTGCCGAGCTTCGGCACGCCGGCGGCCGCGCTGACGCTCCTGCTCGGCTGCTCGATCGCGCTGGGGTTCGGCTTCGGCTTCGGATTCCAGCCGCTGCCGGCGTTCTCGCTGCTGAGCCTCGTGGTCACGCTCTGTGCTTTGGGCGTTTACGCAATCGTTCAGGTTGCGCTTATCCGCTACTTCCTCCGCCTCGGGGTGTTCAACCCGTTCTGGCACGGGCTGGTCCCGGGTCGCCCTCAAGCCGGACCGCCTCGCCACGGCAGCCGCGATCATCGGCGACGCCGACTCGCCAGCCGAGGCTGGCCTCCTCGGCGGTGACTGATCCTCGGCCCCGACTGATTCTCGCCCCGCCCGATCCTCGGCCCCGACCGATCCTCGGCCCCGACTGATTCTCGCCCCGCCCGATCCTCGGCCACGGCTGATCCTCGGACACTTGACACGGATCCCAGTCATTGGAAACGGACAATCCGGGCGCTGAACGACTGGTAGCCGTGTGAAGTCGGGATACTGAGCCGTCAGGGCAGGAGGCGGGCGCGGCGGGCTAGCTGGAGGGCCAGGCGCTGGCCGGGGTCGTCGAGCTCGACGCCGAGCAGGCTGGTGATGCGGCGCATCCGGTACGTGACGGCGTTGCGGTGCAGGTGCAGGCGCTGCGCCGTCCTGTTGACTGACCCCTGTTCGTCGA
>WNGG01017486.1_pt1 | contig 10955 bp, 11 predicted proteins | sample 5400661 | NCBI WGS metagenome assembly WNGG01 (sample SAMN13153372, study PRJNA577476) | soil metagenome | isolation source: 100 cm soil or saprolite under Garry oak tree replicate 1 | place: USA:California | collected 2016-06-15 | reverse complement strand
GATGCTACTGCGGAGGCGCTTCGGCAAACCTTTTCGCGTTGGGGAGTCAGTGCAAGCGGGAGTCGAGGAAAAGCAAACAACGAGCGTGCGGCAGTGAACCCCGTGAGATGATACAATGCAAGATAATTATTATCTGAGGAGGTCATCTCACTATGGCAGATCGTCCGAAAATTCTCGTGACGCAGAAAGTACCTGATCCTGCCTACCCATTGCTTGAGGCTATCGGCGATGTTGAGGCCAATATGGAAGAGGGCATGATCTGGCCCTACGAAGAACTTTTGCGCCGTGGCCCTGGTCATGATTATATTTACTGCCTGCTCACGGACAACATCGATGCTCACTTCTTAGAAGTGTGTGCCGCCAGCACGCCGCGCCTGAAGATGGTTGCGAACATGGCTGTTGGCTACAATAATATCGATGTCGAAGCGGCTACGCGCCTGGGTATAGCAGTGAGCAATACGCCAGGAGTGCTCTCCGATACGACCGCCGATCTCGCTTTTGCGCTGCTTATGGCGACGGCGCGTCGTATTCCTGAAGCCGAGCGGTACCTGCGGGCGAGCAAATACACCGGTTGGGGCCCGTTGCTCTTCTGTGGCGCAGAGGTACATGGCTCCACGCTTGGGCTGATTGGCGCTGGCCGTATTGGTAAGATCGTGGCAAAGCGTGCCAGCGGTTTTGAGATGAAGGTGATCTATTACGATGTCTATCACCTGTCGCCTGAAGAGGAAGCTGAGTACACTGTGACCTACCTGCCAATGGAGGATGTGCTCCGACAGGCCGATTTTGTGAGCGTCCATACTCCCTATATGCCTTCTACCCACCATCTTATCAGTACACGCGAACTGAAGATGATGAAGCCCACAGCTATCCTCATCAACACGGCACGAGGCCCCATTGTCGATGAGAAAGCACTGGTAAAAGCATTGCAGGCTGGCGCTATTGCAGGTGCAGGTCTGGATGTCTTCGAGAACGAACCGGCGGTCGAGCCAGAATTGCTGACCATGGAAAACGTGGTGCTCTTGCCGCATATCGCCAGCGCTTCACTCAAGACGCGCACCCTGATGGCAACAATGGCGAGCGATAACATTGTCGCGCACTACCATGGGCAGCAGCCACCGAATATTGTCAATCCAGAGGTATTATAGGGTCTGTAAATAATCCTGGGAGGTACTAGAATAAAGGTTGACAATTTTCTTCTCCTCCTCTATATTTTCATAAGACAATGCGTAAACCTGTAGAGGAGATCAGAATTTTATGACTCGTTCGGGGACCCTCTTGGAGAAAGAGCCTGGACTGAAAACAATCTTTCAAGGTGCTGAGCATCCCTATGTTCGCTGTGTCATCGCTGATACGATTGACCCCGAACGTCACTTTGAGTGCCGCGTACTGGATGAAGTTGATATACCTGTCGCTATTGGAGAACCAATTACTCTTGAAGTGATCAAAGTTGTAACCGAGCGACGTAGTGGAATTGTGAGATTTGATTGTCGTCTGATTAGGACGCAAGATTAGATGGGAGTCTCTATGAACTGTCCTCAATGCGGTAATGTCCTGCCTGACTCAGCCACTATTTGTCCCCGGTGCGCAACAGCTATCCGTCCAGCCTCATTCTCTTACTTGCCACCGGGTACACCTCCCTGGCCCACGATGGTGCCACCGGGCCTGTTCTATGCCAGCGGAGCCCTGGTGCAACCTGCCCAGCAGGGAGTGAGTGTTCCCACTGCTCAAAGTGCCGTCAAACCCAAGCGGTCAGCGCTTGGCATGTTCGTAATCGTTGCCCTCTTTATCCTCAGTCCACTGGTAGGGGTTGGCGCAACTCTTGGCACATTATGGTCCAATGGCGAGTTTCCTGTTCACAGCATACAAGTTAAAGGTGGGCCAATAAAAATAACGCCAGTCCCAGTTTCACCAACACCAGCAGCATCCGGCCAACTACCAACACCAAGTTCGTTTCAAAAGACAACAAGCACTGAGTTAGGCGTCGCTCTGCAATATCCAGCAGACTGGATAGAAGACAGCCCGCAGTCAAATTCTAGCTTAGTATTCGTCAGTTTCCATCCACAGCAACAACTAGGCATTGAATTCGTTGTTCAGCATCTCTCCTCTGATAATTCGGCGACCATTGGGAGCACCACTCAGCTAAACCAGGCCATCCTCTCGGATTTCAGCAAGTCACAAGGTATACACAACTTCCATGGCATTGCAGCAGCGAGTCCACAACGTACTATTGGGGGGGTACCATGGGATGAGCAGGATGGGGCATTCACAAATGACTCGGGCGATGCTTTTCATCTTGTAATCATCTCGGTACAACATAATAAGCTCTACTATTCCATCTACTTTTTTGTCCCTAACGTGGTCTTTGACGAGGCCATGCAGAAATACTTCCAACCAATGTTGGATTCGTTCCAGTTCACGTCGTAGGCATTTGTTGCACAAAAAGAGTTGCCCCCGCGCGGGGGCAACTCTTTTTGTGCAACAAATGGGATGTTATCCTAGTAATCTGGCATAGCCGGAGCAGCAGCTCTCTCCTTCTCAGGTAGGTCCGTAATCAGGGCCTCGGTCGTCAGGATCATCGCAGCGATGCTGGAAGCATTCTGCAAGGCAGAGCGCGTCACCTTTGCAGGATCAGCGATACCAGACTCGAACATATCCTCATACTGATCCGTCAGCACATTGTAACCATAGTGCTTGCTATTGTGCTCTTTCTGAGCGCGGCGGACACCCTCGACGATCACCGAACCATCGCGGCCACCATTGATGGCAAGCTGGCGCAGTGGCTCTTCGAGAGCGCGGCGCAGAATGGTCACACCAGTTGCGGCATCGCCAGTGAGATTCAAATTGCCCAGAGCCTCAACAGCGTTCAGCAGAGCGACGCCACCGCCAGGAACCATACCCTCTTCTACGCCAGCGCGGGTAGCTGAGAGGGCGTCCTCAACACGGGTCTTGCGGTACTTCAGTTCAACCTCCGTGCCAGCACCAACCTTGATCAGAGCTACACCACCGGAGAGCTTCGCCAGGCGCTCCTGCAACTTCTCACGGTCGTAGTCGCTGGTGGTCTCTTCGATCTGCGCTTTAATCTGGCGGATGCGAGCCTGAATGTCTGAGGCCTCGCCCTTCCCTTCGACAATCGTCGTATCATCTTTGTGGGAAATGACCAGGCGGGCAGAACCAAGATCGGCCAAGGTTGTGTTATCAAGGCGGCGACCCATCTCTTCGCTAATCAACTGTCCACCAGTCAAGGCAGCGATGTCGCGCAACATTTCCTTGCGACGATCCCCAAAGCCAGGAGCCTTCACAGCAAGCACATTGAGGATACCGCGCAGCTTGTTGACGACCAATGTGGCCAGAGCCTCACCATCGACATCCTCAGCAATAATCACGATCTCGCGGCGACCCTGCTGTACCATCTTCTCCACGACGGGCAGGATATCCTGCACTGCGCTGATCTTCCTATCGGTAATCAGGATATAGGGATTTTCGATAGAGGCCTCCATCTTCTCCGCATTGGTCACAAAGTAGGCGGAGATGTAGCCCTTATCGATCTGCATTCCCTCGACATACTCTGTCTCGAAGTTGATGCCCCTGGACTCTTCAACGGTGATAACACCATCCTTGCCAACATGGTCCATCACGTCAGCGATGAGGTCGCCAATAGTCTCGTCGGCGGCGGAGATAGAAGCAATCTGAGCGATGTCTTTTTTGGTTTCAACGGGAACCGACTCGGAGCGGATATACTCGACAATAGCCTCAGTGCCTTTGTCAATACCATACTTGAGTTGCATGGGATTGGCACCAGCCGCTAGGTTCTTCAAGCCTTCATTCACAATTGCCTGCGCCAGCACGGTAGCAGTAGTCGTGCCATCACCAGCAACATCGACTGTCCTGGTGGCAGCTTCTTTGAGCAGTTGAGCGCCCATATTCTCGAATGGGTCCTCGAGCTGAATCTCTTTGGCGACGGTCACGCCATCGTGGGTGATAGAGGGGGCCCCGAACTTCTTGTCAAGCGCAACATTGCGCCCCTTGGGGCCAAGCGTCGTCTTGACGGCCCCGGCCAGGATATCAATGCCCTTCTTCAGGGCACGACGCGCCTCTTCATCAAATATCAGTTGTTTTGCCATTGTACTGTTCCTTTCCCTTAGCCAATAATGGCGAGGATATCATTTTCTTTGAGCACCAGGTACTCTTCACCATCTAATTTGAACTCTGTGCCGCCATACTTGGCGAACAGGACGCGATCACCCTCGCGCACATCCATAGCTGCGCGGTCGCCGTTATCCAACAGGCGGCCACTACCAACAGCAATGACAGTCCCTTCCTGGGGCTTCTCTTTAGCGGTGTCAGGAATAACGATACCGCTCTTGGTGACTTCTTCTTTGGCGGCAGGCTTGACAACCACACGGTCGCCAACAGGACGAATCTTTCCCACGGTTTACACTCCCTTTCATGAATTATGTTCGTAAACGGGTATCACCTTTGCTCGGTTTCCCTTTCAGGCACCTAGTGAATGTGTGTTGCAATCTCTCAGTCGAGATCAGGGTCATAATGAATAACACCCGAAATGTTGACCGAGCGATAGAGTGAATAATCGCAGTTACAGGGACCACCTGCGGCACACCCGGTGCAGCAGTAGGTTTTCCCCTGCACTATCGTTGGAGGCCAGAGGATTTCGATGTCGCAGTTCGCACACTGTATATGCTGCTGCGGCATACGGCGAGCTTGCTCGCTATTCGGTTGATTGTTCTCCGTGTACATGTCCTCTTGCCTTCAAGCTCTCGTTGCTGTTGCCCGTTCGACTTCTGTGCTCAGTATGCCATGGCATGTGTTAGAATGACATAGGAGAAGTATTAGAGGAGTATTAGAATTTAGACGTGATATAATTTCCTCGCCACGAATTGGCGAGAATTTGGCTGGCAGCCACAAGGGCTGGGGTCCCCCCTCTCACTGATGTGTTTTGCCCCAAGTCCCGCGACCCAAGGGTCGCTCGCAAATAAACTTGCATGGGCGGTTTGTGGCGGAGCCACAAACCGCCCATGCAAGACAAAAAAGGTGAGGCCCGCTTGCGGGCCGATGAGTGCAGGGGCATCCACAAAGTGTCAGCTGGAGAGGCTGGGGTATCTGCCACTGGAGGTATAGAGCATGGCCTATATTTCTACCATCGATGGTAAAACATATCGTATCGATACAGGTGAGAACAGCCACCAACGCGATATCGTCATTGAGGGGGCGACGCACAGCATCGACTGGCGTCATATCGCCCCGCTTGCGGCTGATGCAAAGGGAGAGAGCGGTATAGGTGGCCGCTATAGTTTGATCATCGCGGGCAAGTCATACGAAATCTTCGCTCGTCGCATCAACAAACCCGATGAGGTGAATGGTCAAACATTTGAGATCCAGGTTTTGGGGCAGCGCTTCGAGGTGCATGTTGAGGATGAGCGTGAGAAGGCACTGGCGGGAGCCGTAAAATCAGCGCATGCGGCTGGGGAAGCGATGGTTCGCGCTCCCATGCCCGGCCTGGTTATCGGCACCCCATTAGAGAAGGGCGCGAGTGTTGCACGAGGCCAGACGGTTGTTGTCCTTGAGGCAATGAAGATGGAGAATGATCTCGCTTCGCCAATTGCAGGAACAGTGAAGGAGATAAGGGTGAGTAAGGGGCAGACCGTTAACCAGGGGGATGTGCTGGTTGTGGTGGCGGGGGAGTAGACGCTGTGGATTAGCCTGGCACCCCTTGCGGGTACCAGGCTTTCACTAGCCACGCTTCTTGCCTCTCCCCCATATGCTATAATGCAGTGGGAAACGAAGGAGGGACAGTCTATGGATTTGCATGTGAGCAAGAATGCCGAAGAGTGGCGCGATACCACTGCACGCAAGGCAAAAGAAAAAACAGCGGAGCGACAGAAAAAGTTCTTCACTAGCTCAAACATCGAGGTGCCAGACCTGTCCAGCGAAGAAGACCTGCGGGACTTTGATGCACATGCTGAGTTGGGCTACCCCGGTGAATTTCCCTTCACCCGAGGCGTTCATCCGGGCATGTATCGTTCTCGCCTGTGGACGATGCGCCAGTATGCAGGTTTTGCCTCTGCGGAAGAGTCGAATAAACGCTACCATTTCCTACTCTCGCATGGCACAACCGGGCTTTCCGTTGCCTTCGATCTCCCTACACAAATGGGCTATGATGCCGATCATCCTCTGTCGGAGGGAGAGGTGGGCAAAGTCGGCGTCTCAATCTCCAGCCTGGAAGATATGGAGACGCTGCTCGACGGTCTACCACTCGAACGTATCAGCACCTCGATGACCATCAACGCCACGGCCAGCATCTTGCTCGCACTCTATATTGCCGTTGCCAAAAAACAAGGGGCGGATGTGCGTAAGCTTTCCGGCACGGTGCAGAACGACGTTCTGAAAGAGTATATTGCACGCGGCACCTATATCTATCCGCCGCAGCACTCGATGCGTATCATCACCGATATATTTCGCTACTGCTCGGAAAACTTGCCACACTGGAATACCATCAGCATCAGCGGCTATCACGTTCGTGAGGCGGGTTCTACCGCAGTGCAAGAGGTTGCCTTCACGCTCTCAAACGCCATTAGTTATGTACAGGCTGCCGTTGATGCCGGGCTGAACGTAGATACCTTCGCGGGGCAACTGTCCTTCTTCTTCAATAGCCATAACAATCTGTTCGAAGAGGTGGCTAAATTCCGTGCTGCCCGCCGTATGTGGGCACACATCATGCGCGAACGCTTCCACGCGCAAGACCCACGCTCAATGATGCTGCGCTTCCACACGCAGACGGCCGGTTCGACGCTGACGGCTCAACAGCCCGATAACAACATTGTCCGCACCGCATACCAGGCGCTAGCTGCCGTGCTTGGTGGTACGCAGTCCCTGCATACCAACTCGAAGGACGAGGCGCTTTCGCTCCCTACCGAGGAGGCCGTGCGTGTCGCGCTCCGCACACAGCAGATTCTCGCCTACGAGAGCGGCGTGGCCGAGGTCGTTGACCCATTGGCTGGTTCATATTATGTCGAATCGCTGACCAATACCATAGAGGAGCAAGCCTGGAAATATATCGAGCAGATTGATGCGCTGGGTGGCAGCGTACACGCCATTGAGCGCGGTTTCATACAGGCTGAGATTGAGCAGGCCGCGTACGACTACCAGCGTGCTTTGGAAGAACAACGCACCATTGTTGTCGGCGTCAATCGTTTCATACAAGAGGATGAGGAGCGGCCAGCGTTACTGCACGTTGACCCCGAAGTGGGCAAGCGGCAGGCCGCAAAGTTGGCAGCATTACACCGACGACGCGACAAGGAGGGGGTGCAACAGACATTAACTGCTCTGGAGCGTGGGGCGGCGGGCAGCGAAAATCTTATGCCATTGATTATTGCTGCTGTTGAGGTGTATGCTACCCTTGGAGAGATTAGCGATGCCATGCGCAGTGTCTTTGGCGAGCAGCGTGAATTTCGAAGCATAGAGTAAAATTTTATGAAGCATTTGAATTCAGAAGATGCAACTACCATGAGAGGGTAGAGTTCGCAGGCAGGGCAGAGGCCCCCATTGGAGTCTTCGATTCGGGAGCTGGCGGCTTAACTATCCTGTCAGCGCTACGGCAGGAATTACCGTATGAAAACTATATCTATTTCGGTGATACCGCGAACTGCCCCTATGGCACGCGCAGTGACGCCGAAATCACCGAATTGTCGATCCACATCAGTCGTTTTCTGATCAAGCAGGGCGCAAAGCTCATTGTCGTCGCCTGCAATACCGCCTCACAAGCGGCGCTCAACGCGCTGCGTGCCACCTTCTCGGTTCCCATTGTCGGGGTTGTTCCAGCAGTAAAACCAGCGGCACGAGCCACCAGGAAAGGACGTATCGGCGTTGCTGCCACCAATCAAGCTGCCAGGGCTATCTACTTACGTCAACTCATTGATGAGTTTGCTGAAGGTATCCAGGTCTATGCTGTGGGTTGCCCCGAACTGGTGACCCTGGTTGAGCAAGGTGAGCTGGATGGCCCTGTGGCGGAGGAGGCCGTAAGGCATGCCCTGCAACCACTATTGGCCGAGGATGTTGACGTTATTGTGCTGGGCTGCACCCATTTTCCCGCGCTACGTCCTGCCATCGAACGTGTCGTGGGGAATCAGGTACAGGTCCTTGATAGCGGAGTGGCCATAGCACGCCGTACCCGCTCAGTAATGGAAACGGAAGCATTACTGCACCCTGCCAGTTCAGATCGCTCAAGTGGTGAACTTCAGGTCTGGTGTAGTGGCGATCCTATTGCTTTTAGCAATGTTGCCAGCAAGTTACTGGGCTATTCCGTTGTTGCCCAGCAGTCCAAATTATAACATTAAGGAGAAACATGCCGGATCAATTTGCTGTTGATGCAATCGAAGATACTATCGTAGAAACACCTCTATCCAAACCATTGCGTGTACGTATTGCCAGGTATACATCCAATATCCTTGCACCCATAACAGTTTCAGTGCCATTTATTATGTTGGTAGCACTCTACCACGCTCGCAGCCTGATGGCAGCGTTGGGCTATGCCTGTGCCACACTCTTCTTTCTCAGCTTCGGGCCGATGCTCTATATTCTGCTTGGCGTTCGCCTGGGCAAGCTCTCGGATGTCGATGTGAGCCGCCGTACCGAACGAGCCGGGCCATTTCTCTTCGGGCTCATCTCAGTGACTGTTGGGGTTTTCGTCCTCATGTATATGCATGGGCCAAAAAACCTGGAAACAGTACTGATTAGCACGGCAGTCAGTGGCGTTGTCATGATGGTGACGACGCTGTGGTGGAAGATTAGCATCCACGCCTCATCATTGGCAGGCGCGGCAACCATGCTTACCGCTCTCTACGGGGCAGTTATGTTGCCTTTGTTTGTGTTGGTGGCGCTGGTGAGCTGGTCACGAGTGGTGCTACGCCGTCATACGGTGGCGCAGGTGGTGGCAGGTTCGCTCGCGAGTATTGCGCTGGCAACGGCGGTTCTTATGTTACGGGGAATATAATCATGCAGAGGCGCAATGCATTACGCCTCTACATGATTATCATTCTCCTCCGCCAGCCACACCAGCCCGCTCCGGCAATTGTCCCGCCGCCGTAGCGCGGCGCTGTGCGCGAGTAGCTGGGGCTTGTGCGCGACGTGTTGTGGCAACGGTGGCACGGCCAACCACCCAGAAGAAGCCAAAGAGCATCGCCCAGTTGAACACTCCCAACACAATCAGGAAGACCAGGTTCGATAGACCAAGGCCATTCACCACCAGGTAGATCAGACCCGTGAGCAGGATATTTCCCAGGGTCACCGGAATGAGAATCAACCAGGCAAACTGCATCAACTGATCGGCGCGCAGACGCGGGAGTGTGCTACGAACCCAGATGAAGACGAAACAGAGCAGGTAGACCTTGGCGATGAAATAGGCAATACCCAACAAGTTGCCGAGTAGCCCCCAACCAGGCGATCCCAGTCCAGTCAGAAATGCCACGCCCGGACCAGACCAACCACCAAGGAACAGCGATGTGGCAATAGCTGAAACGATGGTCATATTGCCGTACTCACCAAGGAAGAAGAGGGCCCAGCGCATCCCACTGTACTCGGTGAGATAACCAGCTACGAGTTCCGACTCCGCCTCCGGTAGATCGAAGGGAGCGCGGTTCGTCTCGGCCAGTCCACAGATGTAGTAGATAATCAGCATCAATGGCTGCACCAGGAAGAACCATGCCCACGGCGTAAACCCTCTAAAGATGAAATCTAAAACGCCATTGCCGGTATCCTGCCAGGTGCTTTGAAAGTTTATGATGTCTCTGATAGAAATGGTTCCAAAGCCCGAATTGCCACCAGCCAGTACGCTTGTCAGCATTACTACGCCAACGAGGGCTAGCACCAGTGGCAGCTCATAGGAGATCATCTGTGCGGCAGAACGGAGTCCACCGATCAGTGAGTATTTATTGTTTGAACTCCAACCCGCCATCACGACACCTACCACATCGAGCGAACTCATTGCCACGTAGTATACGATGCCCGTTGCAAGTGCCGTCCCTGGCAGACCCACGTAGGGGGAGAAGGGCAAGACAGCGAAGGCAGCGATGACAGGGGCTATGAATACTGACGGTGCGAGCACGAACACCAGTTTGTCAGTCTGAGTGGCGTGAATGTCTTCTTTCAAGAGTAGTTTGCCGACATCGGCAACCGTCTGCAAAAGACCCCACGGCCCTGTGTGCAGTGGTCCATAGCGGTCCTGCATCCAGCCCATGATCTTGCGCTCGGCCAGAATCAAGATCACCGCACTCGTCAGGACAAAACCAAAAAAGGAAATGAAGGCGACGAGGAACTGCAAGAACTGCCACGAGAAGATCCCGTTAAACAGCTGGCTCCCTATATCATCGGCAAACACGATACTATACATGAGATAACTCCCAATTTACCTATCAACCTCGCCCAGTACGATATCTATGCTACCTAAAATTGCCACTACATCGCTCATCTTGTGACCGCGCAGCAGTTCTGACAAAACCTGCAAGTTTACGAGGGATGGACCTCGTATCTTGGCACGCCAGGGATATTCACTGCCATCACTGATAAAGTATATCCCTAGCTCGCCCTTACTGCTCTCAATAGCAAAGTACGTTTCGCCACGCGGAGGACGCAGAGCAATCGGCGTGCGCGTACAAATTGGTCCGCCCGGCATCTTATCGAGTGCGACACGACAGAGACGGATACTCTCATAGATTTCCTGCAAGCGAACTTTGTAGCGTGCGTAGCAATCACCTTCCTGGCGCACCTGCGCATTCACTGGCACTTCACGATAGGCCATATAAGGGCGATTGACACGCAGATCCCAGTTGACGCCACTCGCACGGAGCATTGGCCCAGTCAGTCCATAGGCGATGGCGCGCTGTGGGTCTATATACCCAACGCCCTGAGTACGGGCCTCAAAGATTTCGTTGCCAGTGATCAAG
>WNGG01017071.1_pt1 | contig 10955 bp, 11 predicted proteins | sample 5400661 | NCBI WGS metagenome assembly WNGG01 (sample SAMN13153372, study PRJNA577476) | soil metagenome | isolation source: 100 cm soil or saprolite under Garry oak tree replicate 1 | place: USA:California | collected 2016-06-15 | reverse complement strand
CTCCTCGAGCGCGCGCTCGCAGCCGCAAAGCCCGGTCCGTTCCAGATCGAGGCTGCGATCTCGGCCGTTCACTGCCGCGCGCGCACGCCAGAGGAGACCGACTGGCGAGAATTCGGGAGCAAGAAGAAGTTGTTCGAGGCGCTCCTGACGCGCTATCGCGCGAAGGTCACCGCCGCGAAGCTCGCGCCCCTGAAGTCGCCGGACGCGGCCTTCGGCGAGATCAAGAGGTTCTTCCGCCAATTCCGTGACACGGAGACGACGCCCCGGGATCGCCTAGGGTGCTTGATGTGCCTCACGGCGGCCGAGGTATCGCCCCACGAGCCCTCGATCGCGCGGATCGTGTCCAGCTATCTCGACGAGCTGCGGGCTCTCTTCCGCAGGGCGTGCGTCAAGGCCCGCGCGCGTGGCGACGTCCGCTCCGCCACTGATGTCGACCAGGTCGCGGACTACCTGGCTGGGGCCGTGCTCGGGCTCATGACCCTTGCGCGCGCACCCGCGCCGCGGAGCGCCGTCATCCACTACGTCGACGGAGTGTTGGGTTTCTTGATGGCCTTGCGATCGAAAGGAGAAGGAAGATGAAGACCGCGTACCGAACGAGCTTGCCGCGACTTGGACTGGAGAACGCCGAGCCGAAGGGGCGGGAACTGCTCGAGCGCGCGAAGAAGCAGCTGGGGATGATTCCGAACTTGTACGCCGCGATGGCGAACGCGCCCGAGGCCCTGGACACGTACCTGTACGGCTACGAGCGCTTCCGGAAGGAGTCAGGCTTCACTCCGGCCGAGCAAGAGGTCGTCTTCCTGACGATCAGTTATGAGAACGGATGCGACTACTGCATGGCCGCGCACAGCACCATCGCCGATACGAGATCGGGCGTGCCACGCGCCGTGACCGAAGCAATCCGCGCCGGGACCGAGATCGGCGACCCGCGGCTGCGGGCGCTGAGCGAGTTCACGCGCGCGATGCTGAACGAGCGAGGAAGGCCGGACCAGGAAGATGTCCACTCCTTCCTCCAGGCTGGATTCACCGAGAAGCAGATCCTCGATGTCGTGCTCGCGATCGCGGTGAAGACGATCAGCAACTACACGAATCACATCTTCGAGACGCCCGTCGACGCGCCTTTCAAGGGCCGCGAGTGGAAGCCCGCCGATGCCGCACCCCGGCAGGTGCGCTCGGCGAGCACGAGCGCGCAGGTGCGCTGAAGGGGCTGGCACCATGCCGAGGCCCTCTCGAAGCGCCGCCCGGCTGTAACGCGGCGGTTGCCGGGACGTCCGGCTCGGGCCCGCCGCCGCCGTACTGCTGACTCACGTCGGTCCGCGCGGATGGGACGCCCCGCCTCCGGTCTGGGCGAGTTCATCGGCGCGGAGCTGGCCATAGACTTCCACGGGGAAGAGCAGCGGCAGCAGGTCATTCACCAGTTGGCGGTGCTTGTAGGCCGCGTGGCTCACCAGTTGCGGATCCTGCAGCGTGCGCAGGTAGCTCTCGACCGGATAGATCTGCAGCTCGACGGGGATCAGGTACGGTGGCAGGCCCGGCTCGCCGTCGACGAGCACGTCGACGATCTGCTTGAGCACCTGGTAATCCTTCGACGACTGCGCGCCGAGCCGATGTCGGTCCTCTTGCCCCGAAACGGTGTCGACGCGGTCGCGGAACCGGAACGGGCCGCCGAGTGCGCGCGCCAACCGGCGCTCGAGCGCGTAGATTTGCTGGCGGTCGCCGACGACGAAGATCGCGCCCAGCAGGTCCTGGACCATGTTCGGATCGCCGATCCCCCGTCGGAGCGTCTTGCTCACGATCGAGCCGCTGCGCCGGCCCAGCACCGGCCAGCGGAAGGCCTCGGCGATCCGGAAGGTGCCGTTGCTCGCGCGCTCCGCGATGATCTCGCTCGCCTCGCGCTTGAAGCGGGTCCGTGAGTAGTAGACGCGGATCTCGGGTTCACCGTCGTGGGCAGCGAGCGAGTGCAGCCGGAACCGCCAGCACCGGCCGCCGGCGGGCCGGCACCAGACTTCGGTCTCGCCCACGTTCCCTGTCCCGGACCAAGAGCCGACGATCAAACAGCTTCTCCACATATGCGCGGTGGCGCGGACCGTCCCGAACCGAGCGGCAGAAGTCCACGTCATAGACGAGCTTGGCGAGGTACAGCTTCCGCTGCGCTTCGTATCGGGTGCGTGGATCGGTCCCTTCGAAGACCAGGCGGAAGAGCTCGACGGCGTCCCGCGGGCTGCCGGCTCGGCAGCAGCGGATCGAGGAGCGGATGCGCGCGGAGCACCTGGCATCGATCGGGGCGGAGCGGATGCGGCTCCCGGTCGCTGGACGCGGGCTGGAGGACGAACTCGGACGCGAGCATGCTCTTGGACCTCCTGCATGATTTGACTCGGGGTTACGGCTGCCGGGACCGCGCGCTCGATATCGCTCGCGGTCGCGGCAGCCCTTCGCGGTCCCAACTTTTAGAACTCGTAGCCGACCGAGGCGCCGGCCGCCCAGCTCTTCAGGGTGCCGTCGCCGCCGCGCACGAGGCCTTCGTTGAACGTCTGGCGATAGGTGAAACGCCCCTCGAACAGGATGTGATCGTATCCGACCGTGAGCCCGCCGCCGACCGGCAGCGTGAGAACGTCATCGCTCGACCTCAGGGTCACGGTACTGCCTTGCAGCCCATTGACGCTGAAGTGCGTCCAGCCCAGGCCGCCGAAGGCGAACGGCTCGATGAGCCAGTCGCCGTTCGAGTACGGATAGTTGAAGCGGACGTCACCTTCGAGCCCGTTGCCGACCAGGTTCGTGTCGACCCCTGTGGTCCGTATCTTCCGCGCGGACCCCAGGTAAGCGGCTTCCGCTCCGACCCAGAACCGTGTCCCGAATCCGAGTCGTGCTTCCCAGAAGCCGCCCACGTCGGTCACGTTCCGGATCGAGTCTTCGATGAAATTCGTGACTCCGCCGGAAACCACCAGGCTCTCGCCGTAGTCCATCAGGAGGTGTCGTCCGGCTTGCACCTCCGATACCGTCGCAGTCTGCGCCCTCGCCGCCCCCGAAAGGCCGAGCAATACCAAAATGGAAGCGGCGACCATCGTCAAAGAGGACCTCATCGTGCACTCCTTTTCTTTGGCAGGCCGTGACGCCTGCCCATGAGCGTTCACCGACGCCTCTGCGGCGTCGGTGTCGTGCCTCGCAGGTGCTGATGCTCATTCGGGCGGCGTGTTACGTTGTGCGGCCGCCATCGAGTGTGCGCAGATCTTTCGTCCACTGACGGCACCGTTCGCAAACATTTCGCGTCATCGATAACGATCAGCCACCGCGGGCAGTTTGCTCCTGGTGAGTAACGAATCGCGCGACCGCTGGTCCCTCTCCCGAAAGAGGCGGGTCGGCGGAGGGGATGGTCCCGGCGCGCGACCCTCTTCGAGGAGAAGTCTCATGGATGCGTTCCACGGAAAGCGGGCAGCCATCGCCGGTGTGATCGGCACCTTGGCGATGACAGCTCTCTTGGTCGCGGCCCCGATGATGGGTCTGCCGCGGATGAACGTCGGCGCGATGCTCGGCTCGGTGATGGGCGGAAGCCTGGTGCTCGGCTGGATGGCTCACTTCGTCATCGGCGTCGTCCTGGCACTTGCGTACGCGGTGCTGTTCGTGAATCGGCTGCCGGGTCGGGGGCTCGTTCGCGGCGCGACGTACGGGGTGGTCCCCTGGCTCCTGGCCCAGCTCGTCGTCATGCCGATGATGGGCGCCGGATTCTTCAGCGGCTCGTTCGTCAGCGCTGCCGGCAGCCTGATGGGGCACCTCGTCTACGGTGCGGTCCTCGGCGCGATCTACGGAGTGCCGGCGGACGATCCATGCCCGGCGTGCGACGCGCCGGCACGGGTCTGAGCTCCTGGATCTGGCCCAGACACCTCAGCACGGCAAAGTGGCCGAAGGGTCGGGATGCGCAGGCGGGTCGCCACCACGGAGTCGCCGCGATGGCGGCACGCCCGCGCTCGTTACCGGCGTGCAGTCCCGGTAGCGCGTTTCCGATTCATCGTTTCAGAACTCGTAGCCGACTGGGCAGCCACCGGTCGCCGTCACTGAGCCGTGATGGCGGCGCGCACGCGCGCCAGTGGAGCGCGGTCGTCGAATCGCCTCTCGCTCCCGCTGGTGGGGACGCCGAGGCGGCGAAACAGCGCGTCCAGGTCCACCGGCGCGGCAGCCGACCCCATCCGGGCGTGCAGCTCCTCGAGCACGGGGACGCCGACAGCGGCGTCTCCTTCGCGCAGGACCCTTGCGAGGGGCCATCGCGCTGCGATTCCGCCGCTCTTCACGAGCACTGCGCGCAAAGCGTCGTCGAGCGAGCGCCTCCCTTGGGTTCGCTCCCGGATCTGGACGTCGGCGAGCAGCCAGAAGAGCGCGCCGCCCCAGTAGGTCCGGCCCCACGTCGGGGTCGAGTCCAGCCCGCGGTCGCCCGCGCGCGGCAGTCCCTGCGGAAGGCCTTCCACCAGATCGCGCCAGAACTGCGCGTCGGAGACGAGGCCTCCACGCGCGCGGACGATCGGTTCGACGTACGTCGCCAGGCCCTCTTCGGCCCAGCGGTGGCCATACCGGCTCAAGGACGGCAGCGCGGTGTGGACCAGCTCGTGCACCAGGACCCAGTCGCGCTGCAGCGTCGCGCGCGTCGCGCGGGTGCCGAGCCAGAAGAGCACCGTGGCGCCACCGCCGCCCACGGTACGTCCGTGGACGCCTCTTCCTTCCACCGGGAAGACGAGCACCAGCGTATGGTCCACTGGCAGCCGTCCGAAGTAAGCAGCCACGGCGCGCGCCTGCTGTGAGATCCACTGGAGCAGCTCGCGGCCAGCGAGCTCGCGACGTGAGAGAGCCACCGCGATCCGGAGCGACTGCGCGCCGACGCGAACGTCAGTCGTCTCCAGCGGTCCGAAGGCGGCGTAGGGGGAGAGCGGGAGCGCATCGGCCGCGAGCAGGTAAGTGCCCGGCTCATCTCCAGGCGGAAGGCCGACCGCGAATCTCTCGCCAGGCGCGGACGTGACTCGGAACTGGATCGAGGCGCCGCGGGCACCTGCACGGGGATGCAAGAGCCAGCTCGCCGGTGGCGATTCGATCACGTTCGCGAAGCGCGCCGCGACGTCCGGGTCGTCCGCGGCGGCCGCCGCGCCAAGAGCGAAACGGTAGCTGATGGTGCAGCCGCGTTTGCAGGCGGCTAGCTCCCAGCGATCGCCGGTCCGCGGCACCTTCTGTCCGGCGATTTGCACGTCGCTGACGAACTCCTCCGTGCCGTCGATCGCGAATTCCTCGCCGGAGCCGGGGGGAAAAGTGGCTTGCACCGCGAGATCCCCGCCTGCAGCAGTGATCTCGTATGTCCACCGGGCCACGGAGAGGAGCGCGAACGACAGGGCGGCGGCCATCATCGAGGCGAGTCTCGCGCGGATGCGTCCTGGTGCGAAGGGCGGCGCTCTACCAGTTGCGGAAACGCTCCATCAGCGCGTCCATCGTGTCGGCGGCAATCGCGCCGCGAGGGAGCATCCCCAGCGTACGCACCGTGACCTTCATGTCGCGGAGATACCGGCGGCAATGAATACACATCCCGATGTGGATCTGGAACCGGATCACGTCCTTCCAGGACAGCTTGCCTTCCAGATAATCGGTGACCAGTCGGGTCACTTCCTGGCACGTCAGCATGGGAACCTACCCTTCACCCAGCAGCTTTTCGAGCGCCCGCCGGAGCTTCGAGCGTCCCCGATGCAGCAGGACGCGCTGGTTCGACTCGCTCACTTGTAGAATGTTACAGGCCTCGTCGGCGTCCAATCCCTCGACGTCGCGCAGCAGGACGACCGCACGTTGCGCGGCCGGAAGCTCGTCGAGCGTCCGCTCGATGCAAGCGATGGCCTCGGCGCGCTCCAGGATCTTCTCGGGCGTCTCGGCACGCCAGGCGTGCGGGGGATCCGCCCACGCTCCGGAGTCATTGAAGCGCTGGGGTTCCACCTCCGACCCGTCCGAGTCCTGCAGCGACGAAAACGGAGCCGAACGCGATTCGCGCTCCGCGCGCGTCAGCGCAGCGTTGGTGCAGATGCGGAACATCCAGGTTCGCAGCGAGGAGCGCCCTTCGAACTCGGGCAGCGCGGCCAGCATGCGGGTCCAGGTGTCCTGAGCCACTTCCTCGGCGGTTGCGCGGTTGCCCACGAAGACCAAGGCGAGCCGCACGAGCGACTCGTGTTGGGCGCGGACAAGCGAGGTAAACGCTGCCGCGTCGCGCGCGAGCAGCCGCGCGACGAGCTCCCGGTCCTCGGTCGATGTCGTGGCTCGCTCGGGAGCGGTCATCCTGCTCGGACCGCCGACTGCGCCGGTGCTCCCGCAGCTCTGCGGCGCAATCGGCGCCAGAGCAAGTGGTCGAGACTGGCCTTTCCTGGACCGGAGAAGACGAGCCAGAGGAAAGAGAGCGCGTAGAGCGGCTCGTCCAGCTCCACGAATTCGTCGAGGCCAGAGACCTTCTTCATCTTCACCACCAGCAGGGCGACGGCCATGTTGATGACCAGCGGGATCGAGGCGAGCCGCGTGAACAGGCCGACGAGCACGAGCGCGCCTCCGATCAGCTCCGTGTAGCCGGAGAGCGCGGCGCTGAAACCGGGCGCGGGGATTCCCCATCCCTCGAAGCGTTCGGCCATCGCATCGAGGTTGTGTACCTTCCCCCAGCCGGTCTCGAAGAAGAAATAGCCGACGAACAGCCGCATCAGCAATTGCGGCACCCATTCCGCCTCGTTGAGCTTCCTCAGGAGCGGCTCGATCCGTTCGACGATTCTCATCTCTTCTCCGGGGCGGCGATCCATTCCTCCGCGAACCAGCTCGCGACGGCGGAAAGCGCCGCTTGCACCGCATCCCCGCGATCTGCGAATGCCTCGCAGACTTCGCTCAAAGTCGCGCCCGACATGGCCCGCCGCAGCGCCACGCCCTCGTCGGTGGCGACCGCGACATGGAAGACCACGAACCCCTTGCGCCAGACCGCGACCGCGATCGGTTCCGGGCGCGGCAGCGGCGCGGCGTTCCCGTCCTCCAGGTCCTTCCAGAGCGGCACGACGTCGTGGCGCAGCGAGAGCAGCCGCAGCGCGGGCACCGTCCGGAGCACGATCTGCGCCGGATCGGGCCCACGCACAAGGTCTGGCGTCGCGCCGCGCACGTGCGCCTCTTCGAACACCTCGCACCGGGCCCATTCCAGCGCGGCCAGATCAGCGAGGTCCGGCCGCGGTCCTGGCGATTCGGCCAGGAACGAGGCGAGATGGCGGCCCAGCTGCCCGAGCGACGGGTGCGTCGAGGGGTTCGCACGCAGGTACCTCTCCGCCGTGGCGTAGAAGCCCTCGTCGCCGAGCAGCTGGGCCAACTTGGGAAAGTCCTCCCGGAGCGCGTCGATCTGCCGCCAGACGAACATGTTGGCGTAGATGTCCAGGCGCTGTTCGGCGGAAAGCTTCGGCGTGCTCACGAAGCAGTCCGCGGCGGGACGTGCGCCCGGCGCGCGCGTCGCCAGCTGCCAGAAGCGCTCCTGCAAGTCGGCGAGGTTCACGCGGCCAGCACCACACCATCGTGCTCTGGCATGAAGGGCTGGGCCAGGTGGAGAAACAGGTGACGGTGGAGAGCAACAGGGCCACACACCATCGTGCTCTGGCATGAAGGGCTGGGCCAGGTGGAGAAACAGGTGACGGTGGAGAGCAACAGGGCCACCGAGGTATCGTTCCCCATCCACCGGTAGAGCCGTTTCCGAGGGCCGCTTAGCAGTAAAGCGAAGCCCATCCGGCGCGCGCAAGCATTGCGTGGGGTGCTGGTACGGCGCACGGTTTGCGCAGGCGGAACTGCGCGAGGCGAAGCGTCTGCGCCGCCGGTCCCTTCGCTCGGTGTGGATTTTGCGCGGCCACCCAAGAGCTGCCTCATGGCACGCGGCTTGAACCCCGCACCTGCATGACGACTCGCATCGGAGACCAGCTGGCCGCCGGCATCATCGCGCTTGCGCTCACAGCCTCGCTAGGTGGAGCTTTCCCCGCCCTCGCGCAGCCCACGGGCGCGGTGGAGGGGACGCTCGAAGGCCTGACGAAAGGCCCCTTCGTGGTCTACGTGGAGAAGATAACGGGCGCCTGGGCCCCGACGGATCCCGAGCCCGTGATGAACCAGAAGCACAACACCTACGTGCCGCACGTGCTGCCGATCGTGGCCGGGTCGAAGGTGGAGTTCCACTCCGCGGACCCCGAATTGCACAACGTCTATGCCTGGGCGACCGCGCTCAAGCGGGTCCTGTTCAACATCGCGATTCCGCCAAGCGCTCCCTCGTATCGCAAGGTCTTTGCCGACCCCGGCGTGGTGCGGCTCACGTGCAACGTGCACAAGGAGATGCTCGCGTTCATCGTGGTCGTGCAGAACCCGCACTTCACGATGGTGGAGAAGGGCGCGACCGGGTTCCGGCTCGCTGGGCTCCCTGCCGGCAAGCACGAGCTGCGTGTGTGGGGCGAGAAGCTCGACGATGCCACTCTGGCCAAGCGGTTCCCGGTGGAGGTGCCTGCCGGAGGCACCGCACGCGTCTCCATCACCCCCTGAGCAACGAGGCCGACCATGCGCAGTCCATCGAAGCGTTCCCTGCTCCTCGCCGTCTCCGTCGTCGCCGGGTTGCTGCTCTTGGCAGCGGCCACCCGCCCCGGCGTGGCTTCACGTCCCGTGAAGACCTTCCATCTGTACGTGAATGACGGCGAGTGGGAGTTCGCCGACGGCGAGAAGAGCTACATCGTCGGCTACGTGGCGTACAACTCCAAATTCGAGGAGGCGCCCCCGGGAGCGAAGCTACCCGCGCCGACCATCCCCTCGCCGGAGATCCGGGTCAAGGTCGGGGACGAGGTGCACGTCTTCCTGCACCACAACGGCCATTCCCACGCGGCGAAGGACAGCGCCTTCGCGAACGTCACCCACACGATCCATTTCCACGGGATGGACCTAGTGCAGGCCTATGACGGCGTGCCGGGAGTGCCTGCGGAGGGGCTGCCCGCGAAGCTGCTCGGCGGGGTACCGGTGGGCTCGGTTTACGAGTACAAGTTCGTTCCCGAGTACGAAGGCACCTACCTGTACCATTGCCACATCGACTCATCGACCCACATCCTGCTCGGAATGTACGGCGCCTTCGTCGTGGAGGGAAAGAAGCCGAACACCATCTACGGCCATCACTACGACCGCGAGTACACGCTCTTCTTCAGCGAGATGGACAGCGCCCATAACGAGGCCATCCGCACGCGCGGCGACTACGAGATGCTCAAGTGGAAGACGGACTACTTCCTCCTCAACGGAAGAATCTTCACCGACGACCTCACCAACCCGCTTTCGACGATAGCCGATCCCCGCAGCGTCATCCGCGCCAAGGAGGGCGAGACCGTGTTGCTGCGCCTCGTCGACGCGAGCTTCTCGCACGTCACGGCGTTTCATCCCCACGCGTACCACATGAAGGTGATCGGGATCGACGGCCGCAAGCTCGAGAGCCCGTACTGGAAGGACACCATCCCGATCGCCTCGGGCGAGCGCTACGACGTGCTGGTCCCGATCATCCAGAAGCGCAATACGGTGTGCCTGTCCTGCGGCTTCGGGAAGGGGATGAGCATCGCGCACGATCACAACCTGGGCGGGATGGTCTCCACCGGGAAGTACCCGCGCGGCCCGCTCACCATCTTTGCGGTCGAGTAGCGGCGCGTTTCAAGGGTTCCACCGCACACCGAGACCGACCTGGCGCAACATCTCGGTGCGTCGGATGCCCACGTCGTTTCCCGCGTAGGCGAGCAGGAACAGCTGCCGGCTGCCGACCGGCCCGGCGCGGACGAGTCCGAGGTGCGTCTCAGCCCGTAGCTCGCCTGCCACATCACCGCTCGCGACCAGCCAGGAGGCCGAGATCGCGAGGAACGGCTGCCACCCATGGCGACCGAGAGCCGCAGGACGGGTGGGCCGACACCGAACCTGCGGAATCCCTCGATCGCGACCCGGGCGCGCCAATTGTCGCTGGGGAGCAGAGCCGCATTGTCCGGATCGTTCCGCGCACGGCGACTCCGAACGCCGGCGCGTTGGAGCCGGCGAAGAGCTTTTCTGCTTGCGCCGCGGGATCCTCGCCGCGCGCGGCGAGCGCGCAGCACGAAGCGGCACGCAGGGCGCGCAACGGGCACACGCTGCGTGAGACTGCCAGCGCGCCTCGCCGTTACCAGGTGACGTAACGCGCGGCGGCTCCGCTGGTCGTAGAATGAAGGCCACGCAGGCGACCGGCGGCGGACGAGGTCCATGGACGAACCCTTCCAGATCGTCGTGGTCGGCGGTGGGATGGAGGCAGCGCGGCCGCGCTGCGCGCCGCCCAGCACATGCTCCGGACCGCATGGGCCCGCGGCGACCGGACCACCGCCAAGGCCAGCCGGGCGAAATACGTCTACAACGTCGACAACATGATCGGCGTCCATCCCGGCATCGTGCGCCGGAAGGTGATCGACCTGCTCCACGGCGAAGCCCATGCCGCCGCCCGCGAGCTCCTGGAACGGAGGCACTTCCACATCAGCACCGAGGACATCGTGGAGAACGTCGTCGAGCGTCTCCGCGGCGAGCTGTCTGGAACGGTGAGCGAGATCGAGGAGAAGGCGGTGAGCGCCCGCCGCGAGGGCGATCAGTTCGTCATCGAGACGGACCGCGGGCGAGCGATCCGCGGCCAGTCGGTGGTGCTTTCGACCGGAGTCATGGATCGGCAGCCGAGCATCAAGATGACCACGCGCAGCGGAAAGGTCGTCGACGACATCCGCTGGCTCTACCCGTACGCGAACAGCGAGTCGCTGCTCTACTGCATCCTCTGCGAGGGGGCTGGCCTTCCCGCGCCCTGCCCGGAGCTGGCGCACGAGCTCGCGGCGTACGCGGGCGCAGACATCGACCAGGCGACCTGCGCGCGCATCGAGGAGCACCTGGCGCGCTGCTCGCGCTGCGCCGGTGCCTGCGCGGCG
>WNGG01008979.1_pt1 | contig 10955 bp, 6 predicted proteins | sample 5400661 | NCBI WGS metagenome assembly WNGG01 (sample SAMN13153372, study PRJNA577476) | soil metagenome | isolation source: 100 cm soil or saprolite under Garry oak tree replicate 1 | place: USA:California | collected 2016-06-15 | reverse complement strand
CTTCGCCCTCCAACTCCAACGCAGGAGGGAATCCCCAAAGCGCTCCCAGAATTTCGCGGGCGTACTCAGACGAGCCAAATTCGGCTTCGGCATCCGCCAGATCGCCTGCCTCCGACCCGCGCAGCAGAAGCAGACTTCGACCTGGGGCCCGGAAGTGGGGCTGGAGAGCGCGCTCAACCTTGTCCAGGATCCCGACCACACCGACGACGGGAGTGGGATAAATGCCTTCGCCCAGAGTTTCGTTATAAAAACTCACATTGCCGCCGGTGATGGGCGTATCCAGCGCCTCGCAGGCTTTGGCGATTCCGTCCACCACCTGGGCAAACTGCCACATGATTTCAGCTTTCTCCGGGTTGCCGAAATTCAGGCAGTTGGTGGCGGCGACCGGAGTGGCACCGGTGCAGGCGACGTTACGCGCCGCTTCGGCAACCGCGTGCATGGCGCCCAGGCGCGGATCGAGATAGCACCAGCGCCCATTGCCATCGAGGGCCATCGCCAGCCCGCGTTCCGTTCCTTTAATTCGGATCACACCCGCATCGCCGCCCGGGCCCTCCACAGTGTTGGTCTGCACCATGGAGTCGTACTGCTCGGTGATCCAACGCTTCGAACAGATGTTAGGGGAGGCGAGGAGCCGCTTAAAGTTGGCGGTCAGATCACGGGTCTCGCCCATTCGCACCCAGGCCGGCATCTCCCGCACCACCGGTGGCTCCCAGCGTTGCATCGGGCGCTGGTAAACAGGAGCATCCTCCGTGAGTGCCGAGTTGGGGATATCGGCGACGATGTGCCCGTGCTCCAGCACCCGCATTCTGGAACCGGAGGCGACCCTCCCCACGATGACCGCATCCAGCCCCCATTTTTCAAAGACGCGCAATATTTCGTGCTCGTGTCCCTTTTGCCCCACCAGCAGCATGCGCTCCTGCGATTCACTCAGCATGATCTCGTAGGCGGTCATGCCGGTTTCGCGCTGAGGCACGCGATCGAGCTCGATCTCGATGCCAGTGCCGCCACGGGCGCCCATTTCGCAGGTGGAGCAGGTCAGTCCGGCCGCTCCCATGTCCTGAATGCCTACCACTGCGCCGGTTTCCATGGCTTCGAGACAAGCTTCGAGCAATAGCTTTTCCAGGAACGGATCTCCCACCTGCACGTTGGGACGCTTTTGTTCCGAGCCTTCTCTAAACTCCTCGCTGGCCATGGTGGCGCCGTGGATGCCATCGCGCCCGGTCTTTGCCCCGACATAAATCACCGGGTTTCCTTCACCGCTGGCGCGCCCGAGAAAAATCTTGTCGCGGCGCAGCAGGCCCAGCGCGAAAGCATTCACCAGAGGATTGGCCGAATAACAGCTCTCAAATTTGGTTTCGCCGCCGAGGTTGGGGACGCCAAAACAATTTCCATAAGAAGCGATTCCGCTGACCACGCCTTCGAGCAGCGAATGGTTTTTGTGGATGGCAGCATCGTTGCCAGGGCCATTACGACCGGTGTCCTGAGCCGGAGTTATCGGGCCGAAGCGCACGGAGTCCATTACCGCCAGGGGACGCGCACCCATGGTGAAAATATCGCGCAGAATACCTCCTACTCCGGTTGCAGCCCCTTGAAAGGGCTCAATGAACGATGGGTGATTGTGAGACTCGATTTTGAAGGCGCACGCCCACCCCTCGCCGACGTCAATGATGCCGGCATTTTCGCCAGGTCCCTGCACCACTCTCTTGCCACGGGTAGGCAGGCGCTGGAGATGCACCCGAGAAGACTTGTAGGAACAGTGCTCGCTCCACATCACGCTGAAAATTCCAAGCTCGGTCAGAGTGGGAGCGCGTCCTAGCAATTTCAGGATTTTCTGGTACTCATCCAGTGTGAGACCGTGCTCTTTTATGACGTCGGGTGTAATGGCCTGCGCGGTTTCGGGGGAAATGGGCATGTAGGGTACGGAAGCCTCATTCTCGCATGGCCTGCCGTGGCTGGAAAGAAGCTGTTTTTGATAAAACCCGCGCCAAACCCGCGGCATCTCACTTTTAACTAACGTTACAGGTCCTGATCCAACATCAGGGCAGCTCAGGAGACTGAAAACCAGCGGTCTCCTGGGCCCCCAAAAGGGCGCCCCGCCCGTCTTCAGCAGATTCCCAAAATTACTCCGGTAAACTGGTGGCATGAAATCGGTCATCGTGGGCACGGCCGGGCACATCGATCACGGCAAGACCGCGCTGGTGCGGGCGCTCACCGGCATTGACGCCGACAGGCTGGAAGAAGAAAAACGCCGCGGAATCACTATCGACATTGGCTTCGCTCACATGGAACTGCCCGCGCCCAGCGGCGGGAATACTCTGCGCCTTGGCTTTGTAGATGTCCCCGGTCACGAGCGCTTTGTGCGCAACATGCTAGCCGGCATCGGAGGGATTGACCTGGTGCTTTTGGTCATCGCGGCCGACGAATCCATCAAGCCGCAAACTCGCGAACATTTTGATATTTGCCGGCTGCTTTCGATCCGCCGGGGCATCACCGTCCTCACAAAATCGGATGCGGTAGATGGTGAAACTCTGGATGTGGTGCGCATGGAGGCGGAAGAATTTGTGCGCGGCTCTTTTCTGGATGCCGGCCGTTCCCCCATTGTTGCGGTGAGTTCGAAGACAGGGGCCGGAATTGACGATTTGAAGCGCGAGCTGGCCCGCATGGCGGCGGAGACCCCGGCCAAAGACGCCAGCGCTGCTTTTCGCCTACCCATCGATCGCGTATTCAGCATGAAAGGGTTTGGGACCGTAGTTACGGGCACTCTGATTTCCGGTGCGGTCAAGAAGGAAGAAGAGTTGGAGCTGTTCCCCACCGGGCGACGGGTGCGTGTCCGCGGCGTGCAGGTGCACGGAGCTTCCACTGACCAAGCGCTTGCCGGCCAGCGCACCGCACTCAACCTTGCCGCAGTGGCCACGAATGACGTGGCCCGCGGGATGATGCTGGCGCGCCCGGGCATGTTTCGTTCTACGCGACGCGCGGATGTTTCTCTGTCGCTGCTGCCTGGGGCCAGGCCGTTGCGCGATCGTGCTCGCGTTCACCTACACGCCTTTACCGCAGAGACCATCGCCGAAGCGGTGTTGTATGGAAACAAACAGGTGGATCCGGGAAGAACTGTGTTCGCGCAATTACGGCTTGCGGGACCCATGCTGTTGCTGCCTGGCGACCGCTTCATCCTGCGACAGTTTTCTCCGGTAGTGACTATCGGCGGTGGCTACGTGATTGATGCCTTGCCCCTGGCCCGCAAAAAGAGTTCCGCGGAAAAAATGACCGTTCTTGCCGAGCTGGCTGAGGCCTCGCCAGACCAAGCGCTACTTTTGCGAGCCAAGCGGCGGCAAATAAGCGGATTGGCGCTCGCCGATGCCGTCGCTGAAACTGGATGGCAACCGGCCGAGGTCGAATTGGTCGCTTCCGCGCTCGTAAAACAAAGAGAGCTGGTGCGCACAGGAGAGTTGCTGCTTTCGCCGGCGGCATTCGAGCAAGCAAAAAAGCAAACCATGGCGGCGGTGGAATTGTTTCACCGCTCACACTCATTGATGACCGGCATCAGCAAGGAACAGCTTAGGGAAGAACTATCTTTCGGCGCGGAGGTTTTTGCCGGCGTCTTGAATGCGCTTGCCAACGAAAAGCGCCTCGAAATTTCAGGCGAGCAGGTGCGGGCCGCCGGACGCGGCATCGTGCTCAAGGACGAGGAAGCGGAATCAAAGCAACGGATCGAGCAGGCATTTGCAACTGCGGGCCTGCGTGTCCCGGCGCTGAAAGAAGTGCTGGCCGGACTGAGCGTGGACAGGGCGCGGGCACAACAAATTGTCACTCTGCTGCTGCGCGAGAAAATCCTAGTCAAGGTTTCCGAGGACTTGGTCTTCCACCGCGACGCCCTGGCTGGGCTGCGGCTCAGTCTGGCGGAGCTGAAATCTACTGCCCCAAAAATTGACGTAGCGCATTTTAAGGACCTCACCGGCGTTACCCGTAAGTACGCAATTCCGCTGCTGGAATATCTGGACCGCGAGAGGGTCACGCGCCGGGTGGGCGACGAACGCATCATTCTTTAAACAAAGTCTTCCCCGGTCTAGGCAATTTTTCCTCAGGAATTTCCAGCTCGAGTCCCAGCGTAGCAATTTTTCGCCATTGTGAGCTCCTCAAAAATGCCGCTCGTATAATAGGTTAACCGTACTTCCTTTTCGACTCGTTCTCCAGTGGCAGCAACAATCACAATTATCGGCGCCGGGCTGGCCGGCTCGGAAGCGGCATGGCAGTGCGCCCGCCGGGGCTTGGCCGTCGAGCTTTATGAAATGCGTCCCGAGCGCGCAACCCCCGCGCACCAGACCGCAGATTTTGCCGAGCTGGTTTGCTCCAATTCTCTGAAGTCTGAAACTGAGGACACTGCTCCCTGGCTTTTGAAAGAGGAACTGAGAAGAGCAGGTTCGCTGCTCATTGAAATCGCGGGCGCCCACGCCGTCCCCGCAGGTCATGCGCTGGCGGTTGACCGAGCTGGGTTTGCGGCCGCAGTCACGGAAGCCATTTCCCGCGAGCCGCTCATCCGAGTCCAGCGGCACGAGGTAACTAGCATTAACGAGAACGAACCTAACAGGATCACGATTATCGCCACCGGCCCGCTGACCTCTGATGCGCTCTCGCAAGAATTAGCGCGCCTGACTGGCAGCTCGCATCTTTTCTTCTACGATTCCATCAGTCCCATCGTGGAGGCGGATTCGATTGATATGTCCAAGGTGTATTTGGCGGCGCGCTATGACAAGGGTTCGGCCGACTACATCAATTGCCCGATGAACAAGGAAGAATACGATTGCTTTTACGATGCGCTGCTGGCGGCGCAATCGGTCGAGGGACATGATTGGGAGAAGCTCAATTATTTTGAAAGCTGCCTGCCAGTTGAGGAAATTGCGCGCCGCGGCCGCGACACTCTGCGCTTTGGTCCCATGAAGCCGGTGGGCCTGGCCGACCCCCGCACTGGGCGGCATCCTTACGCGGTAGTGCAATTGCGCCAGGAGAACGCGCGGGCTGACTCCTACAATCTCGTCGGCTTCCAAAACCATTTGAAGTTCGGCGATCAGGCGCGGGTGTTGCGGCTTATCCCCGGATTGGAGAACGCCCGCTTCCTGCGCTATGGCCAGATCCATCGCAACACCTACATCAACTCGCCCACGCTGCTGCGCGAGAGCTTGCAGATGCGCAGACATCCACGCGTGTTTTTTGCCGGACAGATTTGCGGCGTCGAGGGCTATGTGGAGTCGATTGCCACCGGACTCATGGCCGGGATCCATGCCGTTGCGCTGGCCACGGATTCCGAGCCGGTACCTCCGCCGCGCGCGAGCGCCTTCGGATCGCTGGTGCACTACGTGACGCACGCGAGCGCGAAGAACTTTCAGCCCGCCAACATCACTTTTGATCTTCTGCCGCTGCTCGAACACAAAGTCCGCGAGCGCCAGGAGCGGCACCGGCTGCAGTGCCAGCGGGCGCTGCGGGAGTTCGATGATTGGTGGGCGTCGCTAAGCGTCGGAGCGGCTGCTGCGTGAGCTAAGATTGGCGCGGGCGGTTCTTGATCCAGATGGGCGTCCCCATAAACCCAAACTCCCGCCGGATCTGGTTCTCGAGGAAGCGTTCGTAGGAAAAGTGCAGCTTCACCGGACGGTCGGTAAACAGGATGAAAGTCGGCGGCGAAGTGGCCGCCTGGGTCATGTAATAAATCTTCACACGCTTCGATGCCGGCACCGGCGCCCGCTCAAAATCTACTTTCTTCAGGAAGCGATTCATTTCGCCGGTGGGAATGCGCTTGCGCCGCTCCTGCGCTACTTCCTGGATGGTAGAAAACAATCTTTCGATATTTCTGTTCTGCTCCGAGGTAGCCGAAAGAAATAGAACCGGCGCGTAGGCCAGAAACTTCAAATTGTCGCGGAGCTTCTGCTCATAGAGAGCGCGATCTGCGGCCGGTTTGTCATCTGGCCTTCCGGGCCCGAGCAAATCCCACTTATTCACCACGATAATTAGGGAGCGCCCGCTCTCGTGGGCATAGCCGGCAATATTGGCATCAAGCGCGGTGACTCCTTCGGTCGCATCAACAATTATCAACGCGATGTCGGCGGCTTCCAAGTGCTTGCGGGCCATCACCACGGAAAGTTTTTCAGCCATCAGATGGGTCTTCCCCTTGCGGCGTATTCCGGCAGTGTCAATAAAGCGGTAGGTCATTCCATCGCGTCGCACAATCTCATCCACGGCGTCGCGAGTGGTTCCTGGGATAGAAGAGACGATTGCCCGCGCGCTTCCCGCGAGCTTATTCAGCAAAGTTGATTTGCCGACATTGGGCCGACCAATTATGGCGATTTTGGTTTCAGTTAGCTTGTGGTCTGCAGTTTCAGCTTCGGTGGCATCCTCGGTAATTTCTGGGATGAAGATTTCGGGAAGAGTATCGATGACAGCATCGAGCAGCTCGGCCACGCCCTGGCCGTGCTCAGCAGCAATTGCAAACAGTTGCTTTATCCCCAAACGGCGAAACTCTTGAGCATATGGTTCCAGCTCGGGCACGTCAATCTTATTGACGGCAAGAAAAATCGACTTTCCTGAGCGCAGCAGCAGGCGGGCGAGCTGAATATCGGGCGACGCCATTTCGGTGCGCGCGTCCGCCACCATAATGACGGCGTCAGCTTCCGCCAAGGCTACCTGCGCCTGCCGGAAAATCTCCGCTGGCATGGACTGTTTGTCGCCGGGAAGCATGCCACCGGTATCAATGACTCGAATCCGACGCCCCCGCCAATGGGCCTCGCCGTATAGACGATCGCGGGTAATGCCGGGCTCATCGCCGACAATGGAGCGGCGTTTGCCGATAAGGCGATTAAAGAGCGTGGACTTGCCAACATTGGGCCGGCCAACAATGGCGATAGTGGGCAGGTGCGCGGTTGGGGAGGCGCGGGCACGAGGCGCTGTTTCCAACTCGGTTTTTTCGGATCTTTTTGTCAAAGAATTTTCCGTGCGTTCGTCTGCTTTGTGGATAAAGAGGTTGAATACGCGGCTATTATAAGAGGCCGTTGCTGAAGCCCATGGCTCCCTCTCCAACCCCGTCCAATCTAGCGGCAACTGCCCAGGCCAAGGCTGCCGCCGGCCCCTCGCTGCACAATTTCTTCGCTCCTGGCGGGCCGCTCTCCAAAAGCCATCCCGCCTACGAATTTCGACGCGGACAATTGCAAATGGCGCAAGCTGTGGAGCAGGCGCTCGCGGAGCGGCGTCACCTAATCGTGGAGGCAGGCACGGGCACCGGCAAGACCCTGGCCTATCTGCTTCCAGTGCTGCGTTCCGGGCGTCGCGTCATCATCTCCACCGGGACCAAGACCTTGCAGGAGCAGCTCTTTTACAAGGACGTCCCTTTTCTGGAAGAGCAGCTTGGGAAGCTGCGCGTCTGCTATATGAAGGGGCGGAACAATTATTTGTGCCGTAAAAAGCTCTATGACCTCGGAAACCAGCCAGTGCTGAACGGGCTGGAAGAAATTGACCAGTACCGCGCGATCGCGCAGTGGGAAAAAAGCACGGTCAATGGCGACCGTGCCGAGCTTGCCATGCTTCCGGAAAGCAGCGTGCTCTGGCAGAAGCTTGATGCCCGGGCTGACGCCTGCCTGGGCCCGCAATGCGCGGAGTTTGACCGCTGCTTCATTACCGAGATGCGACGGCGCGCGCTGGAGAGTGACATCATCATCGTGAATCATCATCTGTTTTTCGCCGACCTGGCCATCAAGCGCGCGCATGACGCCGGCGCCGATCTGGGGGTCCTGCCGGAGTACGGCGCCGTCATCTTCGACGAGGCGCACGAACTGGAAGATATTGCCGGCAGTTACTTCGGAATTTCAGTTAGCAGCGTCCGGTTCGAGGAACTAGCTCGCGACCTGGAGGAGCTGCTGCGCGTGAACCGTATTTCGCCGGGCGCTCTCAGGCCAGCCATCACCAGCTTGCGCGAGCGGGCGGCGTTTTTCTTTTCTCTGCTTCCGCCAGGCGAAGGTCGTTTCGCTTTCGACGGCCGGCCTGAATTCCTGGAAGAAAACGGCGACGAGTATCTCGCCCTCATGAATTCGCTTGCCCGCCTGGCTGCAGGCATCCAGGGAATGACTGAGAAGCCCGATGAGCTGCACAGTCTGGTCCGGCGTGCGGAAGAGCTGCGGGTGCAACTTTCTTTTATTCTGGAATCGCAAGACCGAAACACTGTTTTCTGGATCGAGCGGCGCGGCGAAGGCAGGCGCGGCAGCGTAAAAGTGTTTCTGCAAGCCACTCCGATTGACGTGTCCCAAATCTTGCGCGAATGCCTTTTTCAGGAGCTCGAAACTGCAGTGCTGACCTCGGCCACGCTGGCGGTCGCTAACGGCTTTGACTACATCCGCAAACGGCTGGGAGTGGACAATGCGCGCGAGTTGGTGGTGCCCCCCCATTTTGATTATGAAAGTCAGGCGGTGCTCTACGTTCCTGCCGACCTTCCCGACCCGCGCACTCCCATGTTTGTAGCCGCGGCCAGCGCCCGCATCCGGCGGCTGCTGGAAATCAGCCAGGGACGGGCTTTCTGTCTGTTTACCAGCCACGCCCAGATGAATGATATCTACAATCGCCTGCTGGGCGAGCTTGAATTTCCCATGCTGCTGCAAGGCACCGCGCCCAAAAATGCCCTGCTGGAGGAATTTCGGCTTACTCCGCACGCGGTGCTTTTTGCGACCGCCTCATTCTGGCAAGGAGTGGACGTGCAAGGCGAACAGCTCAGTTGCGTCATCATCGACCGCCTGCCATTTGCGGTGCCCAACGATCCAGTAGTGGCCGCGCGAATCCATGCCATCGATGAAGACGGCGGCAACCCATTCTTCGAGTACCAAGTGCCGTCGGCGGTCATCACATTAAAGCAGGGCTTTGGGCGGTTGATTCGATCGCTGCAAGACCGCGGCCTGGTGGCGCTGCTCGATAACCGGGTTCTCAAAAAACCATACGGACGCATCTTCCTGGAGAGCTTGCCGCCCTACCGGCGGACCACTGATTTGGGAGTCGTCGAACAATTCTTTGGGATCGCATAAGCCTCAGAAACAGGTTGCCAGCGCGGTTCCGACCCTGCTGCCCGGGGTACAATGAACTAGATCATGTTTGAAGTCACGGTTGAAGACACGTTCGCCGCGGGCCACTATCTACGCAACTATCGCGGGAAGTGCGAGAAGCCGCACGGCCACAATTACAAGATCCGCGTCACCTTGGAAGGCAGGGAGTTGGATGCCGCTGGGCTGCTGCTCGACTTCAAAGATTTAAAAGAAGTGATGAAGCCGGCGATCGACCGCCTTGACCATCAGATGGTGAATGAGCTGCAGCCTTTCACGACTGTGAACCCATCGGCGGAGAACCTGGCGAAATATTTTTACGACGAGGCCAGCAGCCGGCTGCGCCAGGTAACCAAAGGTCGCGTGCGGGTAAAAAACGTGACCATTTTTGAGACCGACGCCACGACCGCATCCTACTTCGAATAGTCCGCCTCGCGGCGCAGTAAGCCCATGCAAATAACCGAAATCTACGCCTCAATCCAGGGAGAGTCGTCTTATGCGGGCCTGCCCTGCATATTCGTGCGTCTCACCGGCTGCAACCTGCGCTGTAACTGGTGCGACAGCGAATACACCTTTAGCGGCGGGCGCAAGATGTCTATTGATGAAGTAGAGGCTGAGATCTTCCGCCTGCTGCCCATAAAGATGGTAGAGATCACCGGCGGAGAGCCTATGCTGCAGGAACGCGAGGTTGTGCCGCTTATGCAGCGCCTGCACGATCGCGATTACACTTTGCTGTTGGAGACCAGTGGCGAACGCCCGCTTAGCCGCGTCCCCAAAGAGGTGATCAAGATTGTGGACGTCAAATGCCCACATTCGGGCGAAGCCGACACCTTCCGAATAGAGAACCTGGAGGCGCTCACGGCACGCGACGAATTGAAATTCGTCCTCGCCGACCGCAGGGACTATGAATTTGCACGCGACTTCGCCCGGCGACACCAGCTCACTTCGCGAGTGCATTCGGTGATTTTTTCGCCAGCGTTCAGAAAGAATGCCAGTGGCGCGCGCGACGCTTCCCAATGTCTATTGGACCCGCAACAATTGGCAGAATGGATATTGGCGGACGGTCTGAGCGTCCGCCTGGGGCTGCAGATCCATAAGTTTATCTGGCAACCTGAGATCAAGGGCGTTTAACGCTAGAGATCTATTGTTCCGTACAGCTATTCTCCTTGCTTTGCCATCACATATCCCAGCTTCCACGTATTTGAGTAATCCTGATGCAACGCAAACAGGCCATACATTCGAAACGTCGCGCGGTTGTCCTGCTAAGTGGGGGGATGGATTCCACTGTCTGCGCCGCCCTGTGCGCGCGCGATTTTGACGCCGGTGCTCTGCACGTGAGTTACGGCCAGCGCACGGAAGAGCGCGAGCGGCGGGCTTTTCTGGCGATTTGCGATCGCTTGGGCATCTGCGAGAAGCTGCTGGTGCGCAACGAGGTGCTACGCGCGGTGGGAGCTTCCGCGCTAACCGACCGGGAGATAGCCGTACCCGAGGCAGACCGCGAAATTGGCGGGAGGATTCCCGTGACCTACGTGCCTTTTCGCAACGCGCATTTTCTGGCCGCGGCGGTGAGTTGGGCGGAGGCGATCGGCGCCGGGCAGGTTTTCATCGGCGCCGTGGAACAGGATAGCTCCGGATATCCAGACTGTCGCCTGGAGTTTTATCGCGCCTATAACCAGGCGATCCGGACAGGCACGCGCGAGGGAAACATTGAGGTAGTAACGCCGCTGATTGCCATGCGCAAGTGGCAGATCGTGCGTCTCGGGCTTGAATTGGGTGCGCCCTTCGATTTAACGTGGTCATGCTACAGTCGCGAAGACCGCGCCTGCGGCGTCTGCGAGAGTTGCGCGCTGCGCCTGCGCGCCTTCGAAATGGCGGGCGCGCCCGATCCCA
>WNGG01008978.1_pt1 | contig 10955 bp, 9 predicted proteins | sample 5400661 | NCBI WGS metagenome assembly WNGG01 (sample SAMN13153372, study PRJNA577476) | soil metagenome | isolation source: 100 cm soil or saprolite under Garry oak tree replicate 1 | place: USA:California | collected 2016-06-15 | reverse complement strand
CTCGGGATGATCGCCCAGGCGAGCGGCAAGCTCGATGAGGCGGAGGTCGCCTATACGGAAAGTTATAGACATGCCAGGCTGATTGAGCATAGCGGCCTCTTGAGTGCTGCCCTGTCCCTTCTTGGGGGGCTGGCAGGAATGCGGGGTGACATGGCACGCGCCACGGCACTCTTAGAAGAAGCCCAGGCCCTTGCACAGGCGATCGGAATCACGTGGGATATCCCCATCTACATGACCTTGCTTGGTCACCTGGCTCACCAGCAGCAGAACTATGCACTGGCCAAAGCGCGCTACCGGGAAGCGCTGGTGCTCTATCGTGCATTCGGCAGCCCGACCTACATTGCAGCATGTCTGGATGGCTATGCCGCCACTGCCTGTGCAGAAGGGCACTATGCACAAGCGACACGCCTCTGTGCGCAAGCCTCGACTCTCCGCGAGCAGACACAGACAGAACTCCTCCCAGCTGAGCGTGAAGCATTCGAGCAGGTGGTTGCAACCGCAAGAGCGGCACTTGACGAGCCAATCTTTCAAAAGGAATGGAACGCCGGAACAATGCTCACACAGGATGAAGCGATTGACGATGCTTTGTCGGATGTGGACGCGTAACATTGAAAGCAACGCTGTTCATAGTGAGCGGCACTGACAGCGGTGCTCGGAAAGATTGAGCCCAACCAGCTACCGCGTGAGAACCTTAAAGGCCAGGTGACGCCCCTTGCCTTGACCCAAGGCCAGTGCGAACCATAGCCCTCCAACTGCGTCTACCAGGCCAACCTGCTCGACACCCCCCAGGTACATCGGGCGCAGCCCAATATCCGCAATCAACTGCTCGACCTCCTTGTGAGCATCGCCATCAGGCCCGCAGTAGAAGAGGTCCGCCGGTCCCCCTTCAAACTCATGATTGGCAAAGTTCTCCCAGCCAAGCGTGCTGAAGGCTCGGAAGACGCGAGCGCGTGGCGTATGCTGCAGGAATGTGGCAAAGCTGTTCATAGTGCCTCCACCCATACGATTTGCTGTATCGATAATGGTGCGTCCATCAAGCTGAGGAGCGTACTCTATAATCGTTGCCTCCATAGCCGCGCCGGGCAGGGCCATCACTACCACATCTGTATTGGTGCCAAGGGCCTCGGCTACCGAACCAATGGTCACCTTGTTGCTTAGCTCACTCCGTAGTGTCTGCGCATGCTTGCCGTTGGGGTCCCTCACACCAAAGGCAACACGGTGCCCGGCAGTACTCCATTTCCGGCCAAGCGTTCCACCGATGTTACCTGCGTCAAGCACAGCAATGTTGAGTGTTCTGGTTGTCATCTTTCTTCCTTCCTTTTCTCAGGTTCAATGCCCATCATTCCTCCAACCGTTCCGCTATAAGCTGCGCCAGGTGCAGCACCCGCATCTTCCTCCCACTCGCATCAACCCCGCCTCTTAAATGCATCAGGCAGCCGGGATTATCCGTCACAAGTACGGTTGCCCCTGTACTCTCTGCATTATTCAGCTTATTGTTCATAATGCGTTCCGACACATCGCCGTGCTCAATTGATGTCGAGCCTCCGAATCCACAACATACGTCTGACTGCGGCATCTCGCGTAACTCCAGCCCCAACACATCCTGGATGATATGCCGGGCCTCCGAGCGTAGCCCAAGGCAATTGATCGACTGGCAGGAATCATGATACGTCACGATTACATCGCCATCGCTTTTCCGAACCGGCAGTTTTGTACCATTTGCCAGCAAAACATGATCTACGAAGCTCGCAAAATCCATCACCTTCCCGGCTAACGCCCGCGCTCGTCGCAGCCATTCTTGTTGCTGCAGATCCTCAAAGAGCCTGATATAGTCTTGTGTCAGGGTTACTACACAACTTGTGGTGGCACCGATAATGTAGTCTGCCTTGCTTTCTTCTAGCGCTTGCTCCAGCACCGTAATCGTCTGGCGTGCCATTGTCACACAATCTGCGCGATCACCAGAATTGAGAGCTATCAGACCGCAACAATTTTGCTTCTGTGGGAATGTGACCTGGACACCACAGGCTCTCAGTACCTTAATGGCAGCCTCACCCATTTCGGGATACAGACGGTCTATCATACAACCCGCGAAGTAGCAGACGGTTATGCCAGGATCCTCTGTACCGGCCTGGCTTGTGGTACCCCTCGAAGATGGAGACAACTGCCTTTTTACTCTGTCGCGTAGAGGCTTTCTCGCAAAGGTGGGAAGACTGCGCCAGCGTGCGAGTTTCGCTATCGCACGTACACCAGGGAGTCTCCCAAGGATACCCAGGCTATGTGTGCTAATGTAGCGGCTGCCGCGTGACAGCGGCAACTGGGCAAGGCTGAAAAATCGCACCGCCAGATTAAACAGGCGCGGACGTGCCATCACTCCAAAGATCACCTTCTTAAGCCAGGGCAACCCTTTCGCCTCAACGACGCGGCTGCGCACATCCAGAATCAGGTTCGGCAGAGGTATCTCGACCGGGCAGACAGTTTCACAGGCATTACAACTGACGCAAAGACTCTGTGGCCCCGCACCTGCTTCGACGCCATGATGAAAAGGCGTCACGACCAGCCCGATAGCTCCACTGTAAATATAACCGAACACATGTCCGCCCACCTGCTGATAAGGGGGACAGATATTGGCGCAGGCCGCACAGCGAATGCAGCGCAGTGCCTCCTTGAAACGGGGATCCGCTCGCATCTCACTGCGCCCGTTATCGACGAGGACAATATGCATCTCTTTGCCAGGAGTCGCAGGACCGGTGATAAAGGTGGTATAGCTCGTGATTTGCTGGGCGGTAGCACTGCGTGCGAGCAGGCGCAACTGTGTCATTGCCTCGGCAAATGTGCCAATCAGCTTATCATAACCGGCCATTACGACATGAACAGGTGGGAGTGAGGTCACCAGGCGGCCATTTCCCTCGTTGGTAAGCATCATCACGGTGCCGCTTTCAGCAATCAATGCATTTGCCCCGCTGATGCCCATACCCGCGTTGAGAAATGATTTGCGATGTTCGACACGAATTACGGCAACCTGTTCGGCAACATTTTCACGCGAAATCTCGCGCCCCAGTGCTTCAGTGAGGAGCGCGCCTACCTGCTGGCGTGTCTTGTGAATGATAGGCATTACCATATGCGAGGGACGTTCGTGAGCGAGTTGGGCCACCCATTCACCGAGGTCGGTCTCAACAGGCTTGATACCACGCGCTTCCAGGTAGCGATTCAACTCGGTCTCTTCGCTCACCATGGTCTTGGATTTGACAACAAGGTCAATGCCCTTGCGCTGACACAGTTCGTAGATGTAGCGATTGGCATCCTCTGCTGTGTGTGCCTCATAGATAATCGCTCCTGCCGCTTCTGCCTGGGCCTTAAACTGTGCTATCAATTCTGCCTGGTGCTCGATGGCATAGTCTTTCGATTTACGAAGTGCAGAGCGCATGTGGGCAAAGCTATAGTCAGGACCATAGTCAGCTTCCTCAGAAGCAAAAACGTCTCTACGCGATGTTCGCCAGGAAGGGGCAAAACGTTCCAGGGCACGGCGCATGTTCTCGTCTGTGAGCGCCTCCTCCAGGCGTTCTTCAAAAGGCTGATTCTCATTTGTTGGATTCGCTGTTTCTTCGCTCACGACCTGTTGAGTACCCCGTAGGGGCGGGAGAGGTGCGGATGTGGGGAGGGGGCCCTTGTGGCCGCCCGTGGGAGGTTCATATTTGCTGCTCATGCTTTCGCCTCTTGCTGTTTCTTTGTCATTCTGAGCGTTAGCGAAGAATCTTCATGGTCGCCCTGATTTGCTGCTCATGCTTTCGCCTCTTGCTGGTCTGAGATAATGATAACACACAACGTTTTCGGTCCCTGCACACCGATGGTAAGCGTGCGCTCAATATCGGCAGTACGGCTGGGACCCGTGACAAGTGACATATAGTGACGTTGATCCGGACCAACTCTGGCGAATTGCTGGAGAAGATCAGCCGCATCGTCTAGCATAGGAACAAGCTTGCGTTCGCTCACCAGGACGAAATGGGTCAGAGTAAGCATAGTGACTACTCTGGCTTCGAGTGAGTTTTCCGCGAGGAGAACAGAGCCTGTTTCGGCTATCGCCAGTTCCGCGCCGGAAAGACCGGCAGGAGCATCGGCAACGCTGGCAGGCTCTCCAGCCTGGCGTATGGTTATGCCTTTACTCTCCAGGAGTGGAAGTATGGCTCCCCACTGTTGATGTTGGGCAAAGTTTGGCGGAACGACAATTTCACCAGCGCTAAGCGCAGGGTGAGCAGCGATGATATCCACTGCCTCTGCTAAGCCTCCCACCTGGTGAGACTCACCACCAGCAGAGGAGAGTCGTTCCTGAAAGCGTGTGAAAAGGTTCATGGGGGTCGAATGAGCCAAGGCTATTCCTCCCCTATCCCGTATACCCACAGACTCCTACTCGTGGCGAATTGACCACGGGCAGCATCATATCGACATCCTTACTCTTCCTGGCGCATTTGTTACAATAGCCATTCTCCTCTGCATCGTAATACCCGGAGGCTACCTTCGTGGCAGGTTTTCCACATACTTTGCAGAGAATCACTGGCGGGACATTCCTGGCGAGAACCTCAACAGGATCATCCTCATCCTGAACTACGCCTTCTCGTTCTGAGGCTACTCTCAGATTGAGGTGCGTAGTAGAGCCAAAGTCGTACTCGTGGGAGAACTTCTGCCCGACTTTGAGCACCTTTCCCAATGGTGCATCCAGACTACGATCCTCTACCATTTCGAGGAGCGATTCCAGCATTTCCCTCCGCAAATAACGGCTCTGGAAGTCGTTCCGTTCTTCAGGTGTGCGAGGGAATCCACCTTTCGGTATTGAGTTCAGTTCTTCTTTCAGAAAAGCGACAAGGTCATCGATAGGCCAGGATTTTCTGAGTTTGGCTAGCAAATCGGACGGTAGCATATTCAGAAATTGAGGTGGAAAAGTTTCAAGTAGTTCTTCTCCATTTACTACACCATCTAATCCATCTTCCTCTTCTTCCTCTTCTTCCTCTTCTTCCTCCACTTCAGTCATCCCAAAGTAAAAGTCCTCTGGCTCTGATGAGTAGGATGTATCTCCAATTCTAAATTCGCTCAGGTGGCCACAGCACTCAAGCCAGATATCTCTGAGAAAGGAATCCAGAGTTTGTAGCGGCTCCGAGGCCGGTATTTCAAGATGCATCCAGTACTGAGGATTGTAACGTCCTTCGACTATTAGATGGAAAAGTTTGGTTTTTTGCTTCGTAGAGTCTTCTGCCTCAACAGCAATATCAGCAGTCCTCTGCTTGCAGTACTTCAGATGTTGGGTCATTTTGCCCTTGTCGAACTCGCCTTCGCAGAAGTTGCATATTCCCTTTGAGGTCTCTTTGGTTGTAGATTTTGTTGCCATAGTTTCTATCCTTTTAACTTGCTAAAAATTGGATTGAAAAGTTCAATTTCATTATATACCATAATGGGCATAAAGGCGACTCTCCCGGCTCAGCAACGATCTATTCACCCAATGGAGCCATTCACAGCCTCACCTTTACAAAAGCTCTGTCATCAAATGATACATTACCTGTTCGCATGCCCTTTGTTGACTTATATTCACCGATGAGGAGAGGGTCTTCCAGGAGAATGCTATGCAAAGCGTTTTCTGACTCTTCAAGCCTCTCTTTCAGGATGGGATAGCCATCTGTAGCTAAGACGATGGACCTGGTTTCGGGAGGAATTTCTCTCACCATTATGCCTTCGTCTGGGACAGGAAATCCGTCGATCACTGCATACCAGTACTTGCCAGCGGTGGGATTATTTTGAAAGAAGGACTGTCTTTCCAGTAACGGGAGGATGAACTTTCTTCCTGAATCGTTCTGACAAAGCTCTGCGGTTGTTACGCCTTGTAGTATCTCTGACTGAAGGAACAGTGCTCTGGCCGCGGATATGATATGATCTACCAGCTTATCATGCGGAAACCATTCAGCATCTATCAGGCATTGGCAGTCTCCAATTGACCAGATTTCCTGCCTCCAGAGACCCAGGGCGATTACAGAGGCTGCAATCCGTTGAACAGGATCAGCCTCCATAATTGCCAGGGTATCGGAATGCTGGTAGAAGTTCTGGACAGTTGAAGTCATTGCATCAACAGCCTGGCGTGCTGTCGCATCAAAAGGTAGTTGAGCAAAGACCTGGCTGATGATGTGTGCGCAGACTCTCCCGCCAGTCTGGCCGTTCCACCTTCTTGGAGCCATGGATGTAGAGCCATCGATAACAGCGATGAAGTGTGGGCCGATGTATATGGAGTCCTCACAGTCACCCATGGTCCCTGTCTTAGACATGATGAACTGCTCTACAACTGTGGCTTGCATGAAAGTCCTAACCCCGTCCCGTATACCCGCACACGCCCATACGCGGCGAATTCACCACCGGAAGCGACATCTCATATGCATAATCGCCCTCATGCTCCTCGGCACATGCATCACACCAGGCATCATCAGATTCGGTGGATATATAGGTAGCGGGCTTGCCACAGGCAGTGCAGCGTATCGTTGGTGGCTCATTCCTGGCGAGGACTTCGATGGCTTTCTTTCCCTTCTTAACTATGCCTTCTCGTTCTGCGACGACCTTCAATCTCAGGTGTGTTGTAGAGCCAAAGTCATAGTCGTGAAAGAACTCCAAGCCGGGCTTGAGGACTTTTCCTAGCTCAATGCCCATACCACGCTCTCTAATAACTCTTCGAGTCGGCAGATCGAACGTCAATAACCCGGCTCTTTGTAAGAGGGTGAAAAGGTTATTTGGTGATCCAGCACTTATTAAGCCACCAACTGTCGGTGTAAAGCGCCTTTCTATCTGTAGAACATCAGTAAGAGTTGTTGGTTGCCCAGCAGCCAATACGTTTTTTAGTTCGAGTGGTAGATCAGGAGGGAGAAGGCTAACGAGTTGAGATAGCTCGTCAGCAGACAATTTGGGCATCTCTTCCTCAACTTCCTCAGTCTCCTCACCAAAGTCATCCTCTACATGCACTAAGTAACGCACATCTCCAATCTTAAATTCACTCAGGTGTCCACAGCACTCAAGCCAGGTACGCCTGAGAAAGTTGTCCAGGTCTCTGAGTGTAAGAAAGGCGGGAAGTTCGAGGTGCATCCAATACCTGGGACGGTAAAGCCCGTCAACCAGGATATGGAATAGTTTAGTTTTCTTTGGTTTGCGGGATTTCGATTTTGAAGCATTTTCTGCCTCAGTAGTCTCCGTAGCAATTTCAGTGAGTCTTTGCTTGCAGGACTTCAGATGTTGGGTCATTCCGCTCTTGCTAAACTCGCCTTTGCAAAAATTACATATTCCCTTTGAGGTCTCTTTTATCATCTTCTTTCACTTCATCTTTCCTTGCAATCGCCATGTCAATCGGGTCAGGCCCATCAGCATACCTCCAATACCAGGAGGACCATAGGGGGGATAGGCTTGCAGGCGGGTGATCAGGCCATCGCGGGTTTCGACGACAAATACCTCTGGGAAATCCAGTTTCATACCACCTTTGAGAACGTGGTGCGTATCTACCTCAATTGCACCACTATCATTCTCAGCCCATATGTGGCGCACGGTGAAACCCAGCTTTTCCATATTGCTGAACGCCCACTCAAAGCCCTGCTTGATGGCTGCTTTGCCCTTCATCTCGGTCTTCAGGTAGTGCGGATCGATCACCACGGCGTCTTCGGCAAAAAGGGCCAGTGCAGATGGCAGGTCTTTGGTCTCGAAGGCTGTGGTTAGTTGCCGGGCAAGTTCAGGGATGGTCAACATGTTCATCCTCCTCATCATCGTCCCCTGTATCTCAATAACCTTGACGAGTTAGCAAGTATTCCTAAATCTGGTAATGCCTGCGCAGCAGCAGCGAAGATTGGCGGGAGTAAGCCAAAGGCAGCCAGCGATAAGCCCACTAAATTATACATCATAGTGAACCCTATGTTCACCTTCACCACCCTCATTGTTCTGCGAGCAATATGCAACATATCAGGGACGAGTCTCCAATCATCACGCATGAGTGCGATGTGGGCAGCTTCAATCGCCACATCGGCCCCGGCGGCTCCCATTGCTATACCAACATCGGCCTGTGCCAGCGCGGGCGCATCGTTGACGCCATCACCCACCATAACGACTGTACGGCCTTTGGCTTGATACGCTTTCACGATCTCAATCTTGTCCTCTGGCAACAGGTTGGCACGATACTGTACGCCCAGATGTTCTGCAAGCTCTCTTGCTGTGCGTTCATTGTCTCCGGTGAGCAATTCGACATGACGTACACCAAGCGTGCGAACGGCAGCGATAGCGGCCGGAACTTCTGAACGCATTGTATCAGCAGCTGCAAGCACGCCGATGGGTTCACTATCTCGCGCTACAAAGAGCAGTGTTTTGCCCTGTGCCTCCAGGGTCTCGGCAATAGGAGACGCCTCCTCTATCGAGATCATTTTCCGATTACCCACCAATACAATACTGCCATTCACCTGCGCCTGTACACCCATCCCAGGAGTAGCCACAAAATCCTGCGGTTCGTATAGTGGTGCCTTGCGCTGCAAAGCTTCTCGACGTACCGCTTCGGCCAGGGGATGCTCCGAGTTCCGTTCAGCGGAAGCGGCCAGGGAGAGCAGTTCGATCTCAGATACTGCACCGAAGGGATGCACATCGGTGATCTGTGGACGACCCAGGGTAAGGGTTCCCGTCTTATCGATTAAGAGGACATCAGCAGCAGCCAGTGCCTCCAGGTACTTTCCTCCTTTGATGAGCAAGCCACGTTTAGCACCTGCACCAATAGAGGCGAGCATTGCTATTGGAGTCGCAAGGGCAAAGGAACATGAGCAGGCCACAACGAGTACAGCGGCCGTGGATAGTGGATTCCGGCTGATCAGGAAAGTCAGGAGGGCAATCACTGCCACCACTGGCAAGTAGTACGCCGAGAACTTGTCGGCGATACGCTGCACATTGGCCCGGTGGGCTTCAGCCTGCTCTACCAGCTTGATTACCCGTCCGAAGGTGGTATCTTCGCCTACATACGTGACACGAATGCGCAAACTACCCAATCGTGCGAAGGTGGCGGCGAACACAGATGCACCCGTGGATACTTCAACAGGCATAGACTCTCCTGTGATTGTTGATTGATCTACAGTAGCCTGCCCGCTCACGACCTCGCCATCCACCGGAATCTGCTCTCCTGGTCGCACAACGACCGTCTCACCAGCATGGACTTCGCTAATCGGTACTTCAAATTCTGCACCATCACGTTCGACACGGGCCATCTGGGGAGCCATAGCACTCAGATCTTTCACGGCACGACGAGCACGCTCAGTCGTAAAGTGCTCAGCATAATCACCTACGCGCATGAAAAATACGACGACGGCAGCAGTTGCCCATTGCCCGATGGCCAGGGCAGCGATCACACCAAGGGACATCAGGGTGTGCGAGATAATCCGACCCTTGAGTGTTGAACGGATGACGTTGAGGAAGACCGGATAGCCTGCAATCAGTACAATAGCAAGCCCAAGCCACCACGGCACACGCTCAGTAATTGCCTCGAAGAGTCCCAGCCACTCGCCGACTACGACAATGAACAGGACAACTCCGAAAACAATGCCGAACAGGGTCAGGATGCGACGGGTGAAATCGTTCAATGTAGAGGTAGTTGATTGCTGCTTTGTTGCCGATTCAGGAATGGAATAACCTGCACTTTCCACAGCCTTACGGATAGCAGGCAAATCTACCTTTGCCGGGTCGAGCTGGATAATGGCCTTCTCCGAGGATAAAAAGACATCGACTGATTCGACACCGGGGAGGTCTGCGATAGCCTTTTGAACGTGCAGTGTACATTCGCTGCAGTCCATGCCCTGGATGGGGATTTCGATGGTGTGCTGGTTGGTCATAGTTGGTTTCCCTCTGGAGCATTATAGCACGTATATTTGTTTGTATGAGCGTGATTCTCTCGCTCAGATATGATACTATCAGTCTGCACGAGATCACAATTCTGTATTATCGTAGATACCCTTTCTGCATGAATTAGCCTTGACACCCTCCCTTTCTCCGACGTATGCTATCCTTACATACTTCAAAAAATGAAGTTTTGTAGAGGTCATCATAACACACACAAGGAGAGACCATAGCTCATGGCTATAAGCAATTCAAACACACCTGTCAGTATCAACTTTCACTTTGACCCACTCTGTCCCCTGGCCTGGCGCACAGCTCTATGGGTTCGTGAGGCGCGTGAGGTACGCCCGGTTGATGTTACCTGGCGCTTCTTCAGCCTGGAGGTTGTGAATCGTAAGCAAGGGGTAGAGCCAGACTACACAAATGGTTTGGGCTGGGCTGCATTACGCACACTCGCACTGGCACGTAGACAAGGCAGCAATGAGGCAGTGGAGAAGCTTTATCTTGCCCTGGGAAATGCGCAACATGGACGTGGCGAGAGTATCAAAGATGCTGAAGGAGTGCGTAATGCTTTGAGGAGGGCAGAGCTTGATCCAGGTCTTGTGGATACGGCACTGGCGGATGAGACTACGATAGAGGATGTACTGAGGGACCACCAGGAGGCGGTACGTCGCTATATGGCATTTGGGGTACCAACGATTGCAATTGAAGGCTCTAATGTTGGCTTCTATGGCCCGATTATCCATACGGTGCCACGGGGAGAAGAGGCAGGGGAGATGTGGGACTTTACCCTGTGGGCGCTGCAGCAGCCGAATTTATTCGAGCTGAAGCGCGATAGGAAACAGGTGACTTGGGGACCTGTCGCTGAATAATACCTGGGAAACATTTATCCCCATGTTTGACAGGCAATCCTTGTGGTTGCCTGTCAAACATGGGGATAAATACGCTTTGTGCGAGTGGCTGACAGGAAATGAGAACGGTAGTACGCTTTAGTTTGTAACCAAGACAGACAAACAAGGAGCGTACTACCAATGCTTGACAAAGCCACCATTCTCACCACCATGTTTACCATAGTCGATGAC
>WNGG01008977.1_pt1 | contig 10955 bp, 10 predicted proteins | sample 5400661 | NCBI WGS metagenome assembly WNGG01 (sample SAMN13153372, study PRJNA577476) | soil metagenome | isolation source: 100 cm soil or saprolite under Garry oak tree replicate 1 | place: USA:California | collected 2016-06-15 | reverse complement strand
TGCGGCTATTTCGGCTGCTCTTACGAGGAGGTCTGCGACTAACGCGCCGGTGACTGATCGAGGCATAGCGCCGACCGCGCTCTACACGCCCCGCCCAAACAGCCGCCCCACCACCACGCGGAGGCGTTGCCACAGCATGCCGAGCACGAAGCCGCCGGCGTCGATGGCGGCGGCGCGGGCGGGCGGCCCTGACCCCCCGGGCTGCAAGAGCCGGGTTTCCAGGTTGCGCGCGAACTCGGCGGCGATGCGCCCGACCAGGTCCTTGACGAGGCCGGAGCGGCCGAACTGGGCGAGCGGGCCGGTGAGCGCGTACGCGATCGCCACCTCGATGCGCGTTGCGTCCGGCCCGTCCTCGACCACGCGGTAGTCGATCTGCCCGCTTGCGCGCGAGGCGCTCGAAATGTCGCCGCCCCTGCCCGCGAGCAGCATGCGGTAGTCCGCAGCAAAGCGACGAACCACGGCCGTGCCCGCGAAGGTCGGACTGATCGGTCCGAGTTTGATCGCCATCCTGCCGCTGACCCTGCCGTCGCGTTCCGGCCCATCGAGGCTGACGCCGGGCAGGCACGCCGCGACCTTTTCCACGTCGCGCATGAAATCCCACACCGCGGCACGCGGGTGGGCGATGCGGATGCTTTGCGTCAAGCGCGTCGCGTCGGCGCCGAGTGCGACCTCGCCGAGCTCAGCGGCGAGAGGCTGCGATGCCGGCGCGTGCGCGGAGATTCGTGTCTCGTCCCTCACTGGCGCTATGCTGGCCGCCGAAGCGATCTGCGGCCCGAGATGCTTCGCCGGCGGCTCGACGCCGTCGAGCGCGGTCGCGCGCTCCGCCATCACCCGCTTCACCGCATTGATGATGCCCAGATAGCCGGTGCAGCGGCACAGGTTGCCGCTCATCGCGATGCGGATCTCGGATTCGCTCAAGCCTCCCTTGCGCCGCACCAGGTCGCGCGCGGCGATCAGCATGCCGGGCGTGCAATAGCCGCACTGCAGCGCGTGTTCCTCCGCAAACGCGGTGCGCAGCCGAGCCATCAATGGGTCGTCGTCGAAGCTCTCGATGGTGCGGATGGTCGCTCCCTCGCAGACGACCGCATAGGTGATGCAGGAGCGCGCGATCTCGCCGTCGATCACGACCGTGCAGGCGCCGCAGATGCCGTGCTCGCACCCGATATGGGTGCCGGTCAGCAGCAGCTGCTCGCGCAGGAAATCGGCGAGCTGGGTACGCGGCTCGACCTCCGCCTCGACCTTGGCGCCGTTCACGGTGAGCGCGATGCGGGTCATGCCGCCGCCTGTTCGAGCGCGCGCCTGAGCGCGGCCGCATGGATGTTCAGCTCGAAAATGTCGTCGCCGAGGCCGCCGCGCCGCAGACTCTCCTTGGCGCGGTCCATTTCAAACAGTTTTGCCGGCGGCAGGCCCGCGCCCGGTTCCCGCACCACATCCGCGGCGCCGAGCACGATCGGGCGTCCGCCCGTCGCACCGGCGACGAAGCGCAGATAGTCGCGCGCCGGATCGTGCACGACGACGCCGATCGCCTCGGCGTACTCGCCGCTCTTGCGGCAGATCTTTGCAAAGCCGCAGCGCGCGCCGGACGAGAGCCGCGGCACCTCGACCGCGTCGACAAGTTCTGCCGCAGCGAGGTCGGACGCCATGGCGCCGCGCACGAACGCGCTCACCGGCACGCGCCGCCGCCCGGCCGGACCCGCGATCAGCACCTGCGCGTCGAGCGCCGCGAAAGCCGCGATCCAGTCGGCGGCCGGGTCCGCATAGGCGAGGCTGCCGCCGACGGTGCCGCGCGAGCGCACCGCGCGATAGCCGATGCCGGCCGCGACCCGCGCCAGCAGGCCGTTCGCCGCGTCGGGCAGGCGCCGGTCCTCGAACGCCGCGTGGGTGATGCATGCGCCGTAGACGATGGCCTCGCGCGTCTCCTCGACTCGCGTCAGCTCGGCGATGCGCGTGACGTCGACGACGAGGTCGGGCTGCACGAGGCGCAGGTTGAGCAGCGGCCCGAGCGTCTGCCCGCCCGCGAGAATCTTTGCGTTCGCATTCTCGCGCAGCAGCCGGATCGCCTCGTCGATCCGCGCCGGACGCGCGTAGGCGAACCGGACCGGCTTCATGCGGCGGTCCCGCCTTGCCGCGCCGCCGCGACCGCGTCGACGATCCTGCGCGGCGTCACCGGCGAGGACAAAAGCTCGACCCCCAAATCCTTGAGCGCGTCGTTGATCGCGTTGGTGAGCGCGGCCGGCGGCGGGATGGCGCCGCCCTCCCCGATCCCCTTCTGGCCGAAGCGGGTCAGCGGCGACGGCGTCTCCATGTGCAGGATGCGGATCGGCGGGACCTCGGCCGGGCCCGGCAACAGATAGTCCGACAAGGTCGAGGCGAGCGGCTGGCCCTGCGCGTCGAAGCGCATCTCCTCGTAGAGCGCGGTGCCGATCCCTTGCGCGGTGCCGCCGAGAATCTGCCCGTCGACGATCATCGGGTTGACCAGGACGCCGCCGTCCTCGACCACCACGTAATCGAGGATCTCGACCTCGCCGGTCTCCGGATCGACCGCCACCACGGCCGCATGGGTGGCGTAGCTGAACGTGCCGGTGTCGCGCAGCGGCCGATAGCCGGCGGTGACTTCGAGCCCGCCCGGGTCGACATCGGGCGGCAGGTCCTGCGGGCGCCGGTACCAGGTCCTCGCGATGTCGGCGAGCGAGATGCGCGCCGCCGGCCCGACCAGCTCGCCGTCCGCCAGCCGCACGTCCTCGAAGGCGCATTGCAGCAGTTTTGCGGTGATCCTGCGCGCCCGTTCGGCGATCTGGTCGCACGCGGCTGCCACCGCGCCGCCCGACCACATCATCGAGCGCGATCCCCAGGTGCCGGTCGAATAGGGCGTGTACTCGGTATCGCCGTGCACCAGCGTGATCTTCTCGTGCGGCAGGCCGAGGATTTCATGGGCGACCTGGCTCATGGTCGTTTCCATGCCCTGGCCGTGACTGTGCGCGCCGATGCGCAGCTCGAGCCCGCCGTCGGGCGTGAGCCGCGCCACCGCCTGCTCGCGGCCCGGCACCATGGGGATGCCCCAGCCGGAATAGACCATGGTGCCGTGGCCGGCCTGCTCGCAATACATCGCGCAGCCGACGCCGATCCGCCGGCCGTCGGGCTCGGGGGCGCGCTGGCGGGCGCGCACCGCGTCGAGCCCGATCGCATCCATCGCCCGCGCAAGGCATTCGGGGTAATCGCCGGAATCGAAATATTTTTTGGTGATGTTGACGAACGGCATCTGTTCGGGCCGCACCAGGTTTTTGCGGCGCAGCTCCGCCGGCTCCATGTTCAGCTCGCGCGCCAGCGCGTCCAGCGCGACCTCGAGGGCGAAGCACACGCCGGTACGGGCAACGCCGCGATACGGCAGGATCGGCGGCTTGTTGGTGGCGACCGACAGCGCGCGGCAGCGAAAGTGCGGGAAGTCGTAGACGCCCGGGAGAATGCTCGCGACCTGCGCGGCCTCGAGACAGGCGGAGAACGGATAGGACGAGTAGGCGCCGGAATCGACCGTCGCCTCGCAATCGAGGCCAAGCAGCTTTCCGTCGGCCGCCGCGTGGACCGTGAGCACGTAATGGTGCTCGCGGCAATTGGCGCCAGCGGTCAGGTGCTCGCGCCGGTCCTCGAGCCAGCGCAGCGGCAGGCCGAGCCGGCGCGTGGCCCAGCCGAGGCAGATTTCCTCCGGCAGCAAAATGCCCTTGTAGCCGAAGCCGCCGCCCACGTCCGGCGCCACCACCCGCACCGCGGCGTGATCAAGGCCGAGGCATTCGGCAAGACCGGTGCGCACGATGTGCGGCTGCTGGGTCGAGGAGTGGACGACGAGCTGCCCCTTGCGCCGGTCCCACGCCGCCACCACGCCGCGTCCCTCGATCGGGCACATCGCCTGCCGCGCGGTGCGGAACTCGCGCGTGATCGTCACCGCCGCCGCGCGGCGCACCGGCGCCATGTCCTCGTCGACCAAGGTGGTCAGAAAGACGTTGTCGCCCCACTCCTCGTGCACCAGCGTCGAACTCGCCTCGCGCGCGGCCAGCATGTCGTGCACCGCCGGCAGGTCGTCGAACTCGACCTCGACCTGCTGCGCCAAATCCTCCGCTTCGGCGCGCGTGGGCGCGACGCACAGGGCGATCAGCTCGCCGACGTGGCGCACCTTGCCGCTCGCCAGCACCGGCTGGTCGGACCGCTTGAATCCCGCCAGGGCCGTGTAGCAGCGGATCGGCGCGACGCCGGCGAGGTCGGCGGCGATGAACACGCGGCCGCGGATCGCGTCGGGAATGCGCACCGCGCGGATGCGGCCGTGCGCGATCGGGCTGCGCACGAACGCCACGTCCTGCATGCCCGGCAGCCTGATGTCGCCGACGAACTCGCCGCGGCCGCGCAGGTAGCGGTCGTCCTCCTTGCGCAGCAGCCGCGCGCCGACGCCCTGCCCGCTCATGTCGCCTGTCCTGGGCCGCGGCTTGTAGGGTGGGCATTGCGCCCGCTCAGCGACGCGACGTGCCGCTCCACAGCCGTCGCGCAATGCCCACGCGGACCGATCTCGCGCCTGACCGCGTGGGCAAAATCGCCCGCGAACGGCGCGCAATCCGAACGGCCAGTGCCGGCGATTTTGCCCACCCTACACGTCATGTCCGTCCCGCCTGGCCGTTGCGGCCGAGCAGCTCGATGTTGAGGTGCACGACGTCGCCCGGATAGGTGATCTCGCCCACGTAGATCGCGACGCCCGCCGCGTCGGCGACGATGCAGCGCGCCTCGGCGGTCGGCGCATTGAGCGGAATGTCGAGCAGCCGCGCCGTGTCCATGTCCGCGCTGCCGATGGTGAGCGTCTGGTGCGCGCGGGAGATGCGCAAGCCGTTGAGCTCGGCGACCACGGCGAGCGCCACCCGCTGGGTGAAGAGGCGCGGCGCCTGCTCATAGATGTGCCGCGCCACGTGCACGCGGGCGAGCGCGTAAGGTTTCTTGCCGCGGGTCTGCACGCTGCGCAGAAAGACGTATTCGCTGGCCGGCTGCCCGTCGGCGGCATCGAGGCGCGGCGCGGGCGCCGCCTCGCCGGGCAGCAGATGCGGGACGTTGTCGCGGATCGGCTCGACCAGCGAGGCCCAGTCGGTCGCGAGCTGGAGCCAGCGGTTGCTCTCCGGCGCCTTCATCACGAAGGTGCCGCGGCCCTGATACGATTTGACCAGGCCTTCCGACTGCAGGAGGTCGATGGCCTGCCGCACGGTGACGCGCGCGACCTGGAACTCGTTCTCCAGTTCCTCCAGCGTGGCGATCTGATCGCCCACCGCCCAGCGCCCGTCCTTGAGCCGCTGGCGCAGTGCCGAGGCGACCTGCAGATAGCGCGGCACCCGGTTCTGCGCATAGGACTGCCGCACGATGTCAGCGCGCTTCGCCATCGGGTCCTCCAGTCAGTCGAGCGCGCGGGCGTCGACCACCCCGCTCACCAAATTCTGATCGTAGAGCTTGGCTTCCGCCGAGGCGTCGGCCCTCACCGGCTGCAGCCGGCCGCGCCACGCCAAGATCTCGTCCTCAAGTTCGCGCCGCGCCGCCTCCGCCGCCTCGACGGTGACCGCCGCGAACGCGAGCTTGGCGCCGGGACCGACGCGGCCGAGCGCCGGCAGGTCGGCCGAGATGACGGTTGCGATCTTCGGATAACCGCCGGTGGTTTGCCGGTCGGCCAGCAGAATGATCGGCAGGCGCGTGCCCGGCACCTGGATCGAGCCCGGCGCGATGCCGTCCGACACGATGTTGAATCCCTTGGCGTGATCGAGCCGCGGCCCGTCGAGCCGCAGGCCCATGCGGTCGGCGGCGCGCGTGACCGTGTAGGTGCCCGCCAGAAACGTCTCGATCGCCTGGGCGGTGAAATAATCGTCCTGCGGGCCGAGCACGACGCGGATGCGCGGCGGCGCGCGCAGGTCGGGCGCCGGCAGCGCCTGCTCCTCGCGCGGCTCGGCCAGCGCGCGCGCGAGCGGGACCACATCGCCGGCGGCCAGCAGCCTCCCCTCGATCCCGCCGAGGCGCGCGCGCACGAAGGTCGCATAGCTGCCGAGGAACGGCTCGATCGCGAACCCGCCTTCGACGGCGAGATAGGCCGCGGCCGGTCCGGACAGCACCACGCGCACCTCGTCGCCGCGCGCGAGCGTGACGCCGCGGAACGCCGGCACGCTGCGCGGCTTGGTGGCCCCGCTTCGCACCTGAAGGCTCGCGGCGGCGCCGGCCAGCGCGACGCGCACGCTGTCGACCGCGACCTCGAGCGTCGGCCCCTGATAGAGCGCCTCGATCGCGGGCGTGCCGTTCGCGTTCCCGGCGATCAGATTGGCAGCGCGCAGGCACACCGGATCGATGGCGCCCGACACGGACACGCCGAGCCGCTGGTGACCGATCCGCCCCAGATCCTGGACGGTCGTGCTCAGCCCGGCGGCGGTGACGCGCAAGCCGGCCATCAGGCGTGCCCCTGCGGCGCCAGCTTGAGCGACCCGGCGGCGGCTTCGCGGTCGAGCGCGTCGAACTTTTCGCGCGCGATCGGCTCGAACCGCACCCGGTCGCCCGGCTCGAGCAGCGCCCAGTCGTTGCGCCGCGGGTCGAACAAACGCACCGGCGTGCGCCCGATCAGGTTCCAGCCGCCCGGGCTTGCGAAACTGTAGATCGAGGTCTGGTCGACCGCGATGCTGACCGAGCCCATCGGCACCTTGATGCGCGGGTTCTCGCGTCGCGGCAGGTGGAGCTGCGCCGGCAGCTGGCCCATGTACGGATAGCCCGGCAGGAAGCCGATCATGTAGACCCGGTAGGTCACCGAGCTGTGGCAGGCGATCACGTCATGGGGTGCAAGCCCGGTGCGCGCGGCGACCTCTTCGAGGTCGGGCGCCATCTCGCCGTTGTAGCAGACCGGCAGCGTCCACAGCCGCCCGCCCGCGTCGATCGCGACGAGGTCGCGCATGAGCCGTTCGAGCGCCGCGCGCACCTGTTGCTGCGACGCGACCAGCGGATCGTAGTGCACCATGAGCGCGCGAAAGGTCGGCACCGCCTCGACGACGCCCGGCACGCGCGCCGCCGCGAGGCGCCGGTCGAGGGCGAGCACCAGCGCCGAGAGCTGCGGATCGACGCGGTCGCCGAACTCGACCGAGAGCGCGGTGTCGCCGCAGGCGAGGAATTTTGGCGCGGAATAGTCCGTCATCGGTCGGGCTGGGGGCTGCGTCCAGATTGTATGGTCATCCTAAAGATAATACCATTGCGACCGCCCTCCACTGCGGCCTGAAAAACCCTTCCCATCGAACGCGAGAGCATCCGCATGGCCCTGAAAGTCAATCTCAATGCCGACATCGCCGAGGGTTTCGGCGCCTACGACATCGGCAACGACGCCGCGCTGATGAAGATCATCAAGTCGGCGAGCGTTGCGTGCGGGGCGCACGCGGGCGATCCCAACACCATGCACCGGCTGGTGATGCTGGCGAAGCAGGAGGGCGTAAGCGTCGGCGTCCATCCCGGCTTCAACGATCTGTGGGGGTTCGGCCGCCGCCGCATCCAGATGCGCCCGGCCGATCTCGAATATCTGGTCGCCTACCAGATCGGCGCGCTGCAGGCGATGGCGCGCTACGGCGGCCTCGAGGTCACGCACTTGAAGCCGCACGGTGCGCTCAACAACATGGCGGCCGAGGACGCGGACTACGCGCTGGCGATCGGCCGCGCCATCAAGGCGGTCGATCCGAAGATCATCTACGTGGCGCTCAACGGATCGCAGATGGAGCGCGCGGCCGAGAAGCTCGGCCTGCCGCTGGCGCGCGAGGGTTTTGCCGACCGGCAATACGACGACGACGGGAACCTCGCTTCGCGTTCGATCCCCGGCACGGTGCTCAAGGACCCGGCGGCGGCCGCCGCCCAGGCGGTGCGCATGGTGCGCGACGGCGAGATCGTCTCGCGCAACGGCAAGCCCTTCAAGGTGAAGATCGACACCATCTGCGTGCACGGCGACGAGGCAACCGGCGTCGTGGTGGGCGGCGCCGTGCGCGCGGCGCTGGAGCAGGCCGGCATCGCGGTCGTGCCGCTGCCGGAGATGGGGTTGTAGCGCCCTTCACCTCTCCCCGCTTGCGGGGAGAGGTCGACGCGCGAAGCGCGTCGGGTGAGGGGGACTCTCAACACGCCGAGCCGGCTGAGAGGGGCCCTCACCCCGACCCCTCTCCCCGCAAGCGGGGAGAGGGAGCCGCTAATTCTTCAATCGATACCCCGTCCGGAAAATCCACCACACGGCGACGAGGCACAGCGCCAGGAACAGCATGGTCGCCGCCAGGCTCAGGCCGACGCTCACGTCGGCGATGCCGTAAAAACTCCAGCGGAAGCCGCTGATCAGGTAGAGCACCGGATTGAACAGGCTGATCGTCTGCCACACCGGCGGCAGCACGCTGACGGAATAGAAGCTGCCGCCGAGGAACGTGAGCGGCGTGATGACGAGCAGCGGGATGATCTGCAGCTTCTCGAACCCGTCGGCCCAGATGCCGATGATGAAGCCGAGCAGGCTGAACGTCAGCGCGGTGAGCACCAGGAAGGCGATCATCCAGGCGGGATGGGCGATGCGCAGCGGCACGAACAGGCCGGCGGTCGCCAGGATGATGAGGCCGAGGATGATCGATTTGCTCGCGGCGGCACCGACATAGCCGAGCACGATCTCGATGTACGAGATCGGCGCGGACAGCAGCTCGTAGATCGTGCCGACGAACCGCGGAAAATAGATGCCGAACGACGCGTTGGCGACGCTCTGCGTCAAGAGCATCATCATGACGAGGCCGGGCACGATGAAGGCGCCGTAGCTCACGCCCTCGATCTCGCTGATGCGCGAGCCGATCGCCGCGCCGAATACGACGAAATAGAGCGACGTGGAGATCACCGGGGAAATGATGCTCTGCATCAGCGTGCGCCCGGTGCGCGCCATCTCGAAGCGGTAGATCGCGTGGACCGCCCGGAAATTCATTGCCCCTGCCTCACCAAGCCGACGAAAATGTCCTCGAGCGAGTCCTGCGTCGTATGCAGGTCGCGGAACCTGATGCCGGCGGCGCCGAGATCGGCCAGCAGCGCCGTGATGCCGGTGCGCTCGCCCCGCGTGTCGTAGGTGTAGACGAGCTCGCCACCGTCCGCCGCGAGCGTCAGCCGATGCGCGGCCAGCGCGGCCGGAACCGCATCGAGCCTGGCGTGGAGCTGAAGCGTCAATTGCTTCTTGCCGAGCTTGCGCATCAGCTCGGCCTTGTCCTCGACCAGGATCAGCTCGCCGTTGTTGATGACGCCGATGCGATCGGCCATCTCCTCGGCCTCTTCGATATAGTGGGTGGTCAGGATGATGGTCACGCCCGCCGCGCGCAGCGACCGCACCAGCTCCCACATGTCCTTGCGCAGCTCGACGTCGACGCCGGCGGTCGGCTCGTCGAGGAAGAGAATCTGCGGCTCGTGCGAGAGCGCCTTGGCGATCATGACCCGGCGCTTCATGCCGCCCGACAAGGTCATGATCTTGCTGTCCTTGCGGTCCCACAGCGACAGCGCTTTCAGGATTTCGGCGATGCGGTCGGGATTCGGCCGCTTGCCCCACAGGCCGCGGCTGTAGCTGACCGTCGCCCACACGGTTTCGAATGCGTCGGTGGTCAGTTCCTGCGGCACCAGGCCGATCATCGCCCGGGTCGCGCGGTAGTCGGCGACGATGTCGCGGCCGTCGACCGTCACCGTGCCCTGCGTCGCGTTGACGATGCCGCAGATGATACCGATCAGCGTGGTCTTGCCGGCACCGTTCGGGCCCAGCAGCGCAAATATCTCGCCGCGCCGGATGTCGAGATCGATGCGCTTGAGCGCGTGCAGTCCCGACGCGTAGGTCTTGGACAGATTTGCGACGGAGATGATCGGCTGCATCACGGGCTCGTGCCGCGGTGTCGTCGTTCCGGGGCGCGCCGAAGGCGCGAGCCCGGAACCCATATCCGCGGTCCGAGGAGTCTTATCACGGACTGTGTTCATGGATTCCGGCTCTCCCCCCGCCTTCCGCGGGGGTCGGTCGGAATGACGACGACCGGTGAGATAAATCCGCCCCTCACTGCGGCACAATAACCATCCACGACACGCCGAAGCGGTCGGCCACCATGCCGAAGCGCGGCGAGAAGAAGGTCTTGCCCATCGGCATCTGCACCTGACCGCCGTCCGAGAGCGCGCCGAACAGCCGGTCGGCCTCGGTCTCGTTCGCCGCGTTGAGCGTGAGCGCGAAGCCCTGGAAGCTCGGCTTGCCCTTGCATTGGCCGTCGGACGCCATGACCGTGGCTTCGCCGATGCGCAGGCTCGCGTGCATGATTTTGTTCTCCGAGCCGGGCGGCACCATGCCGGGATCCTTAGGCTTCTCCGGCATGTCCTTCCAGCGCATGAGCATGTTCACCTCGGCGCCCAGCGCCTTCTTGTAGAACTCGATCGCCTCCTCGGCGCGGCCGTCGAAGAAGAGATAGGGTTGGACTTGCATGAGCTTTTCCTTTCAGACGTTGGAGTGTGATGTCGATAGAGTCCTTCTGATCACTTCTTGCCGGCAAGCTCCTTTTCCAGCTCGCGGGCGCGGTCGATCGTCGCTTGGCTGACGTCGAAATCCTCCATCTCAAACAGCTGGCGCAGCTCGATCTCGCCCTCCTTGTCCTCGCCGAACGGAGCCGGCGCGCGCTTCGCCCAGTCAATCGCCTCCTCGCGCGACTTCACCTTGATCAGCCAGTAGCCGGCGATCAGGTCCGTGCCGGTGAACGGCCCGTCGATCACGGTGCACTTGCCGCCGGAGAACTTGATGCGCGCGCCTTTCGACGTGGGCTGCAGCCCGGAAAGATCGACCAGCACGCCGGCCTTCGTCATCTCCTCGTTGTACTTCATCATGGCGGAAATGAGCTTCTCGTCCGGCATGACGCCGGCTTCCGAGTCCTTGTTGGCCTTGACCATCATCATGAATC
>WNGG01023091.1_pt1 | contig 10957 bp, 8 predicted proteins | sample 5400661 | NCBI WGS metagenome assembly WNGG01 (sample SAMN13153372, study PRJNA577476) | soil metagenome | isolation source: 100 cm soil or saprolite under Garry oak tree replicate 1 | place: USA:California | collected 2016-06-15 | reverse complement strand
GCGCCCGCCGCGACGACGGCCACACACGCGGCGCGGCCGCGCGCAGACCGCGCACGAGGATCTGGTCGATCCCGGCCGGCCTCGCTCCCGTGAAGCCCCACTCGCTCGTCATCAGCTCGGCGAGCGTATGGGAAGCCCGGAGGCTGACATTGAAGTCGCCGCAGAGGAGGACCGGTTCCCCCGGGAAGGCGAGGCCGTCGACGAAGACCGCGGCCCGCAGGAGCTCGACGTCCGGCAGCCGCGTGTCCGGCGAACTGGTCGCGTGCAGGTTGCCCACGAGGAGCGTTTGCTCGTCTCGCCGGATCCGGACTGCCTGGCAAACGCGGCGCTCTCGGCCCCACGCGCGCTGTCCGGATCGGCCCAAGCCGAGCGGGCGCGCCTGTGCACGCCGGAATCGAAACGGGTTGAGCACGACCTGGCGGTGCTCGACGAGCGCATAGGCACGACCGACGAGGACCGCATTGGCTTGTCCCGTGAACGCGGAGCGCAGCAGACCGTGGTTCAGCTCGGTCAGCACGCGCCCGATCTCCGCCGTCGAGGGGAGCGGGCCGAGCGAGGGCCGCCGGGCGACGTCACCGATCGCGTTCATGCCACTCCATTGCTCGAGGTGGCCGAGCGCCCAGACCGGCAGCTCCTGCAGGCACAGCACGCCCGGCGCATCCGCGCTCGCGAGCCGCACCATCTCCTCGAGGAACGCTTTCCGGCCCGGCGGCTGCGTGTTCCCGTGGAACAGATTCCAGGTCCGGACGAGCAGGCGTTCTACTGTACTGCTCATGCGCGTCGTGCTCGCCGACCCCGGGCGCCGACGTCGAGCTCGTGACGTCGCACTTCCGCTTTGGAGAGGTGCCTCGGGCGGACGGGTACCGCCGCAGCGAACCCTTCTACCCGGTCTCGTCGCGACTCTTCCGCCGGTCGCAGCTGCGGCTGCCGCTCAAAGCCGCCGAGCACGTACCGGGGACCGTGGCGCTGCTGCGGCGGCGACCCGACGTCCTCCATCTCCAGTGGCTGGCCGCGCCCGAGCTCGACCGCTTCGTGCTGCGGCCGCGCGTGCCGGCGGTCTTCACGGCACACGACCTACTGCCGCGCAGAACTGCACACAAGCGCGAGCTCTGGCGAACGCTGCTCGCGCGCTTCGACCGCATCGTCGTGCACAGCGAGCGCGGACGCGAGCTGCTGAGCAGCCTCGGCATGGACGCGACGGTGATCCCCCACCCGGTCTTCCCGAGCGACCCGCCGCGCGCCGACGACGGCCGCACGCTTCTGTGTCTCGGCACGATTCGCCCGTACAAGGGCCTGGGTGATGCGATCGCGGCGGCGAAGCAGATCGAGGGAGCGCGGCTGCTAGTCGCCGGCGATCCGCTGGAGCCGCTGAACGGCTACCGCGCGCAGGCGGGCGACGTCGCGGAATGGCGGCTGGGTTATCTGCCACTGCACGAGGTCGAGCGGACGCTCGGCGAGGCGACCGTGGCGCTCTTCCCGTACCGGCCCGAGCTCGACCAGAGCGGAGCCTTGTTGCAAGCCCTCGGCGCCGGCGTTCCCGCCGTGGCGTACGACGTGGGCGGCATCGGGGACCCCGTCAAACGCTTCGGCGCCGGCCGGGTCGTGGCGGCGGGAGACGTGACCGCACTCGCCGCGGCCGCGCGTGAGCTGCTCGAGAGCCCCGCAGCGCTCGAAGCGGCCCGTGCCGGCGCGCGGCTCGCACGGGCATCACTCACCTGGGACGCGGCGGCGGCGGCACACCTCGAGCTCTACCGTCAACTCGTATGAGACTGAGGCGCATGCGCTTCGGCGATCTGATCGACCGGCAGCTCGAGCTCTTCGAACGCGAGCAGCGCGGTCTGATCGCCGACTGCATCGCGGCGGAGCAGTCGTACACCAAGGCCGACCGCGACGAAGCCGAGGAACGCTACGGCGACTACGTCGACCTCGTCGAGACCGGAACCGAGCTGCTCGCCGATCTGCGGGACAATTTCGCGACCACGCTCGACGAAGATGTCGCCGAGGAGTACAACTCCGCGTTCAACCGTGCCGTCCTGAAGCGCTTCCGCCGCTTCGCGCTCGAGATCGAGGACCGCTGATGACCCGCATCGAGGACTACGGACTGATCGGCGACCTCCAGACGGCGGCCCTGGTCGGGCGCGACGGCTCGATCGACTGGGCCTGCTTTCCCAGGTTCGACTCGGGCGCCTGCTTCGCCGCGCTGCTCGGGACGCCTGAGCACGGCCGGTGGGTCGTCGCGCCGCGCGGCGACTGGTGGGAAAACGGCCGCCGCTACCGGCCACGCACGCTCATCCTCGAGACCAATTGGGAGACAGACAGCGGCGCGGTCCGCCTGATCGACTTCATGCCGCCCCGCGGCAAGGCGCCGGACATCGTGCGCATCGTCGAAGGCTTGCGGGGCGAGGTGGACATGAGCTCTGAGCTCGTCATCCGCTTCGACTACGGCTCGACGATCCCGTGGGTCCGGCGCGTCGACGACGGGCGGATCGCCGTCGCCGGTCCCGACGGCCTCTCCTTCAGGACACCGGTCGAGCATCGCGGCGAGAACATGCGCACGATCGGAGAATTCACCGTGCGCGAAGGCGAGCGCGTTCCGTTCACGCTCACGTGGTACCCGTCGAACGAGCGTCCTCCGGACGCCATCGACGCGGAGGCCGCGCTGCAGGACACGGTCGATTACTGGACCGACTGGGCGGATCGCTGCACCTACAGAGGCAAGTGGCAGGAGGATGTGCACCAGTCACTCGTCGTCCTGAAGAGCCTGAGCTACGCCCCGACGGGCGGCATCGTCGCCGCCCCGACGACGTCGCTGCCGGAGAGGATCGGCGGCGAGCGCAACTGGGACTATCGCTACTGCTGGCTGCGCGACGCGACGCTGACGCTGCTCGCCTTCGTCAACGCCGGCTACCTGGAGGAGGCGCGGGCGTGGCGTGTGTGGCTGCTGCGCGCCGCGGCCGGTGACCCGGCGGCGTTGCAGATCATGTACGGCGTCGCCGGCGAACGCCGCCTCTCCGAGTTGACGCTCGACTGGCTACCGGGCTACGAAGGGTCGAAGCCCGTGCGCGTGGGCAACGCAGCGAGTGCCCAGTTCCAGCTCGACGTCTACGGCGAGGTCCTCGACGCCCTCCATCAGGCGCGTGTTCGCGAGCTCGAACTGTCGAAGGAAGCGTGGTCGCTCCAGCGGCGGCTCCTCCGGTATCTGGAGCACGCCTGGAACGAGCCGGACGAAGGCATCTGGGAGGTGCGCGGGCCCCGCCGCCACTTCACGCACTCGAAGGTGATGGCCTGGGTCGCGTTCGACCGCGGCGTGCAAGCGGTCGAACGGTTCGGCCGCTCGGGGCCGGCCGACCGGTGGCGAGAGGTGCGCAGCGAGATCCACCGCGAGGTGCTCGAGCGCGGCTTCGACGTGAAGCTGAACTCCTTCACGCAGTCATACGGCTCGAAGCGCCTCGACGCGAGCCTGCTGGTGATCCCACTCGTCGGCTTCCTCCCCGCCGACGACCCGCGCATGATCGGGACGGTCGCGGCGATCGAGCGCGACCTCGTCCACGACGGCCTCGTCTACCGCTACGCGCACGACGACGAGGGCCAGATCGTCGACGGCCTCCCTCCGGGCGAGGGCGCCTTCCTGCCGTGCACGTTCTGGCTCGTCGACAACCTCGCGCTGCAGGGGCGGCTCGAGGAGGCCGAGGCGCTCTTCGAGCGGCTCCTCGACCTCCGCAGCGACCTGGGCTTGCTCGCGGAGGAGTGGGATCCCTCGACGCACCGTCAGCTCGGGAACTTCCCGCAGGCGTTCACACATGTCGCGCTCGTCAACACGGCGTTCAACCTCGACCGGCAGGAAGAAGCGAGCCCGATGGAGCAGCGTGCGCCGTACGAAGAGCCGATGGGCTATTGAGCGCCTTGTCTCCGTCGTGCGCCCGTTCTGGCTAGCGATGACCGAAGTGGTGGGCGCCGGGGAGGCTGGCGCCCACCTCGGTCTCCTGTGAGATCTCGCGCGCGAGCGGGCCGAGCGTCTCGAGCGAGCGCACGAGCACGTTCTGGTTCCGCTCGACCCGCTCGAAGCGGCCACGCGCGAGGATGAGCGGCTCGCTGCGCACGATCGCACGGTGCCGGTCGTAGACCGTCGGCGGGATGATCAGGTTGACGGCGCCGAACTCGTCCTCGATCAGCATGAACACGACGCCGTTCGCCGTCGCCGGTCGCTGCCGCGCCACGGCCATCCCCGCGACTGCGACTTGCATGCGGTCGTGGGCCGTCTCGAGATCGCGCGACGAGAGCACACCGGCCGGCAGGTGTGCGCGCAGCAGCTCCATCGGGTGCACGCCGACGGAGAGGCTCGTCGTGCGGTAGTCGGCAAGCATGCGCTCCCATACGGTCGGCTCGGGCAGCTCCGGCGTCGCAGCGGTCGGCTCCAGCGGTAGCGCCAGTTGCTTCTCGTCTCCGCCGGACCCGGGCACCGTCTGGGCGCGCGGCACGAGACCGAGTTGCCAGAGCAGCCTGCGGCGCAAGGATCCGCTTGACGGATCTGTCTTGCTTCCGCCGAAGCAGTCGCAGGCGCCGGAAACGATGAGCGTCTCGAGGCCGTGCTCGGAAAGCTGCGTTCGCTGCGCCAGGTCACGGACGCTTGGGAACCGCCCGCCGCGGTCGCGCTCCCCGATCACCGCGTGCGCGTCGTCCTCGCCGATGCCGTTGACGTAGTCGATCCCGATTCGGACGGCGCCGTCCTCGACCGCGCACTTGGCGGAGCTCACGTTGACGTCGGGCGGGCGCGTCTCCACCCCACGCCGCTGGCCGTCGCGGACGAGCGTCGCCGGCGGATAGAAGCCCATCGGCTGCGCGTTGAGCAGCGCGCAGAGGAACTCCGCCGCATAGTGATGCCGCAGCCACGCGGACTGGTACGCGAGCAGCCCGAAGGCGGCCGCGTGCGATTTCGGAAAGCCGAAGCCGGAGAAGCCGACGAGCTTGTCGAAGACGTTGTCCGCGGTCTCGGCGTCGACGCCCTTGCGGAGCGCGCCTGCGACGAAGCGCCCGCGGTACGCCTCCAACGCGTCGTGCGACCGCTTGCGGCTCATCGCCCGGCGCAGACCTTCTGCCTCCCCCACGCTGAAGCCGGCGAGCGCGATCGCAACGTCCAGCACCTGGTCCTGGAAGACGACGACGCCGAGCGTCGAGCGCAGGCACTCCGCGAGCAGGGGATGGTCGACGGGCGGCACGAACGACGGGTTCTCGCGCAGGTGCTGCCGGTGCTCGATGTACGGATGGACGGCCTTGCCCTGAATCGGCCCCGGGCGGACGAGCGCAACCTGCACGGTGAGGTCGTCGAGGTTCTCCGGTTGCGTACGTAGCAGGCTCTGCATCTGCGCACGGCTCTCGATCTGGAAGTCGCCGACCGTGTCTGCGCGCTGGATGTCGTCGTAGACGGCCTGGTCGTCGAGCGGGATGCGGGAGAGGTCGATCGGCTGTCCGCGCAGCTTGGCGATCTGCTCGACGCAGTCCTCGACCGCCGACAGCATTCCCAGCCCGAGCAGGTCGATCTTCAGGAAACCGGCGTCGGCGCAGGAGTCCTTGTCCCACTGGCACATCTGCCGTCCCGCCATCGCGGCCGGCTGGACCGGCACGAGCTCGACGAGCGGCCGGGAGGAGATCACCATCCCGCCCGGGTGCTGCGAGATGTGCCGTGGCAGGCCGGCGATCTCGTCGCAGAGCTCCGCGAAGGCGCGCCAGCGCGGGGACAGCAGCTTGCGGTCGGCGTCGGGGAGCAGCTGCAGCTCCTCGGCGACGCGCTTCGCGTTCCAGCCTTCGGAGACACGTGCGATCCGCTCGAGCTCTGCGTAGGGCAGGCCGAGCGCCTTGCCGACGTCGCGGATCGCCCCGCGTGACCGGTATGTCGCGAACGAGGCGACGAGCGCGGCGTGCTCTCGGCCGTAGCGCTCGGTGACTGCGACGATCAGCTTCTCGCGGATGTCCCTCGGGAAGTCGAGGTCGATGTCGGGCACCGCGTCGAGCTCACGGTTGAGGAACCGCCCGAGAGAGAGCTCGGCGCCGACGGGGTCGACGTGCGAGAGGCCGGTGAGGTAACAGACGAGCGAGCCGACGGACGAGCCGCGCCCGCGGCCCGGCGGCAGCGCGTGGCGCGGCGAGTCGCGGCCGCGCACCTCGAGCGCACATTCGCGTGCGAGCTCGAGCACGTCCCAGTGGAGCAGGAAGAAACCGGCCAGGCCGAGCTCGTCGATCAGCTTCAGCTCTTCGTCGAGCCGCACGCGTGCCTCGTCGCGAAGCTTGTGGCCCTGGGGGTAGCGCTCTTGAAACGCACGCTTGCAGACCTGCGCGAGCTGGACGATCGCCGGCTCGGGACTGTCGGAGAAATCCGGATAGCGGTAGCCGAGCTCTTCCGTGAGGTCGAACCGAAGACGGTCGGCGAGCTCGACCGTGCGCGCGACGGCTGCACGGTCTTCCGGGAAGCGCTCGACGATCTCGGCCGGCGAGAGCAGGACACACTCGTGGTTGCCGCGTCGCTCCGCTTCGCAGCCGTCGAGCGCGCTGCGGTTGCGGACGGCGACGAGGACGTCCTGCAAGCGTGCGCGGCGCGGATGGTGCGCGTGGACGTCACCGGTGACGAGCGTGGGCGCACCGACCGACTCCGCGAACTGGCGCAGAGCCGCATTGCGGTGCGCGTCACCACGTTCGTACGGCCGTTGCAGCTCGACGAAGAACCGGTCCCGGCCGAACGCCCGGGCCAGCCGCGCGGCGGCGTTCGGGTTGCGGACGGCCAGCCCGTGCCGTGCACAGCCGGAAAGGCAGACCAGCCCTTCGTTGAGCTCCTCCAGCAGTGCCTGGTCGAGCGAAGGATCGGCAGGAGGTTGCGACTCCTTCCCCGGCGTTCGCGTGTGCGCATGCGCAGCGGTGATGAGGCGGCAGAGGTTGGAGTAACCCTGTTGCGTCTCGACGAGCAGCGTCACGTGCGAGCGGTCGGCAAGCGTCAGCTCGGCGCCGGTGATCGGACGGACGCCGAGGTACTTCGCCGCGGTAGCCGAGCTCGGCCGCCTGCACCGCCAGCTCCTCCGGCAGCGAGGCGCCGTCCAGGAACGAATACGACGAGTGCGCGTGCAGCTCGACGTACGGCACCTGGGTCTGACCCCGAACGGGGTCAGACCCCAGCCCTCCCGCGAGGGGAAAGCGCTTGTTCTTCCGCGTACGGTGGGGAAATTCGGGTTCGAGCTCGATCGTCATACTCGCCCGCAGTGGACGGTGTCGTGCTCAGGCCAGGCGAAGGCGAAGCGCTCTTCGACGGCAGAATCGTGCTGAAGGCGACCCTCGAGCAGCTCTGCATCACGGAGTCGCATTTCCCGGACGCTCGAGACGGCGCCGACCCGCACTACCACCGCCGCCATGCGGATTCGTTCTACGTGCTCGAGGGCGGGCTCGCGGTCCTCGTCCACGACGAGGAGAAGCAACTCGGACCGGGTGCGTTCGTCTGCGCGCCGCCCGAGGTCGTGCACGGCTTCCGGAGCACGTCGCCTGCGATTTTCCTCAACTTCCATACGCCGGACGGCGGTTTCGCCGACAACTTGCGAGCGCGCAACCGCGGCGAGGAGGGCGGCTTCGACAGCGTCGATGCACCACCGGGGAGCGGCAAGCTGCCGACCGAAGCCGTCTTCCTTCAGCCCGGACAGGGAGAACGCTCGGCCGCCAACAACCGGATCGCGACGATCAAGGTCGGGCGAGAGGAGCTCGCGCTGATCGAGTTCGAGCTTCACTCCGGCTTCGAAGGCCCCGACCCGCACGCGCACGACGACCACGTCGACTCCTTCTACGTCCTCGACGGCGAGGTCGACTTCCTCGTCGGCGACGAGCGGCTCCGGCTCGGTGCCGGCTCGTTCGTCGCCGCACCTATCGGTGTCGTCCATGCGTTCGGCAATCACGACGGCCAGCGCGCGCGACTGCTCAACATCCACGCGCCGAGCACGGGCTTCCACGGGCGCCTGCGCGAAATGAGCCAATCGGCCCGCAGCACGGCCAAAGCCGGACGCTAAGCCAGGCGAAGCCGGCTTAGCGGTAGGCGAACTCATGCGCCGGCGCGAAGGACGGGCTTTGCCCGGCCTTCGCGCCGTACCAAAAACGCCGAGCGGCGCAGCCGCTCGGCGTTTAGGCCCCGCGCTGTGTGAACCAGCAGCTGCGAGTCTCGTCGCGAAAGACAACGGCGTTCTCCCCTGACTGCAGCACGACCTCGAAGTAGCGTCGCGCGACCGGCTCCTCCGTCCACCAGCGATCGACCACGCGCCACTCCTCACGCAGGAGCGCGACCGGCTGGCGGTTCACCCGCACCGGCGTGCCGTCGATTCGAGCCTCGACGACCGCCGGACGAGGCTGGTTCAGTCGTCCCGCGGAACGAACAACGCCCGTGTTTCCGGAATGCGTGACCACGGCGCGACCTCCACCACCTGATTGACCGAGCCCGAGCCGGTGCTCGCACGCACCTGGCGCAGGCCTTCACGCAGACGCGTATCCAGCTCTCCCCCCGCTGCCGGCAGGAGCTCGAGCTGCAGGCCGTCGTGCTCCGTCAGCTCGACGAGCTCGAGCCGCAGTTCCAGCACGGGCGCGGGCAGCTCCGCGAGCTTCGGGCCGAGGGCGGCCTTCAGCCGTCCCGGCTCCGTCGTCGCATCGCGCAGCGTCACCGAGCGTCGCCACGAACCGCCTCCGACGAGTCGTGCCGAGAGCGCGAGCTTGCGCACGAAGCGATCGGCCCGCTCCGGCCGCGCGAGCACGGTCTCGAGCAACGCACTGAACGCGCGCCGCAACGTCAGCTCGTTCCCGACCGCCTCCGGGAACTCGAGCGCCTCCACGATCTCGGCCGGCGGCTGACGTCCGCGCACCCGAGAGGCCTTGCCGCCTCTCGCCAGGCCCCAGGCGCGCCGGCCGTCCGGCCCCAAACGTTCGGCCACGGCAGCACCCGGGAGCCCAGCAAGCTGTCCGACTCGCTTCACCCCCAGCTCGTGCAGCTCCGCTCGGCGGCGCGGCTCCATCGGCACGAGCTCGAGCGGGAGCGGCGCGAGGAAGTCGCGCAACCGCTCGTCGGAGACGATCAAGATCTGCCCGGGGCGCGCGACGTTCGCCGCGGCGAGGGCCGCGAACCGGCGCTGCGCTACGCCCGCGCGTGGGTCCCAGGCAGTTCCGACGGCGGCGAGCGCGCGCTTCAGCGCCGGCTCCAGGCCGCCGTACAACCTCTCCACCCCACGCGTCTCGAAGTAGACGCAGCCGACCCCGGCCGGATCGACGGCGAAGCCGGAGTCTTCGAGCGCGCGGAGAATCTCCTCCCACGCCTGCTCGGCCGCGGCAGGATCCTGCTCGACGAGGACGAGCTCCGGACACGTCGCGAGCCCTTCGCCGAGCCGCATGCCCGGACGCACGCCAAGCCGCTCCGCCTCGGCCGTCACGGACCCCAGCAGCGGCTCGGAGCCGGCCGACGGTGAGAGGGCGGCGGGACGCAGCGCGAGAGCGGGTTGCTTACGCAACGCCGCCCGCAACGCGAAGCCCGGAATGAGGATGCAGGTGATCATGGGAACGTATGTTCTACACGAACCCCCAGGCCTCGGCGGCCGCCGATCCGGGCGTAGCCGCCCTCCAGGTCGGCCTGCACGCACGCGGGCTCTACAGGGGCCCGATCGACGGGATCACGGGCCCTGGGACCCAGAGAGCGATCCGCCGCCTCCAGGCGCGCGCCCGCATCAGCGTCGACGGGGTCGTCGGCCCCAAGACCCGCCGCGCGCTCGGCCGGTTCGCCCGGCACCGGCTCGGCAGCCGTCCGCTCCGCTTCGGCAAGGCCGGCTGGGACGTTGCGTCCCTGCAGTTCCAGCTCGCGGAGCACGGCTTTCCGTCCGGCACGTTCGACGGAATCTTCGGGCGGCACATCGACGCCGCACTACGCCGCTTCCAGGAGTGGGCCGGCCTGAAGGCCGACGGCGTGGCAGGGCCCGCGACCCTCGGAGCACTCACCGGACCGCCGCCCACGATCCCGCTTCCGCTCGCCTGGCCGATGACGGCGCCCGTGCTCGGCGACCTGTTCGGCCCGCGCGGCGACCGGTGGCACTCCGGCATCGACCTGCCTGCGCCGATGGGCACGCCCGTCTACGCGGCCCGAGCAGGCGAGGTCGTCTGGGCCGGCTGGCGCGGCGCCTACGGCTTCCTCGTCACCGTCGCGCACGGCCACGGCGAGCGGAGCATGTACGCGCACCTGTCACGCATCGACGTGCGCGTCGGCGTCCGGATCGGACAGGGCGTACGCGTCGGCCTCGTCGGCGCGACCGGCGACGCGACCGCGCCGATCGCACGGCAACGGCGGATGAGCGCAACCTGCCGCACCGGCTCGCCGGCGAGCGCCTGATCCGCGATCCCGCGCACGCACGCGTCGGCGTCACGGCCGCGCAGCTCTGAGCACACGCGTATCTGCTCGAACGGATCGGTCGAGACGGTCAGGGCGGCGCCGCTGATGCAACCGAACCGCGGCACCGAGCTCAGGCCGCGGCACGTGCGGCGCAGGTCGGCGCCGTTTCGGATCGGCAATGCGATCGGCTGCTCGAGGAAGTACCGGTACCAGCACGGCCTGACATAGGTGAAGCGGCCGTCACACACGACTCGCGGCGAGGTCTGCGCATGTCGCGGCCGGGTTGTCCCGTCGGCGCCGCGCAGCGAGATCCAGTAGTCGTGGAACGCTCCCTGCGCGCAGTCGGGGGCGTAGTCGGCGCGCAGCTTGCGGCACGCCCGGACCGCCTGGCCCAGGTCGCCGTGGTACGCACGCATCAGCGCGTGCCCGAGGCCGTGGACGCACGTGTACTGCCGGTAGCGCGTCGGAAGCCGAGCACACGCCTGCGCGGCGGCGGCGCCGCCCGAGCGCAGGATCTCGGGCCCGAGGTACATGACGAGCCCCATGCCGAAGCCCGCGGAGCAGTTGGGATTG
>WNGG01008974.1_pt1 | contig 10957 bp, 8 predicted proteins | sample 5400661 | NCBI WGS metagenome assembly WNGG01 (sample SAMN13153372, study PRJNA577476) | soil metagenome | isolation source: 100 cm soil or saprolite under Garry oak tree replicate 1 | place: USA:California | collected 2016-06-15 | reverse complement strand
CCCCGATACTTACGCCGCTGCGCCCCGGAAGCCGGCCCGATTGCCCGGCTTAGGAGCTGCCTCTGCGCTGGTTCGGCGGTGCCTCCAAGACTTGGACCATCCCCACGCCCCGGACCCTGCTTCGCATGGTCTACCTGGGGCGGATGTGCGTCGCGGTCGCCATCTACCTGAGCGCCGCCCTCAAAGTCCGGGTCGCCGCGCCGCTCGACATCCTCGTCACCTCCCTGCTGCTGCTCGCGGCGCTGGTCGTCACCGCCGCCTCGTACTGGCGGACCCACGTCCGCAACCGCGAGCCGGGAGGAAACTTCCTGTACCTCCAGGCGCTCTTCGACATCGCCCTGATCACCACCGTCGTCCATATGACGGGCGGGCCGGAGAGCGACTTCGCCGGGTTGTACGTGCTGCTGATCGCGGCGACCGCGCTGCTCATGCGGCCGACGAGCACCGCGCTCGTCACGATCCTCGCCGGCCTGGTGTACTTCGCCGACGTGTTCTTCGGCCACAGCACCGCCCTCGCCTCGGGGATCTGGTTTCAGCTCGGCATCTTCGTCGCGGTCGCCGCGGTCACCGCCTATATCGCGAGCCGGGTCTCCGTCATGGGGGCGGAGCGGGAGGCGCTGGCCGCGGAGGTCCGCCAGGTGCGCCTGGAGGCCTCCGACGTCCTGCAGAACCTCCGCACCGGCGTGATCACGGTGGACCACGACGGTAAGCTGCTCTACTGCAACCCCGCCGCCGAGGAGCTGCTGGGCGTCCGGGCGGATGATTGGCAGGAACGGCCCATCATGCCGGAGATCGCCCACATCGCCCCGGAGTTCTGGGCGGCGCTCACCGCCACGGCGCGCCGCGGCGTGCGCCTGATGCGGGTCGAGGCCACCGTGCACCGGCCCGACCGCTCGTTCCCCGTGGGCGTGACGACGACGACGCTGGAGGGCCAGTCGGACACGCCGCCCCGCGTCACCGCCATCTTCACCGACATCTCCGACACCAAGCGTCTCGAGGAGCTGCACCTGCGGGCCGAACGCCTCGAAGCGGTGGCCGAGCTCTCCTCCAGCCTCGCCCATGAGATCAAGAATCCCCTGGCCTCGATCCGCTCCTCGGTGGAGCAGCTGTCCCGCTCCGCGCGCGCCAACCCCGACGAGAAGTTTCTCGCTAACCTCATCGTGCGGGAGGCGGATCGGCTGTCGCGCCTGCTCTCGGAATTCCTCGACTTTTCCCGCGTGCGCGTCACCGAGTGCCGGCCCGTGGACCTGCGCGAGGTGGCCGGGGCCGCGATCCGGCTCGTGCGGGAGCACCCCGACTGCCCGGCCGACGCGGTGATCGACCTCGCCGGGAGCCCGACGCCGATGGAAGGCGACGAGGACCTGTTGCACCGCGTCGTCTCGAACCTCGTGCTCAACGCGGTGCAGGCGACAGGGGCCGGGGCGCGCATCACCGTGCGGACCGGCCGGGCGTCCCCGGGCGCCGTGCCGGACCGGGCGGGCATCGAGAACCCGGTCTCGCTCCAGGTGACCGACAATGGGCCGGGGATCCCCGACGACGTGCGCACCCGGCTGTTCGAGCCGTTCGTCACGGGCCGCGTGGGCGGCACGGGGCTGGGGCTCGCCATCGTCCAGCGCGCCGTTGACGCCCACAAGGGCCTCGTGCTGGTGGATACAGTCGTGGGGCGGGGGACCACCTTCACGGTGATCTTCCCCGCCGCCCGGCGGAAGGAGGAAGCAGCCTGATGAGCCCCGCTCCCGCTCCCCAGCCCTCCATCCTCGTCATCGACGATGAGCAGGGCATTCTCGATACGCTGCGCATCCTGCTGAAGAACGAAGGCTTCGACGTCGCCACCGCGCAGGGCGGCAAGGCCGGCCTCGAGGCCCTCAAGGCGGCCGCGCCGGACATTGTGCTCACCGACATCCGCATGCCGCAGGTCAGCGGCATCGATATCCTCGCCGCCGTCAAGGAGCAGGACCCCGAAACCCCGGTGGTCCTGATGACGGCCCAGGCGTCCTTGCAGAGTGCGATTCAGGCGGTGAACCAGGGCGCCTTCCATTACGTGCAGAAGCCGTTCTCCAACGACGAGATCATCGCGCTCTGCCGCCGCGCCGCCGAGGTGCGCCGGCTCAAGTCGGAGAACAAGCAGCTCAAGCAGGAGATCCGCCGCCGCGAGCGCTCCGGTCTGATCGAGCCGATCGGCAAGTCCCGCCTGTTCCTGGAGGTCCTGACCCTGGCGAAGCAGGTCGCCCCGACCGAGAGCACCGTGCTGATCCAGGGCGAGTCGGGGACCGGCAAGGAGGTCATCGCCCGCTACATCCACGAGCTGTCGGCGCGCAGCGAAGGCCTGTTCCTCTCGATCAATTGTGGCGCGCTCCCCGAGAGCCTGCTCGAGTCGGAGCTGTTCGGCCACGTGAAGGGATCCTTCACCGGAGCGGTGCGCGACAAGCAGGGGCTGTTCGCCGCGGCGCGGGGCGGGACCTTCTTCCTCGACGAAATCGGCGAGATGGCCCCCGCCACGCAGGTGAAGCTGCTGCGGGTGCTGCAGGAACGTGAATGCATCCCCGTCGGCGGCACCGAAGCGATTCCCGTGGACGTGCGCCTCGTCGCGGCGACCAACCGCGACCTGGAGGAGGACATCAAGCGCGGGCGCTTCCGCACCGACCTCTACTACCGTCTCAACGTGATCGCCATCCACCTGCCGCCGCTGCGCGACCGCCGCGACGACATTCCCATCTTCGTCGACGCGTTCCTGAAGCGCATCGCCAAGGAGCACGACGACACCATCAAGCGGCTGGCGCAGGACGCCGTCGAGGCCATTATGGCCTACGACTGGCCCGGCAACGTGCGCGAGCTCGAGAACGCCCTCGAGCGGGCCGTCGTGCTCACCAAGAGCGACTCCATCCCGCTCTCGGCGATTCCCGCGAAGGTCACCGAGCGCAAGGCGGAGCCGCTCGTCGCCGAGCGCGCGCACGTGAACCCCACCCTCGACGTCATCGAGCGCGCCTACATCCAGTGGGTGCTCCAGGCCGAGGGGGGCAACAAGACGCGCGCGGCGGAAGTGCTGGGCATCGACCCGTCCACCCTGTACCGCAAGCTCAGCAAGTACGAGAGCGATGCCCCCTCCTCAGCGCCGCCCGCCGCCGACGGTTGAGCCCCAGGACCCGTTCGGTGCGGCGACCCTGGAACGGCTCGCCGCGGCCCCGCGCTACAACCGGTGGATGTTTGATCGGCTGCGGCGCTGGGTGGGCGCGCACGTGCTGGAGATCGGCTCCGGCATCGGCAACCTCTCGGATTTCCTCCTCGACCGTGAGCGCGTCGTCCTCACCGACACCGAGCCCTACTACCTCGCCCGCCTGCGGGAGAAATACGCCGGCCGCGCGAACGTCGAGATCGCCCGTCTGTACCTGCCGACCGTGGACGGCGCGCTCGCCGACGAGCGGTTCGACACCATCATCTGCCTCAATGTGCTCGAGCACGTGCAGGACGATGGGCGCTCGCTCGCGGTGATGCACGCGCTGCTGCGGCCGGGGGGCCGGCTGCTCCTGCTCGTCCCCGCGCTGCCCTGGATCTTCGGCACGCTCGATGCGGCGTTGGGGCATCATCGGCGCTACACGCCGCAAGAGCTCGCGGACAAGTTCGCCGCGGCGCGGCTCGCCATGCGGCACCTCGAGTACTTCAACCTCGCCGGCATCCTCGGCTGGTGGGTTGCCGGGCGCGTGCTGCGCCGGCGACTCATCCCGACCGCCTCGCTCGCGCTCTACGACGCGCTGGTCCCCGTCTTCCGGCTGGAGCGCTTCCTGCCCTGGCGGATCGGCCAGTCGCTCATCGCCATTGGAGAGCGGTCGTGAGCGGGCCGAAGTTGTCGGTCATCGTCCCGGCGTACGACGAGGAAGCGACGATCGCCGCCGTGGTGCGGCGGCTCCGGGAGGTGCCGCTCGTGCTGGAGATCATCGTCGTGAACGACGCCTCGAAAGACGGCACGGCCGCCATCGCCGACCGCCTCGTCGCCGAGCAGCTCGTCGACAAGGTCATCCACCACGAGACCAACCGCGGCAAGGGGGCCGCGCTCCGCGCGGGGATCGCCGCCGCTTCGGGCGACGTCGTCGTCGTGCAGGACGCCGACCTCGAGTACGACCCCGGCGATCTTCCCAGGCTGCTCGAGCCCATCCGCGGCGGCCGCGCCGACGCCGTCTACGGCTCCCGCTTCCAGGGAGGCCCGCGCCGCGTGCTGTTCTTCTGGCACTCGGTCGGCAACCGCCTCCTTACGCTCCTGTCCAACATGCTCACCAACCTGAACCTGACGGACATGGAGACCTGCTACAAGCTGGTCCGCGCCGATCTGCTGAAGCGCCTCCCCCTCACCTCCGACCGCTTCGGCTTCGAGGTGGAGATCACCGCGCGGCTCGCGCAGTGCGGAGCCCGCATCTGGGAGTTGCCCATCACCTACAGCGGCCGCACCTACGCCGAGGGGAAGAAAATCACGTGGCGCGACGGCCTCGCGGCGCTGTTCCATATCGCTCGCTACAACCTCTTCCCGCCGAGCGGGGACTGGCGAAAGCTCCGGGCGTGACCGCTGCCGGGCGGGCCGGCGTCGCGGTCGCCCTGGGCGCGCTCGCCGTGGGGGCCCTGGCCCTCAATCGCTCCCTCGTCGGCGGATTCTACGACGACGGCCTCTACGCCGTCCTGGCCAGATCGCTGGCCACGGGCCACGGGTACTCCTACCTGCACCTGCCGGGCTCACCCGCCGCGATTCACTTCCCGCCGCTCTACCCGCTGGTGCTGACGCCCCTGTTCGGGCTGTTGCCCCTGAACGCGGCAGTCTTGGCGGCGAAGGTGTTGAACCTGCTGCTCGCGGCGTCGGCGGCCGGCCTCGTCGCGTGGCACGCCGTGCGCACGGACCTCCTGGGCCCGGGCGTGCCGCGCTGGATCGCGCCTGCCGTCGTTCTCGCCGCGGCCCTCGCCATCCCGGTCCTCACGGTGCAATCGGTCCTGTTCGCCGAGCCGCTGTTCGCGGTGCTGCTGGCCGTCACCGTCGTGCTCGGTGACCGTCCACCTCCGCAGCTTGCTCCAGTCTCCGCCGCCGCCGCCGCCGGCGTGGCCGCCGCGCTGACCCTGCTGACGCGCACCATCGGCATCGCCGTGGGTCTTGGGGTCGTGGCCTTCCTGCTCGTGGTGCGCCGTGTGTCCCCCCGGCAGGCGATGGCCGCGGCCGCGCCGGTCTTCCTGGCCGGCCTGCTGTGGGGGTGGTGGACGGTCACCCACCGCCAGGCGGTCGATCCTGCGCTGGCCATCAACTACGGCAGCTACGGTGAGGTGCTGCGCCAGACGGGGTTGGGGGCGTTGGGAGGCGGGCTGCGCGACCTGCCTCGGCCGCTCGCCGCGGTTACGCTGAGCTGGCTCCCTGGCCGCCTCCTCTACTGGCTCGCGGCGCTACCGGCGTTGGGCGTCGGTGTGACTGGGCTCGCCACGCTCTGCCGGCGCTCGTGTATCGGCTTCGCGCTCGCCGGGTACCTGGCCATCCTCGCCGTGTGGCCGTTCGCCCCCGATCGGTTTCTCTGGGCGGTGCTGCCGTGGCTGGGATTGGCGTGGGCCGTCGGCGCAACGGCGCTGTGGCGAGTCGTCCGCCTGCACCTGCCGCTGCTCGTGCTCACCGGGGTGCTCGTGGTCGGGTTCGCGATCTACGAGGTCATGGGTTTCGCGCGGCGCGGCTACGTGGGGCAGGCGGCCGACATCTCCGCCAATTTCCGCGAGCTGCTCCCTGGGATCGAAGCGCTGCCCTCCGCGGCGGTTCTCGCGACGGACGACGAGGCGTTGGTGTGGCTGTACGCGGGGCGCACGGCGGTCCCCTTCTATCTATATGGCTACAACGGGGCGGCGGTGGTCGAGCCCACCCCGGCCGACCAGCGCGCGTACCTCGAGCGCCAGGGCGTCACCCACATCCTCCTCGCCAGCCCGCAATCGCCGTCGGCGCGCGAGCTCCGGGCCCTCATCGCCGCCTATCCCGGGTGGCTGGTTCCCATGCACGGCTGGCCCAGCGCCCGCTGGCTCTACGCGGTGGCCCGTGAGCGCTAGGCGCTTGTATCTGATCGTCGCGGCCGCCGCGGCGGTCGTCCATCTCGGCGTGCTGTGGAATGGATTCGTCCTGGACGATCTATCGATCATCCTGGCCAACCCGGTAGTGCACAGCCTGTCAGGCGTGTGGCAGGCATTCGGCACGTCCTATTTCCCGTCCAACATCGACGTGTCGGCGTACCGGCCGCTGACCGTCGCCACGTATGCGCTGGACTGGTCCATCCATTCGAGGGCGTGGTTTCATGTGGTGAACCTCCTGTGGCACGTCGCAGCCAGCATGCTGGTGGCGCTGCTCGCGCGCCGGTGGGCAGGGGACGCCGCCGGCCTCGTGGCGGGCCTGGTGTTCGCCGTCCACCCGGTACACGTGGAAGCGGTGGCGAACGTCGTGGGGCGGAACGAGCTCATGGCCGCGGTCTTCACGCTGCTGGCGGTCTACGCGGCCCTCGAGCGCGGAAGCGTGCTGTGGAGCGCCGCCGCAATGGCCGCCGCCGTGCTGAGCAAGGAGAACGGGGCGGTCGCTCCCGGGCTCATCACCTTGGCGTGGATTCTGGGCGTGCGCCCGGCGCCCCCGCGCCGCAGGCTGGCGATGTTTGTCGCCAGCTGGATCGTGATCGGCGCGGCATACCTGAGCCTGCGCTGGACCGTGCTGCACGGGTTCCTCCGCGGACCTGGCAACACTGCGCCGGTCTTCCTGGGTCTGGACGCCTTCGACATTCGCCTGACGGCGACCGCTGCGCTGGGGGATGTGGCTCGCCTGCTGCTCTTCCCGCTCGCGCTGAGCGCGGACTACTCCCCGGACCACCGCACCGCCGTCCACAGCCTGCTGGACGGTCGCCTGGCGGTCGGCGTCCTGGTGCTGGGCCTCTGGGCCCTGCTGCTTGGGGTCGCGTGGCGGCGGGGGCGCAAGGTTGAGGCGTTCGGTCTGGGCTGGATCCCGATCGCCTATTCGCCGGTCGCGAACCTGCTGTTCCCCATCCAGATACTGATCGCCGAGCGCACGCTGTATCTGCCGTCTGTAGGGCTCGCGCTCGCTCTGGGTGCGATGGCCCGGGGGCTGGCGGGACGGCGCCTCGCGGCCGTGGCGGCGCTGGTGGTGGTGCTGGGCGGCGCCCGCAGCGCGCTCCGGGTACCCGTGTGGCGGGACCAGCACACGGTCGCCCTCGGGCTCATCCGCGACGCTCCGCGGTCGTATTTCACATGGCGCTACGTCGGATGGGACCACTTGTGGTCGGGGCGATACGATCGGGCGATCCAGGCCCTGCGGGTCTCGAGCGAGATCTTCCCCCGTGACGCCCGCGTGTACATCGCTGCCGCTCACGCCGAGTTCGCGCTGAAACGCCCGGCCGCGGCGGAATCCCTGCTCGTCCGGGCGGACGCGGTCTGCGAGCGGTGTGTCACCCTCTATCGCAGCGAAGCCTTCTTCGCCAAGATGCGGGGCGACTCGGTGACCGCCGACTGGCTGACGGCCCACGAGCGCAGCCTGCGTTCGTCCACCCCCCCGTGATCAAACTCAGCGCCGGGACGAGGATCTCTCTCGTCGTCGCCGTGAGCGCCGCGGTCGTGTACCTCGGCTCGTTGTGGAATCGATTCGCGATGGACGACATCTACATCGTCGTTTTCAATCCCCTCGTCCGCACCCCGTCGGGGATCTGGCAGGCGTTCGCGCATCCCTACTGGCCGCCGGAATTCGCCGGCAAGATGTATCGGCCGCTCGTCGTGGCGGGCTTCGCGCTCGATCGCCTGACGGCCAGTGCCATGTGGTTTCACTTCGTGAATCTGGTCTGGCACGCCGGCGCGACGGTGGTCGTAGCCGCCCTCGCCCGCCGCTGGGCCGGCGAGACCGCCGCCCTGGCGGCGGGGCTCGTGTTCGCGGTCCATCCCGTTCACGTCGAGGCCGTGGCGAACGTGGTGGGCCGGGCGGAGCTCATGGCCGCTTGCTTCAGCCTGCTGGCCGTCTACGCCGCCCTGGAACGGGACAGTGTGGGCTGGACGGCCTTGGGGCTCGCGCTGGGGCTCCTGAGCAAGGAGAACGCCGCGATCGTGCCGGGCCTCGTGGCCTGGGCTTGGATCCTCGGGGTGCGCCCTGCGCCGCCAAAGCGCCGTCTCGGGGCCTACGTCGCGAGCTGGGCCCTGGTCGGCGCGGCCTATGCGATCGTACGCTGGGCGGTCCTGCACCCCTATGCCCACACCCAGGCCCTGGCGCCCGTCTTCTTCGGTGCCTCCCCCGTGGCGGTGCGCATCACCGCCGTCGCCGCGCTCGCCGATGCCGGGCGGTTGCTGCTGTTCCCGCTCACCCTGCGCGCCGACTACTCGCCCGACGAGCGCACCCTCGTCACCTCGCTGGTCGATGGGCGGTTTCTGGCAGGGCTCGCGGTCTTCGCCGTGTGGGCCGGCCTGCTGTGGTGGACGTGGCGCCGCGGGCGTCGCATCGAGGCGTTCGCGTTGGGGTGGATCGCCATCGCCTACCTCCCCGTGGCCAACCTGTTGGTCTCGACCGGGGTGGTGATGGCCGAACGGACGCTGTACCTGCCGTCGGCGGGGCTTGCCCTCGCGCTCGGCGCCGCGGCGGCGCGCTGGCCCCGTCCCAGGCTCGTCGGGGTGGGAGCGCTGCTGATCGCTCTCGGGGCGCTCCGTACGGTCACCCGGGTCCCCGTCTGGAAGGACGACGCCAGCGTCACCCAAAGCATGCTCGAGGACTCTCCCGCTTCCTACCGCGGTCCGGCCCGCGCCGGTGCCGCGTTTCAGAACGCCCGCGATCCGGTCCGCGCCCTCGATGCCTATCATCATGCGGTGGCGATTTTCGATCGTGACCCCAGCGTCTTTGTGGGAGCCGCGGATGCCGCCTTCACGCTGGGCCGCCCCGGCCTCGCCGACTCCCTTCTGGCGCGCGCCGACCGGTTGTGCCTGCGGTGCGGCGACTATCTCCGCGTCCAGGCCCGCGCCGCCCGGTCCCGCGGCGACACGGCGACCGCCGACTCGCTCGTGACCCGCGCCCAAACCTGGGACGCCCGGTGAGGCTCGCGTTGGTGTTCCTCGTCGCGGTGGGCCTGTTTCTGCCGACGACACGGTATGGGTTCGTTCAGGACGACCGCGGCATCGTCGTCCACAATCCGGCCGCCCATTCGTTGGGCGCGGCGCTACGAGCGTTCGACGAGCCATACTGGCCCCCGCCCGCGCGGGGCGGGCTGTACCGTCCCGTCACCGTGCTCACGTACGCCGTGGACTGGAGCGCCACCGAAGGCAGGCCGGGCTGGTTCCATCTCGTCAATGCCGTCCTCCACGGCATCGTGTGCGTGCTCGTGGTGCTCGTGCTCGAGCGCTGGCTGCCGGCTGTTGGGGCGGTGGCGGCGGGGCTCGTGTTCGCGGTGCACCCTGTGCACGTCGAGGGCGTGGCGAGCGTCGTGTCGCGGGCGGAGCTGCTGGTGGGGGCGGCGATGCTCGCGGCAGTGTTGGCGGCGCGGCGCGGTTGGTGGGTGGCAGCGGTCATCGCTGCAGCCATCGCGATGTTCTCCAAGGAGCACGGTGTCATTACCGGTGTCGTGATGATGCTGGATGACTGGCTCCGGCCTCCAGGCACGCGGCGCTACCCACTTCTCTTCTACTTCGCATTGGCGGCGGTCACAATCGGCTTCCTGGGCGCGTGGTACGCCGTGGGCCGCGGCGCGGCGGCCGACATGGCCCCGGCGTTTCTCGGCGTGGGCGTTTCTGGCCGACTCGCCGTCGCCCTGCCGGCGGTGCTGCGCGCCGCGCGGCTGCTGGTGTGGCCGATCGACCTCTCGGCCGATTACAGTCCGCAGGTCATTGCGGCGCCCGGAGCGTTCGGAGCCGCCGCCATCGGCGGAGCGCTCGTCGTGCTGGCGGTGCCGACGTTGGTGGCGGCGACGCGTCGCCGCGCGCCGGCGCTGAGCTTCGCTGTGGCGGCAGCGGCCCTCGCCTATCTGCCGACGGCCAACCTGTTGTTCCCCTCGGGCGTCCTGCTCGCCGAGCGCAACCTCTACCTGTCCGTCCTGGTGGTGGCGGTGTTGGCCGGAATGGGCGCGGTGTTCCTCGCCGCGCGCACGCTGAGCTACCGACGCACGGCCGTGGCCATCGCCGGACTCACCCTGGCGTTGGGCGTGCGGTCGGTGCTGCGGCTTCCCCTCTGGGAGGACAACCGCGCGTTGCTGCTGACGACACTGATCGAGCATCCGGAGTCGTACCGCGCGCATTTCTCGGCGGCGGCGGTGTACGCCGGCATGGGGGACACGGCCGCGGCGCGGCGCGAATACGCGGTCGCCGATTCCCTGTTCCCCCGAGATCCGCAGCTGGTGGCGGCGTGGGGCTACTACCTGCTCGGCCTGGGCGACACGACTCGCGTCGCCGGGCTCGTCGCCCGGGCGCGGGCGCTCGAGCCTCGACAACCGGTGGCCGTCCGAGCGAGCTTTTTGCTGAATGTGCGGCGCGGTGATTTCGCGCACGCGCGGGCGTTGGCGGATTCGGTGCGGCGCTGGTATCCGGAAGAGGCACCCTGGTATGCGGCCTATCTTCGGGGACTCCCCAAGCCCTTGCGTCCGTCCTAGCGCCTCGCAAAAAGCAGGAGTTAGCGGGTTATCGGGGGGGTCCAATTCGGACACGTCGAATGGGCTATCCTCTTGGACTGTAGTGAGATATACTGTCTACGCCTCGGGCGGCATGGGGCTTGCTGAAATGAGTACCGGAGTTATTCGTCAATACGCGTCCTGGATTTCTCATTGGGGAGGTTGTCGGATGAACCGCAAGGGCTTCACCCTGATCGAGCTTCTGATCGTGGTGGTGATCATCGGCATTTTGGCCGCCATCGCGATTCCGAAGTTCGCCAACACGAAGGAGAAGGCGTATCTGGCTTCGATGAAGTCGGATCTCCGGAACCTCGTGACCGCCGAAG
>WNGG01020160.1_pt1 | contig 10963 bp, 10 predicted proteins | sample 5400661 | NCBI WGS metagenome assembly WNGG01 (sample SAMN13153372, study PRJNA577476) | soil metagenome | isolation source: 100 cm soil or saprolite under Garry oak tree replicate 1 | place: USA:California | collected 2016-06-15 | reverse complement strand
TCCCGCAGCAGCTGGAACACGCCGCGGGTGGCGCGCTCGTCGAGGTTGCCGGTAGGCTCGTCGGCGAGCAGCACGGTCGGCTCGTTCACGAGGGCCCGGGCGATGGCGACGCGCTGCTGTTCTCCGCCGGAGAGCTCGCGGGGATACGCCTGCGCCTTGGCGGCCAGGCCGACCTGTGTGAGGACGCGCATCACCCGCGCCGGGATCGTCGACGAGCGGGCGCCCGTGACCTCGAGCGCAAACGCCACGTTCTCTTCGGCGGTGCGGTCCTCGAGCAGGCGGAAATCCTGAAACACGATGCCGAGCTTGCGGCGGAGCAGGGCCACATCGCGTGGCCGCATCTCGTTCACGTCGTATCCCGAAACGCGCACGTCGCCCGAGGTGGGACGCTCCTCGGCGTAGATGAGCTTCATGACGGTCGACTTGCCCGCACCGGAATGCCCGGTCAGGAACGCGAACTCCCCCTTGGCCACATGGAAGGAGATGTCCTTGAGCGCCAGGCCGCCCTTGGGGAAGGCCTTGAAGACGTTGGTGAACTTGATCACTTAGTGCCGCGCCAGGGCCTGGGCGAAGTCCGCGATGAGATCATCGGGATCCTCCAGTCCCAGGGAAAATCTCAGGAATCCGTCCGGAATGCCAGTCTGCGCGCGCTGTTCCGCCGTGAGACTGGCGTGCGAGGTGAGCCGCGGTTCCGATACCAGCGTCTCGACGCCCCCGAGGCTGGGCGCGTGGGCCGCGATCGTGAGCGCCTTGAGGAAGCGCTCGGCGGCGCGCACCCCGCCCTTCAGCTCGATGCCGAGCATCCCGCCAAAGCCGCCCAGTATGCGTTTCGCCAGCTCGTAATCCGGATGTGACGGCAAGCCAGGGTAGTGGACCTTCGAGATCGCGTCCTGTTTTGCGCACCAGTCCGCGACCGCGAGGCCGATCTCGTTCTGACGCCGGACGCGCACGGTCAGCGTGCGCATGCCGCGGTCGATCAGCCAGGCGGCGAACGGATCGATGGCCTGTCCCCACACCTGCATCAGGCGGCGCACCTCGTCGACGACTTGGTCCGTTCCTGCCACGGCGCCGGCGATGACGTCCGTGTGCCCGTTCAGGTACTTCGTCGCCGAATGGATGACGAGATCGGCGCCGTGTTCGAGCGGCCGAAAATTCACCGGCGACGCGAACGTCGAATCGACGATGAGGGCCAGTCCCTCGGCTTTGCAGACTGTGGCGACCGGCTCGAGATCGAGCACGCGCAGTAAGGGATTCGTGGGCGTTTCGAGGAACACGGCGCGCGTCGTCTTGCGAAGCGCGCGCTTCCAGGTGCGCTGCTGCGTCGGATTTACGAACGAGACGTCGATCCCCAGCTTCCCGAACTCTTCGCGGAACAGCCGGGAGACGCCACCATAAATCCACTCGCTGGCGATCAGATGGTCCCCCGGCCGCAACACGGCGAGATGCGCCAGCGCGCAGGCGCCCATGCCGCTCGACAGAAACAGCGCGGCGTCCGCGCCCTCGAGCAGCGCCAGCTTCTTGCCGATATCGACCTGATTGGGGTTGTTGCCGTACCGAGTATACAGAACCTCGGCGGTCGACCCGACGGGATTGGTGAAGGTGGCGCTTTGGTAGAGCGGGGGGGCGACAGCGGTCCAGTCGGCACGCGCCTTGGGGTCGCCGTGAATGGCGCGGGTGGACAGTCCTAAACGACGGCGTTTCACGCCGCGGTGAGTCTGATGGAGCCTCCCGGAATGCGTGCGGCCAGCCGCCGCTCGACCAGCTCATCGAGCAGCGCCGGGGCCGGCTCACTGGCGCCGAGCCCCTCGAGTGCTCCGTCGGCGCGCTCGCAGAGTACGGCGAGCCCGGCGCCGGCAAGTACCGGTTCGATCGCCTCACGGTGCGCATCCGTCAGCCCCCGCAGCAGCAACACCTTGACCTTGTCGCGGACCAGCTTCGCCACGATCTCATCGGCGCATGAATAGTCGAGGCAACCGACGCCCGTGAAATCCATCACGGCGATGGTACCGGGAGGAAGGTCTCGCTCGATATTCTCACGAACCGCGCGACCGGTGGGCCGCGTGACGAGGTCGGTGTAAAAACCGGCGACCGACTGCTGCAGGACGGCCTGGACCATGATATGTGGAATCATCACTTCTTCGGCGACCCTTTCTCTGACTCTTGCTCCGGAATGATGAGCAGGACCTGCGATCCCGGAAATGTCGGCAACCCGTCCTTGAGCGGCACATCGTCGTCCCACCGGGGCACGATCGCGATCCGAGCGGTGCCGCTGCGGATCGCGACTTTGCCTTCCCAGCGCGCGAGATACCGGCGGATCCCTGCAAGCCCTTGTCCCCGTCCCGGATCCCGAAATCGACTCACGCCCTGAATGAGCGCCGCCTCGAGCGCCGCGGCATCACCCCAGCGCTCGCCGAACCGCTTGGCCTGCGTGGGTTCCAATGAATGCCGGAATCCGACACCGGCGTCCGCGACCGCGATCACCACCACGCGGCGCGCCAATTTGCGCCGCCAGTTGTACGCCTGCACCGCGACCCAGCCCCCGGTGCCCGCGTGCTCCACAATATTCTGACAAGACTCCGAAAGCGCCATAGCGAATCCCATGGTCGCCTTCGGATCGAGTCCCAACTCCGAGCTGAGGATCGCGGACGCCCGCTGCTGAATCGTGCTCACGACCGCATGCACATCTTCGGCCGCTCGCACCGGCGTGACCGGGAGCAAGACTTCACTTTCCACTGCGACCTTCACCTTCGGCACCTTGCCGTGCACCTCGAACAGGTCTGCCGCTTCACGGAAGAAACCGGCGCGTGCCCAGTAGCTCACGACGTCCGGATTGGCCGGCGCGGTGAGGAGCGGGCGCTCACCTTTGCGCGCGGCCGCCTCTCCCGCGGCGAGCAGGCCCACGAGGCCGTAGGGCGACGCCCATTCGGCGGCATGCGCGTCGAACAGCAGGCGCTCCCCGTCAACCGCCTGCGCATACGCCGCCGCGAATTGGTCGAATGAGCGGTCGTCGAACTGCGTAGGGACTTCGATCAGGCGCGTCATGCCATGGAAAGCTTGCCCATCAGGTGATCGCGCAGCCCGGTCGCGCCGTGGTGGCTCACATTCCGCGCCCCGAGCTGGTTGCCGGTGCGCAGGGCGTCCTCGAGGCCGGCGCCGGCGAGCAGCATCGCCACGACGGCGCCGCCGAACACGTCCCCGCAGCCCGTCGGATCGACGACCTGATCGAAAGCCGCCTGGTGCATGACGGGCGCGGCAATCAGCTCCGTGCGAATCGGATTGCCCGTGAAATACGCCGCACCACGCTTGCCCAGTGTCACGCACAACGTGCTACAGCCCTGGCGCAGCGCGTCGGCGGCGATCGCGAGCCCATCCGGTCCGAGCTGACCCAGCTCGTCCTCGTTCAGCTGCACGACGTTGAAACAGCCGAACCATGCCGGCGCCTGGGGCAGCGCGCGCGGTACGCGCAGACCGTCGGCTTCTTTCCCGAGGAAGAGGCTGTGCAGATCGGCGTAGATGAATCGTGGGAAGCCACGCCGTAGCAGCTGCGCGGTCTCGAGATTCATCTCGAAACCCGAGATGAAGTTGACGTACAATGCATCGAGGTCCTGCCGTGCGTCGTACGTCGGAGCGTGCGGAGGAACTGATTGGCTTTTGGCGCGAGGTCGCGCCCCACTTTGATCAATGGGACAATCTGCCAATCTTCGGGCAGCGTGGCATCGAGGGCGGCGAGCGCGTAGGAGATCCCGCCCCATTCCTGCACGGCAGCCTGGGCGGGATCGCGGCCATGAATGGTGTCCCAGACCATCGACCCGATCACACCGAGTCGCTTCAGCGCAGTCCCCAATGTTTCTGGATGAAGACGGCTGCGGCGCCGTACACGCCGGCGGTGCCGGGCAACGTTCCCGGCACGATCTTGCACGCTTCCCACGCCGGCTTGAACGCGCGCCGCTTGACCTCGGTCCGCAGCGGTTGGAACAGCTTATCCCCGGCCTGAGTGACCCCGCCGCAGATCACGACGACTTCGGGGTTGAAGATGTTGAGGAAGCTCGCCACCGCCGCGCCCAGCAGCGAAGCGGTCTCATGCACCACTTCGAGCGCCCACTCGTCCCCGTCGTTCGCGGCCTCGTAGACGATCTGCGCGGTGATCTTGGTGAGATCGCCTTTCACATACTGCGACAATGACGTCTCGACGCCCGACTGGATCCCTTCGACCGCGCGCTCGGCGATCGCCGGTCCGGCCGCGTACGCCTCGATGCAGCCGTAGTTGCCGCATTTGCAGCGGCGTCCGTTGGCATCGATCGTGACGTGGCCGAATTCCCCCGCGACGTCGGTCACGCCATGGTAGATCTCACCGTTGATGACGATCCCGCCGCCAATCCCCGTGCCAAGCGTGAGACCGATGACGTAGTTCGCGCCGCGCGCGGCCCCCCGCCACCACTCGCCGAAGATCGCGCAGTTGGCGTCATTATCGAGCGTCGCGGGGAGGCCGAGGCCCTCGCTGACGCGATCGCGCAGCGGCATGTTCGTCCAGCCGAGGTTGGGCGTGAGCAGCACCACGCCGGTCTTCGTGTTCAGCGGGCCAGGCGAGCCGATGCCCACGCCTTCCACCTTCTTGCCGGACTCGGCAATGGACGCCTTGGCGAGCTTGACGATGCGGGCGGTGACCGCATCGGCGCCGTGGGCGGCCATCGTCGGCTCGGACACCACCCCATGAATCTCGGAGCCGTCCTCGGCGAGCACTCCGGCCACGAGATTTGTCCCCCCAACGTCAACTCCGACGATGTAGCGCACCAAGTTCCTCGATGGCCGCGATGACGGCCTCAACAGTGAGCTCACGCATACAGCGGTGATGTCCCAACGGACACTGCGGCGGACCGTGCGGCGAGCACGGCCGGCATTGCAGCTGGTCGACGTCTAGCGCGACGTCTCCCGCGCGCAGCGGCCCAAACCCGAACTCCGTCACGGTGGGGCCGAACAGCGCGACGACCGGCGTCCCCATCGCGGTCGCCAAATGCAGCGGTGCGCTGTCGTTCGTAACCAACGCGCTGGCCCGCCCGATAAGCGCCGCCGACTCTCGCAGTGTCAGCCGCCCGCAGGCGTTGACGGCCTGACGGTCCGACGGCCGGACGGCCTGAACGATCGTATCCCCCAACTCGACATCATCCGGCCCACCTACCACTACAACGGCGACGTGCTCCGCCAGCTTTGCAGCCAGCTCCGCATAGTAGGGCCAGCGCTTACTGCCCCAGATCGAGCCCGGTGCCAGCGCGACAAACGCTCCGGTAGCGACCGCGGCGGCCGCCCGCTCGTCAGCCGTCGTGGGGCGCAGGTGGGGAGGATAGGCGCCCGGAGCCTCGTCCGCGAGGGCCAAAAGTCGGTCGCTCTCGTGCCCTAAAGGAGGCTTGGGACGCGCCGCTGTATAGAGGAAGGACCACGGCCCCGAAAACCCGATCCGTGCGGGTATCCGGGCGAGCATCCCCAGCGCCGCGGTACGTAACGACCGGTGCGGCAGGTAGGCGCGCTGGTACTGCTCGGTCTTCAATCGTTGCGCGAGTTTCCGGAGACCTGCCCAGCCACGGTCGCGCCCGCGCTTGTCGTAGACGATCACTTTCCGGACAGCGGGGTGCGTTTCAAGCAGTGGCGCCGCGATCGGAGTGGTCACGACATCGACGGGGCCGTGATGGGCCGCGATTGCGGACAGCAGCGGCGTCGTCAACACGACGTCGCCCAGGAATGCGGTTTGGATGACGAGGGTGGCCGAGCTCAAGGGAGCTGAGCCACGGCCCAAACGGGGTCGTGGTCGCTCGTTCCAAGCGTGTCCCGCACGACCCCCGTGAATCGCTGGTCGGGCGTTGGCGCGGTGAAACCCTTCAAGAAAACGTGATCCCAGTTGAACAGGGCCGTCGTGAAGTGGTTGTGCTCCGTCGGCCAGAGGAATCCGCCGGCGACGAACTCCTTGCCGATGCCGTGGCTGTTCATGTCGCCGGCCACGATGACGAAGGGATACAGGGCGGCATCCGCCAGGATCGTGCGTGCCTGATCCCGCCGCTTCGAGGGTCGGATGTCACTCGGCGTGCCGAGGTGGGTGCTGTACACGCGGACCTTCAGGGTCCTCACCAGCACGGTCGCCGCGGTCGCGATCCGCTGCGCGTGCCGGAGCCCGCCGATGTGCGGCAGCATCAGTTTCTCGTCTTCGACGATCGGCCAGCGCGACAGGACCGCATTCCCGAAGTCGTGCCCCAGCTTGGGGTGCACCGCGGCAGGATAGTAGACCCAGGACATCCCTAGCGCATCGGCAATGCGTCGTGTCCCGTCAGCATCCATCTCCTGGAGCACGACGATGTCCGCATCCGGCAACGGAGCGCGCGTCTTGAGCACATTGATCGCGCGATCGATGTGTTTGCCCCATTGCACGTTGTACGTGACGACCCGTAGAACGTGACCTTCGGCGTGCCCCGTCGCAGTCGATGCCGGCGCGCCCGCGTACCGGGGGCCGAGCGCGCTCGGGTAATTGAGCACCGCACGGCAGCTCGCGGTCAGGCCCGCGAGCAGCAGCAGTGAGGTGAGCTTCTTCAAGTCCTTGTCTCCTACTGTCGACCGGTGGCTCGCGTCTGAGCCGCGTTTGCCTGCAACAGTTGCCGCTCCAGGAACACCGCCGTGGCCTTGTCGACCGTCAGAATGTTCGCATACCGCAGGAAATGATGTGTGTCGTCCGGAATCACCAGAGTCTCAAACTGCACGCCGGCGGCTGCAAGGCGCCGGACGAGATCGGTGCTCTGTGAGAAGCGGACGTTGCGATCGTCATCGCCGTGAATGAGCAGAACGGGCGATCGCCAACCGCCGACAGAGGAAACCGGCGACGAGTGCCACGCGGTGGCGAGTGCGGTGTCGACGTCGGGTGCCTGCTCGTAGCGTTGACGGTCGAATCCTCGCGCGTAACTGGACCAGTCATGCACGCCATGGATGTCCACGCCCGCTGCGAACACGTCGGAGTTCCGCGCCAGCGCCAGGGCGGTCAGGTAGCCGCCATAGGAGCCGCCGTAAATCCCGATGCGGTTCGCATCGACGCGGGGTTGCGTGCGCAGAAAGGCGGCCGCCGCCTGAATGTCTCGATACTCAGCGGCACCGCGCGCGCCGGAGTTGGGTGGTTGATGGAAGTCGTATCCATAGCCGATGCCCAGCCGGTAGTTCACGGACAGAACGATGAACCCGCGGCTCGCCAGATACTGATTGAGCGCATAGGCGTTGGAGTAATAATCGGAGTAGTGCCACCCCAGCAGCATCTGCCGCGGCGGACCACCGTGGACGTAGACGATCGCGGGCTTCCGCGTGCTCCCGCCACCGGAGCGGGAGGCCTCGAACAACTGCCCGTGAATGGTTAACCCATCGACTGAGCGGAATACGACCTGCTTCGGAGTGACCAGGCCGGTCGGGAAGTCGGCAGGAATGTGATCGGCCCCGATGGGGCGGATCGCCGCATGTGCGTTGCCGAGCGCCATCGCCGCGGGCAACGGTGGCCGCTGCGGGGTCGCGCTAATGAACACGAGCGTCGCACCATCGCCGGTGATCGCCGGCGACCACTCCAGGCCGCTGCCGGGCGTCATGACCTGCGGTGCGGCGCGATCGACCGGCACGCGCATTACGTGTCGACGATCGATATCGAGCGAATCACTTCCTGCGCTCATGTTGCCCGCGAATACGAGCCAGCGTCCGTCCGCACTGAGCGAGATGTGTTCGGCCATGTAGCGGCCAGGAGTGAGGAGCAGGGCAGTGCCGCCCGATGCCGGAACAGAGTAGAGGTGCGGCCAGCCATCCTGATAAGAAAGGAAGACGACGCGGTCGGAGGCGCCCCAACCGAGATTGGTCCCTCCGTCGGTCGTGGGCACCGAACCGGTCAGCGTCTCGGGCGATTTCCAGAGTCGCTGTGCCGCTCCGGTCGCTACGTCAGCGGTCCAGATCTCCCAGGGATTCGGCCGGGGCGGCAGTAACGAATCCGGCGCGCCGCCCGCACCGGGCAGCCGCACGAACGCAATCCGTCGCCCGTCGGGAGACCAGCGCGGTGATCGGTCGCGCGCGAATGCGGCCGTGAGCCAGGTGATCGCCGTACTGTCGTTCGTGTACACGCCGATGAAGGAGTGATCGCCGCGATACGTGACGAACGCGAGTCGGGAGCCATCGGGCGACCAGCGCGGCTCGGAGTTCTCGCCGCGCGACGTGAACAGCGCTTTGGCGGGCGCGGAGCCGTCGAGCGGCGCGGTCCAGATCTGGCCGCCTTTGACGAAGGCCACGACATCGCTGCGCGGCGAAACCACCGGCTCATCGCCGTCGGCGATCGGTTTCGGGTCGCCGCCATCGAAAGGGACACTGAAGATCTGCACCTTCGGCGCGACGGGATTAGAGCCGACGTTGACCGGGAGCCCATCGTCCCAATTCGACCCGTGATCGCCGCCGCGCACGTACACGACCCACTGTCCGTTCGCGGATACTGCGACGCTGCTCAGCTCCTGGCCGTCATCGCGATCGTAGTGGGTGAGCTGTCGCGCGGAGAACGTGGGGCCTTCGGCGACATAAATGTTCCGCCGGCCCTGCTCGTTGAACGCCCACGCCAGGCGGCTGCCCGTCGCGGCGGCCATAAGCTCATTAGGAAATGGATACGATCGGACCTGATTCACCGTGAACGGCGTCGAGCGCGAGGCAACCGCTTGCGCGGCCGCCGCCGAGGATGCCATGACGCTGAGAGCGGTTACCGCCGCGATGATCGTGCTGCGCATGAGACCTCCTACTCCACCTGGAGCACTGCGAGGAACGCTTCCTGAGGTATCTCCACGGTCCCGACCTGCTTCATCCTTTTTTTCCCTTCTTTCTGCTTCTCGAGCAGCTTGCGTTTGCGGGTGACGTCGCCGCCGTAGCACTTCGCCGTGACGTTCTTGCGCAGCGGTCGGATCGACTCGCGGGCAATCACTTTCGTGCCGATCGCCGCCTGGATCACCACCTCGAACAGCTGCCGCGGAATCAACTCCTTCAGCTTCTCGGCGATCTTGCGGCCCCATTCGTAGGCCTTGTCCTTGTGGATGATGACGCTGAACGCATCCACCGCCTCACCGTTGAGCAGCATGTCGAGCTTCACGAGCTCGCCCGGCCGGTACGCCAGGAACTCGTAGTCGAGCGAGGCGTAGCCGCGGGAGATCGTCTTCAGCTTGTCGTAGAAGTCGAGAATAATCTCAGCGAGCGGAAACTCCCAGTCGAACTCGACGCGCGTGGGATCGAGGTACTGCATGCCGCCGTAGATGCCACGGCGGTCCTGTCCCAGGTTCATGATGCCGCCGATGTACTCTGAGGGCGCAAAGATGCGGGCTTTGACGTACGGCTCCTCGATGCGGTCTACCTCCGAGCCATGGGGCAACAGGCTCGGATTCTCGACCAGCTCCATGGTGGCATCGGTCCGGTAGACATGGTACTCTACGTTCGGGACCGTGCTGATCAAGTCGAGATCGAACTCCCGCTCGAGGCGCTCGCGCACGATTTCCATGTGCAGGAGGCCGAGGAAGCCGCATCGGAACCCGAATCCCAGCGCCACCGACGTTTCCGGCTCGTAGTGCAGCGAGGCGTCGTTCAGCTGCAGCTTGGCGAGAGCGTCCCGCAGCTCCTCATACTGCTCGGCATTGGTAGGATAGAGTCCCGCGAAGACCATCGATTGGATGTCGCGGTAGCCCGGGAGGAGCTCCACCTCACGATGCTCCGCGTCAACCACGGTATCCCCGGGCCGCGTTTCGTGAACCCCGCGCACGTTCGCGACCACGTAGCCGACTTCGCCCGCCTCCAAGTGCTCGGCGGGCTTGTGGCCCAGTTGCAGATAGCCGACCTCGTCGACTTCATACACGTCTTCGCGGTGCGCGCCAAAGGCGATCTTCATGCCGGGACGGACGACGCCATCGACGACGCGAATCGAGGGGATGGCGCCGCGGTAGCGGTCATAGTAGGAATCAAAGATGAGCGCGCGGAGCGGGGCCTCGTGGTTGCCGCGCGGCGGAGGGACCCGCGCGACGACGGCCTCGAGCAGCTCCGGCACGCCTCGGCCCTCCTTTGCCGAGATGCGCAGAATCTCATCCGGCTTGGTGCCGATCAGGTCGTGGATCTCATGGGCGCGCTTGTCCGGCTCGGCACCCGGCAGATCGATCTTGTTCAGGACGGGTATGATTTCCAGGCCGGCGTCCATGGCCAGCAGCAGATTGGACAGCGTTTGTGCCTGAATCCCCTGCGACGCATCCACGACCAGAATCGCGCCCTCGCAGGCAACCAATGACCGCGACACCTCGTACGTAAAATCGACGTGTCCGGGCGTATCGATGAGGTTGAGCTCATACAACTGGCCGTTCTTCGCGTGATAGCTCATCCGCACCGCGTTCAGCTTGATCGTGATGCCGCGCTCACGCTCGAGGTCCATCGTGTCGAGGACCTGGTCGCGCATGAGCCGTTTGTCGACTGGTCGCGCATGAGCCGTTTGTCGAGCGTTCCGGTGAGCTCGATCAGCCGGTCGGCGAGCGTCGACTTCCCATGATCGATATGGGCGACGATGCAGAAGTTGCGGATGTGGTCCTGTCGCATGCGGCGGTAAATATAGCGTGTAGCTTTAGTAGGCCTTCCTAAATGCCTCCCATCACCGGCTGGTTTGATCCCTCACCCCAAGGCGGCGCGCTCCGCGTCGCCGCGAACAGTTATCTCCCGGCGAAAGGCGATCCATCCGTTCGCTTGCCCGGTCTGCGGCGCGGCGATCTGATCGTACTCGACAATGGTCGCGTGACGACGGTGAACGGTGAGCCCGCTGGCCAGCTCGACGGGCGGCCCGATTTCGCGAATCTGGGCGCTGTCCATCCAAACCGAGCGCTTACGCTCGAGACGCCCAATGCATCGAGTCCCCGCACCGCGGAGACTCAACGGGTCGTGGATCTCATTTGCCCCTTCG
>WNGG01008970.1_pt1 | contig 10963 bp, 9 predicted proteins | sample 5400661 | NCBI WGS metagenome assembly WNGG01 (sample SAMN13153372, study PRJNA577476) | soil metagenome | isolation source: 100 cm soil or saprolite under Garry oak tree replicate 1 | place: USA:California | collected 2016-06-15 | reverse complement strand
GGCTCCGAGTCAACCCGTCGACACCGCTATGGACCGCAGTATTGCTCATGGCCGCCAGCGTGCCCGCTCCGGCCCAGTTTGGCCCACCTCGCGTGGCGGGCGCGTTGGGCGTCCTCGCGTTTGAAGGCACGCGGGGCGAGTCCGGCGTGGGGCTGATGGGCGCGGCCCAGATTACGCTCGCCACGACGCCCACTCGCCAGCTGGCGGTCGAGTTCGGCTTCCACACGTTAACGCCCGTTGATCAAGCCTGTCTGCTGGGGGTCCCGGCCGCCTGCTCTCCCGCGTCCCCTGCGTCCCCGGTCTGGCACGCCCGGGTGCTCGGCAGCAGCCGCTTCAACCGCGCGGTGCCGCTCTACGTCACCCTCGGGCTCGGCGCTTATGGTCCGGTTGGGCCTGCGGACCAGCCCCACTCCCGGGTCCTCGGCCTGGACGCGGGACTCGGACTCCGGCTGTCGTCGCACGCAGCTCTGGAAGCCCGCTACCTCAACCTTCGAACCACTCGCTTCGTGGGTTGGGCGGTTCCGATCTCGGTCGTGGTCGGGCTCTGACCCGACCTGGTCTCTGCGCATGCCGTTTGATATCACCTTGAAGTGCAACACTGGCACTCGCGGCCCCTACGACGCCGTGCGCCCTCTTGCGCTTGGACCACCGTGCAGTCTCCGCTTCGCATCCCGGAAGGCGTGAGCGCACCGGCTCCCCGGACCCGCACTCTCTCGCACGCGTGCGCCAAGTGCTGCACAGCCGGCGACTTGACGGGGTCTTGACTCCGTCGGGCTAACGTCTACCCAATGTCAACGCCGAGGCTTTCATGTCACGCTTTCCCTTGTGGATGTGGCTCTTGGTCACTTTCGGGACGAACGTCGCCCAGGCACAGACGCCAGGGACGCCCGTGGAGGGGCAACGCGTTCGCGTCGCGCATGGGTGCGAGATCGCACGCGATCAGCCAATTGAGTGTCGCGAGCGCCGTTCCCTGAGAGTCGAGACAGGACAGTTTCGCGCACTCGACGGCGACACCCTCCGGATGCGCGCCCAGTCGACCGACGCCGAGGTGGCTATTCCCACGGCTTACGTCACCCAAGTGTGGGTCGCAGATGGCAGCAGGACACACTTCTGGGCAGGCGCCGGGATAGGGTCGCTCGCAGGTGCGCTCATTGGAGGCGTAATCGGCTGGGGGCAACATTCCGCCGATGGGGGTTGGGGTTGGTCTTTGACGTGCAATACTGCATGCGGCGTTGCACTCGGCGCCGCGGATGGGTTCCTCCTCGGCGGCGTCGTCGGTGCGCTGATCAAGTCCGACCGGTGGCGTCCAGTGCCGGTCAGTCATCTCCGCCTGAGCCTGGAACCGCAACTGGATGCCCTAGGACTAAAGGTCTCGGTCGCCTTCTAGGTCCCAACAGCGCTTCGATCTGGTCAGCGTCGAACACACTTGCGCCGGCAGGCGGGCCGCCCGCAAGTTAAGCGCGGTCGGTTAGGCCGGGACAGGATCTCCGTCATGACGACGTACACCTCGGGGAAACGGATTTTCTTCGGCATCCTGGCGCCGATGCTCTTCCTTTCCGCGGCCATCCTCATCGGAGATCTCAGTAAGAATCAAGCATTAGAGGACTCACTCGACTCGGTGATCTACGCTGTAGGTGCCTGCGTCCTAGCAATCGTTGCCTTCAAAATCGCGATTACTGGCACCTCTTGAGGCTGGTGCGAGGAGTAGGAGGACTTGCACGGGCTAAGCGACTCGCCTTCGGGATTCCACTAGTGTCGGCGAGCTTTGCGCTCGCGTGGTACGCGAGCCGGCACCGGTGCCAAGCGTTTGATATCAACCTTGAAGTGCAACACTGGCACTCGCATGCATGATGGTACGTGATGACCAGCCGCGTGACCGAGGCCGTGAAGCTGTACACGCCCCGGCAAGTGGGAATGGCTGCCTTCCTAGGTACGCCCCTCGGGGGCGCGGTCCTCATCGCCCTAAACTACGTGCGCCTCGGCAATCGGAAGGGTGCCCGCATGGCGATCGTCCTCGGGTTTGCTGCGACCGCTGCGCTCATCGGTCTAGCGCTCTGGCTCCCCATCCCAAAATCGTTCCCGCATGCCGTAATACCGATGCTCGCAGCGTGGGCCATATGGGGGATCACCGAGTGGTTGCAGGGTGCTGCCCTTGCGGCCCGACGGGCGGAGGGGGCGACCACGCCGTCGACCTGGGCCGCCGCCGCGACTGGGCTCCTCTGTGGCGTCCTCATCGCTGGGATCGTGGTTGTCTCCGCTCTGTCAGGGTGGCTCGCAGGGCCTGCGGAGCGTTATTACGATCGCGCCGTCGAGCTTCAGAGCCGCGGCGACGTTGACCGCGCGATCAGTTATTACGACTCAGCAATCGCACGAAAGGGAACGTTCGTCGAGGCGTACTACAACCGGGCCTTGGCCTACGAGGCGAAGGGGCTCGTAGACCGCGAGATTGCGGACGACGACTCGGCACTGGCGCACGACCCCACGCTCGTCCTCGCGTACATCAACCGCGGAATTGCGTACCGGAAGAAAGGGCTTATCGATCGGGCCATTGCGGACTACGACTCTGCCATTGCCCGTCAGCCCGACCTGGCTATGGCTTACTACAATCGCGCAATCGCCTTGGGAGCGAAGGGCCTAATCGAGCGAGAGATCGCCGACTACGGCTTGGCGATAGCTCACCGGCCGGGATACCCGGACGCCTACTACAACAGGGGCCATGTTTACGCGGAAGAGGGGCAATGGGATCGAGCCATCGCGGATTATGACACCCTCATCGCCCACAACTCCAAGGACGCCGGGGCTTATTACAATAGAGGACTTGCCCACGAGCAACAGCGTGACACCGCCCGTGCGATCGCTGACTTCAAAACGGTACTAAGTGTCGCGAGGCTCGCGCCGGGGAGCCTGTCGGACCTAGCGCAACGCGCGGAGCAGCAACTGCGTGCGCTCAACGCCGTCAGCCCGTTCCCATAGCTACTTGGCACGGAGCTGTCGAAACATGGTTAGGCCGCTGCTGCCGTTAGATTATTCGACATCCTCGTTCCCTCTTAGCGTTGTCGTCCACCTCGGAGCCGCTCATGCCCAACGCGGTCCACTTCGCGCTATACCTCTCGGCAGCAACGCTTCTTGCGGTTTCCCCTGGTCCGGGCATGCTCTATGTGCTGGCACGCACGCTCCGAGGCGGCCGCAAGGAAGGACTCGACTCCGCACTCGGCACAGCGGTCGGCGGTCTCGTTCATGTCGTGGCAGCGGGGCTTGGTCTCTCCGTCGTCCTCATGCATTCAGCCAACGCGTTCCTCGTCGTCAAGTACCTCGGCGCGGCATATCTAATCGTCCTTGGGCTCCGGACCCTGCGGACTGCTTACGAGACTGAGGTCGATCTTCCCCGCGCCCGGCGAGCTGCTCACCCTTACTGGCAGGGTGTCTTCACGGAGGTCTTGAATCCGAAGACCGCTCTATTCTTTCTCGCGTTCATCCCACAGTTCGTGGATCCGGCAGCGCCGCTCATCCCCCAGTTTCTTCTCCTCGGTGCGATCTCTGTGGGGCTAAACACGACGGCTGATGTAGCTGTCGTGTTCGCCGCGACGCCTCTGCAGCGGAAGCTCCGCGCCAATCCGCGCTGGCGCCAGCGCCAGCAACAGGCGTCTGGCGCAGTCTTGATCGGCTTAGGGGCTTACGTTGCGGTGAGCCGATCGTCCTGAGAATGTGGCAGCGGCGCTAACAAGCGCGTTAGGCGCCACACATCGATGCGTTACGTCTCTGGTCTCCTAGACACCACAAAGTGAGGGTCGCTATAAAGACCCGGACACTGGGCAAAAGCAATCTCGCGGTTTCTGCCATCGGCTACGGTTGCATGGGCCTTGAAGGTGTGTACGGACCTGCGACTGGCCCGATGACCACGTTCTCGTGATCCGCCGGATTCACGTGCGGCTGCGCCTCATAGCGCCGGCCGCGCAGCGTGACACCGCGGAGCGCGTGCACGGGATGTTCGCGAGCCGCTGCCCCGTGTACCAGTCGCTACACCCGGCCATCGCGATCACGACGGAGCTGGTCTTCACCGCATCCTGACTCGTTCGGTTGCCATCCCCTTACCGGTGCGCCATGCTATTGGCCATTGGCATCAGTCCCCGCCTTCGACGGAGGCATCATGGCCGCCCCTGTTGCCCCACGCGACAGCGATCTGGCAAGCCGCTCGGAAATCGTCAAGGTCGCCGCCGCCAGCCTCATCGGCACATCCATCGAGTGGTACGACTTCTTCCTCTACGGCACCGCCGCCGCGCTCGTCTTCAACAAGCTCTTCTTTCCGACCTTCGCGCCGCTCGCCGGCACCATGGCCGCGTTTGCGACCTACGCGGTGGGTTTCGCGGCGCGGCCCATCGGCGGCATCGTGTTCGGCCATTACGGCGACAAGCTCGGCCGCAAGACGATGCTGTACCTGACGCTCCTGATCATGGGGCTGGCGACGACGGCGATCGGGCTGTTGCCCACCTACGCGAAAATCGGGATCTGGGCGCCGATCGCGCTCGTGGCCCTGCGGCTCTTCCAGGGGCTCGGGATCGGCGGGGAATGGGGCGGGGCGGTGCTGCTGACGGTCGAGCACGCGCCGGCCCACGCTCGCGGCTTCTACGGCAGCTGGCCCCAGATGGGTGTGGCGATCGGCCTGTTGCTCTCGACGCTGGCGTTTCGCCACTTCTCGGGCGCCCCGGAGGCGACGTTCCTGGCGTGGGGGTGGCGGGTGCCGTTCCTCTTGAGCTTCATCCTCCTGGCCGTCGGGCTGTGGATCCGCCTCCGCGTGGCCGAGTCGCCGGTGTTCGAGCGGCTGAAGCGCCGCAAGGCCGAGGCGGGCATGCCCGTGATCGAAGTGCTCCGCCGGCACGCGAGGCCCATGCTGCTCGCCACGGGCGCGCGCCTCGCCGAGAACGGCCTGTTCTACATCTTCACGACGTTCTCGTTGACCTATGTCGCGACCCAGCTGAAGCTGGACAGAAACATCGCCCTGAACGGCCTGCTCGTCGCCTCGGCATGCAGTCTGTTCACCGTACCGGCGTGGGGCGCCGTCTCGGATCGCCTTGGCCGGCGGCCCGTTTATCTCCTGGGTGCGGTGGCAGGTGGCCTCCTCGCGTTTCCGTTCTTCTGGCTGCTCGAAACCGGACGGCCGGCGCTGATGTGGGTCGCGCTCGTCCTCGCGGTCACGCTCGGGCACGACGCGATGTACGCGACGCAGTCGAGCTTCTTCGCGGAGCTGTTCCCCACACGGGTGCGCTATAGCGGGGCCTCGCTCGCCTCGCAGCTCGGATCGGTCTTCTCGGGGGGGCTGTCGCCGCTCATCGCGACCGCGCTGCTGGCCCGCACCGGCGGCAAGTCCTGGCCCGTGTCGCTGTACATGGTGGCACTCGTCCTCATCACAGTCGTGTCGGTCTGGCTGACGCGCGAGACGCACCAGCAGGCCATCGACGACTGACCAGCGGAGTCCGTGCTCGTCGCCCGCGCGCACAGCCACGCCGAACGCACCGCGCTCACGGCGGCGGAGGGCAGCTTCACCTATCGGGATCTGCTCGATGCGTCCGCCCGCGTCGCGGCATGTCTGCTCGGTCCGCGTGACGATCTGCGTGAGGCGCGGGTCGCGTTCCTCGTGTCGCCGGGCTGGCACTATGTGGCGACGCAGTGGGGGATCTGGCGCGCGGGCGGGGTGGCCGTTCCCCTCGCCACATCACACCCGCCACCAGAGCTCGAGTACGTGATCCAGGATGCCGACGTCGAGATCCTCGTCGCCGACGCCGAGCTCGCGCCGCGCCTCGAGACCGTACGGGCGCCCGCCGCTGTCCGCCGCCTGACCACCACGGAGGCGCTCACCGCCCACGGCCGCTCGGCGCTCCCACAGGTCGGTGCGGCACGCCGGGCCATGATCCTGTACACGAGCGGGACCACGGGGAAGCCCAAGGGCGTCGTGAGCACCCACGCCAACCTGTGTGCCCAGGTGACGTCGCTCGTGGCCGCGTGGGAGTGGCGGGCGGACGACCGCATTCTCCTCGTCCTGCCGCTCCATCACGTGCACGGCATCGTGAACGTGCTCAGCTGCGCGCTGTGGAGCGGAGCCCGTTGCGACATGCTCCCGAAGTTCGACGCGGGTGAGACGTGGCGGCGCATCGCGCGCGGCGACCTGACGCTGTTCATGGCGGTCCCGACCATCTACCACAAGTTGATAGCCGCGTGGGACGCGGCCCCGCCCGAGCGGCGACGCGAGTGGTCGGCGGGGTGCGGCCGGATGCGCCTCATGGTCTCGGGGTCGGCCGCCCTGCCCGTACGGACGCTCGAGCGGTGGCGGGAGATCAGCGGCCACACGCTGCTCGAGCGCTACGGTATGACCGAATTCGCCATGGCGCTTTCGAACCCGCTCATCGGCGAGCGTCGGCCAGGGTTCGTGGGCACGTCGCTGCCGGGTGTCGAGGTGCGGTTGGTGGATGCGGACGGGACGCCCGTCGGTCCGGGCACTCCGGGGGAGCTCGAAGTCCGCGGGTCCGGCGTGTTCCTCGAGTATTGGCGGCGCCCTGACGCGACGGCCACCGCGTTCCGGAGCGGCTGGTTCCGCACCGGGGACGTGGCGGTGCTCGAGAACGGCTCGTACCGCATCCTCGGCCGCTCGAGCGTGGACATCATCAAGACGGGCGGCTACAAGATCTCGGCGCTCGAGATCGAAGAAGTGCTGCGCACGCACGCCGCCGTGGCCGAGTGCGCCGTCGTGGGGGTCGAGGACGCGGAGTGGGGCGAGCGCGTGTGCGCCGCGGTGGAGCTCGTGCCCGGGTCCCAGCTCACCCTGCCCGAGCTCCAGGCGTGGGCGAAGCAGCGCCTCGCGCCGTACAAGGTGCCGCGCGCTCTTTCAGTCGTGGACGCCCTCCCCCGGAACGCGCTCGGCAAGGTCGTGAAGCCGGAGGTGGGGAAGCTGTTTCGGGGCGTGTCTGGAGGCAGCCCCTAACCCCCCGCTCCCTCCCGCTTTGCCACGATGGCGTCGAGATGCGACCGCAGAGCGCCTCGATTGAGCCGGATCCGACCCTTGCGGTGATAGCTCACGAGGCCTAGGCTGCAGCGGAAGACGACGAACGTCAGTCATGCGGCTAACATTCCGCCATCTCTGACACAATGAGGCGGAGACGCAGCAGTGACGGAGAGTCGATTCGCAGGCCTCTAAAGTGTTTCGCGAAGCCTGTCGCAGGGAGGGCGACGTTTGTGACGCCGTCGAGGCAGGCGGGGTAGAGCAGGATGAAGGACCGACCCTCATGAGACCGATCAGCTGGTTAGTCCTGGTGCTCGCTGCCCCGGGCTGCGGGGACGCGACCGCCCCGCTCGCCGACCTGAGCGAGCTCCGCTCGAGCCTCGCCCTGGTCGACACCGTCTTCGCGTCGCCGCTCGTTCAATCGCTCGGCCTCTTTAGCCTCGGGGGGCCATTGCCTGCGCCGGCGTTAGGCGCGCCGCTCGTGCCGGATTCGTTGATCGGGAAGACCCTCGCCTGGAGCTGCGCCGCCCAGCGCTACGCGGTGACCGGCGACTCCGGGGCCCCGGCGACCGGGGTCCGGTTCGTGTTGTACCAGCGCGCGCCGGACGGGCCGATCGCGTGTCCAGCGACGGCCGTCGGGCAACTCGACCTGTTCGACGCCAGCACGCCCGGTACGACCGCAGTGCGCGGCGTGGCAACGGGCCCGAGTGGCGGCGCCCCGCTCGTCGCCTACACCATCAGTCACAACGCGACGGACGCGCAGGGGGTGGCGGGCGCGACCGGCTTTGTGAGCGGCGGGCAGCAGCGCCTGGATTTTCAGGTGAGTGGAGCGCCCGGCTCTGCGTTCAACACCCGGGTCGCCACGCTGCAGCTCGACGCTTCCGCTGCGGACTTGCATGCGGTGCTGCACCATGCGGCGGTACTGGGCGTGGACACCTACAGTGACGACCTGGATCTCTCGGTCCGGCACGCCGCCCTGAGCGCCGAGCTGAAGGGCTCGGTCGGTTGGTTCAACACCTTTAGGTCGTGGGATGAAATCGTTTCGGTCAACGGCGAGCCGCTTGCGAAGGTGGGAGGGAGCGTCGTACCGGATACCGCGGGACCCACGATTACGCCCCTCGGCAGGCCTATCTTCTTCACGAGCGAAGAGCGGCAGATCCTGCTCGACTTCGTAGGCGCTCCGGGAACGATCCAACACGGCCTTGCCACTGTCCTCGGTGCCGGCGCGCACCTGGTGACGATCGCGCTGTAGGGGAAGACACGCCCGCCTGGTACCGCGCGGCAGCCCCGCGCTCGAGCACTAGACCGCACCGGGGTGCGGGACCTTTCCATTGATCAAGGTGACGACGGGCGGGGGGTGACCTCCGGAGCTCCCGAGGCAGGACTCGGACCTGCGACCCGTTGACAGGGAACGGGCTCGCCCGCGTGCTCGGGCGCAGAAACCTAAGCGGTTGGCGAGCAGAAAATCCGGACGAAAACCCCGAAACGGGCCCGAATCGCACCCGACCGACCGTACCCACACCGTCCCCGGCGAAGGAGAGCGCGACACGTGAGGTATGCGTCTAGCTTCCGCTCCGGAGGCGGCAGCGCCTAGCCTGAGGTGCCGCCGACATTCCCGGCAGCGATGGCCTCCAAACGCTTCTTCAGTCGGCCCAGGTAAATGGCTGGAGGCTCCAAGAGCGGAATTGCCGGCTGAACACGGGGCTTGACCTGAGCGAGCAGGTCCAGCGCCACTCGCACGGATAGGGCGTGCGGCAGGTCGAAGTCTTTAAGACGGTACGAAACCGGAAGGCTGTTCTGCCAATTGCTGTGGTTTTCAATGAAGCGGAGGACTCGCCCCAGCACGCCCCTCGTCTCCTCGTCGGCAACGAAACCAGCGTACTGGTCGACCAAGCGCTCCGGCGTCAGCTCAGCCGAGCGACACATCTGTCCGAATGCGTAGATGTTGAGGGACTCAGCCTCTCGAAAGATCGCATTGGCGACCAGACCGTCCAGGCCGAGCCTGAGACCGCAATCGACGAGAGCCCGGATGTAGCGCGTCTCGCAGGAGGATTGCCCACCGGATTCGTGGTTGTTGGGCTTCAGGAAGCCGTCGTCGGCTTCGTCCACCAGGAAATACGGCCAGCCAAGCAGTGGGCCGACTCCTCGCTTTCGCAGCGTCTCAATATCTTGTGCAGCGGGATAGAGCTCTGGCTTCAGCCCCGCTCGCGAGTAACGGCTCAGGGCAAGCGACCGGTAGTAGTTATGGAGAGGGAAAGACACGCCACTCCTGGGCCCAAGCAGCCCGGGTGCCGCCACGGCAGCGCGCGACAGTTTGACCTCTTGCTCCCAAAAGCGCAGGCTGGATGGCGATGGAAAGCCTTCCCACTGGGCTATGCTCCAGAGATTCACGATGAACGTTGCTGCAGACGCTTCCTGCTTTACGATTTCCTGCACCCGGCGACAGAACGACACGCAGTCTTCCAGCGTGCTGTTGCCTTCGGGGTCTCCACCCGGATCTCCGGGAAGGAAGACAAATACGTCGGCGCCCCGCAGTTGGGACACGGCGTGCCGCAGATGCGCGAAACGCTCGGTCAGTTTGGTCTTGTCGCGCGGGCTGAAAACCCCGGGAAAGTTAGCGCCCAACGTACTGTCAGGCCCCGTCCACTGCTCCATACCGGCGAGCAGGACGATCCCCACGCGGAACCCCTTGTCATGCGCCAACGTGATCGCGCTTGACATGTCTTTGTAGTATTCTGGCAACAGGTCAGGGCGAGAGCGAAATCCGGCTTCGCAGAATTCCAGGTAGTTATAGCCGCAGGCTTTGAAGAAGTCATAGACTCTGGGGTCCTTCGGCGGCGGATCGGTCGGAAGGGAGGCGTACAGCCCAACAGTCTCGAAACCGCCTGCGTGCTCCGCCGAGCGACTTGCTTCCGGCTCGACCATCGAGGAATTCTGAAACAGAAAAGGTCCGGCGGACGTTGCAAGGACGGCCCGGACAAAGCCTCTGCGATCCATGCTCTCTCGCATACGCTACTCCAGCTCACGCTCACAAGTTGGGCACTGCTGTGAGGCTCCTCATCGTCCAATCTTATCTCCGCGACCATCGAAAGAGCGGCCTGGCACGGTGTCAGGGCGCGAACACGTTCACGCGCACCGGGAGGGTGACGGGACTCGCGTCCGCGTGTCCCGTGCCCAACTCCCCAGCCGCGAACGCGACGTCGGACTCAGCGAGAAGCCAACGGGTCATCGGTCATCGCACGAAATTCGAGGAAGCGAAGGGCTGCAGACTGGATGCCACAGGGTTCCACGAACGAGGCTATCGCCTGGTCCGCAGGCTGATGATGTGAGGGATAGTTTTTTTCAAGGAACTCCTGGTAGGCTGCGCGATCACCCCGATCGAAAAGCTCCAGCCACGCCGCAAACTTCCGTTCGGCAGGCGTATCCGGTACCGTCACTTGGGCGAGGCACGGCACAGAAACGGCCAAGAGCAACAGAACAAGCACGAGATTGACCGGCATGACCACCAGACCCATAGGGCATTCTTTTCTAACGGTGAATTTACCTCGCCGCAACGCCACTGGATATGCGATTGCGAGGCCAGCGTTCGGTGACTAATTGAGTGGTTTGTTGCACAGAGCGGCTCCTACGGCAGCTTCGGCGACGAAGTGGACTGCTGGAGCAACGGACTTTTAAGGGCCTCCGGGGCCGTCGTGCTATGGCCTCCCCTTTCCGCAAGCATCCGCCACATCCGCTTTTCCGCTTGCCGACAGTCCGTCAGCGTCCGCGACGGTCAGCGGCGGCCGTCTGGGACTGCCACCAAAAGTGCCACCATAGTAGGGGTTGGAGGTGCACGACCCACCTTTCAAGGCGGCGCCGCTCCCGTTGTCGATCCAGGCAGGTCTTGTTCGTCGCCATGTTGGAGCGGCATGGGGCGCTCGACAGCCCACTTCCGGGGCAACTTCAACAGGGACGAGGAGCAATGACCGACAG
>WNGG01022461.1_pt1 | contig 10964 bp, 15 predicted proteins | sample 5400661 | NCBI WGS metagenome assembly WNGG01 (sample SAMN13153372, study PRJNA577476) | soil metagenome | isolation source: 100 cm soil or saprolite under Garry oak tree replicate 1 | place: USA:California | collected 2016-06-15 | reverse complement strand
CGGTGGAGCAGCGAATTGAACCGGGATTGCCGCCGGTGAATGCCGATTTTGCGGCGCTGGTGCGAAGCTTGCAGAACCTGATTACCAATGCTGTGAAATATGGCGGTGAGCAACGCTGGCTGCGGGTTTCAGCAGCGCCAGCGCCTGACAAAGGCCAGGAAATTGAACTGGCGGTTGAAGACCGGGGGATCGGCATTGGCAAAGAAGACATCGAACATATTTTTGAGCCTTTCTATCGCAGTCCCGCGGTGAGCGAATCACAGATCCACGGAACCGGGCTGGGGCTGCCGCTGGCGCGGACCATCATTGAATCCATGGGCGGGAGGCTCACGGCAAAGAGCGAGTTGGGCAAGGGAAGTTCTTTTATCATCCACCTTCCGGTGGCCAAGGAGAGCAAGCTGAAAGAAAAACAGAGCGCGACCGACAAGCCGGCCGGCGCGGAGCCGGGTTTCTCTCAATGACCGAACGCATTCTGCTGGTGGAAGACGAAGAAGACCTGCGCATGACCCTTTCCGACCGGTTGAAAGCTGAAGGATACGCACTGGATTCGGCGGCGGACGGCGAGACTGGCCTGCGCAAGGCGATCGAGGGCGCGTATGACCTGGTGATCCTGGACGTGATGCTGCCGAAGAAGAACGGCTATGACGTTTGCCGGGACATCCGCAAAGCAGGAATCGCAACGCCCATCATCATGCTGACAGCGCGCGGCCAACTGGTGGACAAAGTGCTGGGGCTGAAGATTGGCGCCGATGACTATGTAACCAAGCCTTTTGAAGTGCTGGAACTGCTGGCACGGATTGAGGCACAGATCCGTCGCGGCGCGGTGCAGCCGAAAGAAGCTGATGTGCTGCAATTTGGCCCCGTGCGAATCGATTTGAAAGGAACAACGGTCTCACGCGACAACAGGGTGCTGCCGCTTTCCGCGCGCGAGTTCCGCCTGCTGCGCTACTTTGCGCAGAACCCGGGCACCACTTTGTCACGCGAAGTGCTGCTCAAAGAAGTTTGGGGTTACAGCGAAGAAACATTTACGCGCACAGTTGACGTACACGTCGGGAGCCTGCGCCAGAAGCTGGAGAAAGATCCCAAGCAGCCAGCCATGATCATCACAGTCCCGGGCCTGGGCTATAAGTTTGTGGCCTGAAGCCGCCAGCCGCCATTTTGCGCACGGTAAATTCCGTGCGGCCTCGATGTAAAAATCCTGTAAAGCCTATGGACTTCATTGCTGACCGGCGCGAAAATCACCGCCATGTCCCAAGAGTTATGTGCGCGGGGCCGGGAACTTTTCAAAAAAGCGTCCCAGGCAGACGAATTGTTCAAGGCACGGCTGCTCGAGTTCTTTTCCGGCGCGAAAAAAGACGACCAGGAAATGAAGCGGATTGAAACGCTGGGCGAGAGCCATAGGGAAGCGGATGAAGCTTTCCACCGGCACAAGAAGTTTTGCACGGCCTGCGCGGAAGCGCCGGTTGCGGTGCTGCGCTATGCCGCCGCGGAGTAGTGCTCTCTCGATGGCTTTAGATCATTGCCAGGATTGATGCGAACGGGGCGCCGCGCCTACGGCGCTCCAAAATTTCCTCTTCAGCTACCCCGCCCTTCCGGGCGGGGCTACCATTGTTTCGCGCTGACGCGCTTGATTTACGTACCCGTTGAACTTTGCCAGTCGTTCACACTGAACCTAAAACCGGTCCAAGGGAAGTTTCAATGATTGAACGTCCTTCGCGCGAAAGGCGCTTACGTTTCCTCTAGAAAGTTCCATCAAATGCTGCAAACAAGCCTTTCCCTGTAGCCTGACGCGCGATGGCGCCTTGTGCGCTGAAGGAATTGGGGCCCGAAGTGACGCATGCGCCGATGCAGCCATCTGCGTAGCCCACCAGAACTCGTCCTTGCTTATCCACGGTCGCATCGATGAAGTCGAGAAGATTGCGATCATTGCCGCATGTGGTGCCACCCAAACAGATTGAACCACGCTGCACTGGATCGCTGGGAGTGGCGTCCACCAGAGTCCACGTTGCACCCGCATCGTACGTGTGCGCGATGTAGAGATGCCATACGCCGGTAAAGTTGGCAGTGTCCTGGGCGTTGCCTCCTGTAGGCGTGCCGAGGAAAGTAAGCGCAGCGCGATTGCCGTCACCTGCAACCATGGCAGGAAACGCGACATTCTGAATTCCTAGCGCTGTTCCAACATCACTGATGTTCGTCCAGGTAGCGCCGTGATCATGTGAAACCGCGGCCATGGGATGGCCGTTGCCGCCGTGCCAGCCGAAATACACGGTATTATCCGCCGCCACGGCAACAGATGGATCGCTATCGCCAGAGGTGCTGCCCGGTACGGCATGGATTGTCCAGGTGAGGCCGTTATCGCGGGAAGAAACCACCGCAGCATTTCCGTTGCCGCAATTTTTGTTGGGAACATAGGCGGTGCCATCGGGCCCAACTTTTATATGTCCATGGAGGCCGCCGCAATCCGCCAAGGTATAGATCGGCACAGCGGGGCCGTAAGTGAGGCCGCCGTTCAGGCTGATAGCGCAGGAGGCGTCAATCACATCCTGCGAGCAGTAATAAATGGCGTGCTGATATCCGACCGGAGGGGGCAACTTAGGAACCAGGCTGGGAGCGAACGGGCCACCGCCAATTGTCTGATGATCGATTCCCGCAGGAACACCGCAACCCACAGCGGGCGTGTAGCTTGTTCCGTCATCGTCAGTGAAGGAAGAAAGACTGCACGCACCTGCAAGCTGAGATACGAAGGTACGGCCAGTGGTGGAATCAGTAAACATGATTGGGTCAAGAGATAAAAAGGAAGTGACCGGACTCATCTGCACCCACGCGGCGGTGGCGCCGTTCATTGTGACCCGATCAGTCTCCAGCCCGGCCTGAAAGAGGATCTTGCCGGAATTCCAATTCACACCAATGGAAGGCTCACCCGCGCTAGTGGCAAGGCCAGCAGGTGGCACCAGGTTCTGATAGGTTTGGGCCAGCAGCGATCCTGAAGCCAACAACATCACGAACAGCATAAGACATTTTGCCGCACGTTGTTCTTGCACAAGCAGTCTCCTTTGCACAGCGTTGCCTAAATCCAGATACAGGGACACGGAGCGTTGGATGCGAATTTTACTGGCTGAGATGGGGAGGCCGATGCCGGCAGTCGCTGTTTGAGTACCAAATTGGGAATGCAGGATCGGCTGGAGAGTCTGGTCGATTACGCGGACGCGATCATGGCGACTCTATCCTAATTGGCGCGATCGATTACTTCTTGCCTGCTGCTGGCGTCACGTCGGACACTGGCAGGTCCCAGTGGGCCAGCAGGATTTCAAAGCGCCGCTGCTCTTCACGCTTGTAAGTGTCCTGGTCCGGCCCGAGCTGGCGCGTCATGGCGTCTTCATCGGGATTTGCCGTGGTTGCGATCGTTGCGTTCTTGAAGCGAAGGGTTACGCGATAATCCCAGCGCGCATCTTCGGTCATGTGGTTGGAAGGCGTCTCAATCTTCACCGACAACATGCGGCCGCTCTCCACTTCTTTCCGGAGCAGGGGATAGTGGTTCTTGAGGAAGAGCTGGAGAAATTCCTGCTGATGTCCCCACTGGACTTTGTAGTAATACTCCATGATGTAAGGCTGGTCGGCGGCGTTCTGGGGCGGCGCGCCCTGGCCGGCGAGCGGGAGCGCGAACAATACAAGAAGCAATGTCTGCAACAGGTTCTTCATGGAATCTCCATTCAGCTATGATGTTGAATCTTATCAAGATTGGGAACAATCGAAGATCGAAGACCGGCGTCTATTAAGACGGAGGGATCAACATGGCAATGTTGGAAGAAACATTCTATCGGCAGCACTGAGCATGGAAGATACAATCCCGAGGATTGATTGCGTAAAAACCGATTTTTTGGGGAGATGAATATGACAGGCTCCGTAAGGCTGTTGGGACCCGTGGTATTGGCATTTGGATTGTTCCCGCTGTCACCGGTTGCAGCTATGGCTCCCGTGCCCACGAAATCGCCGGCTGGACCGGTTATCACTGGAGTTCAGTTAAATCCCGCCTCGACTCTACTGCAGCAAACTTGCCCCGTCGTTCTGGTTTTTCATGGCGATATCACCACCACCCGCCCCGCTTCAGTCACGTACACGTGGGTGGATTCCCATGGCCGGGCCTGGCCGGAACATCATCGAAGGCTCTCTCTTCCTGGCGTCAGCGCCGTGAGCCATAAATGGAAGTTGGGAAGGCCAGGGAGAATGGTGGATGAATGGGTGCAGCTGAAGGTGATCTCGCCGGAGCAGAAATTGTCGAACAAGGTGCCTGTGCACTTCACCTGTGTAAAGTAGAGTTTTTCCGCCTCTATTTCTTTCCCAGTCTGCAGGAATTCCTGCTGATGTCCCCATTGGACTTTGTAGTAATACTCCATGATGTAAGGCTGGTCGGCGGCGTTCTGTGGTGGCGCGCCCGGGGCGGCGAGCGGGAGCACGAATCATGATAAGAGCAAAGAAAGCAGAAGGGGCTTCATGGGTTTCTCTTTTGCGGCGATGCGAAGCTGAATCTCGACACGGCTGCGGTCAAAACATTTCGCATCTTAGCCCGCAAAAGTGATCTCGGTTCTGAGTGTAAACGCCTGATTGCGACAGTCAATGATTTGAACAATCAGCACACCGCGTCTTTGCTGCAACTTTCTTTCGATGCGTGCATCTAGATAGGTCATGTCCTACAGCATATCCACCTTGCTGCTTCGTAATCTGAGCGACGTATTTGGCGAAAATGACGCGGTGCGTCGTCGCGCGGCCATCGACGACATCTGGAATGAAGATGGTGTGTTCTACGATCCCAACGGAGGCATCTACCGAGGCCGTGACGAGATTGATCGTATTGCTGGTGTGATAAAAGCAACACATCCAGATTTCAAATACCAGCCTCTCTCCCCTCCCGAGGAATTAAGTGATGCCGGACGGGTTCGATGGGTATCTGGCACTCCCGGCAAACCTCCAGCTTACGCGGGAACCGATTTTGTCGTTGCCCGGAACGGCCGCATTGCTGCGATCTATATGTTTTTCGACAGCCTATCCTGAGCTGGGCTGGTTCTCGACAGCTATCCTGGTTCAGGGCCGGGGTAGGGATGCTAAAGATCTGGTGATCGCGCGTGATCGCGCGTGATCCGGTGATCGGGTAAACGCGAGACTCTACGCCAAATGAAAGCGCAATCTCTGAAGTCCACGCCAACGTGGGATGAACCGGGAGGGCGGTAGGTGAAGAGCGGGAGCGCGAACAGCGATTGGACCAAAGAAAGCAGGAGGGTCTTCAGTTTCTCCTTTGCGGTGATGCGAAGCTGAATCTTGACACGGCTGCGGCGGAATCATTCCCATCTTAACCGACAAATGCTATCTCGGCTCTGAGTGAAAATGCCTGATTGCGTCCACTATCAGGGATGTGTGAGCATTTACGCAGATCACTTCCGCTATGCCGACTTATGGGTACAAACCGGTGCCGGTGAGCGCATTGGCGATTTACCACTCGCCGCGAAAGTCGCTCGAAAGTCAACTGCAAAGATCACTTACCCGACAAGCCGGTGGCGCATCGAGAACAGGCTCCAGAGGCAATCCGCATTCTTCCGGCACCTGATGTCGGCGCCGCAACCTTGGCGGCTCGCGCTCCTGCGCAGGTTGCGGTGCGCACTTTCATCGTCAGGTTAATGAGTAATTGCTCAAGGAAGCCTTTTGTTAAACCATGCACCCAGCTGCGATCCGCGGCGCATGGGGAAGCATAAATTAGCGCAGGTGCCAGGGTTCAGAGATCAGAGATCAGGGAACAGAAATCAGGAACCGCAAAATTCACACTTGACATTGACAGATAATCCACTACCATATGGTTGTGGATAAGTTAGATACAACATTTGCGGCTCTGTCTGATCCAACCCGCCGGGCAATGATCGAACGGCTCTCCCATGGGCCTGCCTCTGTGCACGGATTGACGGAACCGTTTGCACTTTCGCAGCAGATGATTTCAAAACATATTGCCTACCTGGTGAGGGCGCGGATGGTGATCAAGACGAAGCGTGGACGAGAGAGTGTATGCACGCTTAGGCCAGAGGCGATTAAGACAGTCAGCGATTGGGCGATTAGCTATCGCCGATTCTGGGAAGAGAGTTTCGACAAGCTGGATGTGGTGGTGAATCAAATGAAAAAAACGGGGGTGAGAGATGACAAAAAACATGGTTAACGAGACAGAGCGGATGGTGATCACAAGAGTTTTTGATGCCCCACGCGAACTGGTTTGGAAGGCGTGGACAGACCCGAAGTACGTGATGCAGTGGTGGGGACCGAAGGGCTTTACTGCGCCCGTTTGCAAAATTGATTTTCGAGTGGGAGGAAAATTTCTCTGCTGCATGAGAGCGCCGGATGGACAGGAGGGCTGGAATGCGGGGGAATACCACGAGATTGTTCTGCACGAGAAGATCGTTTCCTCCATGTACTTTTCGGACTCGGAGGGAAACAAGGTTGAGCCTGCAGAATATGGAATTGAACATAGAAGATCGTTTCCTCCATGTACTTTTCGGACTCGGAGGGAAACAAGGTTGAGCCTGCAGAATATGGAATTGAACATGAGGCCATGGACGATGTGCACGACGTGATTACCTTTGAGGATTTTGGAGACGGCCAGACGAAACTCACCTTCATTGGAAATGAAACCATGGAGAGCGCCAAAAACAACGGTCAAGTAGAGGGCTGGAACCAGATACTCGATAAAGTTGCCGCAGTTGTTGCGGGGCTAGCGCAGCCGAAATAAGAAGTTGAAGTTTTGATGATCGTCATGCGCGAGATACTGAACGTAAAGCAACGATAAGTCGGCTTGTGTGAATCAATTCTAGAAACTCCTGGATCACGGGCAAGCGGGAAGTAACCCCCAAAAGAAGATCGGCCCTCCGGGACTTGGACTCGCCCGTCCCATTGCAGACGTTGTTTCTTGCCATTTACTATAGAAGGATGACTCAGAAAGCTGCGTACTGCCCTTTCTGTATCTGAACATCTTAGGAATCGAATGGCTAGGAGAAGCACGACTAAATCTGTCTCGCCAAAGACTCTCACCGATTTTATAGAAGAATTTGCGCGATACTCGTCCGGCTCTGACTACTTGAAATGCTTTCGCGGCCAGCAGGACTCCTCTTGGCCAAACGTAGCGGGTATATTCTGGCCTGATCTCAAGGAGCTTCTTAAGAATGAGAAAAGGGCAGTTCGTGAACTGATCTCAGTTCAGCCGCATGAGTTTGCATCCGACGAAACCATGTTTGATGAACTCGTCCGGATGCAGCATTTTGGACTGCCCACTCGATTGCTAGATGTTTCGCTGAATGCACTGGTCGCGCTTTATTTTGCAACTGACCCTGGCGCTGTTGGTGGCATACCGAGTGACGGCATGGTGACCGCTTTCGCAATTCAGCCGGAACACGAGAAATGGTTTGACAGCGATGCGGTGAGTTGCATTGCCAATTTGGCCAATATGACATCCGAGGAGAAGACCGAGATCAATCGGTTGAGGAAGGATCTAAAGGGAGATATATCGAGTGCTAGTAACATCAAGAAATTCAACAAATACGACGTTATACAGCGACTTCATCAATTTATCCGGTCTGAAAAATCATATTTCCAGCCAATTATCAACCCGATAGATTTGTTTGTGCCGTATTTTGTTCATCCCAAGCTGAGCAACAGGCGAATTCTGGCGCAATCCGGTGCCTTCATCCTCTACGGCCTAGATGAACCCAAGATATATCTTCCAACCCGGATTGACCCAAAACAATTCATTGTTCCGAAGGATCGGAAGAGCACTATCCGAAAGGCGCTCGAAAACATTGGCATCAATGAAAGCACGCTCTTCCCTGAGATCGACAAGGCTGCAGCCCGGATCAAGAACCGTTACACAATGTAGTTAGGGCATCGGCTGAAGACTAGTTTGCTAACCGCTAAGACACGGCGGAGAAGCTGGACGGTTCGGTTTTTAAAATGGCGCAATGACGTAGTCAGCCGTTAGGGTTTCCGCCATTTGTCCCTGCCGCCGACATTGGTGTCACGGACCCGCTCAACGTGAACGGCTGCATCTGGGTTGATATCGCGCGCCCGCTCAATGGCTTCAGCCTGGGTTGGGAGTATTGCACTGGCCCTTTCCGAACCTGGCTTTCTTACCGCATAATCTCCCTCTTCGCGCCTTTCGATATACAGCTGATTCTTGGCCATATAGCCCCCTTCCCTTTGACTAGGATACACCGAGGAACACCGCCGGCGCTACATTTAGCTCGGCGGGCGCATCAACCGCCAATTTTGGCCGGGCTACATTGGAAGAGGCACTGTGCCGCGAGTTGCTCCTCCAAAATGATCTCTTTCTCAAACATCAATAAGCAGTACGGGAAGCAGCTGCTCTTCGTGGACGCTTCGTTTCAGTTAAATCCTGGCGAAAAAGTCGGACTGGTCGGTCCCAAATGGGGCGGGCAAGACAACGCTCTTCCGTATGGTGGTCGGCGAGGAAACTCCCGACGAGGGCGCGGTCTCTGTCCCCAAGAAGTTGACGATCGGCTACTTTCGCCAGGACGTCGAGGAAATGCAGGGCCGTTCGGTTCTGGATGAAGCGATCGCAGGGAACCCGGGGACAGGAAGCCGTGAACCTACTGATGCAATGAGAATCCAGACGGCAAAGCTGCCTCAAGATTGATTTGTTCTCCGGTGATGGGGTGTTGGAAATTCAGAAATTGGGCGTGCAGGAAATATCCTCCATCGCCCGGGAGGCCGGGGAGATTTTCAAGAGGTTGGCCGGTTAAGCCGTACAGAGGATCGCCTACCAGGGGATGGCCGATGGATGCCAGATGGATTCTGATTTGATGAGGGCGGCCCGAATTTAGCCTTACCTCAAATGTTGTGGTGCTTGTAGTGCGCGAGATCACTTTCGCCAATGACTTTGACGGTTTGCCACTTGGGTTGGCGGCCCACACGGAACCGATGAGCGGGTGCGGTACAAGGCCGATGGGTGTGAGAATTTCGTAGGTGTCGTGCTGTGCAACGTCTTGCGCCAGCGCTCGGTAGATTTTTTGAATTCTGGATGTGTTCCAGTTTGCCAATAGTTTAGAGGCCGCCTGCGGTGTTTTGGCGAAGAGGACGATGCCGGAAGTGGCTCGGCCCAACCGGTGGAGAGGGTTGGCGTTGGGGGTTTGCTTTTGCACCAGGCGCAGGAGGGTGTTTTCCATGAAGCCGCCGCCGGGGAGGGTGGGCAGCCCGCTAGGTTTGTTGACGGCCAACAGATAGGGGTCTTCAAACAGGACTTCGAAGTTTTGAGGGGAGTCTGGTTCGATCCAGGGTGGACGGTTCCAGACAAGAGTTTGGCCTACAATGAGCGATTCGCTTCCGGCGGCGGTGATGCCGTTGACGGTGACTTCGCGGTTGTTCAGATTTTGTTGCCAAGCTTGCGGGGTTGAGTGTGGGTAAAGGCTTGCCAAGCGGGAGAGCAGGGTTCGTCCCTGATGTTGGCTGCTGATGATCGTGGTATAGGCATAGCCCCGGTTGAGCATGTTGTTTGAGTGTAAGCTATGGCATCTGCGGCAGGAGTTGTCCGCCAATGGGCACCCACTGGATTCGCGCTGGAAAGACTACGAGATGCGGAAAGGCTTTACAAGAGAACCACAACGGGACGATCCCGCGACGCCAGGCAAGAACTACATAACGCCGAGCGGGCTCGAGCGCCTCAAAGATGAGCACCGGTTTCTGCTTACCAGGGAACGCCCGGCCATGACGGAGGTGGTGGCGTGGGCTGCCGGCAACGGCGATCGCAGTGAAAACGCCGACTATCAGTATGGCAAGCGGCGGCTGCGGCAGATCGATGGGCGGATTCGCTTTCTCACGAAGCGAATCGAAGCCGCGGAAGTGGTGGACCCGGAAGCTCCCAGAGCGGGGCAGGCGGCGACGAGGGCATTCTTCGGAGCCACCGTGCGCTATGCCAATGCCGCTGGAGCGGAGCGAGTGGTGAGCATCGTGGGCACCGACGAGATCGATCTCAACCGCAACCACATCAGTTGGGTGTCACCTCTGGGGCGCGCGTTGATGAAGTCGGCAGCGGGTGACAGCGTAGTCCTTCAATTGCCGGGCGGTACAGAATACCTGACCGTGCTGGAAGTGTGTTACGAGCCCATTTCTGTGGAACCGTTCCGTGAACCGCCTGGGTCCGAGGCCTCGGCAAAGGGACTCACTCGCCGACGCTAAATCCACCTGACGAAAAAGAGACGAAACGGCACAGGTAGTGAAAGAGCGACGACCGTAATAGCGCGCTATCGGCTTTTGGCAAGCGACAGGAGATGAGTTGAGTCCTCATAAACGCGCTTGTATTGACCGGTCTGGCCATCTTCCGGATGGTCGGCCACTCGGAAGTGATTTTCCTCCCCCCAAAAATATTTTTCCGTAAACATGTCCCGGGAACCCCGCTTTCCGTGCATATATAAGTAGAGGCCTTTTTATTTCGACCCCAATCCGTCCGGCCACCACCGGCTCCCAAAAATATTTTTTCCACAAAACGTCCCGGAAACCTCAATTTCACACACTAGTAAGTATGGAGACTATTTCCATCTCCGGGCCCCATCCGGGCCACCAAAGCACATTCCACCCCTAACTCTCTGAATTCAAACCACCTAACTCCGCCACCCACATCTGGGTTCACTCTCAGATGGGTGGCTTTTCCATTTGCGAGGGAAAAAATGCCCAACACTCCGCTTGCTGCTCAGTGCATCCCCATGTCCAAACCCCAAGTCCTCAAGGCGATCCGTCTTTCCGCCAAAAAACTTGGCCGCAACCCCAACCTTCGCGACCTCCGCCTGCTCGGCCGCGTCTCGGAGCAGGTCATTTATAAGCGCTTCGGCGGGCTCGGACGCGCCCTGGCCGCCGCCGGTCTGGAAGCCACCGGCCCCGGCTTCAGCCTGCCCGAATCCACTCTCCTGCTCGACTGGGCCGCCGTC
>WNGG01011241.1_pt1 | contig 10964 bp, 13 predicted proteins | sample 5400661 | NCBI WGS metagenome assembly WNGG01 (sample SAMN13153372, study PRJNA577476) | soil metagenome | isolation source: 100 cm soil or saprolite under Garry oak tree replicate 1 | place: USA:California | collected 2016-06-15 | reverse complement strand
CCGGGGCCGCGGCGAGTGCTGCGGCTAGTGGTGGAGCCGTCTCTGGGGCTGCAGTCCAGAGCAAGCCGTGGCCCGCATCATCGACCACCTGGGGGTGGGCATAGAGAAGCTCGTCTTTGAGCGCCTCAAGCTGGTCGTCGTCGAACGTGAACTGGAGCTTGAGGGCTCTATAGGTGACCCGCCCGCGCTGCCGCAGGAGGTCCAGCGTCTGATCAAGCACCGCATAGAAGTCCATCACTGCTCCTCCTCACACAGACGGCGCCAGCAGGCTCACCGTGGCTGCGTCACCGTGTCAATGAGGGCAAGCCGCCCTTCCTCCCGCACCACCTTGAGACCCCGAGCCAGGGCGGGGCGGATCTCCTCCGAGTCCAGGATGGGACCCTCACCGTAGAGGCTAAAACTCCTGGCCAGGGCGGCGAAGTCGGTATGTGGGCGGTCTAAATTGACTCCTACCCCGACATGGTCCAGGGAGCGCTCGCGCATGCGGGTGATGGCGGTCTGGTGCCCGACGTCCTGATAGTAGGAGCGGTTGTTGAACATCACCACCAGCATGGGGATGTCATGATGCGCGGCGGTCCAGAGCGAGCCTGGGGTGTATAACAGGTCGCCGTCGTTCTGGATACTGACACAGACCTTGCCCGTGCCACGGAACGCCAGGGCCACACCCAGGGCCACGCCCATGCCGGTGCCGGTGCCGCCCCCACCGGCGATGCAGCGCGTGCCCTCCGTCATCTCCCACAATCGCCGCTCCCAGCCGCTCAAAGAGCCGTGCACCAGTACCCAGTCCTCACCCTTGATGGCCTCCCAGATCTCGGCGGCCAATCTGGCGGTCGAGGTCGGCTGCTGGGCCCACCAGCGCTCGCGGAGATCCTGCTGGACGCGGTCGTACGTGGCAGTGTGCAGCTTCTCGGCCCGCGCCGACCTGGTGGCAACCCGCCGCTGCACATCACCGCTCATGGCTTCCCGGCACAGGCGCGTCAACTCGCGCAGAACTTGTGTCCCCTCTCCCAGGATAGAGATGTCCGCAGGGTAGAGCCGGCCATAGCTGCTGGCCCAGCTCCTGGTACCATAGTCTTCCAGCCCAATGCGCACCAGCCTGGTCTTGTCTGCGATCAGGCTTTCGGAGAGCCGGCTGTAGCCGCTTGGGACCCTGGGGAGGCCCGCTGGCACGATCCCTGCTTCACGCACTGGTCGCTTCAGGACCGCTTCGATGTCCCTGATGCCAACCGTCACGACCAGGTCTGCCTCCTTCAGTACCTCGACGTTGGCACCTGTGAGATTGAGGGGAGGTTGAAGGCGGCACCCTGCTCGAGCACGGGCAGGCCCAGCAACTCAGCCAGCGATTGCAGTGCTGCCGAGCCACCCGGGGTACGGCCCAGGCCCTCGACCACCAGCACAGGCCACTCCGCGGCCAGCAGCACTTGCGCCGCCTCGGCGATGGCCTCGGCGTTGCCCGTAGGCGCAGCCGGGGGGCGGTAGCGGGTCAAGTCAGGGAGCTGAAAATCTGCCGGCACGTGACTCTCCTGCAGCTCGACGTCGAAGCAGAGATAGACCGGCCCCTTGGGGTCAGTCATGGCGACCTGGTAGGCTCGGAGGAGGGATTCGGCCACACTCAAGGCGCCCTGGGGCTGGTCGTCCCACTTCACGTAGTCCCTGATGAGCTGCGCCTGCACTTGCGCCGTGTGGATCCAGTCGATCCAGGGCCTCCTGTGGGTGGCGTCCAGCGGCCCGGTACCGCCGAGAATGAGCATCGGGGTGTTATTCAACCAGGCTTCGTAAATGGCCTTACTGGCATGTTGCAGGCCAACGATGTCGTGCACCAGGGTGACCTGCGGCCGGCCCGTGGCCAGGTAATAGCCCTCAGCCATGGCCACGGCTATCTCTTCGTGGCAGCAGGTGATCACTTCAGGAGCCGTATTGCCCCCGTAGGTCACCAGCGATTCGTGCAGCCCACGCGTCGTAGCCCCTGGGTTCAGGGTGGCATAGTCCACCCCCAGTGCATGCAGCAGGTACACGACCAGGTCAGACACGTATTGCGGTTTTTCCAGGCTCATACTGGCCTCCTCTGCCTAAGGCTGGCAGCTCTACCAAGCGCATAAATACTAAGGGTGTTGGGCATCCCAGGGCGCACTGTAGCAGATGTGGGGTGCCCGGTGCAACGTGCCCGAGGATGAGGAGCCCTCTACTCTGAGGACAGGCGTTGACACGTCGGCCTCCCCAGTCTAGAATGGCCCTACCATGCCCATGTCGCACATGCCCTCCACTTCTCCTGCTGGGAGGAGGCTTTTGCTATGGTGAAACAGGTCTTCTTCTTTACCGAGATGGCGTATTCCGCCTATCCTCAGGATGTCGCCGAGCAGCGTGGCTATACCGCTCTCCTGTTACCCAACGGCTATTTCGAACCCCAGAAGGCCCACGACCTCTACGCCTCCTACTTCGAGGAACATCAGTACGCCAGTGAAATCGGCTTCGATGGCATCATGATCAACGAGCACCACAGCAATCCGCTCAACATGATGCCGTCCATCAATGTCATCGGGGCGATCCTGGCTAAAATGACCCGGCGTGGCCGCATTGTCATGCTGGGCAACGTCTTGCCCATCCACGACAACCCGCTGCGCCTGGCGGAAGAGATCGCCATGCTGGACGTCATCTCGGGGGGCCGGATTACCTCGGGCTTCGTGCGCGGCATCGGCCTGGAGAGCCTGGCACACAATGCCAACCCGGTACACAATCGCGAGCGCTTCGAAGAGGCCCACGACCTGATCGTCAAAGCCTGGACCACGCCTGGCCCGTTCCGCTGGGAGGGTAAGCATTTCCATTACCGGGTGGTGAACCCCTGGATGGTGCCACTCCAGAAGCCCCATCCGCCCATCTGGGTCCCTGGCATCGCCAGCCCGGAGACGATCATGTGGGCCGCCCGGCACCGCTATCCGTACGTGGCCCTGAACACCTCGCTGGAGATTACCCCGCGCATCTGGAAATTGTATGCCGACACGGCTGCTGCAGAGGGCTACACAGCTACCGAAGAGAATTACGGCTACGCCATCCGCATCTGCGTGGCCGACACTGACGAGCAGGCCTATGAGCAGGGCAAGCACTTCTACTGGCAACTCGGGCGCACCTTTGGGCGCACGCCACTGCACTGGCAGCGCCCCTCCGGCTACGTGAGCCGTGTCACTGCCGGTAGCCAGCAGACGACGCTGCGCGACGCCTTTGGCGACATTGGCTATGAGCAGGCACAAGAGATCCAGCAGGTGATCACCGGGGCGCCTGACACTGTCATCAAGAAGCTCAAGACCGTGCTCGACGTGGTGCGACCAGCCTGGCTGGTGCTGTGGGCGCGCGAGGGACCCATGTCGCATGCCACCGCTATGCGCTGCCTGGAACTGCTGGGCAAGGAGGTTATCCCAGCGCTCAAGGAGTATCAGCCGCAAGGCGAGGCGTGACGCCATGGTGTGGCGTCAGGGGTGTCACTGTAGACGTGCGCATCTAAATTGCCTTGAATTTCGTGTCTGGCTTGCCTATTCTCCAGCGTATTCTTTTTCTAGAGACGACGTGCTGTTTCTGGGACAACAGCGTGACACATCAAAAGGTGGTCTGGAGAAGAGCCAGCGATGCTGCATCCTCACACAGAGCTTCGGTTCATCAATGAGCAGATAGGCTATGGGGTCGTCGCCACGCGTCTCATCCCACGCGGCACCATTACGTGGGTGCGGGACGACCTCGATCAAGCCTTCTGCATCGAACAGGTCAAAAGCATGGCGCCCATCTACCGCGATATCATTGCCAAGTACGGCTTTGTGGACGCTCGAGGTGACTTCGTGCTGTGTTGGGATCTCGCCCGCTACATCAATCATTCGTGTGATCCCACGTGTCGGAGTGCCGGCTATGACTTCGAGGTGGCGGTGCGCGATATTCACCCCGACGAGGAGCTCACCGACGACTACGGATCCTTGAACATTGAGTACGATTTTGTCTGTTCGTGCAACGCTGTCAAGTGTCGGCACAAGATACACCCGGGCGACATGCTAGCCTATGCCGAGACGTGGGACCAGCTTATTGCTGACCCCTTTCGGCTCATCCAAACGGTGTCGCAACCGTTATGGCCGTTCGTGAAAGAGAAAGCGGCGATCGAAGCGGCCCTGGCGGGTCGGACCGCCATTGTGTCGTGTCGGAAGAACTATTACGCGTTCCCAACGCTCCCAGATTTCTCCCTCACGCTCTCGCGCCCATGATAGATGCGGAGGGAAGCGCTGACTTCCCTCCATCTCCTGCAGCAGCACGCGGTACAGTAAATCGGCCTTGACACCAAATGCGTATGAATATATACTTAGCAATATTGCTATATGACAATATAACTAAGTGTAAACCGATGGCCGTTTGATGTGGGGGTACCCCTCCATCCGTTACGGTAGCTACCGGGTGATATTTGGTTTGGAATTTAGTTATTTGGCAATATAGCTATACATAAGGACGATACTATGGAAACGCCACAGCAGCCGAAGAACGTCCGGGACTTTATGACGCCTACGCCCATCTCTGTGTCCCCCAACACACCGGTGGACGAGGCACGTGCGCTCATGCAGCAGCACCGTATCCGGCACCTCCCAGTGCTTGACCACGGGCGTCTGGTGGGCATTGTCAGTGACCGCGATATCCGTCTGGTGCTCCCATCTCCAGCCACCAGTCTCTCGGTCTATGAGATCGGCTATCTCCTCACCCGTCTCACGATGGCAGAGATCATGACCCGAGGCCCGCTCACCATCGCTCCAGAGCGCCCCATCACTGAGGCAGTCAGACGCATGCTGGCCAACAAGGTCAGCGCTCTTCCCGTCGTGGCAGGTGGACAGTTGGTCGGCATTGTGACACGTACGAACCTGCTCCAGGCCTTCTTGCCGTCACAGGCCGAGTTGCCTGTCGCTGCCTGAACCAGGCGCGGCGCCGGGTCGTTTCTCTCCCTCAAGGGGAGCTTGTAGCCATACGGTGCGCTGGTGCCGCATAGAAAGGAGACACATATGTTGGATTTTGAGGTGTGGTACGTCAAGACACGTCAGGACGAACTCCGGCAACAAGTGGCAGCGTGTACGGCCGTGCACAGGGACAAAGGGCACAGACCGCCGCAGCGTCATCGCTGGCTGCGGCGCCTCAACGAGTTCCTGGCTGCCTGGGGTCTGCGGGCACCTGCACTCCCCACGACACGCTTGGCACCTGCTGTCGTGCGCATAGCGCCGCAGAAACATGGAGGAAGCAACGTATGGCGACACCGTTAACACTCACTGCAAGCAATTTTGCCCAGGAAGTATTGCAGACTACCGGTCCAGTCCTGGTGGACTTCTGGGCCCCGTGGTGTGGTCCCTGCCGCCTCATTGGCCCTGTGGTCGAAGAGCTGGCCACGCAGTACGCCGGACAGTTAAAAGTCGGTAAGCTCAATGTCGACGAGCATCCTGAGATAGCGCAGCGCTATGGCATCAGCGGTATCCCGGCCCTATTGTTCTTCGAGCAAGGGCAGGTGGTCGATACCGTGGTGGGCGCGGTCTCCAAGGGTGTCCTGCAAAAACACGTGCAAGGCGTGCTCAACCAGGCCTAAGAGAGCATGCGATACGCCAGCCTGAAGGAGAGGGCGAGGGGGCGGCAAGACGCTGCCCTCCCCCAGGTTGCCCTTGCTGTCACACGTGTAGTAACATACCCCGTGCAAAACGCGTCCCTCTCCTTTTCCCCTGGCGGTACACAGGGGGTATGATGTGCGCTGGAGGAACACTATGCCACCACAGTTAGGCTTCATCGGTCTCGGACTTATGGGAAAGCCCATGGCGACACGGCTGCTCGAGGCGGGCTACACGGTGGCGGTCCATAACCGCAGCCAGGGAGTGGTGCGCGACCTCGCAGGACGTGGTGCCATCGCTTGTACGACGTCACGGGAAGTTGCTGAGCGTGCTGAGGTGGTCATTACGATGCTACCCGATGCCCCAGACGTTGAACTCGTGCTACTGGGGGAGAAGGGGGTGTTGGAAGGAGCGGCCCCAGGCAGCGTGGTGATTGACATGACGACCAATAATCCGGAAGACTCGGCGCGCCTGGCCGCACGTCTCCGGGACAAGCAGGTGGGCATGCTCGACGCACCGGTCAGCGGCGGCGATGTCGGGGCGCGTAACGGCACGCTGTCGATCATGGTCGGTGGGCCGCGCGAGACGTTCGAGGCTTGCGAGCCGATCCTGAAGGTCTTGGGGCACACGATTGTCCATGTGGGCCCGCAGGTAGGGATGGGTGGCCATGCCAAACTGGCGAACCAGATCCTGGTGGCCGTGACCCTGGCAGGGATGAGCGAAGCGCTCGTCTACGGTGCCAAAGCGGGCATTGATCCAGCCCTGCTCGTGGAGGCGATGAGCGCCGGGCTGGCCCGTTGTGGAGCCTTGGATATCAAAGCTCCCAAGGTCCTGGCGGGGGATTTCACCCCTGGCGGGAAAGTCGACTCGCAGGTCAAAGACCTGCGCTACGCCATGCAGATGGCCCGCAAACTCAAAGTCTCTCTACCCGTGACGAGTGTCGTCAACGAACTGTTCCACGCCGTGCAGTATGCCGGACGCGGCGACTGGGATCACGCGGCGATTATCACCCTGATTGAGGAATTTGCTGGCGTCACAGCGCGCAGTCCGCGGCGCTCGTAGACTGTCACGCTGGTTTTGCAGGTATGGAGGGGAGCAAGGGTGTGAAACTGCAGGGGAAAGTCGCCCTGGTCACCGGGGCCTCCCGCGGTATTGGGCGCGCCATTGCGCTGGGTCTAGCAGCTGAGGGCGCGCATGTGGCCATTAACTATGTCAGCCGTCCAGACGCTGCAGCCGAAGTTCAGGAGGCCCTGCGGGCGTTGGGCAGAGAAGGTGTCCCTGTGCAGGCCGACGTGGCTGTGGCAGCAGATGTGGCACGAATGATGGCACAGGTTTTAGGGCACTTTGGACAGATCGATGTGCTGGTGCACAACGCCACCCTGCACCGTGGCCGGCGGGTGCATAGGTTGCCAGAGAGTGACTGGGATGCGGTGATTGACTCGTGTCTCAAGGGCGCCTACCACTGCTGCCAGCACGTGGTACCGCATATGATCGAGCGTTGCAGTGGCCGTATCATCACTATCTCCTCTGTGGTGGGACTGACGGGTTGGCCAGGCGACACCGCCTACGGCGCCGCCAAGGCTGGGCTGATCGGTTTCACCCGCTCGCTCGCCAAGGAAGTTGCCCCCTATGGCATCACCGCCAATGTGGTCGTGCCAGGGTACGTCCGCACCGATATGACCGCGGCCCTGACCCCCAAGAACATTGAGCAGATGCTCGCCTTGATCCCACTAGGCCGCGCTGGAGAACCACAAGACGTCGCTGAGGTGGTGACCTTTTTGGCCTCACGAGCGGCGTACGTCACCGGCGCGGTGTATGTGGTCGATGGGGGCCTATCGCTCTGATCCTGTGCATCATCACCCCAGGCCCCAGTGCCACGGTATTGGCTGGGCCGCGAAACCCCTGGAGCCAGAGCGTTGTCTCGGGACGACTTCCCTGCTCCAGACTAAGGCTGTTAAGGATCTTCGCCCAGGAAGTTTGCTATCCATAGATACCACAACCAATAGTGTCGAGCAGATATTGCTTCGTTGCCTCACGCACCACGGTCGGTATATGCTTGTAGGCGAGGGTGGAAGCGAAGGCTGCCAGGGTCCGCGTGGGTGTCATCATGGGACATCCGCCTCTGTGCCTGTGGACAAAGTTGTGCAGTGGCTGTGGAAGGACTTTCTCTCCGCCTTCCAAATTTTTTTGAACTCTTAAGTCAATGTTTTTCAATAGGTTAAAAACTTACTCAAATTGTAGGTAAGGTCACCAAGCCTTTCTAAAAAGGCCCCTTTAGCTTCCTTACAAGCGAGGTTTTCCACAAATTTTCCACAAAAGCTGCCAAAAAACTTGCTAAGCCTTTATTTTTCCTTAACATTACATAATCCCTTGCTGCCGCAGTTGCGCCACCTGGGTCAGTGACACGCCGAGCCACTCGGTCAGCACAGTGTCTGTATGTTCCCCCAGCGTTGGCGGTGGGAGGAACTCCGTATCGTCAACATCATGCAGCTTGATCGGTGACCCCGGCATTCTCACAGCGCCATACGGCTGCCAAGATGCCTCTGGCCATATCGCCCATGGGCGCACCCATCAGGGGCCACTGCATGGCTCCTCTCCTCTCGAGGCTAGCGGACTTCCAGAGCCACCTGGACAAAGCGACGTTCGAGCGCGTGTGCCAGAGGTTCCACCAGCTCCAGACGCCCGCTGTTGCCGAGTGTTGCCACATAGGCCACACCCAAGAGCCGCCCGACGCGGAAATCGATAATCGTCGACGACACAGGTCCTGGGTCGCTACTCTGGAGTACGCGGAGGCCGACAGCCTCATCCGCAAAGCCGTGAGGTGTGAGGCGCTCGACCGTGAGCAGCCGCTGCCCAGGGTGCAGTTCGTGGTCGACGCGCGCGCAAAACTCGCCCACAAAGATCTCGTCGATCCAGCGCGACACGCCCTCCGGGTCATCGAAGAGATGCACCACAGTCGCAGCGAGCAAGTCATAGCCCAGAGGAATCCCCTCACCCTGCGGGGCCGGCGCAACAAATTCACGCATGTAACCCGTGATCCGCCCTATGGCTCTGAAGCGCTCCGCAGTGCTACCGGGAAAACCCTGCTGCGCCATGGTTTCGTTGTCCAGGGGACCTTCACGCGCCAGGAGAAAGCCACGCAGAGCAGACGGGAGATCGCGCTGGTCGAGGACCATACGCGGCAGGTCGCTGGGAGTAATCATCTGTGTAGTACGATAGAGAGCTTCAGACATGACAACAACACCCTTCCTAGGTAGATCCTACCCCTCACCATGGCACGAGGAGGCTATCATAGGCAAAGCATGGAAGTGTGTCAACGCTTTCGCTTGACGGTCCTCTGTGCTACCAACGTATAATGCTGAGCCGCAGATGCACGCGGATAGGGAGGGGTTGATGAGGCCGGTCATGAGACACCCGAGACTATGGCTAGTGGTGTGTGCGTGGTGTCTCATTGGCTGGATGGCTCCTGCCCAGGCGTCGTGGGAAGCGTATCAGCAGGCGGGTGAGACAGCGTATAGCCGTGGCCGTTATACTGAGGCGGAGCGGATGTTTCTCACCGCTGTGCGGGAGGCGAGACGCTTTGGCCCACAAGATCCACGCCTGGACATCAGCCTCAATAAACTGGCGCGCTTGCGTGTGATACGAGGCCAGCAGGCGCAGGCGCAGTTCCGTTCTCAGCGCACGGCGAGGAAAAAAGCTCCCGCACGTCAGGGACGGCTCTCTCGCCACGGTCGCCAGCGCCAACAACCGCGCACGGCCCTCCAGCATGCCAGGCCGGGACGTCACAAACAGGCCCTGCTCGCAGGGCGTCCTGGAGCGCGCAGAAAGGACGCACGGAGCAGCATCGCGCGACCGGAACGCCGGTCCAAACGACCACGCGCTGCACTGCAGCGGGCGCGGCCTACCCATCGTGCTGTCTCCTCGATGCGTCATCAGAGGCGGCAGACAAGCGCACGGCGGGGATCATCCCGGCGGACGCTACACCTCCGACGAGGCCTTCAAGGGCTCTGGCTGCAGCAGGGGGCAACGGCATGATATGGAGTGTCTGGGACATGGTCAGAACAACAAGCACATGCGTGCAGTTGCTGGTACCCGTGTGCTGTCTGATACTCTGGCCCCTCACCGCTGAGGCCCAAATGACATTGTGGGAGAAGTACCAAAGAGCGGGAGTGCAAGCCTACAAGCAAGGCAGCTACGCCGAGGCAGAACAGCAGTTCACTACTGCCCTGGAAGAAGCGGAACGCCTGGGATTCCCTGACCAACGCTTGATTGTGACACTGACCAGCCTGGCCATGCTCTACAGTGCGCAGAATCAGCCCGACAAGGCCGAACCGCTGTACCAACGCCTCTTCATGCTGCGCGAAAAAACTCTCGGACCTGAGCATCTCGAAGTGGCCGCAAGCCTCGACAATCTCGCCGAAGTCTACGAGGCACAAGGCCAGTACAGCCGAGCCGAACCGTTCTACCAACGGGCCTTGACGATTCGCGAGAAAACCCTCACGCCCAATCACCCCGGTATTGCCACCAGCCTTGACAACCTCGCCGGTATCTACGAAGCGCAGGGGCAACACTCTAAAGCCGAACCACTGTACCAACAGGCCTTGACGATGCGTGAGCAAACCCTCAAGCTCAATCACCCTAGTATCGCTACGAGTCTGAACAATCTCGCCGAGATCTATCAGGTGCAGGGTCGGTATGCCGACGCAGAGGCGCTCCACAAGCGGGCTCTCGCCCTGCGCGAGCAAGTCTTTGGCCCAGATCATCCCCACGTGATCACGAGCCTCAACAATCTGGCCCTCGTGTACACGGCGCAGGGCCAATATGACAAGGCTGAACCACTCTATGAGCGTGCCGTTGCGATTGCTGAGCGTGCCCTCGAGCCAGAGCACCCGGATATGGTAGCCATGCTTAATAGCCTGGCCGACTTGTATCGCATGCAAGGGCAGTACAGCAAAGCCGAGCCGCTGTTCCAACGGGCACTCGCCATACGTGAGCGCGCTTTGGGGCCAGAGCATCCAGACGTGGCGCTCAGTCGGAATAACCTGGCAGGACTCTATGAGGCCCAGGGGCAGCACAGTAAAGCGGAGCCCCTATACCAGCGGGCCCTGCTCGTGCTCGAGAAAACCTTGGGTCCAGACCATCCCGATATCGCCGTGAGTCTCAATAGCCTGGCCGAACTGTATCGGGTCCAGGGGCGATACGACAAGGCGGAGCCACTCTATCTGCGCGCTGTGGCCACGGCTGAGAAAGCCCTCGGGGCGTACTACCCCGACGTGGCCAACGGCCTCAGCAATCTGGCTGAACTCTATCGGGCGCAACGGCAATACAGTAAGGCGGAGCCCATCGCCCTGCGGGCCC
>WNGG01008966.1_pt1 | contig 10967 bp, 6 predicted proteins | sample 5400661 | NCBI WGS metagenome assembly WNGG01 (sample SAMN13153372, study PRJNA577476) | soil metagenome | isolation source: 100 cm soil or saprolite under Garry oak tree replicate 1 | place: USA:California | collected 2016-06-15 | reverse complement strand
GCAAACGCTTCGCGTTTGTCGCGAGGGAAAACCGGTATCCACTTTTCCGGATCATGCTCTAATCGAGTTCAGGGATGGCCACGGTTCCAGGGGCGGCGATTTGACCGAACCCCGAAGCCGCCCGAGCACGCCCAAAGGTGCTGCCGCTATCGGCGGCGCGGCTGCTATCCCCGAGTCGGGGCCGCTTGGTGGGGTGCACCACAGCCCGGAGCTGGGGGCCCCTATTCGGAACACGGCGGATGGGGCTGTCTCGGCGGAGCTGCTGTTCCTGACGGAGTTTTGCAACACGCCGATGGCTGCGGCCATCTAGCTGGTTCAGGGCGTCGAGCCATGCGGCAAGAAGGGTGTGGCGCTGTTGAAGCGCTCGCGCCGCTGCTGGTTTGGAATCGTCAGGCCGGATCCCCATGGAAGCCAGAATAGCCAACTATGGTTGAGAAACAGTTGCGATCGGTGGCCGGATCGTCGACGCGCACATCGGGGCTGCGATGATCATCGCTGCGGCTTGACGGCCGTCAAGGCCACATGCGCCTGATTGGCTATTCGGCGTGATATCGCATTCGCCGCTGGGGTAGAAACATCGTGAGCAGGACAGCGCCGCTAGGGGGAAAGGCCCCGCGCGCTGCAGCAATGGTCGTTGGCAGGACCCGGATCGTGCCACCCCATTGATGTCGACGGCGACGCCGAAACCGATGCCGATCACCTCGTATTATGAAAATCCCGGATATCGCTGAGCCTGTCATCGGCGCACGTTCGCGCGTGGGCTCATCCGGGCCGGTATCGACGGAGCCCGTAGCAGCCATTAAAACAGCTTCCTCAAGTTTTTTCCCTTGAAATATAGGCCTATGAACTATAGTTTATAGAACTAGAGACGTACTGTGCGCATTTTCAAAACCAAAACGCTTGCGAAGTTTACGTCATTTTTAAACGCAGCCGAGGAGACAATCGCACAAGCCTTAAAAGATGGAACTTTAATCGAGGTACAACATGGCAACGAAAGCAAAGAAGGCAAAGGCGAGAACAAAAATGACCAAGGCAAAGACCAGTCGGCTAACCAAGGAACTGCTGGAAACCGCACGTGACATGCGTGCAAGTGGCCTTCTGACCAAAACCGCTCATGACAAAATTACCATGAGGCACATGGGTGTCGCGCCTGCTGTAACGGTCACTCTGACAGGCGAGGAAATTAAAGCCCTCCGCGAGAAGTGCCACGTTAGTCAGGCGGTTTTTGCGACCTACTTGAATTTAACGGCGGACTATGTCTCGAAGCTCGAACGCGGTGCTAAGCGTCCGACAGGTCCGGCCCTTGTGTTGCTCGATGTCATTCGGCGCAAGGGAATTGAGGCCATCCTGTAGACGGCTTGCTCTTGCAACATTAAGCTTGGTTGTGACGGGAGTTCGACGCTGGAGCCGAGGCCTTTTTTCACTTTTGAGGCCAGGGGTGATGGGTCCCTGCGTTCGCAGGGACGACCCGCTGAGAAATCGTGCGAGGCCACGACTGTATCAACGCACGGCTGAAGTTGGTTATATGCGATAGCCCACCCCGTTACAGCGACGGCTTTTTGGCCGGCGATGTTTTCGTTCGCAGCCCGCCCCTCTTCTGCACCTTCGAGCGGGGCTCCGCCAAGCCCGGCCGAAGCATGGCGTTGACAGGGAAATAGGTTAGCGCCGTGCTGGCAGCGAGCCCGAAAAAGCTCGATCGGCTCATGCCGAGCTCCGCCGCGCGCTTGTCGACCTGACCGATCAGGCTTTTCGGCAAGTAGACATTCACCCGCTCCGACGGATCCGGCGGATCCACGCCGACGATGAAATAAGCAAGAAAGTCGCAGCCCTTGGGCAGCACGATCCGCGCGATCGGCGTCGGCGCGGGAAGCGGCCGGCCATGCTCGAACATCCGATCGACCGCCTGCGCCAGCACGTTTTCCGCTCTCTCGATGGTTTGCTCGTGCGATCTTCCACCGGCGACGCAGCCGGGGAAATCGGGAAACCAAGCGCCGAACGCTCCCTTTGGGCCGCGTTCCAGAACCGCCGGATAAAGCTGTTTTTTCATTTGGCCTCTTTGTGGTGTTGTGCTATTTCACACACTGCAGTGTGTTGAATCGCACACCATCCTAGCATCGACCCGCATGACGTGAAAGGGACCGATGGACCGGCAAGGCGAACTCAAGATCATCCGCGCTGCCTACGCCAAGCAGATTCTGGCCGCCGCGCGGATCATGGACAATACGCGTCTCGAGGCAGCGTTAAGCGCCACGCGCCGGGAGGACTTTCTCGGAGCCGGTCCATGGTGGATCCGACGGTTGCGGGACTACGTCACGACACCTGATGCCGATCCGGTTTATCTGTATACCGACGATCTCGTCGGCATTCTGCCCGAACGGCATCTCAACAATGGGCAACCGTCGTTGCATGCGCACCTCATTCATCAGGCATCGCCGGCGGCAGGCGAACACGTCGTGCATATCGGAACCGGTACCGGCTATTACACCGCCATCCTGGCTCACCTCGCTGGACCATCAGGCCGGGTCACCGGAATAGAATATGAGCCCGAACTCGCTGCGCGCGCCAAAGCCAATTTCGCAGGCTACCCAAACGTCGATATCGTCGAGGGCGACGGCGCTCTCATTTCGTTCGATACGGCCGATGTCATTTACGTCAATGCCGGTTGCACGCGGCCGGCCGAAAGCTGGCTCGATCGGCTCGCCGATGGCGGACGCCTGATCCTCCCGATGACGTCAGACCAAGGTTTTGGGGCAAAAGACCAGGGTTTGGCGGCAAGGTCGCTGCCACAGATCGAGAGGGCCGGCGCGGTGTTTCGTATCGAGCGCCGCGGCAAGGACTATTTGGCTAACTGGATTTCGGGGGTTGCGATCTTTCCCTGCGCCGGGAGCCGTGACGAGGTCTCGGAACGCGCGCTGGCCGCAGCCTTCGCCAAGGGCGGCTGGCAGAAGGTGACGCGGCTCTACCGGCATCAGGAAATTCCCGAGGAACGTTGCTGGGTTCGCGGAGCGGGATGGTGCCTCGCCTACAGCTAGCGCATGCCGACCACCCCGCAACACCGAAATCAGCGATCTCTACATGCGACCTCTGCAAGTTTCGCGATACCTGCGGCAATTTCCTTCGCCTTGTTCGCCCAACTGATCCTTGTTGAGGCAGGCTGATCTCAATTCGCTACAGACATCCCTCCGAGATGATCGTTGGCAGGTCTCCCGGTATCTGCGGCAATTTCCTTCGCCCTGCTCACCTAGCCTGTCCTTGTTTTCGCAGGCACGCCGCAATTCGTCGCATTGTCCACCCACTCGGACGCCTCCCGGTCCGATTTCAATAGATTGGGAAAAGGCCGAGATCGGAATTACCAAAAGAGCAGCTGCCGCTGCGGCGCCGAGCGCAAACTTTCGCATTCCATTCAACATTCCTCATCCTCGCGCTGCCGGTGAATTACCAGTGCGAATACATCACGCGGGAAGCGGGATTTCGTTCCGGACAAAGTCTACAAAAGTTAACTTAAGGAGCTCCGCCGGAACCGCCTTTCGGAAGCCCGGGCGATCATGGTCCGTGTCGGCATTGGAGATTCCGCCGGCTCGGCCTCCGGATTCGTGAACAGGCCGCATTGCGTTTGACGCCAACCAGCGGCGGCTGCGAAGGCAGGACCAGCCGACTGCGCTTTGTCACCGCGGGGTTATTTTTCCGGCTGAAGCGCGGCGCTTTTGCGCCGTTACGGAGATTTCGACTCCGCCGAGAAACACCGGGACAGTAAAATACATCTAGCGTGTTGATCTGGATCAAGATTTGATCCGCGCCGGAAGCAACCCCGCTGCCATCCATCGCGCGCCGGAAACGACAATTCCGGCTCGACATCAAAGCTGGAAACGCTCTAAAAAGGCTGTGCCACTTCCGGCTTAAGCTCTGCTCCAGGTCTTGCGATGGAATACAGCAAATTCTTCAGTGCCGCCCTCAGCCGCCTGCATGACGAGCGGCGCTACCGCGTCTTCGCCGATCTCGAGCGAATCGCGGGCCGGTTTCCGCATGCGGTGTGGCATTCCCCGAACGGGCCGCGCAACGTCGTGATCTGGTGCTCCAACGACTATCTCGGCATGGGGCAGCATCCGAAAGTGGTCGGCGCCATGGTCGAGACCGCCACGCGGGTCGGCACCGGCGCCGGCGGCACCCGCAACATCGCCGGCACCCATCATCCGCTGGTGCAGCTCGAGCAGGAACTGGCCGATCTGCATGGTAAGCAGGCGGCGCTGTTGTTCACCTCGGGCTACGTCTCGAACCAGACCGGCATCGCGACCATCGCCAAGCTGATTCCCAATTGCCTGATCCTGTCGGATGCGCTCAACCATAATTCCATGATCGAAGGCATTCGCCAGGGCGGCTGCGAACGGCAGATCTTCCGCCACAGCGACATGGCGCATCTCGAGGAATTGCTGCGCGCCGCAGGGCCCGACCGGCCGAAGCTGATCGCCTGCGAGAGCCTGTATTCGATGGACGGCGATATCGCGCCGCTGGCGAAGATCTGCGATCTCGCCGAGCGCTACGGCGCGATGACCTATGTCGACGAGGTTCACGCCGTCGGCATGTATGGTCCGCGCGGCGGCGGCATCGCCGAGCGCGAGGGCGTCATGCACCGCATCGATATTCTGGAAGGCACGCTGGCCAAGGCATTCGGTTGCCTTGGTGGCTATATCGCCGCCAGCGCCGATATCATCGACGCGGTCCGTTCCTACGCCCCGGGCTTTATCTTCACCACCGCGCTGCCGCCCGCGATCTGCTCCGCGGCGACCGCCGCGATCCGGCACCTCAAGACCTCGAGCTGGGAGCGGGAGCGCCATCAGGACCGCGCCTCCCGCGTCAAGGCGATCCTTAACGCCGCGGGGTTGCCGGTGATGTCGAACGACACCCATATCGTGCCGCTGTTCGTCGGCGATCCCGAACACTGCAAGCGGGCCTGCGACCTCCTGCTGGAGGAACACAATATCTACATCCAGCCGATCAACTATCCGACCGTCGCCAAAGGCACCGAGCGGCTGCGGATCACGCCGTCGCCCTATCACGACGACGGATTGATCGATCAGCTCGCCGAAGCGCTGTTGCAGGTCTGGGAGCGCCTCGGTCTGCCGCTTCGCGAGAAATTCCTGGCGGCTGAATAAGGTTAACTCCCGCCTCCGCGGCGAAATCCTTTAAGACGCACCGTTCACGCACGATGCTTTGCCGGCCCAATCCGGCTATACTCCCCGTGGCCTCGTGGTTCGAGACGCGCGGCGTTGCCGCGCTCCTCACCATGAGGGTTTAAGACCTCATCCAGAGGAGCGGCGTAAGCCGCGTCTCGAAGGATGAAGCCACCGAGCTGGCGCGCAGGCCAGACCGCGCGCCGAACGTTTGAGGGAGTAAGCAGCCATGCTGCACGACTGGGGCGTGATCGCGGCCGCGTTCGGCTACATCGGGTTCCTGTTTCTCGTTGCCAGCCATGGCGACCGCCTCTCGCCGACCCAACGCGGGCGCGCAACCGCGCTGATCTATCCGCTGTCGCTGGCCATCTACTGCACATCCTGGACGTTTTTCGGCTCGGTCGGGTTCGCCAGCCGTACCAGCGTCGATTTTCTCGCGATCTATGTCGGCCCGGTCCTGATGATCGCGTTCTGCACGCCGCTGCTCCGTCGCGTGATCAAGCTCGCGAAATCGCAGAACATCACCTCGATCGCCGATTTCATCGCGGCACGCTACGGCAAGAGCCAGGCCGTCGCCGCAACCGTCGCGCTGATCGCGATCATCGGCTCGGTTCCCTACATCGCGCTCCAGCTCAAGGCCGTGGCCTCGTCGCTGGAAACGATCCTCAGCGAAGACCAGGCCTTCTCTTCCATGCCGATCATCGGCGATATGGCGCTGGTGGTCACGCTGGCGATGGCGGTATTCGCGGTGCTGTTCGGAACCCGTCAGACCGACGCCACGGAGCATCAGCACGGCCTGATGCTGGCGGTCGCCACCGAATCCATCGTCAAGCTGGTGGCCTTTCTCGCGGCCGGCGCATTCGTCACATTCTGGATGTTCTCACCGGTTGAGTTGATCGAACGCGTGATGAAGACGCCTGAAGCGGTACGGGCCATCAACTACACGCCATCGATCGGCAATTTCCTGACCATGACGCTGCTGTCGTTTTGCGCGATCATGCTGCTGCCGCGCCAGTTTCACGTCAGCGTGGTCGAGAATTCGACCGATGCCGAAGTGGGCCGGGCGCGCTGGCTGTTTCCGCTGTATCTGGTCGCCATCAACCTGTTCGTGATTCCGATCGCGCTCGCCGGTCTGGTCAGCTTTCCGTTCGGCGCGGTCGACAGCGACATGTATGTGCTGGCGTTGCCGATGGAGGGAAATTCTCCCTGGCTCAGCGTTGGCGTCTTTGTCGGCGGCCTGTCGGCGGCAACCGCCATGGTGATCGTGGAATGCGTCGCACTTTCGATCATGGTCTCGAACGATATCGTCGTGCCGCTGGTGCTGCAACGAGGCGCACCGTCGCGCGCCGGCCAGAAGGATTTCGGCAACTTCCTGCTCAGGGTTCGCCGCTTCGCGATTTTTGCCATCATGGCGATGGCGTATTTTTACTACCGCGCGCTCGGCAACACCCAACTGGCGGCGATCGGCCTGTTGTCGTTCGCGGCGATCGCCCAGTTGGCGCCGGCGTTCTTCGGCGGCCTGTTCTGGCGGCGCGCGACCGCGCGAGGCGCCATGGGAGGCATGCTGGTCGGGGTCGCGGTGTGGATCTATACGCTGTTTCTTCCAAGCTTCATGGACGGCAGTACCGCCGGCGTGACGCTGCTGCAGCACGGCCCGTTCGACATCGCGGCGTTGCGCCCGCAGGCCTTGTTCGGCGCCGATTTGCCGCCGCTCCTGCACGGCGTGCTCTGGAGCCTGTCGCTTAACCTTTTAACCTATGTCGTGTTGTCGCTGGCGCGCCAGTCGTCCTCGATCGAACGATTGCAGGCCGACCTGTTTGTGCCCCATGCGCTGGCGCCGATAGCGCCGACCTTCCGGCGCTGGCGCACCACGGTGACCGTGCAGGACATTCAGAGCACGGTGGCGCAGTATCTGGGTCCCGATCGTGCCCGCCATTCGTTCGAAGCCTTCGCGATCGCCCATCACACCAGCCTCGAACCCTCGGCGCAGGCCGACTTCGAACTGCTGCAGCATGCGGAGCATCTGATCGCTTCCTCGATCGGGGCTGCGTCCTCGCGCATGGTGATGTCGCTGTTGCTGCGCAAGCGCACCGTCTCCGCCAAGGCGGCGCTCAAACTGCTCGACGATTCTCACGCCGCACTTCATTTCAACCGCGAGATATTGCAGACCGCGCTGAACCATGTGCGGCAAGGCATTGCCGTGTTCGACCCGGATCTGCAGCTGATCTGTTCAAACCGGCAGTTCGGCGAAATTCTTGCGCTGCCGCCGCACCTCGTGCAGATCGGGATCCCCTTGCGGGAAATCCTCGAATTCATGACAGCCATCAATCCGCCGGGCTTCGGCGATGCCGAATCCCTGATCGAAATGCGGCTGACGGCGTACACCACCGAGGGCGAGCCGTATCTCGAACGTTTGCAGGACCGTCACATGGTGATCGAGGTGCGCGCCAACCGAATGCCCGGCGGCGGATTGGTCATCACCTTTTCCGACGTCACCCCGTCATTTGAGGCTGCCGAAGCGCTGGAACGCTCGAACGCAACGCTGGAAAAGCGCGTGCGCGATCGCACCGAGGAACTCACCCGCCTGAACTCGGAACTCGCGCAGGCCAAGAGCACTGCCGAGGACGCCAACATCTCGAAAACGCGGTTTCTGGCGGCGGCGAGCCACGACATCCTGCAACCGTTGAATGCCGCACGGCTCTATGTGACGAGCCTCGTGGAGCGCCAAAATGGCGGCGAGGATTCCCGGCTGGTCGAAAACATCGACGATTCCCTGGAGGCGATCGAGGAAATCCTCGGCGCGCTGCTGGATATTTCGCGGCTCGACGCCGGTGCGATGACGACGTCGATCACAAGTTTCAAGATCGGCGACCTGATGCGTTCGCTGGAAATCGAATTCGCGCCGATCGCGCGTGCCAAGGCGCTGAAGCTGACATTTGTGCCCTGCTCGCTGCCGGTGGAATCCGATCGCCTGCTGCTGCGGCGACTGCTGCAGAACCTGATCTCCAACGCCATCAAATATACGCCGCACGGACGCGTGCTGGTCGGTTGCCGGCGCCACGGTCAATCGTTGCGGATCGGGGTCTACGATACCGGCGTCGGCATTCCCGTGCTCAAGCGCGGCGAGATCTTCAAGGAGTTTCACCGGCTCGAGCAGGGCGCGCGGATCGCGCGCGGGCTTGGCCTTGGGCTATCGATCGTCGAGCGCCTCGCCCGCGTCCTCAATCACGGCATCGCGCTGGATTCCAATGTCAGCGGCGGCTCGGTTTTTTCGGTGACGGTGCCCACCGCGAAAGCCATCAATTTCACCGCGGCGGTCACCAGCGCGACCCCGCTTTCCAGGACATCGATGAGCGGCTCGCTGATCGTTTGCATCGAGAACGACGCCGCGATTCTGGACGGCATGAAAACCTTGCTGACGGCCTGGGACGCCAAGGTCATCGCGGTTACCGATCCGGACTCCGCAATCGAGGCGATCGAGGCCGCGGGCGGACGGGTCACCGGCCTTCTGGTCGACTATCACCTCGACCGTGGCAACGGCGTCGCCGCGATCCGGGACATTCGCCGCCGGTTCGGCGACATTCCGGCGATCCTGATCACCGCGGATCGCAGTCCGCATGTGCGGGCCGCGGCGCGGGAGGAGAACATCGCGGTGCTCAACAAGCCGGTCAAGCCGGCAAGCTTGCGGGCCCTGCTGGGTCAGTGGCGCACCCAGCAGATGGTGGCCGCGGAATAGTTCTAGCGCTGATGGACACTTCTCCCTCGCCCCGCTTGCGGGCAGAGGTGAGGGCGAGCATTCCTTATTGCGGCGAGGGCGTGCCCTGCCGCCACTGGCCGCCGGAAATTTTCGCCGCGGCGATCACGGCCTGGGTGCGGCTCTCGACGCCCAGCTTCTGCAGGATCGCGGATACATGCGCCTTGATCGTCGCTTCCGACACGCCAAGCTCATAGGCGATCTGCTTGTTGAGCAGGCCTTCCGACAACATCATCAATACCCTCACCTGCTGTGGGGTCAGCGTCACCAGCCGGTCGCGCAGCCGGCTCATATCCGGATCGGCCGCGGCTGTGAGGTCAGTGTCCGGCGGAATCCAGACGTCGCCATCCATTACTTTCACAATGGCGTCACGCAAGGTTTCGACCCCGAACCGCTTCGGAATGAATCCGGAGGCACCGAAATCCAGTGAACGCCGGATGGTGCCGCCGTCGTCGCTGGCCGATACGATGACCACGGGGATCGCCGGATATTGCGCGCGCAGGTAAATCAGGCCGGAGAAGCCGCTGATTCCCGGCATCGTCAGATCGAGCAGGATCAGGTCGACATCGGAATCCTGCTCGAGCAGCGCGGTCAGTTCGTCGAACGATCCCGCTTCGTCAATCTTCGCCGACGTCACGACACTCGCAACCGCCTGTCGCAGCGCATCGCGGAACAGCGGGTGGTCATCGGCAATGACGAGGCGGGTGCTGGCAGCAGTGGTCATTTATTTCTTGCAAAAAGGTTGCGGCAAGCCGGTGAGTGCGCTGGGAAGGCCTGCCAAGCTAATTTTCCCTGCAATTGTCCCCTGCCGGCGGCTTGCACGCAAGCGTACGCGATTTTCATGCGGCAAAGCGGTTAACCGGCCCTTTTGTGCGCTGCAATAAGCCGAAGACAGGGAACACGATATAGCCGATTTGAATGTGGGGACTCCTCATGGCGGTGCAGAGGGCCAAAAGTCTTATTGGGAGAGGTTTCACGGCGATGTTACCGTGAAGCGAAGCCTGTCGTTTTAATCCGGCCAAGTTCGGCGCATCGGGCGAGCTTTGCATCAACGATTTCGGGGAGCGATCCAAATGTCCACAATGGCTGCAACGGAAGTTAGAACGGGAGGCATGACGAAGGACGAACGTTTCGTCATTCTCGCCTCATCGCTCGGTACCGTTTTCGAATGGTATGATTTCTATCTCTACGGCTCGCTCGCCAGCATCATCGGCGCGCAGTTCTTCTCCGCCTATCCGCCGGCGACCCGCGATATTTTCGCGCTGCTGGCCTTCGCCGCCGGCTTCCTGGTGCGCCCCTTCGGCGCCATCGTTTTCGGGCGCATCGGCGACATCGTCGGACGCAAATACACCTTCCTCGTCACCATTCTGATCATGGGTCTGTCGACCTTCATCGTCGGCCTGCTGCCCAACGCAGCGACGATCGGCTTTGCCGCACCGGTGATTCTGATCGCGTTGCGTCTGGCGCAAGGCCTGGCGCTGGGTGGCGAGTATGGCGGAGCCGCCACTTACGTGGCCGAGCATTCGCCGCACGGCAAACGCGGCTACTACACCTCGTTCATCCAGACCACCGCGACGCTCGGCCTGTTCCTGTCGCTGCTGGTGATCCTGTTCACCCGCACCGCACTCGGCGAAGCCGACTTCGCCGCCTGGGGCTGGCGCATTCCGTTCCTGGTGTCGGTGTTCCTGCTCGGAATCTCGGTCTGGATCCGGCTGCGCCTTAACGAATCGCCGGTGTTCCAGAAGATGAAGGACGAGGGCAAGGGCTCGAAAGCGCCGCTGACCGAAGCCTTCGCCAACTGGAGCAACGCCAAGATCGTCATCCTGGCACTGATCGGCGGCACCATGGGTCAGGGCGTGGTCTGGTACACCGGCCAATTCTACGCGCTGTTCTTCCTGCAATCGATCCTGAAGGTCGACGGCTATACCGCCAACCTTCTGATCGCATGGTCGCTGTTGTTCGGCACCGGCTTCTTCATCGTGTTCGGCGCGTTGTCGGACAAGATCGGCCGCAAGCCGATCATTCTTGCCGGCTGCCTGATCGCG
>WNGG01008963.1_pt1 | contig 10967 bp, 9 predicted proteins | sample 5400661 | NCBI WGS metagenome assembly WNGG01 (sample SAMN13153372, study PRJNA577476) | soil metagenome | isolation source: 100 cm soil or saprolite under Garry oak tree replicate 1 | place: USA:California | collected 2016-06-15 | reverse complement strand
CGATCACTGCACCTGCGCGCCGATGCCGGCAGCCTTGATGATCGGCCACCATTTGTCGATCTCGGCTTTTTGGAACGCGGCTAGCCCTTCCGGGGTCTGCTGCTCGCGCGGCGCGACGTCGAGCCCCAACTCGACAAACCGCTTCTGGATGGCCGGGTCGGCCAGCGCTTCCACGGTCGCGGCGTTGAGCTTGGCGATGATATCATTTGGCGTCCCCTTCGGCGCGAAGAAGCCGAACCAGCCCGACATATAGAGTCCGGGCACACCGGTCTCGTCGGCGGTCGGAATGTCCGGCATCGAGGCCGAGCGTTTCGCCGACAGGTTGGCGAGTGCCTTGATCTTGCCGCCGCGGATTTGCGGCAGCGCGACCGCGCCCTGCACCACAAGCAGGTCCACCGTGCCGGAGACGAGGTCGGTCATGGCCGGACCCGCGCCGCGATAGGGAATGAACTGCACTTTTTGTTGGGTGAGGTTCTCGAACAGCACGCCGCTGACATTCGCGGCCGCGTTCTGGTTGACGAAATTGATCTTGCCGGGGTTCGCCTTCATCCACGTCACGAGTTCGGCGAGGCTGTTGGCCGCAAGGTCGTTCTTCGCGACCATGAGCTGCGGGTTGCTGGAGATCAGGCCGATCGGCTCGAAGTCCTTTTCGAGATCGTAATCGAGTTTGTAGATGATGCTGCCGACGTGGGTGTCCCATTGGCCGATATCGAAGGTGTAGCCGTCCGGCGCCGCACGGGCGACGCGCCCGACCCCGATGCTGCCGCCGGCGCCGCCGACATTTTCGATCACAATCGGCTGCCCGAGCGGCGCGCGCATGCGCTCCGCCATGATGCGGGCGGCGGCATCGGTCGATCCGCCCGGCGGGAACGGAACCACGAGCGTTATCGGGCGCGACGGATAGGCCTGCGCTCTCGCGTCAGCGACGCCGGCAAGGATGGTCAATGCCAGCGCGACCAAAAACCTTCTCATGACTCCCCCTTTGGGATCGAAGCCCGAACGCCAGGAGCAACGGACACTTCGACTATTTTTGGTGTTCGCCATTTGAACACGACTTGATTTGAACACGACTTGATTTGAACACGACTTGGCGGCGTGCACAAACCGAAGGGGTTGTGGCGGGTATGTTCACCCCTCATCCTGCGTCGCAAAGTCGCAACAACAATCTGGATGCGAAGAGCGAACCGTCTCTGCGCTCGAGCGTTAAGGATTGCGCCCAAGGGTCAAAATCAGTGGGTGACCGAGGAGCTACCAGGGAGCCGCGATCATGTTTCGGCCGGGCGTTCGCTTTGCAGGTTTTCTTTTGAGCGTCTCCATGATCGCTGTGAGCACCGGTTCGTATGCCCAGCATCCAGGAAGGGCCGCGCCAGCTGCACCAGCGGCCCGACCTGCGGCACCCCCGGCCATGGCCCGTCCTGCGCCTCCGCCCGCCATGGCTCGTCCGGCGCCACCTCCGGCCATGGCGCGGCCCGCCGCACCGGCGTTCCGTCCAGCTCCGCCGCCGCAGCGCCCGGCCATGGCGCCGCGTCCGATGCCGCACATCGCTGCACCGCAGCGCCCGGCCGCGCCGAGAATCGCCGCACCCTCGCGCCCGAGCGCACCGCCCTCTCTGAGAGAGCGCCCATCGCAACAGGAGCGGATCGGCCAGCGCGAGCAGCGCATCCAGCAGCTGCAGCAAACCAGGCAGGAGCGGCAGCGCGATGTGCCTTCGCGCCAGAGCGTGCAGCGCCAGGACCGCATCGATCGGTTGCAGCAGCGGTCGCTGCAGACAGAACAACGCCAGCTTCAGCGCGAGCAGCGTGTGCAGCGGCTCCAGCAAACCGCGCAGGAACGGCAGCGCGACACCCTTTCGCGGCAGAGCGTGCAGCGCAAGGATCGCATCGATCGGTTGCAGCAGCGCGTGCAGCAGTTGCAGTCACAACAGCCGCAAGGCCGGCGCGAGCAACGCGCGCAGCAGCGGTTGCTGCAGACGCAACAGCGCCTACTCCGGCACGAGGAGGGCCTGCAACAACGCACTCTGGCGCGCCAGCAGCACCTGGGAATACCGCCTTCGGCTGCGCGCCCTGCCGATGCTGCCGCGGCGCAAGCTGCCGCACGGGGGCGATTTGCAACGCGCTTCGCCAGTGCCGACCGGCAGGCCGAGGCAGCTCGCGCGGATCGGGATCATGGCTGGGCTCCCCGCCACGCCTGGCGGCGCGGCCTGCGCGCGGCGTTTGTGCCGTGGGCCGGCCACGTGTTCTGGCCTTATGCCTATTCCGACATTTTCGAATACACGTTCTGGCCCTACGCCTACGACCCCGGCTATTGGGCTTACGCTTACGACGACTTCGTCGATACCGTGTTCTGGGGCGTGGATGGCCGCTATTCTGCCTACGCCAGACTCGGCCCGGGCGATCCGGAATCCGGCGACGCGATCACCGGCTCTCGCCCGCGCGAACGTGCAAGCGTGAGCCCACAGACTCTCAGGCAACTGTGCGGAGATCCGGAAAAGGGCATCACCGCCTGGCCATTTGCTTCAATCGTGCAGGCGGTGCGGCCGACGCCCGAGCAGCGCGCATTGCTCGACGAGCTGAAGAGCGCGGCCGCAAAGGCTGCCGATGCGTTCAAGGAATCCTGCGGCGATTCATATGCAATGACTCCGCCCGGCCGCTTGCGGGCGATGACGAACCGCATCAGCGCCACGCTCGAGGCTGTGCGGATCGTGCGGCCCGTACTGGAGAAGTTCTATAACTCGCTCAGCGACGAGCAACAGGCACGTTTCAATGCGCTCGGCCCCAATATCGGCGAGCGTTCGCAGGGCCAGCCACAGCAGGAAGCAAACGCGCAGCCCGATACCTGTGGCGAGCCGAAGTCTGGCCTGACCAACCTGCCGATCGCGCGGATTGAGGCCGTGATACGCCCGGCAAGCACACAAAAGGACGCGCTCGACCGCCTAAGCGGGGCGACGGACAAGGCGGTTCAAGCGCTGCAAGCCGCCTGCCCGGACAGCGTGCCGCTCACGCCGGTCGGACGATTGGAGGCGATGGAGAAGCGGCTCGCGGCCATGCTGCAGGCCGCCAAACTGGTGCAGCCGGCATTGGATGACTTCTATGCCACGCTGAGCAGCGAGCAGAAGGCGCGCTTCAATGGGTTGGGACAGTTCGCGGGCCCCTGATCCGCCGAGCGCCCTAAAACCGTCAGTGAATTTCGGCCGAACGAGCCAGAGCTTCCTTCAGCTTCTCAAGCGTGAATGACGGGCTGCGGGCGATTTCAAGAATCGGCGTCTCGCGGCGGGCGCAGAGTTCGGCCGCGTCCGGCAGTTTCGCGGCGATATCGTGCGGAATGACAATGGCGCCGTGACAGTCGGCGTGAATGAGATCATCCGAGCGCACCGTCATTCCGGCCACGCGCACTTCGCCGCCAAAACTTTCGGCGTGAACCCAGGCGTGAGACGGCCCGATCGAGCCCGCGAGAGCCTGAAAGCCCGGCGCCCATTGCGGGATGTCGCGGATCGATCCGTCAGTGACGACACCGAGACAGCCCAGCGCCTTGTGGACCGAACTTTGAACCTCGCCCCAGAACGCACCATAGCCTGCGTCGGGGCCGTCGATATCCTGAATCACGCTGATGCGCGGACCGTGGCCGGTGCCGACATATTCGTAATAGGCGGTCCGCCGCTTCTGCTGCTCGGCGGCCGGAAGCCCGGAAGCGACAACCGAGCGGATCGTCACCGTGCGCGCATAGCCGACGATTGGCGGCAGATCGGGGAACGGACAAACCAATGGCTTTGTCGTGTAGCCGATCAGGCGGCGCTCCGGCGCGACAATCTCCATCGCATTGCAGATCGTCGGGGTGTCGTAGCGCGCCAGCGCTTCAAGGACCGATGCAGGCAGCAGCGCGGATGCGGAATTGGTCACGGCATTTTCTCCAGATTTCCAGCAGGACTTTTTTGAAGACGGCTTTTTTGAAGACGGCCATTTTGAAGCCGTCCATTGGTCTGGCTATACCCGACAAAAGCGCGATCGGCAAAAGCGGAAAATGAGTTGCCGGCACTTCGCGCAAGGCCGCTCAGTTCAGCCGGGCCGGCCGATTGTCCTGTTCCGGATCTGCGACCACCGATGCGAGTGGCGGAACAGGATTTGACGGGGCGGCATCGGCCGGCGTTGCGGCGGCCTCGGCGACGGCGGCAGCGTTGCGCTGGTGGTCGCGGTAGGACTTCCATCCGGCCGGCAGGCTCAGGAGATACAGCACGGTGCAGGCGGACAGAATATGCCAGGGATACCCGATCAACAGCGCGATGAAGAAGATCACCGCGACAAACACCGGCAGCACCATTTCCGGCGGCACCCGCAAACGCACCGTCTTGCCTGAAAATACCGGCAGGCGCGAAACCATCAGGAATGCAATCAGCAGCGTATAGAGCGCGGTCAGCGTGGCCGGGGGTGTCGGCATGCCCAGGAATGCGAGGTAGATCGGAAGCAGCACGAGGATCGCGCCGGCAGGTGCCGGAACGCCGGTGAAGTAATTCGCCGCAAACGCGGGCTTGTTCGGATCGTCCATGGTCGCGTTGAAACGTGCCAGCCGCAGGCCGCCGCTGATCGCGAACACCATCGACGCAATCCAGCCGCCATTGTTCAGGTCATGCAGCTGCCAGAAATACAGGATCAGACCCGGTGCGACGCCGAAATTGACGAAATCCGCGAGGCTGTCGAGCTCTGCGCCGAATTTCGACTGGCCCTTGATCATCCGTGCCACGCGGCCGTCGACGCCATCGAGCACGGCAGCGAACACGATCGCCGCCACCGCCAATTCCATCCGTCCCTCGGTGGACAGGCGGATCGCCGTCAGTCCCGCGCAGATCGCGAGCAAGGTGATGACGTTGGGCACCAGCATACGCACCGGAATCGGCCGAAACCGGCGGCGTCGCATTTCCGGAGATTTGGGATCAGCGGGCATCTGCATGGTCCACATATAGCAAGCGCGGGCCTGTTCCGCCATCGCGGCTATAAGCCGCCGGTTCCGCAGCTCAATGGTTAATCGGCGCGGTAAGTCCGGCCGCCGTCGCCAAGCTTGAAATCGGCCAGAATGGTCTCCCCGGCCACCGCGGTCTGACCTTCGGAGACCAGCGACTTGGTACCTTCGGGCAGATATACGTCGAGACGCGACCCGAAACGTATCAATCCGAACCGCTCGCCTGCGCCGATCGACTGGCCTTCGCGCACGAACGACACAATCCGGCGCGCTATCAGCCCCGCGATCTGGATCACGCCGATGCGTCCATTCGGAGTCGAGATAACGAGCGAATTGCGCTCGTTGTCCTCGCTCGCCTTATCAAGCTCGGCGTTGATAAAGATGCCCGGCCGATACGCAATCCGATCGATCCGCCCGGCTACCGGACTGCGGTTCACATGGCAGTTGAACACGCTCATGAATATCGAAATGCGCGGCAGCGGCCTGTCGCCGAGACCGAGTTCGGCCGGCGGCAACACCTGGGTCACCATCGAGACGCGCCCGTCGGCCGGCGCCACGACAATGCCCTCGCGCACCGGCGTGACCCGCACCGGATCGCGGAAAAACAGCGCGCACCAGACTGTCAGCAACGTGCCGATCCAGCCAAGCGGCGTCCAGATCCAGAACAGAATCAGGCTCGCAAGCGCAAAGCCGCCGATAAACGGATAGCCCTCGGGATGGATCGGCGGAATTTGCGCGCGGATGGAATTGGTGATGGACATCAAGTTTCACTTGTCATTCTTCCCCTCTCCCCTTGTGGGAGAGGGTGGCGCGCCGCGAAGCGGCGTGCCGGGAGAGGGGTCGGTGCAAGCGAGCATGATAGCGTCAAGAACGCCATCAGTGTTGCTCAGCACCTCATTATTCCAGAACCTTAAGACGCGAAACCCCTGATCTTCCAGCCATCGCGTACGCCGCAAATCGACTTCGCTATCAGCGTGTTGACCGCCATCTACCTCGACGACGAGACGCCTCTGAAAGGACACGAAGTCCACGATGTATCGGCCAATCAGTGCCTGTCGCTTGAACTTCATTCCCTTGAAGCGATGGGCACGAAGGAAATACCAAAGCCTTCGCTCCGCCTCTGTCATATTGGCGCGAAGGGCTTTGGCGTGACTGAGTGTCATACCCCTCTCCCGGCTCGACTAACGTCGAGCCACCCTCTCCCACAAGGGAAGAGGGGATCATCCCTCGGGCGCTCGACCTAAACAATGACTTCGAGCGCAATTCTCATTCCGCCGCAGCCGGCGTCACCAGCACGTCGTCGACCGGCGGCGGCGTCCGGTTCGGCGCTTCATTCTCGTCGGCGATCCGCGCCAGTCTTTCCCGCGCCTCCTGGGCCTCACGCTGCCGGTTCCACATACTGGCATAAAGTCCGTCCGTTGCCAAAAGCTGGGAGTGAGTTCCACGCTCGGCGATACGGCCCTGATCCAGCACGATGATTTCGTCGGCGCCCACGATCGTGGACAGCCGGTGCGCGATCACCAGAGACGTGCGGTTCCGCGAAACCCGTTCCAGCGCATCCTGAATTTCCTGTTCGGTATGGCTGTCGAGCGCCGATGTCGCCTCATCGAGCACCAGGATGGGCGGCGCCTTGAGAACCGTGCGCGCGATCGCGACGCGCTGCTTCTCGCCCCCGGATAATTTAAGGCCCCGCTCTCCAACCTGGGTCTCATATCCCTTCGGCGACATCCGGATGAAGTCGTCGATTTGCGCCAGCTGCGCCGCCTGTTCCACCTCGGCATCATCAGCGTCCCAGCGCCCGTAACGAATGTTGTAACGGATGGTGTCGTTGAACAATACGGTGTCCTGCGGCACCATCCCGATCGACGCCCGCAGTGAAGACTGCGTGACGTTTCGGATATCCTGGCCGTCGATCAGGATCTTGCCGCTGGAGACGTCATAGAGACGAAACAGCAGCCGCGAAATGGTCGATTTTCCGGCGCCGGACGGCCCCACAATCGCGACCGTCTTGCCGGCCGGCACTTCGAAACTGAGACCCTTCAGGATTGGACGCTCGGGATCGTACGAAAATCGCACATCGTCGAAACGTACGCTGCCTGTTGTCACGATCAAGGGCTTCGCGCCGGGAACATCCTTGATCTCCGGATTCCGCGACAGCACGCTGAACATCTTCTCGATGTCGATCACCGCCTGCTTGATCTCGCGATAGACCATGCCCATGAAATTCAGCGGCTGGTAAAGCTGGATCATCATGGCGTTGACCATGACAAAATCGCCGACCGTATTGGTTCCGTTGCGGACTCCGATGGCGCACATCAGCATTGTCGCCGTCAAGCCGGCGGTGAAGATGACGGCCTGCCCGGTATTGAGCACCGCCAGCGATGTATAGGTTTTCACGCTGTTGCGTTCGTAGCGCTCCATCGAACGGTCGTAGCGCGTGGCTTCGCGCTCCTCGGCGCTGAAATATTTGACCGTCTCGTAGTTCAGAAGCGAATCGATCGCCTTGGTGTTCGCTTCGGTGTCGGAGTCGTTCATCTTGCGGCGAATTTCGATTCGCCATTCGGTCGCGACGTAGGTGTAGTACATGAAGATCACGACGGTAATCATGGTAACGAGCACATAGCGCCAGTCGAACTGCCACAGCAGCACGCCCATCAGCAGCGAAACCTCGACAATGGTCGGAGCGAGTTGCAGGATCACCATCCGCACAATCACTTCGATGCCGAGCCGCCCACGCTCCAGCACGCGCGTCAATCCTCCGGTCTTGCGCTCCAGGTGAAAGCGCAGCGACAGTTCGTGCATGTGAACGAAGGTGAGATAAGCCAGCTTGCGCACCGCGTGCATCGCCACCCGGGCGAAGATTCCGTCGCGCCATTGGGTCAGGATCGCCATCAGCACGCGGATGGCGCCGTAGCTGCCGGTCATGATCAGGGGTGACGCGATCAGCCACATCGTCCAGTTCGATGGCTGCACCGGGGCGCTACCCGCGCCGTTCAGAGCATCGATCGCCCATTTGAAGGTAAACGGCACCGAGAGCGTCGCGAGCTTTGCGACCAGCAGCAGCACCATCGACCAGACCACGCGCATCTTGAGATCGACGCGATCGCCGGGCCAGATGTACGGCCACAGGTGCAGCAGCGTCCCGATCAGGGTCGCCTGTTCGATGGACCTGTCGGAAGAAGCCTGCGCTTCGCCGGCGCCTCTGGACAAATCAGTATGAGCCATCAATAAGAGCCTGAGGAATCACTGTCGCGCCTGTTCTTGGTTGATCTGCATTCTGCCCGTCATATAGAGCGTTTGAACGCCGCTTGCACCCTCGCGGAGCAATTGTTTCGGTATTTTCAGACACTTGCGGATTAATTCAGCTACCGTCGCCAATTCAATGGACTTGACCGATTTACGCTGCAATGCCACATGCCAATCATGAACAAGATCAAAACTGTCTGTGTCTACTGCGGCTCCGGCCCAGGCACCAATCCCCACTTTGTTGAAGGCGCGACCACGCTCGGAAAGATCTTCGCCGAGAATGGCGTGAGCCTGGTCTATGGCGGGGGCTCGAACGGATTGATGGGCGCCATCGCCAAATCCACGCTGGATCACGGCGGTAACGTTATCGGTATTATTCCGGACTTTCTCATTGCCCGCGAAAACGCCCTGGCGCGCGTTCAGGAACTGATCGTCACGCCCGACATGCACGACCGCAAGCGGCTGATGTTCGAGCGTTCCGACGCGTTCGTGGCGCTGCCCGGCGGGGTCGGCACGCTGGAGGAACTGGTCGAGCAATTGACCTGGCAGCAACTCGGCCGTCACACCAAGCCGGTCCTGCTCGCGAACATCGATGGTTTCTGGGAACCACTGCTCGCACTGCTCGCACATATGCGTGCGACGGAATTCATTCGCCCCTCTCTGGCCGTGGAAATTCTCAAGGCGGAACGGGTCCAGGATATCTTGCCGAGCTTGCGTGCTGCCGCGGCCCTCGCGCCTGAAGGTACCGAGCAGATGGCGCCGGAAATCGTGCAACGGCTTTAATATCTTGCGCCCCCCGGATCAGGTCCGGGGCGTGCTTTTGCGGAATATGCGCTAGCGGTTCGAACTATCGTGGCGGTGCCTCTGCATCATCCTTCGGGAACGTCACCGCTTCAATGCGGTTGCCATCGGGATCAAACACGAACGCTGCGTAATAGCGTACCCGATCGTGCGGACGTAAACCCGGCGCGCCGTCGGAGCGGCCTCCGGCCATCAACGCCGCGGTGTGGAACGCATCGACGTCGCCGGCCGACTTGGCCCGCAGGCAGATATGGACGCCGCTCCCCGGCTGAACCGGCGGCATACCGGTGCGCAGGTTGATCCAGAACTCGGGATAGCTCTTGCCGAAACCGATAGTCGCCGGCCGCGCCACCAGCCGCGAAAGCCCGAGCGGCGCCAGCGCCAGTTCATAAAATCGCGCGGCGCGTTCGAGGTCGCTGACGCCAACGGAGACATGATCGATCATGAAGTGCTCCGCCGGTTTTTGCCGTCATTGCGAGCGAAGCGAAGCAATCCATTCCGCCGAGGCGACAGTATGGATTGCTTCGTCGCTTCGCTCCTCGCAATAACGGCGAAAGTCATCAAATGCTCAAGCCGGCGCGTTGGATTTCACCAGCTTGTAAACAACCGAATCCATCAGCGCCTGAAACGACGCGTCGATGATGTTGGGCGACACGCCGATGGTGGTCCAGCGCTCGCCCTGCTCGTCTTCGCTCTCGATCAGCACCCGCGTTACCGCCTCGGTGCCGCCGTTGAGGATACGGACGCGGTAGTCGATCAGCTTCAAGCCTTCGATGTATTTCTGGTATTTGCCGAGATCCTTGCGCAGCGCCACGTCGAGCGCGTTGACGGGACCGTTGCCCTCCGCCGCCGAGATCAGTTTCTCGCCGTCGACGTCGACCTTCACCACCGCCATTGCCACCGTGACGCGCCGGCCATTGGCGTTGTAGCGCTGTTCGACATTGACATCGAACTGTTCGACCCGGAAATATTCCGGCACCTTGCCAAGCGTGCGCCGTGCCAACAGATCGAACGACGCGTTGGCGGACTCGTAGGCATAGCCCGCGGCCTCGCGCTCCTTGAGTTCCTCGACCAGACGGACCAGCTTCGGGTCTTTCTTGTCGTAGGCAATGCCTGCCCGTTCCAGTTCGGCGATCACGTTGGAGCGCCCGGCCTGATCGGATACCAGCACCTTGCGGTGATTGCCGACCGCCTCGGGCGACACATGTTCATAGGTCTGCGGATCCTTGAGCACCGCCGAGGCATGAATGCCGGTTTTGGTCACGAATGCACTTTCGCCGACATAGGGCGCGTGGCGATCGGGCGCGCGATTGAGCATGTCGTCCAGCGTCCGCGAAACCTTCATCAACGTCGCCATCTTGTCCGGCGACACGCCGATCTCGAAGCAATCGGCAAACTCGCGCTTCAGCCGCAAGGTCGGAATCAGCGAACACAGATTGGCGTTGCCGCAGCGTTCGCCGAGCCCGTTCAACGTGCCCTGGATCTGCCGCGCCCCGGCGCGCACCGCGGCCAGCGAATTGGCGACGGCCTGCTCGGTATCGTTATGGGCGTGAATGCCGACGTGGTCGCCGGGGATATGCTTCACCACCTCGGTGACGATGGTCTCGACCTCGTGCGGCATGGTGCCGCCATTGGTGTCGCACAACACCACCCAGCGGGCGCCGGAATCATACGCGGCCTTGGCGCAGGCCAGCGCGAATTCGGCATTTTCCTTATAGCCGTCGAAAAAATGCTCGCAGTCGAGCATGACTTCGCGGCCGGCGGCCTTGGCCGCCTTCACGCTGTCGCGGATCGATGCCAGGTTTTCCTCGTTGGTGGTCTCGAGCGCCACCCGCACCTGATAGGCCGACGATTTCGCGACAAAACAGATCGCATCCGCCTTGGCCTCCAGCAGCGCCGCGAGACCTGGATCGTTCGACGCCGAACGGCCGGGACGGCGGGTCATGCCGAACGCCGTGAAGCTGGCGTGA
>WNGG01008962.1_pt1 | contig 10968 bp, 7 predicted proteins | sample 5400661 | NCBI WGS metagenome assembly WNGG01 (sample SAMN13153372, study PRJNA577476) | soil metagenome | isolation source: 100 cm soil or saprolite under Garry oak tree replicate 1 | place: USA:California | collected 2016-06-15 | reverse complement strand
TGGCGTCCGCGGCCCGCTCAGCCTCTGCCGCCGCCTCCTCGGCCCTGGCGACGATCTCGCGGCGCTCAACCCGCTCGCGCTCGGCCCGGGCAGCGGTCGCTAGTCGCTCAGCCTCCCGCTCCTCTGCTTCCTCGCGCTCGGTTCGCGCCAGGTCCGCGGCCGTCTGCGGCGCCGGGCGACTCGCTCCTGCCTGGTCCGCGCGCCGCGGGCTGGCGCCTCGCCCCGGCCTAGCCCCGGCCGCCTTCTCGGTGCCCGCCGCCGCGGCTTGCGCGGTGCCTGCCTTCTTGGTAACAGCCTTCTCGATAGCAGGGCCGCGTGCAGCCGCGGGAGCGCGGGCTGGCCCTGAGCTGACCGCCGCGCCGATGCCGGGGCCGAAGCCCGCCCAGTGCACGGCCTTCTGCAGGGTCCCGGCCGCGACCTGCCCGGCCACGTCGGGATCGGCCAGCGCTGCGTTGAACGTGTCGGTGACCTCGTCGCGCAGCGCGGCGCTCGGCGACCGCTGGCCCGCCTCCTCCAGCGCCCGCCTGACCAGGCCGTCCACGAGGTCCCTGCGCTCGCGGGAGAGCTCGCGGATGGCCACTCCGTCGAGTGCGGCCTCCTCCGAGCGCAACCTGCCCCCGAGTTCGGCGAGACTGGCCGGCACGCCGGGGTCGGAGTGCACGAGCCTGTTCACGACCCAGGCGGAGCGCGTCGGCTTGCCCAGGCCCGCGATCGTCTTGGCGGGGTCCCGGTCACCGGCGGCACGCGCCTGCGCCGCGAGATCGCGCCGCCGCTGGGTGAAGTCATCGGGGTCGCCGGCGTAGAGCTCGGCGATCGCGCCGCTCACCAGGTCGGTACCTGCCACAGTCTCCATGGTGCCGCACCTCGTGCCCGGCCCGGTGCACGCAGGTCCGATATCTCCCGTGCCGTTAGGCTACCGAACGTGAACAGGCAGCATCCCGATGCCGAATATCCGGCCGCCGGAGGCAGGAAAGCCGGGAGGATGGTTCCTGCCAGAGGCGTCACGTCGTGATCATCTTCAACCCGACCTGGGGCCAGGCCGTGACGGCGGCCGCCGGGCTTGGCGTTGCATCGGCGGCGTTGCTCCATCGCGGCCGGTTCGTTGCCAGCGCCGGCGGCGAGGACGCCGCGGGGAGGGCCAGGCGGCTCACCGGAGCTGGCCGGTTCGTGCGCGAGTCGGCGCTGGTGGTGGCGCTGTTCGCGCTGTGGCAGTTCGCGGGGTCGTTCTCGGTCATGGGACCGGACGGCGCCCTCGGCCGGGCTCGCTGGCTCTGGGACGCCGAACGCGTCGTGCACATGCCGAGCGAGGCCTCGCTGCAGCGCCTCGTCATGCCGCATCCGCCGCTCATGCAGGCATTCAACCTGTACTATGACATCCTGCACTTCCCGGTCCTGATCGCGTGCCTGATCTGGCTGTTCGTCTGGCACCGGGACCGGTACGGCTCCTTCAGGATCACCCTGGTGGCCTTCACCGGCTTGTGCCTGCTGATCCAGCTCATCCCGGTGGCGCCGCCCAGGATGCTGACCGGAATCGGCATGGTGGACACGGCTGCACTGTACGGGCAGTCCGTCTACTCCTCGAGCGGCGGCTTCGAAGCCGACCAGCTCTCGGCCATGCCGTCGGTGCACGTCGGGTGGGCGATCCTGGTGGCGATCGTCGTGATCACCGTGACCCGGTCCCGGTGGCGCTGGCTAGCGCTGCTCTACCCGGCCCTGACCTCGGTCGCCGTGGTGGTGACGGCGAACCACTTCTGGCTCGACGGCGTGGCGGCGGCGGTCGTGCTGGTCCTGGTGCTGGCGGCGCAGGCCCTGGTCAGGCGGCTCAGGGCAGCCGCCGCGGGCCGCGCCGCACCAGCGGAGACCGGCCGGCAGCCCGAGGCAGCCGGGATGCGCTCATCCGCCGGATGACCCCTGGCCCGCGTCGGCCATCCGGCGGATGAGCAGCGCGGCGTGCAGGCTGGTCCGCCTGTCAGCGTCGTCGAGGCTCGCGCCGAGCGCTTGCTGGATCTGGTGCAGCCGCTCGTACAGCGTTGGCCTGGCGATGCCGCAGCGCTTGGCCGCCGCTGCCTTGTTGCCGCCAGCCTCCAGGTAGGCGCCGAGGACGGCGATCAGGTCGGTCCCGTGCCGGTCGTCGTGCAGCAGCAGCGCCCTGAGCTCATGCTCGGCGAAGGCCAGCACCCTTGGATCGTCGCGGACCTGGAAGGCGAGCCCGGCGAGCCCGAGGTCGGCGATACGCACAAACGGCCGCTGGCCGGCGCCAGCAGCGGGGGAGTACCGGTCGGCAGCGCTGGCCGCCGTCGTCGCAGCACCGAACGCGCCCGGTAGCTCCCCGATGCTGCCGCATGCCGCCGCGACGCCGATGCACTGCGCCGGCCCGAGCGCCCCTGCCCGCTGCAGCCCTGCCGCGAGCCTGGTAACCGCGGCGTCCTGATCGGCGCCAGCCGGGAGCGTCAGGAGTGCCGCAGCCACGTGATCATCGAGAACCCCGGCGATGGCCGGTATCCGCAGCTCCTCGCAGGCAGCGGCCAGCGCGTCGGCGACCTGGTCCGGCGTCCGGCCGCCCCCGGCAGCGGCGGAGACGACGGCCGCCGGCACCAGCTGACGCCCGGCCAGTGGCACTCCGAGCGCGACGACCCGCGCTTCCAGGTCGGCGGCGTCGCCGACGTGGCGCCCGGTGCCGGTGCCGGGCCCGGCGAGGGCCGCGAGCACCGAGCGATGCGCGGCGCGCCGCGGGCTCGCAGCCTGCCGGGCGCCGCGCGCCAGGCTAGCCAGCGTGAGCGTGGTCGCGGTTCGCTCGGCGAGCACAGGGCCGCCGGCGTCCGGCGGTCCGGGCAGGGCGAACACCACCCGGCCCCAGTCGCCGGCCGCTGAGCCGACGCGCGCGATCAGCCAGCCTGCGGCCTGGTCATAGCCGATCCGGCCAGGCACCGTCACCGCCCTTGACCGGGCGGCGAAGCCGGCCAGCAGCGTCGTGACGTCCTGGCCGGCCGGGGCGCAGGCCAGGACCCGGTGCGCGAGGTCGGCGAGGATGACAGGACAGCGGGCCAGGTCGGCGGCCTTGGCGACAATCTCGTCCTGCCCGGCACCGGCGACCGCCAGGTCGGTGAAGACCTGATTCAGCCGCTGCGCCGCGCGCAGCTCGGCGGACTGCGCGTCCAGGATCTGCGTGTGCACGGCCTCGGTGATCGCGATGAACTGTGTCTCCCGCTCGAACGCGATCAGCGGCAGGCCAGCCGCGGCGGCCGCCCCGACCAGGGCGCGCGGCAGGGCGCGGATGTAGCGAGAGCCGAGCTCGACGGCCAGGGCGCTCACGCCCGCCGAGGCGAGGCCGGCCACGTACCTGGCCAGGCCGTCCGGGTCGGGAGGCAGCGCGATCCCGGTGGACAAGACGAGCTCTCCGCCGCGGAGCAGGTGCCCGGCCTCAGCGAGCTCGATGACGTGCACCCAGCGCACCGGTGCCGCGAGCCGGTCAGCGCCGGTGAGGACGCGGGGAGCGCCGCGCCTGACCGGCTCCAGGTCAAGCACGTCGGCTACGGTCGGCAGCATTGGCGGCGAACACGGTCTGACGATTCGTTAAGCAACACGTCATCTAGCTTACGAACTGTTACTTGGTCCGCGATCCCGCCCGGAGGAGACTGATGCGGGGGACTGGGCGCCCGGGAGGTCAGGCGATGACGGACACGACGAAGCACGTGACGCACTGGATCGGCGGCAAGCCATGGACCGGAGCAGCGTCAACTGGGTCTGGGCCGGGTCAGCGCGGTGACATCTACAACCCGGCCACCGGGCTCGTGACCGGGACCGTCGATTTCGCCGGGCGGGAGGAAGTCGATGCTGCCGTCCGCGCCGCGGCGGCGGCGTTTCCGCGGTGGCGGGACGCCTCGCTGGTCAAGCGCGCGTCGGTGATGTTCGCCTTCCGTGCGCTCGTCCGCGAGCACTCAGCCGAGCTCGCGGCGCTGATCAGCGCGGAGCACGGCAAGGTCGCCGCCGACGCGGCCGGTGAGGTGGCGCGCGGCCTTGAGGTCGTCGAGTTCGCCTGCGGGATGCCGCACCTGCTCAAGGGCGCGTTCTCGGAGAACGTCTCGACCGGCGTGGACGCCTACTCGATCCGCCAGCCCCTCGGCGTGGTGGCGGGAATCACGCCGTTCAACTTCCCCGCCATGGTGCCGATGTGGATGTTCCCGATCGCGATCGCGGCCGGTAACGCCTTCGTGCTCAAGCCGTCGGAGAAGGACCCGTCGGCCTCGGTCAGGCTGGCCGAGCTGCTCGCCGAAGCCGGGCTGCCGGACGGCGTGTTCAACGTCGTGCAGGGCGGCAAGGACGCGGTCGACGCCCTGCTGACGCACCCGGGCGTGAAGGCGGTCAGCTTCGTCGGGTCAACGCCCGTGGCACGGTACGTCTCGGAGGTAGGAACCGCGGCCGGCAAGCGGGTCCAGGCACTCGGGGGCGCGAAGAACCACATGGTGGTCTTGCCGGACGCCGACCTGGACCTCGCAGCCGACGCGGCCGTGTCAGCGGGTTTCGGCTCGGCGGGCGAGCGCTGCATGGCGATCTCGGTGCTGGTCGCTGTCGACCCGATCGGCGACGAGCTGGTCAGCAAGATCGGCGAGCGGGTGGCCAGGCTCACGGTCGGACCTGGCGATCGTCCCGCCTCGGAGATGGGGCCGCTGGTGACCAGGACGCACCGGGACAGGGTCGCCTCGTATCTGGACGCTGGGGTGGCCGACGGCGCGACGCTCGCGGTCGACGGTCGCTCGCACCCGGTGACCGGCGGCGAGGCCGGCGGCTTCTGGCTCGGACCCAGCGTGCTGGACAACGTCAGGCCGGCGATGAGCTGCTACACCGACGAGATCTTCGGCCCTGTGCTGTCCGTCGTGCGGGCCGGCAGCTACGCTGGCGCGCTCGAGGTGGTGAACGGCAACCCGTACGGCAACGGGACCGCGATCTTCACCAACGACGGGGGAGCGGCGCGCAAGTTCACGAACGAGGTCGAGGTCGGCATGGTGGGGATCAACGTGCCGATCCCGGTGCCGATGGCCTTCTACAGCTTCGGCGGCTGGAAGTCCTCGCTGTTCGGCGATACGCACGTGCACGGCACCGAGGGCGTGCACTTCTACACCAGGGGCAAGGCGGTCACCGAGCGATGGCTCGACCCGAGCCACGGCGGCGTGAACCTCGGCTTCCCCGTGAACAGCTAGGAGCCCGCGATGAATCCCGGCGTCACCCCCGATCCCGCGCGCGGCGCCGCCGTCTACGCCGCCGACCGGGCGCACGTGTTTCACTCCTGGTCGGCGCAGAAGGCGCTGACTCCGCTGGTGATCGCCGGCGCGCAGGGCTGCTACGTGTGGGACTACGACGGCAAGCGCTACCTGGACTTCTCCAGTCAGCTCGTCAACACCAACATCGGTCATCAGCACCCGCGCGTCACGAGCGCGATCGCCCAGCAAGCGGCGAGGCTGACCACGATCGCGCCGCAGTACGCGAACGAGGCACGCGGCGAGGCGGCAGCACGGCTGATCGAGCTGGCGCCCGACGGGTTCGGCAAGGTCTTCTTCACCAACGGCGGCGCTGACGCGAACGAGAACGCGATCAGGATGGCCAGGCTGCACACCGGCAGGGACAAGGTGCTCAGCTTCTACCGCTCCTACCACGGGAACACCGGCGCCGCGATCAACTCGACCGGCGACCCGCGGCGCTGGCCGAATGAGTATGCGACCGGTCACGTGCACTTCTTCGGTCCTTACCTGTACCGGTCCTCGTTCTGGGCCAGCACCCCCGAGCAGGAATCGCGGCGCGCGCTCGAGCACCTGGAGCAGGTGATCCAGTTCGAGGGGCCGGGCACGATCGCCGCGATCCTGATCGAGTCGATCGTCGGAACGGCCGGCGTGCTGCTGCCGCCGCCCGGCTACCTCGCGGGCGTCCGCGCCCTGTGCGACAAGTACGGCATCGTCTGGATCGCCGACGAGGTGATGTGCGGCTTCGGGCGGGCGGGCAGCTGGTTCGCGTTCACGCCGCACGGCGTCGCTCCCGACCTGATCACGTTCGCCAAGGGGTCGAACTCCGGCTACGTCCCCATCGGCGGGGTGCTCATCTCGGACCCGATCGCGGCGACGTTCGACGAGCGGGTGTTCCCTGGCGGCCTGACCTACTCGGGCCACCCGCTGGGCTGCGCCTCGATCGTGGCGACCATCGACGCGATGCGTGACGAGGGCATCGTCGAGAACGCGGCCGCGATCGGCCGGCAAGCACTCGGGCCGGGCCTGGCCGAACTGGCCGAGCGGCACCCGGTGATCGGCGAGGTGCGCGGGCTCGGCGTGTTCTGGGCGCTCGACCTGGTTTCTGACCGGGCGACCAGGGCCATGCTCGCGCCCTACGGCGGCGCGTCAGAGGCGATGACGACGCTGGCCGGGCAGGCCCGCGCCAAGGGCCTGCTGACCTTTACCAACTACAACCGGCTGCACGTCGTGCCGCCGTGCACGATCACCGAGGCCGAGGCCAAGGAGGGCCTCGCGATCCTGGACGACGTGCTGACCGAGGTCGACCGCTTTTACCAGGGCTAGGCGGCAGGGCCGTAGCTAGCCGGTCACGGAGTCCAGAGCGGGCAGGTAAGCGTACTTCTGGCCGTTGGCGTTCGGGTGGTAGGAGTCCGCGAGGTTGAGCCAGTCGACCGAGATCAGGTAGCTGCCCGAGTCGCAGATCTGGTGCCCGGCGAAGAACGGCTTGACGTCGACGAAGGCGTCACCATGCCGCCCGGCGGCCGCCTGGATCACGCTGTCGAGCACGTCGGCGCCCTGATTCAGGTAGGTGCGCTTGGTGGTGCTCAGGCCGATGCACGTCGATGACCTGGCCAGGTCGTAGAACTCGGGATAGTCGAGCACGACGACCCTGGCGCCAGGCGCGCGGGTGGCGATGGCGGCGAGCACGTTGTCGAGCGCGCCCGGCAGCGTCGACTGGGCCTGGCTCTCCGCCTGCTGCACGGCGCTGATGCAGGCGCTGTTGCCCTGGAGCACGCAGGTCTCCATCACGCTGGTGAAGCCGACGTCGTTGCCGCCGATCGTGATCGACACGAGCGTCGTGCCCGCGCTCAGCGGGCCGAGCTGGCTGGCCAGGACGTCGGACGTGGTCGCACCGGCGCAGGTCTCGTTGCTGAACGTGCCCCCGTGAGCGTTGTGCCACAGCACCGGGTAGGCGTTCGCGCTTTCCAGGCACGCGCCGTCGGAGTAGCTGCCGGCGCCGTCACCGGATGAGTAGGAGTCGCCGAGCGCGACATAGCCGATGGTGCCGCTCGCGCTGGCCGACCCGATCGCACCGAATGCGCTCAGGGCCGCGAGAGCCGCGGTCGCGACGATTGCTGGCAGGCGGAAGCGGACGCTGGGGGCTCGGGACATGGGGCGGCTCCTGCGCGGAAGGAACGCGTACTACTCAGGAGTAACAAGCATCGGCAAGGTCGTCAATAGGCTGTTTTTTACCTACAGTTGGCTGGGCCCGGGCCGGTCAGCGGCCACGCGGGCACGGATAGAAGACCTTGCCGTCCAGGTCGACGTCGAACTTGACCGCGGCGAAGCCGTTCTTCCCGCCGTAGACCCGGCGGCAGTAGACCGCGAAGGACCGGCCGTGCTTGCACGGCTTGCCTGGGTCGCAGACGAAGTGATCGGCGCCGTACTCGGCCTCTCCGACCCACTTGCCCGTCGGCTGAGCGCGCGTCTTGTCCGAGGTGAACGCGTGCCAGCTGCCGCACTCGTGATAGACGAAGCACTCCTCGACCACGGCGCCGTCGGTGTACCTGGCGCCCCAGCGCACCAGGGCAGGGTTGTTCTTCCACACGGCCGTCATTCCGTCGCGATGGATCAGGTTGAACGCGAACGCCAGGTAGTTCTGCGCGTCGCCAGGCGTGAGGTAGAACCCCGTGGTCGCCGGCGGGTCGAAGCTGTCGATGTCGTCGAGCTCGACCGCGTCGAAGCCCTTGCGCGCGCACATGGCGATCCGCTCGGTCAGCATCGGCTTCAGGGCGCTGAGCTGCCGGAAGTCGACCCAGCGCTCCTCCGGGTAGCCGTAGTAGACCTTCCCGAGCGTCGCGGCCGGGAACATCCCGGCGGGGGAGGTGCTTCCGTCCGGGCGGTAGTCCTCCCAGGCCAGGTCCAGGTAGCAGACGGTGCGCGGATGCGCGAGCGTGGCGGCTGGCCAGGAGGTGCGGATCCGGTGGATCTGCCCGCCGGTAGTCAGGAAGCCGTCGATGTCATAGATGTCAACGGCGCGCCGGCCCGTCCGCTTCAGCGGGAACGTGCGGCCGATCTGCCAGTCCCACCGCATGGGCCGGCCGGCCTTGTTCAGGTGCGGCGGGAACCAGCACCGCCCGCGACAGGCGAGCGCGGCAGGCAGCGGCATCACCCGCCAGCCGAAGCTGAGCCTGCTCACGCCCGCCCGGTCCGACGTCCGCACGCTGACCTGGTGCCGCCCTGGCCGCAATGAGCCGGTGTAGAACACGCCCGTGGCCGGCACGGCGTGCCACGGGCGGCGGTCGATCCGGAATCTGCGGACGACAGGTCCGTCGGCGGCGTTGTAGTGGGCCGGGTCGAGCTGGAAGTACTCCTCCGCTGACCTCGTCCTGGCCTCGGGCAGGCCGTTGACGAACTCGGTCACCGGCCGCCGGCCTCGCGGGTAGGCGGCGACGGCCCGCTTCGCGGTGAGGCTCCTGGTGACCCGCAACACCTTGAAGGTGAAGTCCCTGGCACCGGTCTGCACGACTTCGGTCGCCGTCTCGGTCACGCGGAGCCTGCGGCCGGTGTCGGCGTGCCCGGCGACGTAGCGTTGCGCGGCGAAGGGGGTCGCCGTCGAGTCGGCGCCCGGCCGGCACCGGCTCGCGCCGCAGGCCCGCCAGGAGTACCCGACCTCGAAGCTCAGCAGCCGGTCACCGGCGGGCAGCCGCCCTGGCCGCCAGCGCAGGCCGCGGGCCGCGACGGTGCCGCCGTCCCGCAGCTCGCCGGTGATCCGCAGGCGCCCGCTCGCGACCGGCGGCTGGATGCTCGCGGCTCGCTGCACGCCGTCCCTGGCCGCCGCGTGCGCCACCGGCGGTCCTGCCATCCAGGCGAGTCCGATCGTCGCTGCCGCCGCTGCCACGAGACCGGTCGCTTGCCGCGCCATGGCGTTCTCCTGCCGTCGGTTTGGCGGAATGATAGACCACGGACGGGAATACCGGCGATGGCCGGATCGTCGGCCGTGACCGGATGCTGCTCTCGGCGGGTGAGGCAATGCGCGGGCTGCGGGACAAGGGAGTCTTGATCAGCGGCGGTACCAGCGGGATCGGGCTGGCCGCCGCCGAGCGCTTTCTTGAGGAGGGCGCGCGGGTCTACGTGGCCGGCCTGAAGCGTGCCGAGGTGGACGCCGCTGTCGCCATGCTCGCCCAGCGCGGCGTGGCCGCTGGCAGCGCCTTCGACGCGAGCGACGCGGACGACGTCGCCAGGCTGACCGTCGCGGCGGAGGGGGCCCTTGGCGGCATCGACGTGCTGATCAACAACGCGGGTATCGCGCAGCGCGACCCGTTCCTGCGGCTGGACGTAGCCGACTGGGACCGGATCCTCGCGGTGAACCTGCGCGGGATGTTCCTGGTGGCGCAGGCGGTCAGCAGGCAGATGGCCGAACGCGGGCGCGGCGTCATCGTGAACATGTCCTCGACCAACGGCCTGGCCGGTGAGGAGGACTACGCCCACTACAACGCGTCCAAGGGCGGGGTGCTGCAGCTCACCAGGACGATGGCGGTCGAGCTCGGCCGGCACGGCATCCGGGTGAACGCGCTGTGCCCTGGCTACATCAGGACGCCGCTCAACGACTCGATCTCGGCGCAGCTCGGCGGCGAGGAGTTCGAGGCCGCGTACGTCGCGAGCAAGATCCCGCTGGGCCGGGTCGGCCGCTCCGACGAGGTAGCCGCGGGATACGCCTTTCTCGCCTCCGACGACGCGTCGTTCATCCATGGCGCCGCGCTCGTCATCGACGGCGGCCAGCTTGCCGTGATGTAGCCGGGCCCCGGCGGCGGCGGGCAGTCAGAGCGCGGCGAAGGCGTCCTCCAGGACCGACAGGCCCTCGGTGAGCAGCTCCTCGCTGATCACCAGCGGCGGCAGGAACCGCAGCACGTTGCCGAAGGTGCCGCAGGTCAGCACGATCACTCCGGCCGCGTGGCAGGCCCTGGCTACCTTCGCCGTCGCGGCCGCGTCAGGCTCCAGCGTGCCCGGCCTGACCAGCTCGATCGCGATCATGGCACCGCGGCCCCTGACGTCGCCGATCACGGGGTGCCGTTCGGCCAGGGCACGCAGCCTCGGCAGCATGAGGTCGCCGATTCGCCTGGCCATCGCCGGCAGGTCTTCCTTGCTCATCGTCTCGATCGCGCCGAGCGCGGCGGCGCAGGCGACCGGGTTGCCGCCGTAGGTCCCGCCGAGCCCGCCGACGTGCACCGAGTCCATGATGCCGGCGCGGCCGGTGACGGCGGCCAGCGGCAGCCCGCCCGCGATTCCCTTCGCGGTCGTCACGAGATCCGGCACGACGCCTTCGTGATCGCACGCGAACCAGTCGCCGGTGCGGCAGAACCCCGACTGGATCTCGTCCGCGATGAAGACGATGCCGTGCTCCGCGCAGTACTCGGCCAGCCCGGGCAGGAAGCCATCAGGCGGCACGACAAACCCGCCCTCGCCCTGGATCGGCTCGATCACGACGGCCGCCACCCGGTTCTCGCCCACCTGGGTGTGGATCAAGGTGGTCACGACGTCGAGCGCCTCGGCGGCGCACCTGGCGGGACCGCCAGGCCAGCGGAACGGGTAAGCCATCGGCACCCGGTAGACCTCGCCGGCGAACGGCCCGAACCCGTCCTTGTACGGCATGTTCTTGGCGGTCATGGCCATCGTGAGGTTCGTGCGGCCGTGGTAGGCGTGATCGAAGACCACGACGGCCTGCCGCCCGGTGGCGTGCCTGGCGATCTTG
>WNGG01008961.1_pt1 | contig 10968 bp, 11 predicted proteins | sample 5400661 | NCBI WGS metagenome assembly WNGG01 (sample SAMN13153372, study PRJNA577476) | soil metagenome | isolation source: 100 cm soil or saprolite under Garry oak tree replicate 1 | place: USA:California | collected 2016-06-15 | reverse complement strand
GAAGGCAACAAGGAGGTGCTCGCATTGCGGGCCTGTGCCGAAGAAGACAAAGATGGCTGGAGTTGCCTCTGACAAGACCTGCGCAATCGCGGGGCGACCGAGGTCGACCTGATCGTCACCGATGGGCATGAGGGACTGCTGGCAGCCCTCTCCTCTCTGTTTCCAGCCACTCCCCGACAACGCTGTGTGGTGCATAAACAGCGCAATGTACTCAATGCTATTCCTCATCGCGAGCGCAAAGAGGTCAGCACAGAATTAGCCGGGATCTTCAAGCAGGAGAAGAAAGAGGATGCGCTGCTCAATGTGGCGGCCTTCAAAGCCAAGTACCAGAAGCGCTATCCAGAAGCGCTACGCAGTCTCACCGAAGATGAAGAGCATTTGTTGACCTTTTATGCTTTCCCGCCGGTCATGCATCGCTACATTCACAGCACCAATGCCATTGAAAGTTTCTTTAGCAATGTCCGACAGCGCACGGATCAGATTGACGCTTTCACGACAGAAACGAGTTGCCTGACCATTGTCTGGGCCGTGATGCAAGATATTCGCTTGCCAAGAATTCCGGTCAACTAAAAGCTCAGCACGGACGGCTCTTGGGGGACAAGCAACCAACCGAAAAGGGTGGTTCAGAGGGAGGTAATGTTTTTTGATATTCCTGTGTAACAGGAACGCAACCAGTCCTTCGGGAAAGAGGTACACAGCCTTTTCGGCTGATGGCTGATGCCGCGCCTCTGCCGCTTTCTCCGTTCTGTCAGATCCTTTGGAGCGGTTGGCTCAGTCTCATCTCTCTGCTCGTTTGTTGGCCGCTCATCTTTACACAACACTCGGGATGGTGTCTCCTCGAAAATCGCTACGTAAAGTGGATGTCCTTCGATAGTATACTGACGAATGTGTGTCTTCTCTCTTCGGATATATCGGTTACCCCAGAAGCTATTCTGGCGAGGTAAAGAAATAGAAAGGGGGGTATTCACCTGCGTTTTCTGAGCACGAATAAGCAATATGCCGTTTGTTGGGTAATGCCTCATATACCTTCTAGCTTTGATCCTTAACCGTTCAAGAAGGATGTTATAAACCTGCTCTTCCTTTGGAAGCGTTGGGTCTACTGATATATGTGGGCGTGGAGGAGCAGAAGATGATTTTGGTATGGGGGTGGAAGGAGATGTGGCAGGCGAACGAGGCACAAACCATTGCAAAAAACCAAAGAGGGCGCTGAGTACAACAAAAGTGGCACTTATGGGAGTTGTCCAAGTTGCGTTGATTTTTCCCGTCGCACTCAGTGCCAGAACTATACCGAACCCGACCAGGGAAAAGATCACAGCATAGAGGAATAAAAGGTGTGCCAATTGTCCGCACGTAAATTGTTTCTTTTGTCTTCTTTGGGGCTGCATGACAGAGTCTGCGCCTTTCCGAAATCACAACGCTCTCTACGTGGCTCTATGAAGAATTATCAAGATTATATCACTTGGTTTCTTTCAAACCGCTATGGCTCTCTGGGGATGAGAAAAATTAGAGAAACTTCTGCTGCTCCGGCTCCTGTGCTTTTTGGGACTGAGGTTGGCTCTTCGTCACATTGTGTGCAAGGAGAATCGTGTCGAGAAGCGGCAGGAGCCCTTATCTCTTCCATTGCAGATGCCTGTGATGTTGCTCAACAAAGAGCTCAAGACTGCTCTCTTGATTCTCTCCAGCCGCAACAGAAGGCATTTGGGGCCACCAGTGACCGGTGGAGTGACCCGCTGTGCGAACTGGCTTGCGTCCTGCGTTCCCGCTGCACGGAATGTGACGAAGAGCCTGAGGTTTCTTATCTTTATTCCAGAACTGCTTGAGCCATTCCAGTTTCTGTTTCTCTCGCTCAGTTAAATTGCATTCGTCGGAGTGGTCAGTCTTCATAGCGGGTTTGTTCTTTCAACTCCTCTCAATCGGAAACTCCAGGAGCCTCGAAAAGAAACGGGTCTACTTGAACAATAAGGTAAACGGCACTTATCCTTCAGGCAGGAATAAAACTAAGCGCCACTATCAACCCACATTCCGCAGTTTGGTATCAACTTTTTCGGAATATCATGATTTGGCAGTGAAACGATGTTTTCATGCACGAAATACAGGTATTGCCCATTCTATGTGACGAGTTTAGCGAAGTGCTGTTTCGTTTTTGCACATCTATAGATCTATTAAAGTATGATAAAACGAGTAAAAGATGCAGTAGCTAATATTCAGAAAAACGCATTCCGAAACTGCGGAATGTGGGTATCAACATAGCAAATTAAGGAAAAAATGCAAGAGACAGATGCAATGTTGATGCTAGTGGATTTCAAGAAGCTTCGCTATCACGAATAATTCCAATCCGAGGCAACCTGCCTTCAAGAGCATATTTGCCTCCTGAAGATAAACTCAGATAATGCCATGAACTTTTATTGTCGAGTATACTGCGGCGAAGTTCATCTGTAATTCTTAAATACCTAAATTTCGCCCAAACTAGTGGCAGTGTGCTGCCAACAGAAAGGGACTTGCCAAAGCAAGGATGATGAGTCATACCTATCAAAGGAACAGAACCCGAAGATAGGAGGACCATCATCATGAATGAATCTACCACGAAAACGACGCGACATTTTACGGGCTGTGCGAGTCTGGCAGCCATTGGCGTAAAACTGAGGCAACTGGGTGTGTTTGACCCCATCCGCAAGACGGTGCGCATTGCCCAGAAGACGGTTAAGCACACGCCCACTGACAAGCTCTACGACGGATTGATTGCTATGCTGGCAGGAGCCCACGGGCTGGTGGAAATCAACACGCGGTTGCGCAGCGATCCCGCTTTGCAAGCGGCCTTCGGACGCAGTGGCTGTGCCGAACAGTCGGTGGTCCAAGAAACCCTGGATGCCTGCACAGCCGAGAATGTGAGACAAATGGAACAAGCGCTCGAGAGCATCTATCATCAGCATAGTCAAGGTTATCAGCACAACTACCGCAAGGACTGGCAAGTGTTGGATGTGGATATGAGCGGCATGCCATGTGGCAAGCAAGCCGCCTTTGCAAGCAAAGGGTATTTTGCCAAACAACGCAACCGGCGCGGTCGGCAATTGGGGCGAGTGCTGGCCACGCGCTATGGGGAAGTCGTGGTGGATCGACTCTTTGATGGCAAGACGCAACTGAGCAAAGCCTTGCAGCCACTGATCCAAGCCGCTGAGCAAACATTGGAGTTGGATGAGCGCAAACGAGCACGCACCTTGGTGCGCATCGATGCCGGTGGCGGTAGCCTGGACGACGTCAATTGGCTGCTGGTAGGGGGCTATCAGGTGCATGGCAAGGATTACTCCAGCAGTCGCGCCCAGCGTTTGGCGCAAAGTGTGTCGTATTGGGTTGATGATCCCAAGGTGCCAGGTCGGCAAATCGGCTGGGTCCACCTTCCTGCCCCTGAGTATGCCCGGCCCGTGCGACGCATCGCCGTGCGCTGCCGCAAGGCCAATGGCCAGTGGGGCGTCGGCGTGCTGATCTCGACGCTCGATCCGATCGAAGTGCTGGCTTTGACCAATGTGACAGCTGGACCCAATGTCGATCCGGTCACCGTGCTGCTGGCGTATGTGTATCTGTATGATCAGCGTGGGGGTGGGGTGGAAACCTCGTTCAAGGGGGATCATCAAGGCTTGGGCAGCACCAAACGCAGCAAAAAACGCTTTGAAGCCCAGCAAATGGTCATCTTGCTGAGCAGCCTGGCCCACAATGTGGTGGTCTGGGCTCAGCAGTGGTTGAGCACACCCTCCTCGCCCGTGCAGCACTATGGGACGCTGCGCATGGTACGCGATGTCTTTCATGTCAGTGGTTTTCTGGTCAGTGATGCTTTAGGCCGTCTTGTTGAGATCGTGCTCAATCAAGCGGCACCCTTAGCACCTTCTTTAGTCGATGCCTTGCGCGAGCTTCTTGCTCCTGCGCATGTGGCCATTAGTTTGGGCCAAACTTAGGTAATTAGAATACATGATATAAACCTTCTCATTCTTTAACTTCTCCATGACTGCTTCAGGAATTGAGTTATCACCTTCATCAACTGAAACAGGTTGATTATCTTCTTCACGAAGTAGTTTGTAATTGTCGGGGACTCTTATATCCACTTTTCTCATACTTTTTCAATTGCATGCCCCTTACAGCGTGGACAACTCTTCGGTTTCTCAACTTTTGCTGTCCATGTATATTTGCACCGCTTACACTTGTATTGCATGTTTACAGTATGAAGATGATGAAGATGAATTGCAAGAGGACAAACTGTATCAATTTAGGGCAAAAAGAAAGAGGAGCGTAGAAATACGCTCCTCCTCCGTCTGATCGTCAACTTACGCTATAAGCTCTAGTTCCTCTTGGTAAGAGCCTTTTGTCTTCTTTGAGAAGGTATAGCGGTGATAAGTTCAATCAATCGGCTATGCACCTCTTGATTAAGCAAAGCGATTAAGACGATCAGGATCACCGACAATGGTATCAATATGATAACCACTGCCAATGAAAGTGCCACAGGCTGTAGCAAGATCGGGCTAAGTGCGCCTAATCCTGCCCCAAGAAGAACCAAAGTTTTCCTTCTCATATGCTGCTCCAATCATTAAAACTCTCCTGGTATAACCAGAAAACAGTAAAAAAATGATTCGGAGAAGCATTTGAGAATAGTTGTGTTTGTTTCAAACCCGAACGGGATGGTTCTTCTCAGCGCTAGTTATCTGAACGAGCTAGAAGCCGATGGGTAACTCACCATACAAGAAACCCCTGGAAATATAACAGGGGTTTCTTGCTTAAAAAATTCTTCTCAGCTTACTCGCTTTTCTTGGTCTTTTTACGGCGAGCTTGAATAAACTCGTAGATTTGGATCAAGCTGGCAACAGTACCAGGAATAGCTATCGCGAGAGCTATCCAAAACTCCAAGGAGGTCTATACCCTCCTACATAAACGAAATCCCAGATGAACTTCACTGATTTGTACTCCTTTCAGGTATAAGTTCTATCTGTTGTAAGTAAACGATATTCATAGGCAAAAGTAAAGCAATGACAAACTAATGTTTCATCCTATTCCAATACGGACTCTTCCATTTCGGACACTGGACGGGCGGTTTTCTTTTTGTTAAAAACAGGATTGATAAAAGTCCATCAATAACTTATACTTTTATCAAGTATAAACCGTATTCTTCTCTTTCTCCTGACAAAGTTCTTACTGCATTGCTTATTTAAAGAGGAAGATCATGGCTCTTTTCTTAGCAATCCTTATTTCCCTTGTTGCTCTTATGACTTTTTTTGTCTTTGGAGCAGTTTATCTTAAAAGAAGACATAATGAAATCTTCATAGTTAGTGCTGCTCTAGCGGTTATCGCCGCAGGTGTATTTTTGTTTTTATTTTTTGAGTCTTCTCAAGAAACTTTCACGCATCCATATCAAGGCGTGAAACCAACTCCAACTTCAGCGATTTCACGCAGTGGGCCTACCCCAACTCCTGTCCCAATTGTGAATTTAAACCCATCAAAAATAGAGATTATTACTGACACACCGACTTCAATGCAAATTAATCAATCCTATGAAGTGAAAGTTTCGCTTATCCCAAAGGGACAGGCTATTGTCTCAACTCTTTCGATAGAAAAAGCAAGTGCCACTCCCAGTGAAGCCTTACCTGCGGGGACACCTGGGTCTACTCTCCAAAATGCCTTTGGATATGGATATGAAGTAAGTGCAATCGCAATCCTATCACCAAATGATGGTCCGTTTAAAATAGATTTAATTGGACCGCAAGAACAACCTCTTAATCCACCAAGCGTTACGTGGAAATGGATTGTTATTCCTGTAGTGCAAGGCTCACAGCTGATGGATGTCGATATTGAGGCAATTTGGAAATTCGCTCATATTTTTTCGCACAAAGCAAGAATTGGAGATAAACAATTTATTGTCCATGTCAAAGGACCCCCGCCAACTCCTACACCCATTCCAACGCCAACCCCAACGCCTCACCCAGAACCATTTATCTCTCCCGGGCAAATAAAAGTTGGTGACTTGCTTACCTCATTACTCGTGGCTCTTTTAGGAGCTGGCGGTCTCGGAGCATTATTTATTGTTTGGCTGGTGCAGCGAAGTAAGAGAAAAAATCATCCCGATCCCAAACCCAGTAAAAGCAGAAGTAATAAAAAGAGAGGTAGACATTAACCCACAATACAAGAGTAGTCATGAAGTGAAATCAAAACTCAATCCAAATCCGCCTCAGGTCTCTTTATATCCCATAAGCTCAACAACTACTTACAATTCCTTCTTTTCCTATTCCAATAAGGTGACTTACACTTCGGACATTGGACAGGGGGAGTTTTATGACGGGATATCCATTTGCTACCACACCGCTTACATGCTAACTCTGTTAACTTCATCTCGACATAATTACAGGCTTTACTCTCAGGTATGTCAAACGGCAAATGACTCACAGAGTATGGTGGTGCTCCCTCTACCGCATAAAATTCAGGATGCCTTGCTTTGAAGTTAATCCAGTATTGTTTATAAACACCCTCACTCTTCGCGATGTTCTCTTCTGTCATCAGCCAGAGAGGTTTGCGTGTTTCATCCATGCTTGGAAGAACGAACGTGGTATAGTAAGAGAACACCCTAGCGCCAAACGGTTATTGGGATCGCGCTGTCACGATACCACACTGGGTCCAGCGGCGGGCGGCATGCGTATGTGGCCTTATGAAACAGAGGCGGATGCTCTCAGGGATGCAGTGCGGCTGGCTCGTGGTATGACCTACAAAAATGCGGCCGCCGAGCTTCCTTATGGTGGAGGGAAGTGCGTTGTTATCGGCGATCCGAAGCAGGATAAAACCGAGGGGGTGCTGCGAGCACTTGGCCGCTTCATCAACCGGCTCGGTGGCCTTTATCTCACGGGTGTGGATGTCGGTACTACGGTACAGGATATGGAAGTGATGCGCATGGAATCACCCTACGTTGTGACCATACCCGAAGCGATGGGAGGACCAGGAGATAGTGCGCCTGCCACTGCCTTTGGCGTCTTTCAAGGTATTCGAGCCTGTCTCAGGGAGGTCTATGGAAGTCCTCTCCCGCAAGGGCGCACCGTAGCCGTGCAGGGTGCCGGCGCCGTGGGCAAAGAGCTGGTGAGATACCTGGTTGAGACGGGGGCGACCGTCACGATTGCCGACATTGACCAGGAGAAAACAAGCGTGCTGGCTGCACACTATGCGGTGAACGTCGTAGAGCCTGAAGAGATACACCGTCTCGATGTCGATGTCTACAGCCCTTGTGCCATGGGCGCTGTCCTCAATGACCAGACTCTTCCGGAACTGCGCTGTAAGATAGTCTGTGGTTCGGCCAATAATCAATTAGCCGAGGAACGGCACGGTGACCTGCTCGCTCAGCGGGCTATCTTGTATGCACCCGATTATATTGTCAGCGCGGGCGGAGTCATCAGCGGGGTGGATAGCCTGAACCCCGGCGGCTTCAATCGTCAACGCGCCATGGAGAAGGTCTCCCACATTTACAAGACGATGGCAAACGTGATTGCGATCTCCAAAGAGCAGAACATTCCCACATATCGAGCTGCCAGTGTCCTGGCTGAGCAGCGCATCGCGATGATACGCCAGGTGAAGAGCCTGGCCGTTTGAAGTGGCAGTGAGCGTCTGCATTTAGATAGAAAGGTCTTGTTCATGTCCAGTGCCATCTCTTCACCCAATGTACCCCGGGAGCCACCGAGATTGGGGGCACTGGTGACGCTCTTTCTCGCACCGGCCTTTATCTTTGCCAACATGTATACAACCCAGGCTATACTGCCAGTACTGAGCCGGGATTTCCATATCAGTGCGCCTGCAGCAGGGCTGACTGTTTCCCTGCTCGTATTGGCAGTTGCTATCGGTTCGCTGTTCTATGGCCCGCTTTCTGACCGTATTGGACGCAAAAGGGTAATGGTGGGAGCAAGCTTTCTCGTACTCATTCCCACGCTATTATGCGCTTTCGCACCAAATTTTGCCGTATTGGTTGTACTACGCGCGATGCAGGGTTTGCTGATGCCTGGCCTGACGAGCGTGGCTATTCCCTACGTTAACGAGGAGTTTGAGGGCAAAGGGCGGGGACTGGCAATGGGCATTTATGTAAGCGGCCTGACCCTGGGCGGCCTGTTTGCGCGTGTGGGAAGTGCGGCCCTAGCAGGATTGTATGATTGGCGTATCGCTATGGAAGTATTTGCGTTACCCACGCTCATCGCTGCCCTGTTCATGTGGCGTTTCTTACCAGAGACAAACAGCAGGAAAAATATAGAAGCAAAAGCAACGGCGCGACCTGGCGCTTTTTTACGCCAGGTCTCAAGTGATATGTTGCTCCACCTGCACAACCGCCGACTTGTGGGTGCCTTCGTCATTGGCTTCACGCTCTTCTTTGGCTTCATTGGGACGTTTACCTATCTACCCTATTATTTGACGGGGCCATCTTTCAGGCTGCCGACGGTAACGCTGGGCCTGGTTTACTTGCTCTGGTTAACGGGAGTTTTTTCACCGGCAGCAGGCACGATAGCGGGACGTATTGGTACGCGGCGTGCTATTGCCTTCAGCATGGGACTGGCCGCCATCGGGCTTCTAATCACGCTCATCCCTATCCTTCCCATAGTGATCTTCGGCCTGGGCTTGCTGGCGTTGGGTATGTTCTCAACCGTAGCAGCTGTAAACCTGTATCTGGGTGAGCAGGCGACGACAGCAAAGGGGACGGCTGCATCTATGTACCTCTCACTCTATTACTTCGGTGGCAGCTTTGGCGCGGTCCTACCGGGGCTGGCGCTCATCTGGGCAGGATGGCCTGGTGTGGCCCTGCTCTGCCTGGGCATGGTGCTCATTGCTCTGGCAGCTGATGGCCTGCTCTGTAGGTAGATGAAGAGCAGAACGTGGGCTCCCTCTGCGGTCAAGCCTTGACTAACCGTAGAGGGAGCTCACGCGGTTCGAGCAAGTGTGTGGCCTGCTACTTCAGAAAGTATGCACTGACTGCCTGGGCGACATCTCGTGGGGCCTTTTTGTCGATCCCAAAGTGGTCGAGCTTTGGAAACTCCTTTGTTTCAGATCGCGGGAGGGCTACTGCAAGCCGCTTCATGCTCAGATCTACCCATGTAGTATTGCTTTTCCCCCCATACATGAGAAGGACGTCAGCAGCTATTTCCCGGTAGTTTTCATAACTACTGTCAAGCCGAGCCACTTCCTGATGCTCGCGCAGATTTTCTGGGAGGAGACCGAGCATCAGCTTCCGTTCGTGGGAGCTGAGGAAGAGAGGAAGCAGCAGCTTCATGAGCCAGGGAGGAGTGTTGCGTGCGCGCTCAGGGCCAACGCCAAGTGAGAACTCTACGAAGGCATCGAGATATTTCTTCTCGGCGAGCTTCTTCTCGTAGCCAGACATCCAATCCATCGGGATGGACCCATCAATAGAGACGCCGGGTTCGTACACGGCTAATTTGGTGAGCGATGGGTTGTTGCGGGCAACTTCCAGGGCCACGAGTCCACCGAAGCTGTGGCCAACGAGCAAGGATGCGCCGGTCTTTTGCTGCAAGGCGAACACATCCTCACGTTCTTTGATCATGCTGTAATCATCACCTTGTGGGCTGCTCTTACCTCGCCCACGACGTTCGATGATGTGGACGGTAAAATGCTCGGCCAGAGCGCTCGCGAAGGCAGCGTAGTCGGCAGCCATGGAGAGTGCGCCGGGAATAACAAGAACCGATGGCCCACTTCCCATGGTGAGATAGCTAATCTTCGCCCCATCCTGGGATAGCACGGCGTGGGTGGTGTCTGTAGCTGTGCTCACGTGACTCGTGGTCATAATTTCTCCTTCTTCAATTTGGCAATCAGGGCCTGCTGCAACCGTTCGGTGAGTTCACGGTAGTGTTGGGCATCAATGCCGGCGATTACCATAAGCTGGTCAAAGTGCGAGTCCAGCAGTTGTCTCCCTTTTGCTACTACCTCGTTTCCTTTCGGAGTGATGGTCACGAGACGCTTGCGACCATGCTCTGGGCTGGGTGTTGTCTGGATATAGCGGTCCCTGGCCAGTTCCACAAGCATCGTACTGACGGCAGGATCGCTATAACCCAGGGCGACTGCCAGCTCATGTTGGGTGACCGTGCCGCAGTGTTGCAGGACGGTCAGGAAGAGGAAACGCCTGTACGAGATGCCCACATGTGTCTGCAGCAGTTGATCGGCTGCGCGGTCTATCTCGAACATGAGTTTGCCTAAGAGATAGGCAAGAGAGGTGTCCATCATAGTGTGAACTCCTTAATATTAGGATGTTAATATTAAGATGTTAACATATTGTGAGAAAATGTGCAACTCTTTAAACCGTTTCTTCAGGGCCTCTCAAAAGTCGCTTTTAGCCGAGCATGCAGGCCCCTGAGCGTGGTCGCCTGCGGCGACCGGGAAGATTTTTTGCAGTTTCTGCGTATGGTGCCTTCCCGCGGGAAGGCACCATAAGCAGAAACTGAAAAAGAGAATCATGCAGAGGCTCTGCCTCTGCATGGACGCAACTTTTGAGAAGCCCTGCCGTTTCTTAGACATTGGGAGATAATGCCTGTCACCCTGAGCGCAGCGAAGGGTCTGGCCTCATGGGCAGCGAGATCCTTCGCTGCGGTTTGAAATTCACTACGCCACGTCTCGTCTATGCCTCGCTTGTGGCTAGTGAAGGGAGCTCAGGATGACAACCAGGACACCTCTCAAGTCCGCCTATATGGTATGATGCAATCGACAGTTTTGTGTTCTCTAGATTAAGAACAGGAAGGCGTAGCATGGCAACATCGCAATTTCGAGGAGAGGTAAGAGCGCCAGACTTTCCTGCTGGGCTTGACTGGATCAATAGTGATCATCCGATCAGCATCAAAGAGCTGCGAGGTCATATTGTGATCCTGCACTTCTGGACACTCTGCTGAATCAACTGTATGCATGCACTTGCGCAGTTGCGTGAGATCGAAGAGGCTTACCCCGAAATAATCATCATTAGTATTC
>WNGG01026877.1_pt1 | contig 10969 bp, 10 predicted proteins | sample 5400661 | NCBI WGS metagenome assembly WNGG01 (sample SAMN13153372, study PRJNA577476) | soil metagenome | isolation source: 100 cm soil or saprolite under Garry oak tree replicate 1 | place: USA:California | collected 2016-06-15 | reverse complement strand
CGACGCGGCGCCATTATTCGGAAACGTGACGGTCGTCGGCTGCTTCGGGTCGAAGCCCACTTGACTCCCAATGGACTGAGTTGGCGAGTAGCCCGCATCACTCGACCCAAACACGATGGGCATCAGCGCGCCACCGGGTCCAGTCATGCTCAGCGGCAGCACGAATGACAGCAACACGGGACCACCCTTCGGACCTTTGATATCGAACTGGCCGCTGTTCGCGGGATCGGTGCGCAAGACAACGCGCGGCATGCCCGGCAGCACAGTGCCGAAGGTCACGCCACGCACACCGGTGACTGTGAGCGGCTTGCCCTGCGCCAGCAGCGGCACGCCGAGCAGCATCGCTCCGATGACGACCCACGCTTCCCGTTTCATAAGGTGCATGCGTCTCCTTGTGACAGCGCCGGCAGAGGAATCTGCATCCTCTGCCGGCGCGCCATCAGCTCGACGCCAAACTCCAGTCGCTTAGTAAACCACCGTCATGGTGATCGAACCAGTATACACACCAGCCGCCTGGTTCGTCGCCGGCTGAACCTGAGCGCCAACCCACACCCACAGCGCGCCAGAGGCGTTCAGGGTCGGGGTCGCGCCGGCCACGGGCGAGAAGGCGGTGCCGCCGGTCTGCGCGTTGTTCTGCGCATGCACGCCCGTGTAGCTCACGATCGGCATGGTGTTACCGGCCGAACCGAGCGTCGCAGGCAGGGTGAACGAGATTGTGACCGGGGTGCTGGCCTGGCCCGTGACGTCAAACCGGCCGGCGTTCGTGAGATCGGTAGCCGCGATCGTCTTATTGACGCCCGGGAACACGTTCCCGAAGTTCAACTGCTGGGCGCCAACCACGTTGATCGGCGTCTGGACGCTTGCCGTCGCCGTGATGCTGGCATTGTTCGTCTGGGCCTGGAGCGCCGTACCCGTCAGAACGAGGGCGGCAACTACCAGGGACAGCTTCGTGATGCTGCGCATTTCAAACTCCTGTGTTTTGTGTCGAGCTATTAGTCAGTTGGAGTGCCATTCGGCTCCTCCACACTTCGAGAGGCCTGTCAAAGCAAGGGTTATGCCAACCGCCACTTTCCTGTGCAGTGTCAGATTATTTGACAACATAGGCTGGAAAAGCGCAAGCCAAAATAGGACTTGGAGTTAGCGAATGCAATACAGCGCTGGTGTCATGATTCTTGACGATTTTTGAGGCGGGACAAAGCTTGCAAAGACATCGTAACTACCATTGCAATAATATGTTACATCGTTACAATTGCTCGGCACGTCGCCTGCATTAGTGGGAAGCCGAAATCAAGGGCACTCACTCAGGGGAGCAGGCAATGCGGTTCGGTCTCGTAGCGGTTCTCGTGGTTGGTACGCTGACGCTGGTGGGGCGGGATGCAGAAGCCCAAGCTCGTGGCACCCTGCAAGCCACCGCGACGGTCGTCGATACACGCCAGGGCTTCGAGGCCCTCTCAGCCGTCCGGCAGGCGGTTACAGATTCCAGAATCGAGCGTCGGCAAACTGTCGCGACAGTAGCACTGATTTCCACCGAGCGCCCAGCATCCAAGCCGAGCACCGTCGTCGTGACGGTCGATTTCTCACGGAACTGATCGCCTTAGACGCCCAGCCGCTGGCGCAGCGCCGGCGGCATTAATGGAATGGCGTATTTCACCGGGACGGACAGCGCGAATCCCGGTCCTTGCCTGAGACCTGCCCGGTGGACTGAAATCACTTCCCCATCCGCGTTGAACACGGGGCTGCCAACGGAAGTCGGCGCGCTCACGCGCTTGTTGTTGACGTATGTGCCGTTTTTGCTGCCGAGATCGGCGAGCAACCACGCGCCTTGCTCGAGCCGCAGCTCCGACACGAATCGAAACTACGGCTGCCCTGGACGCGCCGCGAGGTCGTCGCGCATCGTGTAGCATGGACAACCTGGCTCACGCGCTCGTGGGGGCCGCGCTCATGCGCGCCGTCGCCGATCGTCATGTGCCCCGCGCCGCATCGATCGGCGTCGTGGCGGCGAACGCGCCGGACTGGAGCGAGCTCTTCATCGGGCTTCCGGGCACACGAGCCGACTTTCTGGTCCTCCATCGCGGCATAACGCATTCCCTGGTCGGTGCGCTGGTGGAAGTCGTCGGGCTCACGCTCCTCATCGGAGTCGGGTGGCGGGTGGTCCGCTGGAGACTCAGCCGGCACGGTCGCGCGGTCGCCGTTCCGGCTTGGGGATGGCTTGCCGCCGGTATTGGCGCAGCGGTCCTGAGCCACCTCTATATGGACTGGCAGGGCTCGTACGGCTGGCGGCCGTTTCTGCCCTGGAGCGGCACGTGGTACTACCTGGACTGGGTAGCCATCGCCGATCCCTTTTTCTGGCTGGTCCCGCTGGTCGCGCTCGCGTGGGGCGCGGAGCGCCATTGGGCGCCGCTCGCGGCGGCGCTGGCGGTCGGCGGGACGATCACGGTGATCCTCGTCCGCGCCCGTGACGTCGCGGCCACGTGGGTGCTCGTCATCTATGCGGTCGTCTGCGTCGTCGCGGTCGTGGGATGGATTCGCTACTGGTTCGGCCCGGTGGGCCGGCAGCGGGTCGCCGCGCTCGCCTTGCTGGTGCTTGTCGTGTACGCCGGCGCGCAGGCGGTCGTGGCTGGAGGACGGAAGCGCGAGATCCGGCGGGCGGCGGAGCGCCGCTTCGGCGCCGGCGCATCGTGGGCGGCGCTCACCAATATCGGCCGGCCGTTTACGTGGGAAGCGATCTACGCGAGCGTCGACACCGTTGCCGGCGATGACTGGACGCTACCGCGTCACCTGCGCACGCCGGCCGTCGCCCGCGCACTGGGGAAGACCACCGACGGTCATGCTATCAGTCAATTCGCCCGCTTCTTGGCGGCCGACGTGGACACGAGCAGCAAGACGGTCTACCTCTGGGATGCGCGCTACGCGCGCGCGAGCCGCGACGGATGGGCGGTGGTGAGCGTCAGGATGGAGTGACGTCGTTGAACGTGAGACCCGAGCCCCGGCGGTCGCGCAGCTGGCGACGCTGCTTGAACGAGCGGCGCTCTACACGACTGCGCCGTTCGGACAACCCGCGCCGCTCGACCAGGACCGTGGTTTTCCGCAGGCGGCGCTCGGTGATGCGCCGGTCGAGTCCGGAGCGCCGCTCGGGCCGCACGCGGCGTTCGACGTGATGTCGCGGGTGCCGGGGCTCGCTGTCCATCCCGTTCAATTTGTGCCGCCTCGGGAGTTCGTGCCAGCCGAAACGACCGACTACATTTCTCGCCCGTGCAGACACCGGACCGACGCTCGCCAGCATCGAATGTGACACCCGTCACCAGCGCCGCCGCGCCACAGACGCCGCCAGCGGGATTGCTCGACGACGCGCTGCGCGCACTCGAGCCGACCTTCCGGCTCGACAACCTCGTGGCGCTCTCCTCGGATCGCGCGCTGTATCATGGCTGGGACCGGGTGCTGAAGCGGCCCGTCTCGATTCGCGTGCATCTCGCGGCCGAAGCGCCGGGGCGCGCGTGGTTCATGCGCGAAACCGAGACGCTCGCGCAGCTCGATCATCCGGCAATCCGGCACGTCTACGCGGCCGGTGAGATCGCGTCGTTCGCCTATCGGACGGCGAACTGGATCGAAGGCGAAAGCCTTGCCGATGCCCTGCGGCGTGGCCCGCGCCCGATTCCGCAATCCATGTCGCTGATCCGCGATCTCCTCTCGGCACTCGAACATGCGCACGCCCGCGGCATCATCATGCGCCGGATCGTGCCCTCCACGCTGATGATCAACAGCGGCGGCCAGGGCGTCATCACCGACCTGCGATACTCCAACTGGTGTCTGCCCTACCTCCCGGCGATGCCGACGGATGATCCGAGCGCGGCCTACATGGCGCCGGAAGTCCGGGCGGGCGAGGCGGGAGAGCCCGCGAGCGACGTGTACAGCATCGCGGCGAACATCTATGCCGCGCTCACCGGCAATCCGCCGGACGCCGACCCGGCGCGCATCGTGCCGCCCCGCCAGCAGCGTCAGGCGATTCCCGCGGCGGTCGAGCGCGTCATCGTGCGCGCGCTGTCGCGCGTGCCCAAGGATCGCTACTACACGGCCACCGAGATGCTCGAGGACTTCGTGACAGACGCCGGCACGTTCCAGGTGCTCGCCGCCGCCCCGACGGTGACAGAGTCCGGGTTCGAGCGGCGGCTGCGCCGCGCGCTGGGGGATGACTACGAGCTGCTGGAGGAGATCGGCGCCGGCGGCTTCGGGCGCGTGTATCGCGCACGCGATCTCGCACTCGAGCGCGACGTGGCGATCAAAGTCCTGCATCCCGCGCTCACGGCAGACCCCGGCGTGTTGGAGCGGTTCCGGCGTGAGGCGCAGCTCGCAGCCCGACTGCGGCATCCGAACATCGTGAGCATCTACGACATTATGGGCCGCGCCGGTCTCACCTGGTATACGATGGAATACGTCCCCGGCTCGAGCATGGCCCAGGTGATTCACCGCCAGGGCACATTTTCGCTCGATCAAACCGAGCGACTGCTCAACGAGGCCCTTTCGGCGCTCGAACACGCACACAGCCTGGGCCTGATTCACCGCGACTTGAAACCGGAAAACATGCTGATCGAGCCGGATGGCCGGCTGCGCATCACCGACTTCGGGCTGGCGCTGGCGCTGCGCGGCGGCGCGCGCTTCGGGGGAGCGACGTCGCGCAGCGGCACGCCGCAATTCGCCGCGCCCGAACAGCTGCTGGGCGAGCGCGTTGACCAGCGCGCCGATCTCTACTCTCTCTCGGCCGTCGCCTACTTCGGACTGTTGGGGAGGCCGCCGTTCAGCGGGAAGACGCCGGAGCAGATTCTCGCCAAGCAAACGACCGATGACATCCCGCCGCTGTCCGCCGAACGCCGGGACGTGCCGCGCGAGGTCGAAGACGTGCTCCGGCGCGCGCTGCGCAGCGAACCGACCGAGCGCTATCACTCGGCCAGCGCATTTCACGCGGCGGTCAGGGGGGCGTTCGGCGGTTTCTTGCGGCGGCTGGCGGCGTTGTTTCGGCCGGAGTCCTAGCTAGCGCCAGCGGACCGCCAGCGGCGTTCCGAGCGTCGCGACCGCCGCTCCATCGATCATCACGGCGCGCAGCGCGTCGTTCAGCGCCGTGAGCGGGAGCGCCTTCACGAAGGGAATCATCGCGTCGGGGAAACGGGAGTAGGAGAAGAACGTGCCCGACAGAATCCACATCGGCACCATCACGAGATTCATCAATCCCGAGACGCCTTCGATCGTCTTCGCGCGACTCGCCACCAGCAGGCCCAGCCCCGCGAACGAGAATGACCCGACGATCGTGATGCCCGCGAGCGTGGCGAACGATCCGCGGACCGCCACGCCGAACAGCAGCCAGCCGAAGCCCACCAGCGCGATCACTTCCACGATCAGGAAGACGAGCCGCGACAGGATGAAGCTCAGCAGGTAATGGCTGCGGCGCATGGGCGTCGCCATGTAACGCTTGAGCAGCTTCCGCTGGCGCGCCTGCACGACGGAGAACCCGACCCCCCAAATGCCGCTCCCCAGGAGATTCATGCCGAGCAGCCCGGGGATCAGGAAGTCGATGTACCGCGACCCGGGCGCCACCGCGCGGTCGTCGTGTACCGTGACGAGATCCTTTCGGCCGCGCGAGCGCTGCAGCACATCGTCGACCTGCAGCCGCGCGAGCCCGCTCTCGGTGCGCGTCGAGTCGTAGCGGTAGACGACGGGATCCCCAGGGATGACGAGCAGCGCGATCCGCCCGGTCCGCAGCCGCAGCCGTGCGGTCGCCGTGTCGAGGACGGTGGCGATGAGGCGCGGAGACGAATCGAGGGTGGCGGCCAATGCGCTGTCGCCCGGCCCGCCGGCGACGCCGACCTGCAGTTTGCCGGGCCCGGTGTTCCGGAAGGCGAGCCCGAGCGCGAAGGCGAGCACGATCGGGAAGCCGAACACCCAAAACACCGCTTCCGGCTCGCGGTAGAACTCGCGCATACGCGAGAGCGCCAGCTGATACATCGGATGGTCACGTATCACGGAGCTGCCGTCCCGTCAGCGCGACGAAGACGTCGTCGAGCGAGGCGTGATGCGTGGTGAGCAGCGACAGCTCCACGCCGCGCTCTTTGAGCAGCGCGAGCAACGCGGGGAGGGCGCGGTGCAGCTCTACGACCGTGAGCGAGACTCCGTCGGGACCCGTCCGCACCGCGGACACGCCCCCCATTTGTCGCAAGATCTCGACCAGATCCTTCGCAATCCCGCCCTCCGTCAGCGCGAAGTCCACCACGTGGTCCGCGCCCAACGACGCAATCAGCTCCTTGGGAGTTCCCTGGGCGATGATCTTGCCGTGATCCATGATCGCGACGCGATCGCAGAGGCGCTCGGCTTCCTCCATGTAGTGCGTCGTGAGCAACACCGTTCCGCCGTCGGCGCGGAAGCGGCGGATGATCTCCCACAACTGACGGCGCGACTGCGGGTCGAGACCCGTCGTGGGTTCGTCGAGAAAGAGCAGCTCGGGCTTGCTGACGAGCGCACAGGCGACCGCGAGCCGCTGCTTCTGCCCGCCCGAAAGGGTCACCACGCGCGCCTTGCGTTTCTCCTCGAGCTCGACGAGCGCGAGCACTTCCTCGACGGTATGCGACTGGCGGTAAAACGAGCGAAACAGTCCGAGCACTTCGCTGACGGTGAGCTTGTCGGCGAGCTGCGTCTCCTGCAGCTGGATGCCGAGCCGCTCCCGCAATGCGCGTCCCGGCGCCCCGTCCTGCCACCGCATGCCGAGAATCTCGACGTCGCCACTGTCGGGGGGCGTCAGGCCTTCGAGGATCTCGATGGTGGTCGTCTTGCCCGCGCCGTTGGGACCGAGCAGCCCGAAGCACTCGCCCGCGCTGACCGTGAGGTCGAGGCCCGCGACGGCCACGACGTCCCCAAAGCGCTTCATGAGCGCACGACAGTTGATCGCTACGATTGCTCTTGCTCGGTGTCTTTTTTGGCGTCTTTTTGGGGCGGCGCTTCGTGGGCCATCTTGAGCGCCTGATCGAGCTGGATCGTCATGCTGTTCACGCCATCGGCCAGCGCGCGCACCTTCATGTTGAGCCCCGTCCCGGCGCGGTTCGCGACGATCGCCAGTTGGCCGGCCACGTCCGGCAGGGTGCCGAGATTCGCGGTGAGCGCACGCTGGCGCATGTGGGACAGCTCGCGGGCGATGTTGCCGCAGATGCCATTGATGATTTTCGGCTTCGCGGCGCGGTTGGATTCGAGCTCGGCGACCAGCTTTTTCACGTGATCCACGGTCCGCACGTATCCCTGCAGCTCCTCGATGCGGCGGACCTGATTCGCCGTCTGCTTCTGCACCACGGCTAGTGTCTCGGCTCCAGCGCCTCGGTGCGGGCGTGGCCGTCCACCAGCGCCAGCGGCGGCACGCCGAGCAACGCGCCCAGCGTGGGCGCGATGTCAACGGTGTTCGCTCGCCCGGTGTACGACCCGCGCCGCACCCCCCGGCCCCAGAAGATGATCGGCACGTGCGAATCGTCCTCGGTGGGCTGGCCATGCATCGCGATCGGCAGGTTCGGGATATCCCACACCGAGCCGGGTTGCAGCGTCACGGTGAGGACGACGCCCGCATCCGGGGCGAGGTGATGGAGCCAGCGCCGCGCCACCGGATCGGACGCCGTGTCGGCGCGCGCGAGGTCGGCGGGCTTGATCACGCGTGCGACGCCCTGCACCCGCAGGATCCGCACGGTGAGCGCATCGAGGATGCTGTCCGTCTTCAGGCCGATCGCGGCGAATCGGCCGTTGTCGCGCAGAAACAGCATACCGGTTTCGAATTGGAGCCAGTCGCGCGGCGCTCCACCGGCGCCGGCGAGCCGGTCGAGATCGCGGTTGGCGGCCGTCACCACGGTGTCAAGCAACACGCGGTACGCCGCTCCGCCGGTCTTGGCGCGCGTGCGCTCCGGGAACGACGTCACGCCGTGATCGGCGGTGAGCACGACGACAAGGTTGTCGCGCCCCACCCGGTCGGTCAGACGCTTCAGGAACCAGGCGAGATAGTGGTCGAGCCGCAGGACCTGATCGTGGATCTCGCGCGAGTCGGGGCCGAACGCGTGCCCGACGGCATCGGTCGTGGACAAACTCACGGCGAGAATGTCGGTGCCTTTCCGGCCCAGCCGCAGCGCTTCGAAGCCCTCGAGCGCGAAGAGCAGCGTCAACGAATCCATCGCCGGCACACCCGCGATCGCAGCGGCGGCTTGCACGCTGTCGGGCGTGAGCCGATGCGGAAAGACAACGCCCGCTCCGCCGTTCTCCCACACCTCATTGTCGGCTTCCTTGTATGCGCTGTCGGGCAACAGCAGCGACCAAGTCGTATTCGCCGCTTTGAACGGCAGCCGCCGCGCGTTGAATGCCTGGACCCACGTCGGCAGCGAGTCCGCGTAATAGCGGCTCGTGGTGAACAGCCCCGACTGGTACCAGTAGACCTGTTCTTTCGCGAGCCCGATGGGAAGAATCGCTCCGCGATCCTTGCGGCTCACCGACAGCGCCCGCGCGGCCGGTTCGGCGGCCTTCAACCAGTCGAACAGCGTAGTACCACGGAAGCGGCGCGGCGATGCGCCCGGGCCCGTGGTGCCGAGCAACGGCGCCAGCGAGTCCTGCACGCCCTCGGAGTTCCGGATGATGCCGGTATGCGCGGGCCACATGCCGGAGAGAATCGTCGAGTGGCCGGGCGCCGTCTCCGTGACGGCATGGTCCTGATAGCCGTCGGTGAAGAACGCGCCCTCGGTGGCCAGCTGGCCCAATCCGCCGGTCAGCTGGGCTTTCCAGCGCGTGAAGTAGTCGGGCCGCAGCTGGTCCACGGTGATGACGACGACGAGCTTCGGCCTGGGTGGCGGCGGAGCGATCAGCCAGCTCAGGACCACGAGATAGACGGCGAGGTTCATGGGCACAAACTAGCGGTTCTCAGGTGCTCAACGCCACCGGAGTAGGCGTATCCTCGTGGATCCGCAGCGTCAAATACATGACGAAGATGATGATCGCCGCAGAGATATAAAACGGGACATGCTGGCCCAGTAGCTGGTAGGAGCCGCCGGCATACACGGGGCCGAGGATCGCGGCCACGCCGCGATAGGTCTGCTGCACCCCCATCGTGACCCCGATCTCGTCGTGGTGCGCGCGATGACTCACCAGTGCCGAGTTCGCCGGGAAGAGGAGCGCGGTGCCAAGCGGCAGCAGTATTTGGGCGGCGATAAAGAGCGGGAGTGACGTCGCGAGCGGCACGAGGACGAATCCCGCGAAGAGTAATAGGACCCCCACTTGCATCGTGCGCACCTCGCCGAGCCAGGCGTTGAACCAGCCGACCGGACCGATCCGCATCAACACGCCAACCGCCCCAAAAACCATGAAGAAGTAACCGATCTGGTCTGTGGTGATTCCAAACCGGTCGTGCAAATACAGCGAAAACACCGGCGGCAGCGCGTTGAACGCGAGCATGGCAAACGCGTAAATCCAAATCAACAACGACACGGGACGCATGGGATCTGCGAGGACGCGGGTTGCTGGCTCTACGACATTCCGCACGGCCTCGCCAAGCGTCACCGATTGACGCGGCCTGTCGCTGGCGGTGCGTGTCACGCCCGCCTGAGACCACCGTGATTCGGGCAGCCATTTCCAGGCGAATGCGACGTTGATCAAGACGAGGGCGCTGGCGAACACGCCGGGAACTGCGTCGCCAAAATGATTCATGAACGATCCGATCCCGGGGCCGAACAGCACCCCCGCGCTCGTCGCCGCGGACAGCCACCCCAGCGCCTTTGCCCGCTCGTGTGGGAGCATGGTGTCGGCCACGTACGCTTGCACGACGCCGGTCGTGCCACCGCCAAGGCCTTGCACAAACCGTGACACAAAGAGGAGCCACACACTGTGCGCAAAGCCAAAAACGACGTACGCGAACGCCGACGCGCCGAGTCCCACGAGCAGCGCCGGCCGCCGGCCGTAGCGATCGGAGACGTATCCCCAAACCGGTGAGGAGACGAGCTGCGCTACGGGAAACGACGCCGCGAGGAGGCCGACGACGGTTGCGGTCGCCCCGAGGTTCTTCGCGTACAGCGGCAGCAGGGGCCAGATGATCATCAGGCCCATCATGTCGACGAACGCGACCAACATCAGGACCAAGAGCCGCTTCATCGCCGCGCCCCCACGCCGAGGACAATCGCGCTGACGAGCATCAGCACTACGCCGAACGCGGCGGCCACGCCGGTTTCGGACAGTCGCAAGCTCGAGAGGATTTCGATGGACACAGGTCGAGTCTCGTACGTGTACAGGACGATGGATGCGACGATGTCACCAAGTGCGGCCACGAACGCCAGGCTCGCTCCCGCCGCGAGTCCAGGCCGGAGCTGCGGCAATGTGACGCGGGCCAGGGTGCGCCAGCGTCCGGCGCCGAGGCTCGCCGCCGCTTCTTCGAGCGACGGATCGAGCTGGCGGTACGACGCGAGGATGCCCCGCCCCGTCAGCGGCAGCGCGCGCACGAGATAGGCCAGCGGGAGAATGACCGCGGTCCCCACCAGCACAAAGCGCAGCTGCAGCGGCGCGTGCACGCTGAACGTGATGGCGAGCGCGATGGCGAAGACCGTCCCCGGCAACGCCCACGGCAGGGCCAGGAGCCCTTCGATGACCCGCCGCCAGGCCACGCGCCGCCGTACGACGAGCCAGCCGGCGCCGAGCGCCAGGGCTACCGCGATGGCGGTGCTCACCGCCGCCATCCACAGCGAGTTCACCATCGGCCGCAGGCGCTCGGCTTCCGAAAACAGCCGGCGATAGTTCTCGAAATTGATCACCGGCGGCAGGATCTCCGTGGTCCAGGCGCCGTAGGGCACCAGCGAGACGAGCAGGAGCGTCAGATGCGGCAACAGCAGCAGCACCGCGAATCCCCAGCCAAGGGCCGTCGTCAGCCTGCGGACGCTCGCGCGCCGGATCGGCCGCGGCCGGGGCGCGATCCCCTTCCCCA
>WNGG01010842.1_pt1 | contig 10969 bp, 4 predicted proteins | sample 5400661 | NCBI WGS metagenome assembly WNGG01 (sample SAMN13153372, study PRJNA577476) | soil metagenome | isolation source: 100 cm soil or saprolite under Garry oak tree replicate 1 | place: USA:California | collected 2016-06-15 | reverse complement strand
GGTTCCATCCTCTGAGCGCCACAGTTGTAGCCTTTAATGCCTTCTTCGAAGCGCCCCGAATGCGCCTCCGATTGCCCCAATGATGCACCATGGACATTGGCGGTTAGGATCGCGGTAATTCGCCGGATTATTAAAGTGTATTCATACAGATTGGGATCTCCAGCCTTAAAACCAAGGGGACCTTCGCTGATGAATCTTCCCAGCTAGTTACTTTCTAGTTATCGACGAGCGCTATCCCAATGTGGTAAAAGTTCTCTCGCTGTCTTTTCCGGGCAAGTGCAAATGGCTCGTACTGCTTCAGGAGAGGCCAACACCTCAAACGTGTCTGTGAAAATCCAGGCTTTCAGTCGGACGTGAAAGCAAACGTAACTTGCGATGAACTACAAGCTAAAGCTAGTCTCAACCGCGCTGGTTAGAGGATAAAGATACTGGGATGAAACGCTATGCACTTCTTTGTCACTAGTTCAGTAGGGGCGTATTAGGAGCGATGGAGTAACGAGCACTTTCACACTCACGCTGACGGGAACAAGCGGCTCGACTTTCAGCAGCATCCCCCTAACGCTAAAGGTCACTCAGCCAAATGGAAATCCCGGTTGCAAGAACTGGTATGTATGGCGAATATGGAAAAGAGGAGGCCAAGGGCATGACTAACATGACTAACCGGAACAAGAATCTGCAATTCACGTATACCCTGGCGATCGGCGTGGTTCTTCTGCTGTCTTCGAGTCGTGCTTTTGCGACCAACGATGAGAACCATATTCAGGAGATCATGGCCGGCGTCAATGGCAACTCCAAAATCCAATTCATCGTCATCAAACAGGAGGGGGGCGGCAACTCATGGGGCCCACAGGCTGGCGAGACTCAATCGAGGGTGATGCTAGTGTTCTTCGATGCCACGGGAAGAGAAACTGGCAAGTTCAAATTCCCGCACAGTGTGCCCGCCGATGCCAACCCGCAGTTGATTGCGACCCAGGACTTTGCCAACCTGGCTGGAGCACCGACTCCGGATTTCATTATGCCGCCGCTCCTGAACCCCATTGGCGGGAAGGTGTGCTTCACGAACAATCCGCTGAATAGCAATGCGTTTCCACGAACTGACTGCGTTTCCTACGGAAGCTTTCCTGCTGCCCAGACGGGAAGCGACTCCGGCGGCTGCAATGGCGTCGTTACTGCAGGTCCCCCGACGGCCGCCCTTCCCATCATGAATACGGTGAGCCTGAAGCGCACCTCTACCACTTGTGGTTCCGTCCCTAACTCTGATTTCACGATCAATACGACACCCACACCGATAAACGATGTGGGAAAGACGCTCACCATCCCGCTAGGCACCCAAGTCGCCCAGGGCGAGAATCTGTTCAGCGGCGAAACCTTCCAGGGCAATGGGCGGACCTGCGCAAGTTGTCACATAGCGAGCCTGAACTTTGCGTTGCCGCCGAGCAATATCCAGTCGCGATTCAGTACCGTCTCCGCGACGTTCGATCCGCTGTTCATCGGCGAGACGAATCCGTCCAGCTTCGATCCCGGCTTCGACTTCAATCTGAACACGCTGGTCCTGACCCAGACGGTGTCGAGCGCCGCGCCATGCAGCGGTACGTTGCAGGGCATCATAACGAGTGGAGGCGGAGCGAAAGCTAAGGTGCTGACGCAGGTTTCGCCGACCACATATCTTGTCTCGGGCGGCATGAACCCGGCCTTGTCCGGCACCGTGAGCGACAGCAACTCGTGTGCGGGAACCGTCATGAGCATCACGGCAGGAAGTCTCGGCGCTATTGCAGGTTCGCCTACGCTCGGCCTGGAAGATCCGAAGCGGATGAGGACGAGCGCGGATACAGTGAACTTCCCTCAAGGCCGTGGTCTCATCCTGGAAAACATCGACGGGTTTCCCCCGACCCCTCCCGTGTTCCGCAAGTCTCCCCACCTATTGAACCTGAACCAAAGATTTGGCCCGTTTGGACTTAGCGGCAGCGTCAACGACCTGCAATCGTTCGCGACGGGAGCCGTCACTCAGCACTTCCCGCGGACGCTGGCTCGGAACAGCGGTGGATCGGACCCGGATTTCCGGCTGCCGACGTCTGATGAGCTGGCCGCCATGGAAGCGTTCATGCGGTCGCTGGATTTCCCGGCAGGAACCGACCCCAATAAATTCAATTTGAACCGGTTCGTGCTCACCGCCGCGCAACAGCGAGGCTTTAATGCTTTTTTCGGCGCCGCCAACTGCTCGGCATGCCACAATGGGACGGTTCTCACCGACTCAGGGCTATTCAACACGGGTGTGGTGAATCAGCCCATCAACTCGGCTGGAGTGGACAATCTTCCCTGCGAGCCCAGCACAGCCTGCGGGACGCGCTTCTTCAGCGCCCGCCAGCTCTTCAATGTCGCCAACCTTGGTCCGTTCTTCCACGACGGCTCCGCGGCCACGTTGAAAGATGTGATCGCCTTCTATAATTCGTCTTTCTTCAACACCTCGTCAGGAGCGGCGTTTTCCGGCCAGATCAACACATTCACGATTAGTCCCACCGCGGCCGACGACATCGTAGCTTTCCTCGAAGGGATCAGCTTCAGCCCGTTTACGCCGACCTTCGGTCCGGTTGGAACGGGTGTGACGATTACCGGCACGACCTTCACCGGAGCCACGGCTGTTTCGTTTAATGGAGTGGCGTCTACCTTCACGGTGAGTCCTTCCGGGACGATCACGACTACAGTTCCCGCCGGGGCTACTACTGGCCCCATCACCGTCACCACGCCCAGCAACGGGCCTATTGTGACCACGACCCGTTTTACGGTTACGCCAGCCATCACTTCCTTTGCGCCGACCTTCGGTGGGGTTGGAGCGGGTGTGACGATTACCGGCACGAACTTCACCGGCGCCACAGCCGTTTCGTTTAATGGACACCCGGCTACATTCACGGTGAGCAACTCCGGGACGGTCACCACGGCAGTTCCCGCCGGGGCTACCACTGGTCCCATCACTGTCACAACGCTGGATGGGACCGCGACCAGCGCCAGTTTTACGGTTACGTCGACGCCTTTTATTCTTGGCGCCACGCCTTCTTCTCAGACCGTCTCCGCCGGCGCCAGCACGAGTTACACCGTAACTATCTCGCGGTCGGCAGGTTTCGCAGATAATCTGACCTTCAGTGTTACCGGATTGCCGGGGGCGACTACGGCAAGTTTCAGCCCGAACCCGACTTCTGGCAACTCTTCCACGATGACCGTGACTACCACCGTCCGGCCGGCCCAACTGGCGCCTTGGCCGACGCTGTGGCCTCCTCCGGCCAACTTCAGCGTCCGTGCTTGGCCGCTGGCCATCTGCCTGCTGGTAATAGTTCTGCTTGCTCATCGGGAAAGGGCCAGGAGGCACATTCCACGCTGGGTCTTTGCGACTGGCGCGTTCGCTGTGCTGCTTTGCATCGGCTGCGGCGGAGGTTCTACTCCGCCACCGCCACCACCACCACCGCCGGGAACGCCGCCCGGAACCTTCACGATCACAGTGACTGCTACCAGCTCCAATTCAAGCGTACAGCCGGTAAGTATGCCCGTCACGTTGATCGTCAAGTGATGGCCTGCTGGAAGGGATTGATGGGTCGGGGGAGAGAGGATTTGAACCTCCGACCCCCTGGTTCCGAACCAGAGGCAAATCCCTAGTGAACTCTGTTGAAACTGGTTGCTCTTAATTGATTGATATTGAAACTGTTGCGAGCCGCTCGGCGAAAGCTGTTGTGATTTGTTGAAGTTGGAGGCTTTCTCAGCACAAAATCGTCTACAGTCGGAGTGGGGTGAAACCCCTTTTCCGAAACAGGACGGTTTGCCCACGCATTGGACGCGATCTTCGAGACATTCAAAGATCCCGAGAGCCCGGACGTACTCTTCGGTCTGAAGCAGTTCAGTCACTTCCCGAAGTTGGGCGAGTGCTGAATGCTCGGTGCGACGATGAGTACTCTCATGCTTCTACCTACTTTGTCGTCGCTCACCAAAATATTCTTGACAGATAACCAGAGAAGTATTTAAATGCTGACACCCCCTCGGCCCCGGGCTCCTGTTGTGGGACCACCGTCTTCGCATATCAAAGTCGCAGTTACAAATGGTTGAGGCTGCGCATAAGGGCTGCCGAATAGTGCCCGTAATCCTTCTGCAACACCAGTGGGGGATATATGAGTTCCGAAGCCCCAAAGCCCTCTCTCTCCGATGAGAAGCTAGCTGCCGAAATTGATAAGCTGCGTGCGGAGAACGCTCAACTTCGTACTTCGGCATGGTCTACCCCTGTATTCATCGTGCCAGCAGTGGCTTTATTGGTCTCTCTGGTGGCCAATGCCGGACAATTTTGGACTGCCCGCGAAGCCGCAACCGATGCGACGCGGAAATTCGAACTCGCAGAGAGCCAGTGGAAGACGCAGAAACCGAATACAGATGCTGACACGGCCCACAATAAAGCAACTACCAATCAGATAGAGGTTTCTGCGACAGAGGACTCTCCCGCGTTTTCGGTTGATTACGTAACGATGAGAGATACCATATTCGAGCGTCTTGCTCTCGAACGAATACCGACGAACGCTAAATTTGCACATGATCGGAGCTTTTCCCGATTCTCGGGCCTAGAGCTATATCAGAACGATCTGTACAAAGGCGTGGCTCACGGCGGCATTTCAGAGCCGAGTTTTAGTGAAGTGGAGTTTCGAGGAGAGGGAGATCTCACGAGCTTAAAGAAGCGAGCCAATCATATCCGATCTGAACAACGAGTTACCTGCCTCGTTCTTCGGCTCGAAGGGAAACGACGTGTTCGCAATGCGTGGCTTGATGCTCGGCAAATCCAGATTCCCGGTGCAGCAAGTCTGCCGCAAACTCTATTCAGCCACAGCCCGACAGCAGTACTTCTTCAGAACTTTGAGAAGGAGGCCAGAGCAGTCCGCATCGGCTTGGGTGATATTTTGCCTGGCAAAGGCTATATCATTCCCATCTTCGTTTCGGTCGGAGATGGTGACGACCATATTGCGTTTGGAACAGCTTTTGTTCCTTTAAGCATCAAGTTCACTGATTCCGGCGACAAGAATCAGGATGAGGTCTCGCGTCCTATCCGGGCGATGGAACCGCATCCCTTTAAGTTTGAAAATGGGATGGTAGACGCAGGCTGAGTCTGGCAGATTGATTTCAAGGCGAGAATACTTTTCGTGTGGCCCTTTTGTTCCTTTAGTAGCAAGTTCTTTTGGCCAAATAGTGCGCCGTTTCTTGAAGTTCAACCATGGGAACGCATCAGAAGCCCCAACAAGTACGAGATCATAAATCACAGCAAGCCGCCTCATACGGCATAGCTTCAACACCCACGGGTTCTGGGGTGGCTGATTCTAAACGGTTTGGCCGAGAGGGATGCTGGGTAGACCACCTGGTCCCGAACCAGATCCAAATCCCCAGCGAACTCTGTTGAAACTGGTTGCTCTTAAATGATTGTTATTGAATCTGTTGCGGGCCGTTCGTGGAAAGCTGTTGCGATTTATTGAAGCGGGAGGCTCTTACCGTCACAGAATTACCTACAGTTGAACAAGAGTCCTCGTTAAATATGTCTTCCCTAGGACATGCCCTGCCCATCACGTCATCCTGCAGATGAGTTTTTTGCCACAGGGCATGGCAACCCGCGGTTGCATACGCGTGATCGGCGTAATTCCCAACGCCGGTAATGCGGTTATTCGCTCGCTCCTGATGTAGTAGTTGTCCTGACATGATGCGGCGCTACCCTGACCGCCCGCTGAGGAAGGTCGCGGTTCGTAGTTTTTTCTCGTCGACCAGAGTTATGAAGGGCGATGAGAGCGGCGCGCTCAAGGCGTTGCAGGATCGGCTTCCATGTATCGCCGACAGGACATGGCAGCGCCAGCGGCTGCATAGACGTGATCGGTAACTGTAATCCCGACGCCAGCAACAAAGCCGCCCTGTCGCTTTGAGTGCGCATCCAGTGCCGGATCAGCAACTGGCGAACCGCCTGCTCCTCCTCAACACTACAGGGCTTTAGCTGGACGAAATCTGCATTACAGGAATTCATGGATACCTGGTCAGTGAGCATATATGTCAAACCGCCTGTCATACCCGATCCGAGGTTGATGCCGGTTGGCCCAAGAATTACAACCACTCCTCCAGTCATATATTCGCAAGCGTGATCTCCCACGCCCTCCACAACGGACACCGCGCCACTGTTGCGCACTGCAAATCTTTCGCCTGCCCGTCCGGCAATGTACACCTCTCCTGAAGTTGCTCCATATAAAACCGTGTTGCCGGCGAGCACGTCTCCGCGGCGAGAAGCCTCGCTCCCGGCTGCAATCGCGATTGTGCCTCCGCTCAACCCCTTTGCCACGTAATCGTTGGCCGCTCCATTAAGGTGAAATGTGACGCCCGCGCCGAGAAATGCTCCGAAACTTTGGCCCGCCGTGCCCTTGAAGTGAATTTCCAGTGGAGCATTTCCGGGAACCGATTTTTGCCGGCGTAAGCGTTCCCCAGTGAGTTCCGCTCCAATGCTGCGGTCAGCGTTGACGATCGGTAAAACTGGCGGCGCAATTCGTCCACCAGCTTTGGCAATCTCGATGAGATTCCGCGAGAGTTCTCTTCCTGTCTTGCTCCGCTGAGCGCCTTTGGGAATTGGCGTGGTCGGTTGCAGCAAGCCATCTATCCATCCGTGGGCCGCTTTTGTGCGTGGCTGAAGAAGCTCCGTGCGGCCGATAATTTCTTGCAGCGAACGGGCGCCCAGGCGGCCGAGCAACACTCGTGTCTCCGCGGCTACCGCCCGGAAGTAGTTTTTCACCAGCTCAGGGCGGCCGGTGAACCGGGTACGCAAAGTTTCATCCTGTGTGGCGATTCCTACCGGACACGTATTGAGATGACATTGGCGCGCCATCACGCATCCCATCGCCAGCAGCGCGGCGGTGCCGAAGCCGAACTCGTCCGCGCCGAGCAGCGCGGCAATCACAACGTCGCGGGCAAACTTAAATCCGCCGTCCACCCGAAGTCGCACGTTTTGTCGCAACCCGGTTTTTAGCAGGGTGCAATGCGCGTCGCGAAGACCGAACTCCCACGGCACGCCAGTATTCTTGATTGAACTCAACGGCGATGCGCCGGTACCGCCATCATATCCGCTGATTGTGATTACGTCCGCACCTGCTTTCGCGACGCCCGCCGCGATGATTCCGACACCAGCCCCGGCCACCAGCTTCACGCCAATCCGCGCCACGGGATTGATTTGGCGAAGATCGTGGATCAGTTGTTCCAGGTCTTCAATGCTATAGATGTCATGGTGCGGTGGTGGTGAAATCAGCGCCATTCCCGGCACGGCATGACGAAGCATGGCAATGTACGCGCTCACCTTGGAAGCAGGAAGCTGGCCCCCTTCGCCCGGTTTCGATCCCTGAGCGATCTTGATTTCAATCTCCTCTGCATTGACCAGATACTCAGCGGTCACGCCAAAGCGCCCTGAAGCTACTTGCTTGACGCGGCAAGCTGCTTCCGGCGTCTGGCTGTAGATCTCAGGATCTTCGCCACCCTCGCCTGTATTGCTGCGTGCGCCGAGTTCATTCATTGCGAGCGCCAGCGTTCGATGCGCCTCTGGGCTGATGGCGCCAACGCTCATCGCCTGCGCACTGAAGCGTTGAAGGATGGCGGCCTCCGGTTCCACTAACTCACATTGCCCCGTTTCCGGAGAAACGATTTCCAGCATGTCCCGAATTGCCACCGGCTCGCGCTCCAGAGCGAGCGATTCGAATTCGCGGTAACGCCCCGAATCAGGGTTCTTCACGTGTGAATGAATCCTTCGCAACAGGTCGGCTGAACTAGCGTGTTGTTCACCTTGCTTGCGAAAACGATACAGTCCGGAATCCGCGGGCGCCTTGAACTCAGACCGGAATGCATGAGCGTGGTTGAAGAGATAGTCTGCGAGCAATTGCTGAAGAGAGTTGGCTTCTGCCCATCGTGGCGCGCTTTCAAAAAACTCCTGGCAGACTTTTTCGTCAAGCCCGATCACTTCGAACAATTGAGCATTGCGGTAGCTGGCCAGCGTTGATATGCCCATGCGAGACAACACTCTTCGCAATCCGGCATTGATCGCATTGCCATAGCTCCTGGCGCCCCCTGCAACGTGGTCTTCCGAAAGCCGCTGGGCAAGAAATGGTCGCACAGCGGTTGCTCCGACTGCCAGCAGCAAGGCGATGTGATGGGTCTCAATGACCTGACCAGTCTCCACTATGAGGGGGACACGGAAATGGCCGCCCAGAACTATCTCCTTCCATGCAGCAGCAACTGCAAGCAGAATCGGCAGTGCGGCATGCTGCTCACAAGTTCCGCGATCGCTGATGATCACCAGAGCAGGCGCAGATCCGTGCTCCCATCGCACATCATTGCGAATGCGCTCAAGGGCCTCTATGGCGGCCGTGACGCCTTGGGCAGGATCGAAAGTGACGTCAATACGCTGGGAGTTCGTGAAACGCTCTTTCAGCAATCGCATTTGTTGCTCATCCAGTACGGGTGAATCCGCAATGAAGTCCGGCCGGATACGGGTGTCAAGAGACATGACATGAGCTTCGCGTAATGGATCAATAGGCGGGTTTGTCACCTGGGCGAAGCGCTGCTTGCAATAGTCCCAAAGCGTGCGGCGCATTCTGGAAAGGAACGCCGGCGGCGTGTCGTCTCCCATGCTATAGATGGGATCTTTCCCCTGGGCCAGCGGATGCAGAAGGAACCTTATCTGGTCTTCGCTCCATCCTAAAGCGGCAGCTAATCTCTGTGGATCATCGACACTAAAACTCTCATCGCCTGTACCGGGCCGGAGGCGAATTGTCTGCGCCGATGCGGTCGCTTGTTTTGACCTCGCTGCCTGCACGAATTCATTGCGTCGTAAAACTTTGCCCGACGAAATATCAATCAGCAAAACCTCGCCTGGTCCTAGCCTCTGCCGCTCGACAATATGTTTTTCGTCAAAGTCAGCGAGGCCGGTTTCCGAACCTGCCACCACCCAGCCGGTAGACGCTCGGGTATAGCGCATCGGCCGCAGTCCGTTGCGGTCCAGCTTGGCTCCTAACGTCCGGCCATCAGAGAAGACCAGTGCGGCAGGACCATCCCAGGGCTCGTATTCGCAGGCAGCAGACTCCACCATTTCCAAAATACCAGGGTCCGTCCTGGAATTGGCTGTAACCGCCGGAGGCACCAGGCTGAGCATGGCGTGGTCAATGGTGTGTCCCTGTTGCACCAGCAGCTCAAGAGCATTGTCTAGGCTGGCGGAGTCGCTGACGTTTTCCTCCAGCACGTTGAATCCCGGCCCTGCCTTCAGGCGGGTGCGTATCTCCGACTCTCGCGCTTTCATCCATCGCCGATTGCCGGTGATGGTATTGATTTCGCCATTGTGCGCCAGCAACCGAAATGGCTGTGCCAGTCGCCAGGCTGGCTGCGTGTTCGTGGAAAACCTCTGGTGAAAGATCGCGAACGAAGTTTCAAAGGTGTGGTCACGCAGGTCAGAGTAAAATTCGGCCAACTGTCGCGGCGCGAGCAGACCTTTATAGACCACGGTCCGGGATGACAGCGAGCAAAAGTAGACTGCGTCCGCCAACTCGGTTTCCACCCTTTTCCGGAACAAGAACAGTTGGCGCTCGAAGTTGTCGGTCTGCTGCGTCGTGGCAAGAAAGCACTGCCAGACAGAGGGCGCGGTCTCCGCGGCGCGTGGGCCAAGAACAGAATAGTTCGCTGGCACCTCTCTCCAGCCAAGGAGCTGCAACTCCATGCCGAAAGCAAGTGCTTTTCGCGAGCGAGCATTTTCTGCGGTAGTGCCGTGAGCAGGCCTGCGCCGTCACCGCTGGTGGCATCCGCATCGATTCCACCGCGATGCGAAAGCCGCTGCAAGGCCACCAGAGCACGGTCCACTACCTCATGTGTTGCGCGACCGCCGGGCCTTACGACGAAGCCGGTGCCGCATGCATCATGGTCTGGATGGCCATGTGAGAACGCTGTGCCCATGGACTTTGATAAATGGGCGCAGAAGAAAAGGGAAATAGAGAATTTGAATTCTTGCTATTTGGATTTCAAAGGGAAGAGTTATGTTTTCCCGGCATTCTGCGGCTCTCGAATCAACCCAGAATACGAATGCGCCGTATAGATTTAATCGATTGGACTTCACCCTCGGGCCAACCTAGATTAGATTATGCGAAACCATTGGCCCACCTACAGCTTCTTTGCATTCCTGGTGTTCAAATTTCGCTGGATGCGTTTTCAGGACGCCATCCGGAAATTTGACCGTCAATTAACATCGAACAACCTGTAAGCACATCTAATATCCATACATGAATGACAAAGTGAAAAAGGAATATCTATTTGCCAGCGATTTTGATCAAACGCTGAGCTTTAACGATTCAGGTTTTGTTCTGAGCGAGTTATTGGGAATTCCGGCGCAGGAGTTCGAGCGCAAAGCGCACGGCATGGCGAAGTTGAATCTGGTGCAGCAGGGCGCGGAACTCTCGTATCTTCTCTTGCATGATCCACAGTTCCGCCATGTCCGGCGCGAACACCTGATTGAGGTAGGCAAGCGCATACCGTTGAAAGAGCAGATCCATCTTCTTTACAAGATTCTTGATAAAGGTGTGCCCGGCTACCATTTCAATTTTTACGTTCTTTCAGCGGCTCCCGCTGAGATCGTGCAGTCGGCCTTGGACGGCATTGTTCCGCCCGACCACATCTATGGAACAGAGTTCAAGTACAGGTCCGGCGGGGAAATTGAAACCATCGTTAACGTTACTGCCGGTTACGGAAAAGTCGCGCGGCTCGTGCAGCTTCAGGAAGATTTGCAGATTGGCCCGGATCGTGTGGTATATGCCGGTGATGGCAGTTCTGACGTGCATGCCATGCTTCACGTCAACCGTGACGCCGGCCTAACCATTGCCGTTTCAGAAGCGCGGGATGTAACGCAGATCGCCAAGCGCACCGTGCTCAGCGCCAACGCTCTCGCCATGCTGGT
>WNGG01010453.1_pt1 | contig 10969 bp, 8 predicted proteins | sample 5400661 | NCBI WGS metagenome assembly WNGG01 (sample SAMN13153372, study PRJNA577476) | soil metagenome | isolation source: 100 cm soil or saprolite under Garry oak tree replicate 1 | place: USA:California | collected 2016-06-15 | reverse complement strand
AGCGTGGTGGAATGGCTCCACTGGATTCCGTCGAGCACACCCACGGGACAGTCCTTGAGTCCCATCAGGTAAAAGCCGCCGTCAGCAGAAGGGCCAAGAACGGCGTCGGCGGTCTTGAGGGCCTGGCGGGCGCGTTCCATGTAAGCCGCGGGAAGGCCGGGACTGTCACCGCCGATGGCCAGCACGATCTCCCTGCGCTTGAGCGCCAGGCGCAGGACTTTTTCCAGCCGCTCACCCAGGTCGCCTTCGGACTGCAGCCAGACCTCTTCGGGCTTGAAGTAACTGCGGGCGAAAGTTTTTGTGGCGGCAATAATGCATTCCGCCCAGGGAAGCGTGCGGGCCATGGCCACTGTATCTTCCAGAAACGCCTCGGCCAGCTCCGCCGTGCGCTCCGGGCCAAGCTCCGGGATCAGGCGCGTCTTCACCGCGCCGGGCTCAGGCGGCTTGACGAAAATACAGACCATGGCTTCCTGCATAGGAAAAATCTTTCTGCCCTCTCAAGATGCTGTCGCGGCGGCGAGCGAACTCATTGTTTCATGCCGCGGTGGGTCCCGTACCCATTTCGTCGCGCAGGGCTTTTTTGGCGATGCGCCCGAGCCACCATACCAGAATGACAATCGCCGCAAGCCCGCCCCACAGTAAAAAACGCCCGGCGATGCCCGAGTTGGGCCGTCCGCGCAGGAGATCAGAAATATCATTCATGACGGAGCCGAGATACACATAGAGTACGGTGGCGGGAAACATTCCAATCCACGAGGCCAGCATGTAATCGCGCAGGCGGATGCTGGTGAGTCCCAGCGCGTAATTCAGGATGTTGAACGGCAGCACGGGTTGCAGGCGGAGCAGGACCACGGCCTTGAATCCATTCTTTTCGATGGCGCGGTCAATGGCCGCAGCCTGCGGATATTTTTTGAGCCGCCGCGTTACCCAGTCGCGAGCAACATAACGCGCGATGAGGAATGCCAGCGTGGCGCCGGCAACGCTTGCAGGCGAAACCACCAGCGTACCTATCACGGCGCCATAGAGAAAGCCCGCGCCCAGAGTTAGCGGGAGTCCGGGAAAAAACAGCGCCGTGCCGGCGATATAGAACGCGGCATACACCACGCCTCCGGTTGGACCCATCCCCTTGGCCCAGTGGATGAAGTCAACCATCCATCGGAGAAACGGCAGCACGGTGGCCAGAGAAATCATGTTGTTATCATCTCAGATGATGGCCCATGGCGGACAAGGAGCTAGAGTGTGAGCCACATTTATGTTGCGGCTACTCGAGCCATGTATCGCCCCATTCCGCTTTGCGCGCGCGTTTGTAAGCCTCTTTGCTGGAGCGCGTCACCGTCCGGTTTTCAATTTGACCTTGTGGTGTACACAATGCCAGTTGAACGTGTCCACTGTGCTTGCCAGGATGGCGGACGATGCGTGCTCCTATCGATGGCAAACTATTTTTGGCTGCGACGAGATAAGAAAACTTCTCGTCTTCATAACCCAGCTCACCGCCCTTCAATTGCCGGTGTTGCGATGTGCGTTCCACACGCTGCGAAAAATGACACCAGTCTCCCGCAGCGGCCATGGGACACGCACTGGTATGCGGGCAAGGCGCGAAAATGTATGCTGCATTCGCGATCAGCGCGGAACGCATAGCGTTCACGGTGGCAAAGCCTCGCCGCGTTCCTGGCTCAATGACCACAAGAAATTTGCCGGCGCACTTCCAGGCCTTGACAAGAACCGCGTCGGCCGTGGCCTGCGATAGCTCTCCCAGCGCATAAGAAATCACGACGAGATCATGCTTCTCACAGGACAACCCGGAGCGCAGGTCCTGTTTTGACCATTGCACCTTGAGACTCTCCGGCAAGCGCGGGGGCGCTGCCAGACGCTTGCCCAACGCAATCCATTCCGCATCGCCTTCAACCAGCGTGGCGAGTTGGAAGGAAGCAAATTCTTCGCTGGCGGCAAACAGCGCGGTTCCCGGGCCGGCGCCAAGGTCGAGCATGCTTGCGATCTCAACCTGCGGCGCACGCGCATTGATTTCTGCCAATGCCCGCCGTACAGCGGCATATGTTGCCGGCAGCCGCACAGCCAGATAAGCGGCGCGATGCGCTTCCGTGGCGGTGGCTGGGGTTAAGAAATCTGCGGCTTTATAGCGTTCTGTAAGCTGCGCGGTCGCCTGGACCAGCTTGCGCCGGTCAACCTTGTCGGTCTCCTGCTGAATCGCATCCAGCAACTCGGCGGGCAGGCGCATCTTCTGGACGAGACCTCAATCCTTGTATTTAACTGAGCAGCCGTAAGGACGGGTCGCGGGCTCGGTTACCGGCTTGCCGTTAGCGGCTTCCTGCAGCGCGGCGGAAACGTAGTTTTTGGAATTCGCGATATCGCTCTGATCAGACGTCGGATGGTCGTCAATAGCGCCGTTATAGATCAGCGTTCCGTTAGGATCGATGATGAACATGTGCGGCGTTGTCTTCGCTGCATAAAGGTGGCCCAGAGATCCACCCGGGTCCATCAGCACGGCAGTCGGTACTGCGTTCACCGTCTTTAAGTAATCGTTTTCCTGCGATGGCGTAACAAATCCCTGCGTACCCGGAGCGGAAGAGATCACCGTGAGCCAGACCACGCCTTTGGCCGTCCACTCTTTTTGCAGGCGCTGCATGTTGCCGCTGGCATAGTGCTTTTTTGTATAAGGGCAGCCCTGGTTGTGCCATTCCAGCACAACGTATTTGCCCTTGTAGTCAGAGAGGCGCTGTTGCTTGCCGTTGCTATCCACGGCCGTAAAGCCGGGGGCCGGTTCTCCAACCTTGGCGGCAAACGCAGACGCAATCAGCGCCAGCAGCGCACAGGCAAGCAAGATCAAGTGACGTGGGCTTTTCATGGCGGCTCCTTGGTTATCTGTCCTGGTCATCATTGTATCGGCTGGCGCACAGGCGCTTCAATCCAGTAGGCCGGGCCTCCGGGGATGACCAGCACGCCGCGCAGAACGGTAATCGGCTTAAGCAGAAGATCAGATTTCTTCAAAGTGATCTTTGCGCCGTGTGTCGTTGCCTGAAGCGTTTGCGGCGCGGGGTTGTCGATTTGTCCTGGCTCCAGGGGAAAGAAGACGGCTTTCGTGAGCTGCCGGTTTGCTGCGATGGTCAGCAGGAAATGCTCTTTGCGGGATTCTGCCTCGGCTTTCCATCCCTGTGGCATCGCTATGGGCAACAGCTTCTCTGCGTCGGCAAACAGTTTCGCAGTGGCGGAGTTTTCCTTGATCGCACCCGAGTGCAACAATAGTTCAAGATTAGCGTGCTCCGGGATACAGACCTCGCGACAGACTAGCCACTTGGCCTCCACGGCAAATCTCAGTCCGCGTAACTGTTCGTTGTTGATGAACTGCGGAGCGTGGATGGGGACCATGAGTAGCGCCTCGTCATGATAACCATAGTCTGTTAGCTCTGCCGAACTCTGCATGCGCTCCGGTCGCGGCCACTGGATCTCACCGGCGCTAAAGCCCGGTGCAAGCTGCCATTTGAATGAAGGCGGCTGTCCTGAGTCGCCGGGATTGATCCAGTAAATATGCCAGCCCGGTTCCAGGATGAAATGAATTCCCAGTTGCAGATCGGAGCCGGGATGAAGCGTAGTCTGCAGAGAAATCAGCTCAACGCGAGCATGAGGTGCGCTTTGCACGACGATAAGGCCAGCAGTCCATGCCGCGAGAACAAAACAGACGCACTGTAAACCGCGTTGTAATGGCTTCCAATCCATCATCTAGAGCTATTTTATAACGATCAAGCAAGTAAATCTATTCTCATCTATCACCATACAACGATAGTCCTATTTCGAAGAAGAGCTAACTAAAGATGCTTACTGTGTTGGAATGCTCGTAGTTTAGATAGCTATCGGTTATGCGACTCTTTGTTTTGTTTCGGAACATGGCCGATAAAACTATCCAGCCCATGGCAACCACTTCAGCTCTCAGGTTACTCTAACCGCCTATAAATCAGAGTTCCTGGCCAGCAACTCTGAACGCCCATTCACCAGATCAACCGTTGGAGCGCTGGATGCCAGCATGCGGCAGATTGCTTCGAGTGGCTTCGCCCTCTGCGCACTTATTTTCAGTGCGGCCCGGATCTATGGCTGCATTTGCGTATCAACCGTGCTCCCCGGCAAAAACATTATCCACCTGCATGCCACTTCTCTTAACCGGCAAACCCTCGCCGAAAAAAAAGGACAACTCCATGATTCGAATTTCATCTTTCATCAACTGGCGCGGCCATCTGCGCTGCAAACAAATCCTGGCAATCGCGCTTTGCATGCTGGCATTCACATCACTGGCCAGCGCACAAGGCTGGACCGCGCTGAACCATCAACCTACGTTTTATGCAGGCACCGCTCTACTGCTTACGGATGGTACCGTGATGGTGCAGCAGATGACCAACACCGGGTTCGGCACTGGGGGATGGTGGCGGCTGACCCCTGATGGCTTTGGAAGCTATGTCAATGGCACATGGTCGCCACTGGCCGGCATGCCCGCGGGATACGGGCCCCTCTTCTATGGTTCGGCAGTGCTGCCAGATGGGCGGCTGGTTGTGGTTGGAGGAGAGCACAATCTAAATCAAAACGGGGTTGAAACGAACAAGGGGGCCATCTACGATCCAGCCACGAATTCATGGACGTCGATTGCGCCGCCAAGCGGGGTGACGCTGATTGGCGACGCTTCAAGTGTGGTTCTTGCCAACGGGACCTTCATGTTGAGCGATTGCTGTTCTTCAAGCCAATATTTGTTGAACGCGTCCAATTTGACCTGGACTTTTACCGGGTCGGGAAAGGCGGACCGCAATAGCGAAGAAGGGTGGACGTTGATTCCCAATGGCAATGTATTAACGGTAGATGCCTCGAATTCGACGAACTCCGAACTCTACAACCCTGCCACCGGAACCTGGTCCACGGCAGGCAGCACCATCGTTCCCCTCTCCGATGGCAGTCCAAATTTCGAAGTGGGGGCCGCTGTCCTGCGGCCTGACGGCACTGTATTCGCCACCGGAGGAACCTCAAACACCGCCATCTACAACACGGCCACCGGCGGCTGGTCGGTCGGTCCGACCTTTTCCAGTGGTCTAGATGTTGCCGATGGGCCAGCAGCCTTGTTGCCGAGCGGCAATGTGCTGGTAATGGCCAGCCCAGGAGTGTTTAATCCCCCTTCTCAATTTTTCGAATTTAACGGCACGAACCTGCTATCAGTGCCTGCAGCCGCCGGCTCCTCCGGCATCACATCTTTTCAAGGACGTATGCTGGTGCTGCCAACGGGGCAAATATTCTTCACTGATCAATCGTCCTTCGTACAGATCTATACCGCCAGCGGGACCTTCCAAAACGCATGGCGCCCCACTATCACTTCTGTGGCTTCTAGCCTAACCGCCGGCACTACGAACAACGCTATTTCCGGCACTCAGTTCAACGGGCTGTCGCAGGGCGCTATGTACGGTGACGACGCTCAAATGGCCACCAACTATCCTCTGGTTCAGATCACCAACAATGCTACGGCGCACGTGGTCTACGCCAAGACCCACAACCATAGCACCATGGCCGTGGCAACAGGGTCAACCATAGTATCCACTCAATTTGATATACCCTTGACAATCGATGCTGGCGCAAGCACATTGCAGGTTGTCGCCAACGGAATTCCCTCGGCAGCGGTAGCCGTCACGATCAATCCGCCGCCAGCTCATGCGCACGGAACCATCGTGGTAAGCGGAACGCCCAGCGATTCCGGCACGGCCGATATCACAATGAATGGGCAAACTGAAACTATCGTCTATGACTCAACGGGAGTGAACGGTCCAGGCACCACTCAAGACATTGCTGTAGCCTTCGCCAGCGCTTTCAACAACGACCCAGGCTCATTTGTTACTGCCACGGCGGTTCAGGATGCTAATCCGCCTTATAATTGGGACATTAATTTCATAACCAAGACAACGGGCAATGTAAATTATGTCTTCAGCACGGCGATCAATTCGTTCGGTGGCAATGACCCAGGCTTTTCTCTAACACCAACACTGGGCCAGCTTACGGGCGGACAGTAGACTTCTTGGCCTAGAATCGTTTAAAAACAAGCGCCGGCTTAACCCGGCGCTCTTTTTTATGCCACACAACAAGCGGAATCTACCCCAGTCTTCACCTATATAAATAGAAGCTCTTGCTCATAAAGATAGTTATAAATAGGTGGAACTGTGATAGAACACCGACTGTTTTAGATAGCTATAGTCCAAATCACTCTTGTTTTATTTTGAAATGCCGCTAACAAACATATTTTGACATCATAGCAACCATTTTAGTTCCTACATCATTCCAACAGCCGTGTAAATCAGAGTTCCTGGCCAGCAACTCTGATCGGGCCCCACCACCACTTCACCCCAACTGGAGCACTGGATGTGTACGCGGCCCGATCACTCCTCATCCGCCTTACAACCCAGATGCCTCCCTAGACCACTGCGTTCTGCTGTTGGCAGAATCAGCATTGCCGGCCCTGACCCCCACCAACTTCATTAGAGGAAAATCATATGATCTCTCTGGGACGACTCAACACAATCCTTTTAGCTGTCTTATTTTCCATCCCGTTAGCTGGACAAGTAACTCACACGGTTCACAACGATACCTTTAATAACACCTCCGGATGCGCTGCGCAGAATGCGGCTTCAGTTGGCACAACTTCCTGTCAGGCCATTTTTCCAGGAGCCACCGACGTGTGCTCTCCAACCGCAAACTCTCCCAACTGCAACCCAGGCGCTAATACGGTGACGTTTGATCTGGCGCCGACGAACCTAGCCGCTTTTGACGGGGACAATGTTGATATACACAACCTTGTCTACCCGGGTTATACCGGCCCTGTGTTTGTCAACATGGTTTTGTGGCACGGCGGTCCCGGCAACAACGGGCATCCCGAGTTGGGATTTAATTACACCCCCAAGCTTCCGGGACCGGAAAATTTGTTCAACAACCACCTGCTGAACGGCTATACCAATGACAATGACAGTCAGGTTGATGCCCAGTTCAGATATATGCAACGGCTGAAGATCGACGGAATTGTCGGCAACCCACCCGGGCCGGTACCGCTTACGCTCACGGGGCAAAGCGGGAAGAATCATGACACGAATCAAACCATGGAACTGTGGAAAACTAAAGCGCACAACTCCATAACTCCATTTCTTTTCAGCGTTATGACAGATCAAGTGATGTGGGACCAGAATTGTCCCGGCACCCAGACAAACGGACAATGGTCTACCCAGCCCAGTTGCGTTGAGAAGATCATGATCTGCAGCCTCGATTATATGAACACTGCGACGACTTCCCAATTCACATGTGCGTTCGATGGTGTCCTTTCCTCCGGCGGTCAATATTTTGCCGAGGCAAATTATTGGAAGGTGGCCGGTGGACATCCCGTCATGTCATATTTCTTTGCCAAGGCCAATTTTTTTGATTCTACGAATGTATGCACGGCCAGTTCCCCTTGTTCTGTATACAACGATAATCAACCCGGAACAACGTGCGTTGGTACAGACGACTGCTGGAACAAAGTTTTCGCCGGTATTGAACACCATATCAGCAATACAAGCCTGTTCCCCGCTGCTTCCAAACCCTTTATTATTCACCGCGATAACTTTAGCGCCTTTGACGCGAATACCCTTCCTAACAATGGTAGCTTCCGCTGGTTCCACGCCAGCTCAGACCAAACATTCACTGACAGTGCAGCCTATATCACATGGCTCGACCAGGGCCTAAGCGCGATTCAGGCCAATCCTTCCAACCCGCCGGTAGTGCTGGCCTCTGGATACGGCAAGGTTGATTTCGCGCAGTCAGGCTTTGAAAGCACGCAAACGGTTATGGATGCGCGATGCGGACAGACTTTCATGGACATCATGGGACTGGCGCATACCCGTGGTTTCGGCCCATCGCCCCAGACTCCGCTTCCAGGAATCGAGATCGTTACATGGGACGACTACGACGAGGGGACGGAAATGGAGACTGGAATTGACAACTGTCTCAATCCCATTCAATCCAGCATCAACGGATCCCTGCTGTCATGGTCGGTTTCGTTTAACTCGGCATCAGGCGCCGAAAGGACGATCGATCATTACACGGTTTATAACACTAACGACGGCTCTACAGACGCAACCATAGACCACACCCTGGTAAAAGCGGCGGATGTTGCGGTCAATACCGCCAACAATGGCACCTACACGTTCACCCTGCCCTCGGGGCTGCCCAATCCAACGCTGATTTATGTAAAAGCAGTCGGTAAACCGATGCTGACGAACCATCTGAGCGCAGGCAAACTCTTCGCTCCAAATCCTCCCGCTCCGGGAACGGGTACTGTGACCATCACCGGGTTTGAACAGTCCGATGCCGATGGGAACTGCGACTCCGGCATTCTCTATATCGTGGTGAATGGCGTAGAGTCCGATACACCCTACGGCTCCGGAGGAGGCGCTTGCGACGGTGTCCTTCCTGGCTTTTATGCTCAATACTTAGCGAACACCATCAATCAAGGCAACCCTTATGTTAGCGCACAATGGAATGGTGACTACAACACTGCGGTCATCATCCTGACTGCGCGTACTGCGGGTGCGAACACAAACTACTCACTCTCGTCTGGCTCATCCAGCCAATCTTTCCCTATTTTTTCCCCGCCGTCCTACAGCGCCACCGCGTCAGGGCCAACGCTTACCGGCGGACATAATTGAACACTGCGAAAGGAGAACTCCAGCCTGCGGGCGGCGGTGGCGGCTACAAGCGCAGCTCGCGGGAGTTCTTAAGAAAGGTTGGCTAGACTAGTACTTGCGTTAGCAAAAAAAGCGCCGGCTTTTACCCGGCGCTCTCTTCATCAAAGGTTAAGCTCAGATCATGGCAGCGCGTAACGCAAGCTGACAAAACTCTGCACCAGGTGAGCGTTCTTCGGTGCGCCTGTGGGCACGAACCACGGAGCGCGCGTCAAGTACGATGTCTGCGTTACAAGGAGCACGGCGCCGTACTGCGGGTTTCTCCAGAAGGTCTGGGTCCAGTCGAAAGAAGCCTCCTGGATGGCCCGGTTATTGAGGTTATTCGAGTTGGTCCCGCCAAAACCGATGCACGGCTTGTTCTGCAAGGGACTGCTAGGTCCATTGCAAGCAACTAGGGCCGTTGGCCCCAGCACGATAGGCGAGGTTACGTCTGGGAAGGAGTTGCGCTGGGCATACATTCCGCCGTAGTAGAAACCGAACTGGCTCTTCTTGGCGGTAGCTTCTATGCCAACCAGGGCCATTCCGGAATGGACCAGCGAGTTGTCAATGGTGAAGGTTGCCGGACCCGTGGCTATTGGGCGGACCACGGTTTGGGGAGCAAGTCCGATCAGATAGCGTCCCACTCCGTCGCCATACATGGCATTGGCCAGAACGCGGAAGCCCTTAAACAGCTCGAAGTTGAAGGCCCCGTCGAGCCCGCCGCCGATGCTGGTATGGCTTTGGAAAGTGGTTCCGCCGATAGGAACAGCCGTGGTTTTCACCGTGGTCACCAAACCACCCAGCTCAAAGTGGAAATGCTTGCCATTCACATCGTTGTCCCAGGCCATCTTGGTGTGGATGTCCGGGCCCACGTTGGGTGTGCCGGTTGAGTTGGCGGCATCGAGCTGGCCACCAAGGGCGGCATTGAACACGAACGGGAAGAGTACAGCGCCCGAGGCTACGAACTGGTCCGGGTTCTGCAGGGAGACGCCCCACTGGAAGTGGTCGGTGAAGTGATACACCGTGCGAAATTCCGCCGCGCGCGTATAAGGAATACCGACGTGGACGTTCGCGTCTTCACCCAGGGTAAGAGCCAGGTCAGAAGGCATGGGCGAGAGCCCGGTACGATTCGGGGTTTCAAGGCCCCAGGTATTGCCGCCCAGGAACTCCCACTTGCCACGCTTCAGGTCCAGCCAGTACAAACGCAAGCGGTTCGTGTGGCCATTGGCCGTAACGAACACGTTGGCCGTACTTGCCGCTGACCTTCAGGTTATAGCGCGAATATTGACCGGTGGAACGAAATTCAGTCAGGTGCCCAGCCACAGTATTGCTGAATGGGATAGCACCGAAGCTGGTGGCAATCGGGTTTCCGGTCGGGCCAGTACCGTTGGTGGTACGGAAAACGTTCTCAAAGTCAACGAAACCGCCGGGTGTGAAATCCGTGCCGCCGATGCGGAACGAGAGCGGCGATTCCTTGGGCTTCTCGGTTTCCTGGACCACAGTGGCAGCCACCGGCACGGGCGCGGTGCGTAGTGCGGCATCAGCCACGTGCGGCGTGCCAGAGGTCTTACTCTGCAGCTGCTGTTCCAGGTTCTGGATCTGTTGTTGTTGCTGAGAAATCTGTTTTTGTTGTTCGCTGATGGCTTCGCGCAAAGCCTTCAGCTCGTCTGCGACTGACCCGGTCCCGGCAGAGCCGCTATTATTTGCGGTTGCCTGGCCCAATGCCAGCCCAGAGGCCAGCACTACGAAACACATCTTCTCTAACAATCTCATTGAGCTTTTTCTCCTCTGCTGTTCGTCGGTATATCGGCCCATCAAGGTGATAATTCCGGCCCCCGGCTCTCTCAAACCCAGGAACCAAATTTTGTGGCTGAAACTCGCGTGTCAATTTCACACCATTATCAGCCGCTTGTACATACTTATGTACAAGGAAATACAACACGTTTGGGCATCGGTAACGGATTCCAATTTTGGAAGAAATCCAAACTGGGAATCTGAAAGTTAATAGACTTACATTTTCGCCAATGAAATAGCGGTCCGGACGAGGAGAAGTAATCCGGACCGCGGGCGAAAAGCACCGCGCCATCAGTTTCTAGCGCGACGCCCGCGTGGCCTCAGAACCGGCAATATCGGTGAATGAAACAGCGTTTGCCACGTTGGGCCAGGGCTGGCCACCCAGCTCGACATAGGGAAAAATGAGGTAGTTCACGGGTTCGCCCTGCTGCCGGGGGCTGAGTTGTAGATCG
>WNGG01011571.1_pt1 | contig 10971 bp, 10 predicted proteins | sample 5400661 | NCBI WGS metagenome assembly WNGG01 (sample SAMN13153372, study PRJNA577476) | soil metagenome | isolation source: 100 cm soil or saprolite under Garry oak tree replicate 1 | place: USA:California | collected 2016-06-15 | reverse complement strand
CTCGCGGCAGCAGCGGGGCGCGAGCCGGCTGGCTCGCGACCTGCGGCCGGGTAATCTGCAGCGCCCCAATGACATTCCCGTGGACCGTCCCCGCAGCTATTTCGCCGATGGAGGCGACAGAGCGCGCTTCGAGGGCCATGGCCGCCCCGGATCCGGCTGCCCCTGATCGTCAATGAGCACCACCTGCGACGAGTGCTGACCGAGTACCTGCGGCACGACAACACGCCCGGCCGCACCGTGCCCTCGGCCAGCTCGCACCCGCTCAAGCTGACACCCGGCCGCCGAAGCCGATCAACCTCGCCGAGCACCGGATCCGCCGAAACAAGTCCTCGGCGGACTCACGCACGAGTACCAGATCGCCGCCTGACAGTCCCGCCCTGTTATAGCAGGGCGCTATCACAGATTCATCCCGCCGGGATGAACTACACCGGCCTTGCCGCCGTACAAGATAAGAGAACATGAACTACCCTCCAAGGAGCAATCGATGCGAGTCCATACGTTGGCGATCACGATAGGAGCCGCCGCGCTGCTTGCCACGGCATGCGGCTCGAACGGCTACGGCTCCGGCTCCGGCTCATCCTCGGGTGGCAGTAGCAAGCCGACGCTGACGATCACTTCGCCGACTAGCGACGGCACCGTCACCACACCGTTCACCCTGACGTTCACCACCAGCGTGCCGATCGGCCCGAACCTCCACCCGGACCCAGGTCAGCAACCTCTCGCCCGGCAAGCACACCATCGGTGTGACGCTGCAGCATGCAGACCATTCGTCGGCCGGCGCAAAGCCGGCTTCCGTCACCGTCACCGTCAGCGGAGGCGCCGGCGGAACGCCGAGCAGCAGCTCAAGCCCCAGCGGCTATGGCTACTGATCATCGTCGGAAGCGAGCCGTCACCGTTGATATTGTGGAGCGGTATCGGCGCCCGGCGCGCTGGTTCCACGCGGGGACCTATGTCGGCGTGCTTATCCTGCTCTTCACCGGCTGGTGGCTGCTCGCGGGCCAGGAGGGCCGTGCCAGCCCGCTGGCCGTACTCACCGGCATGTCGGACATCTCGCTGCACAAGCTTGTCGGGTGGATTCTGGCCGGTCTGGGACTCGCAGGCATGCTGGCAGGCGCGCGGGGCATCCCGTCCTTCGTGTCCGAGTCGGCGCGCCTGCGCCGGTCCGAGCTGGGCTGGTTCGCGCGCTGGCCCGCGGCGGTTTTCACCGGCCGGTTCGGCTGGCACCAGGGCCGGTTCGACCCTGGTCAGCGGTTTCTTAACATCACGCTGATCCTCGGTCTGGTGGTGCTGGTGGGCACCGGGGCAGGGCTCGCCGTCGTACACGGCGGGCCCACCTTCGTCGTGCTCGCCCTGGTGCACAAGTGGACGACCTACCCCGTTACCGGGCTCATCGCCGGACACATCCTTGTTGCATCGGGCGTGCTGCCCGGCTATCGCGGGGTGTGGCGGTCGATGCACCTCGGCGGCCGACTCCATGCCAGCGTGGCCCGGCGGCTGTGGCCTGCGTGGTGCCGCGACTCACGGGGATGGCAACCGGAACCGGACGAGGGCACTCACGATTAGGCCTTGGCGCCTGCCGCAGGGGCGGCCCTCGCAGGGGCGGCGCCCGCAGGGCCGGTGCGCATCAGCGACGCGCCGGGGCAGGATGCGTGCGCCCGCAGGCGGCGGGTTGAATTGCCGGGGCCGCTCGCCGACCCAGCAGCGATCGTAACAGGATGCACGGGGGAGGCGGCCTCACCAGCGGCCCCAGGGCAGCAGTGAGATGACGGCGATCACGGCGAACAGCAGGCTCAGGTAGGCGATGGACCGATGGAACAGGCGCATCGGGGCCGGGTCGGCGGCCGGCCGGACGAGTTCGGCACGCGCCTCCTGCGCCGGCGTGGTCTCGCTCGGCCCCCCGTCCCCGGCCGCCACCGCAGGCACCGCCCCGGCCGCTGCGGCGACCGTGGCCGACTGCCTGGTCACCCGTGAGTGCAGCCGGTGCGCCTCAGCCAGGAACCACCCGCCCAGGCTGGCCGCGCAGGCGGCGTATACCCAGCCGGCGTACGGTGCGAGCGCCAGCGTGGCCACCACCATGACATAGGAGTAGAACAGGATCTTTCGGGCCACCACCGGGGCGGGTGCTTTCACTGGCAGCATCGGCACGCTTGCCGCCGCGTAGTCGTCCTTGAACTTCATGGCCAGCGCCCAGAAGTGGGGCGGCGTCCAGAAGAAGATCACCGCGAACAGGATCACAGACGCCACGCCGACTGTCCCGGTCACCGCCGACCAGCCGACCAGCACCGGGAAGCATCCGGCGGCGCCGCCGATCACGATGTTGGAGGCGGTCCGCCGCTTGAGCACGAGCGTGTATACGAACACGTAGAACAGGATGGCCGTGTCGGCCAGGACTGCCGCGAGCCAGTTGGTCAGCAGGCCAAGCATCAGCGTGGCCACGATGCCCAGGGCGATGCCGAAGGCCAGCGCCTCGCCAGGGCTGATCACGGCTAGCCGAGCCGGCCGGGCCAGCGGGCGCCGGGAGGTGCGCCGCATGACCGCGTCGATGTCGCGGTCGAGGTAGCAGTTGATCGCATTCGCGCTGCCCGCGGCCAGCGCACCGCCGACCAGCGTGACCAGCAGCAGTCCGGGCGCGGGCAGTCCCCGCTCCGCCAGCATCATCGCAGGCACCGTCGTGACCAGGAGAAGCTCGATGATCCTGGGCTTGGTCAGCGCCAGCAGCGACCGGGCGACCAGCCGGGCTGAGCGGTCCCCCGCCACCGTACCGGCCTGGCGGAGCACGGCGCTGTCCCGGGGGATACCCCCAGACCCCGATGGCCCGACCCCCTCCAGGATCGGCGGCCGCGCGCCCGCGCGGCTGCGGCTGCGGTCCGCTGGCAGCCTGGCGCTCGTCATGAGGCAGCCGACCGGAAGTGAGGCGCCTGCGCCGCGGCCGGCCCGTGGTCCCGGTGCGGCACGCCGCCTGCTGGCCGAGCCTCGCGCGCCTGCCGGGCGTCGCGTCTCGCCTGCTTGCGCGCGTCCTCATCCAGCCACCGGAGCAGCACGACCGCCATCGCGGGGATCATGGTGAACGTCCCGGATATCCACATGATCGTCCCGGCAACCCCCTGGTCCTGCAGTGCGCTCGCGCCCCACGGCGGCGGGTGCGCCGCGTAGAACGGATACAGGACGCGGGAGGAGCTTGCGATCGCGAGCCCGAGGTAGGCCATGACGGGCATGTCCACGAACAGGTAGAGCAGCCGGGCCGGGTAGCTGAGCCGGTGGGGGGCCGGGTCGATGCCGATAGCGGGCCACCAGAACAGCAGCGCCGTGACGAGGAATGCGACGTGATCAAGCTCGTGCACCCAGTCCCGTTCCAGTGCCAGGTTGTACAGCGGCGTCAGATGGGTGCCGATGAGGACAACCGTGAACAGGCCCAGTGCGGTCACCGGATGGGCGAGCACGCGCACGGGACGGCTGCGCAGCAGCCGGACCGGGAACCGCCGGGGGAGCCAGGGCGGGTCCGCGCGCAGCAGCAGGCTCAGCGGGGCCCCGAGGAGCAGCAACGGGGGGGCCACCAGCTGGAGGAGCAGGTGCTGGACCATGTGCGCTGAGAACGAGACATCGGACAGGACGTCCGGCGGCCCGTCTGTGGCGACGACGATCGCTAGCAAGCCAGCGCCGAAGCAGACCATGCGCCCGCGCCCGGCGGCCCGACGTACCCCGGCGGCGTGCGGGCTGCCGCTCAGCCGGTGCCGCGCGGCGAGGTAGCCAACCGCGGCCACGCCGACTCCGATGGTGGGCACTGGATCGAATGCCCACGCCGTCAGCGCGGCCTGGAGGTTAAACAGCTTGCAGCTCCCGTCCTGCGTCCGCGGGCGCAGTGCCACAGCCCGTGATTGTAGTGTCGCATGCGCGGCCCTGCCCGGCTGCTCATCATGACGGAGCTGTAATGGAGGAGCGGGTCCTCCATTACACAACTTTCATGTTGGGTATGAGGGCTTCATGTATCTCTGGTGCACGGTAGACACTTCCGTTAAAGCAACAGACTCTTCCGTTAAAGTGAAAGGCATTTCCGTTAAAGTGGCGCGCTTGTCTGCGCGGCACCAGGGCACTGCCGTGGGCGTGCTCGCTGGTGCGGACACTAAACCTGGGTGCGAAGGAGCAACCATGAGATCGCCAAGCGGGCCCCGCCCACACGCACGGCGCGTCCGTCGGTATTTGCACTCCGTTCCCATCGTGACTATTGCGGCATGCGCGGTCCTCGTCATCGCCGCCGGCTGCTCCAAGGGCCGGGGAGCGGCGCCCAGCAAGAGCCCGACAGCGTCGGCGTCGGCGTCGGTGCCGGCATCGGCTACCGGGATGCCCGTCTACAACGTCTCGGTCAAGAACTTCACCTACCACGGCATGCCGTCGACCGTGCCGGCGAACAAGCCGATCGTGGTCTCGTTCACCAACAAGGAGTCGTTCTCGATCGACCACGAGTTCGTGGTGCTGAAGCTGCCGGCCGGCAAGACCGCCCAGGACGTGATCAAGGACGCCAAGAAGAACGGCCCTGATGCCGAGGACCACTGGATCCACTTCGCCGACAGCGGCGACCCGCTGCCCACCAACTCCAGCCACGCGGTCACCATGGACCTCGCGCCCGGGAACTACGTGGCGACCTGCTGGCAGACCGGCAAGGCCGGCGGCGGCACCGGCCCGCCGCACGTCACCATCGGCATGATCGCGCCGTTCACCGCCTCGTGAGCCGCTGATGATGCCGGACAGGACGATTCCAGTGCCCGGGGCCAAGCGCCCCGGGCCGGGGGACGAGGGTCACGGGCCCGTACCTCGCAGCGGCCCGCGCCGCGTGCTGCGCCTGGCGCTGCTGCTGCTTGCGCTGCTGCTGGTCACGTCCGGCTGCGGCCTCGTGAAGCCGGGGCTCGACGCGAAGGCGCAGGACGTGCACGGGCTCTGGTACATCATCCTCTGGCTGGCGCTGCCCGTGTTCGTGTTCGTCTGGGGCATGCTCGCCATCGTCATCGTCCGGTTCCGCGGGCAGCGCGGGGACGAGTCCGAGCCGGTGCAGACCCGCGGACACCCCGCCGCCCTGACGACGTTCTTCGTCGCCCCGCTGGCCATCATCGTCGCGCTGCTCGCGGTCGGCGAGGTGACGGCGAACAGGGTCGACCGCATCGACCCGCATCCAGTCGAGCGGCTGGTCGTCACCGGATCCCAGTGGCAGTGGTCGGCGAGATACGTCAAGGAGGGCCTGTCGGTCAGCGGGAAGACCGCCAGCGAAACCTCCCCCGGCAAGGCACTCACGATGGCACTGCCGGTCGGCCGGTCGGCGCAGATCACTCTGGAGTCCAGCGACGTGATCCACGGGTTCTTCGTGCCGGGCATGCTCTTCATGAGGAACGCCGTGCCAGGCCACCCGAACACGTTCACGTTCACGCCCACCAAGGCAGGCACCTATCGCGGCCAGTGCACGCAGTTCTGTGGCCTCTGGCACTCGAAGATGACGCTGGTGCTGAGAGTCCTGCCGGGGCCGCAGTTCCAGGCGTGGGTGCAGCAGCAGCAGAAGGCGCATGCCAAGGCCGGTTCCTGCACCCCGACCGGGTCGTCGATCACGCTGACGGCGCAGCACATCTCCTGGGACAAGACCTGCATCGCAGCCCTCGCCGGCCAGCCAATCAAGATCACGATCATCAACAAGGACGCTGGCATCGCGCACAACTTCGCCATCTGGGTCGACTCGAGCCTGAAGAAGAGGCTTTTCCAGACGGGGAACCTCAGCGGCCCGGCGACCAAGACCTACACCGCCCCGCCGCTGCCGGCCGGGAAGTACTACTTCCAGTGCGACGTCCACGGGCCGGCGATGTCAGGGACTCTGGTCATCGGGAAGGCAGCGGGTTAGCGTGATGAAGGTAGCACCCAGGGTGAGTGGGGGACAGACCCGCAGCGAGCAACGGGACGGTCGATCATGACGACGACAGGTGTGCTGGCGAGACCGGCCGCGCCGCGACCGCGACCAGCGCGGATACTCGATTGGCTGACGACGACCGATCACAAGAAGATCGGGATCATGTACCTCGTCAACTCCTTCACGTTCTTCGCGTTCGCCGGCGCATTGGCGATGCTGATGCGCACGCAGCTGGCGCAGCCGGGCAACACGGTCCTCTCGCCGCAGGCCTTCAACGAGGCCTTCACCATGCACGGGACGATCATGATCTTCCTGGTGATCCTCCCGCTGCTGCAGGGGTTCGGGAACTATTTCGTGCCGCTGCAGATCGGCGCGCTCGACATGGCGTTCCCGCGGGTCAACGCGGCGTCCTTCTGGCTGCTGCCGGTCGGCGGGCTGACGATCGTGGCCGGGTACCTCACCCACGGCGGTGCGGCCGCCGCCGGGTGGACGAATTACGTGCCGCTGTCCCTGCAGGAGGGGACCGGTGAGGACCTGTGGATCCTCGGCCTGCTGATCGTCGGCACCAGCTCGCTCCTCGGCGCCATCAACTTCATCGTGACCGTGCTCCGGCTGCGCGCCCCGGGCATGAGCATGAGCCGGGTGCCGATCTTCACCTGGGCCACGACCACCACGTCGGTCCTGATCGTGCTGGCCGTGCCCTCGCTGACCGCCGGGCTGCTCATGCTGCTCTCCGACCGCCACCTCGGGACAGTGTTCTTTGACCCGTCGCACGGCGGCAGCGTCGCCAATTACCTGAACACGTTCTGGTTCTTCGGGCACCCCGAGGTCTACATGCTCATCATGGGCGCCTGGGGAGTCGTGTCGGAGATCGTCCCGGTGTTCAGCCGGAAGCCGCTGTACGGGTACCGGTTCGTGATCCTGGCCCTGATGCTCATCATGGCGCTCTCGTTCACGGTGTGGGGCCACCACATGTACACCACGGGCCTCGTCAACGACTTGTTCTTCTCGGTGACCACCGAGCTGATCTCCGTCCCCACCGGGCTGCTGGTCCTCGCCTGGCTGTTCACGCTGTGGAAAGGGAAAATCAGGTTCGAGCCGCCGATGCTGTTCGCGCTGGGCATGATCGCGATGTTCGTCATCGGCGGGATCGACGGCGTGTGGATGGCCTCCCCCGCGGCGGACTTCTCCATCCACGACACGTACTTCGTGGTCTCGCACATCCATTACGTGCTGATCGGCGGGAGCCTGTTCGGGATCTTCGCCGCGATGTACTACTGGTTCCCCAAGATGACCGGCCGGATGCTCAACCGGAAGCTCGGCATCTGGCAGTTCTGGCTGCTGATCATCTCGTTCAACGTGACGTTCTTCCCGCAGCACTTCCTGGGCCTGATGGGCATGCCGCGCCGGGTGGCGACCTATCCCGTCAGTTCCGGGTGGGGGATGCTGAACCTCATCGAGACGATCTCCGCGTACGTGATCACGGTGTCGATGCTCGTGGGGCTGTGGAACATCCTCACCACGCTGCGTAAGCCGCGTAACGCGCCCGCCGACCCGTGGGGCGGGAACTCGCTGGAGTGGGCGACGGTGTCGCCGCCGCCGCCGCACAACTTCGACGCCCTGCCCGAGATCCGCTCCGAACGCCCGGTCCGCGACCTGCGGCTCGCCATCAGCGCGGCGGCGAAAGCAGCGGGACCGGAGGAGGCGGGACCGGGCGGAGCGGCCCCGGAGAGGGCACAATGACCGCAAGCGAGCACGTGCCCGGCCGCGCGGCCGGTCGTCACCCCGCCGCCGAGCTCATCGACCGGCAGGCCGTCCGCAGCGCGAGCAGCTCGGTGACCGGCATGGTGCTTCTCGTCGCGTCGGAGGCGGTCTTCTTCGCTGCCTTCCTGGGCATCTACGCGGTATCGTACACGGCCGCCCGGGTATGGCCCCCGGCCGGAATCCCCACCCCGTCGATCGGGGTGCCGACCGTCGGGGTCGTGGTACTGCTGGCCAGCGGGGCTGCCATGGCGGCGGCCATGCGCCGCGCGCACGCCCCGGAGTACCCGCGCGGCGTCATGCGCTGGCTGGCGGCGGCGCTGGCCCTGGCCGTCGCCTTCGGCGTGCTGACGGCGATCGGCTACGCCGCTATCCCGTTCGGCGTTGGCCAGGGGATCTACGAGTCGCTATTTTACATGATCATCGGGCTCGAGCTCGGGCACGTCGTGGGGGGGGCGGTGCTGCTCGGCGTGGTCATGGCCCGGACGTGGACGGGCGAACTCACCCTTCGCCGCGATCCCGTGCAGGCGGCGGCGATCTACTGGTACTTCGTCGTTGTTCTCGGCGTCGTGATCTACGCGGTTCTTTACCTGGCGGGGAGCTGATGAGCCCGCAGCCGGGCCGACGGCCCGGAAGAGGAGGTGGCCGCGGATGACGCTGCTCTCGAGGATCGCCATGGGCCTCGGCTCGTTCCTCATCGTGACGGGTATCGTCTACGGGCTGGTCGCGGGGGAGTACGAGGGCACCGTCGAGATGCTGACCGTGGCCGGCGGTGCCCTTCTGGTGGGCGCTTACCTCACCCGCGCGGTCCAGCGGGCCGGGGTGACGGTCGCCGCGCGGGCGGCCGGTGCCGGAGGCGGCGCCGAGGACACCGAGCCGCACGTGGCGCCTACGATCTGGCCGCTGGTGTTCGCCCTGTCCATGATCGGAGTGGTGCTCGGGGCGGTGGGGCCCCGCTGGGCGCTGGCCGCGGGCGCGGTCCTTCTCGTCGCCTCGCTGGCCGGCTGGAGCCTTGATGTGCGGCGGCAGTGGCGCCATCATGATCACGCTGCGGGTACGGGGGCAGCTCATGGCGAGGCACACCCGAGGACGGACGACTGATGTCCCCGAAGGGAATGGCGGCCATGAAGCGGCGCTCGTACGACCAGTGCATGCGCTGCGGCAACGCGACCTCATATGGCCGGTCGGTGTGCAGGGACTGCAACCCGGCCGGACTGCCCGAGCCGAGTCCCGCGCAGTATCACGCGACCGTCTTCGTCGCAGTCCTGGTGACACTGGCCGTGCTGGGCATCCTTGCCGTCGTGCTGCACTGACATCCCGGCGCCGGGCGGCGCGTGAGGTGATGCTCTCCCACCGGGTCCCGCGAGCAAGCGGCCGCTGGGCGGCGCGGCTGGGCGGCCTTGTCCTGGCGTCGGCTGCCTTGCTGCTGGTTTTGCCGGGCACTGCCTCCGCGCACGCCGTGCCGGTCTCCGCCACGCCGGCGCCGGGCGCCCGTCTCGGCGCCACGCCGGCCGCGGTCGTCATCGTGTTCGACGAGCCGCTGGTCCCCCGGCTGTCGGGCACCACCGTCATCGACCCTGCTGGCCGACGATTCACCGGCGAGGTGTCCGGCAAGACGATACGGGTGCCGCTCGCCACCAACGCGCCGGGCATCTACCAGGTGGACTGGAAGACCGTCAGCGTGATCGACGGGCATACGATCACCGGGACGTTCCAGTTCGGCGTGGGCGTATCGCCCGCCGTGGCGGCCGCGTCCCCCGGGACCACCGCGCAGGGGCCGACGGCATCGGACGTGATCGTTGCCGTCCTGCGCGGGATCGAGTACGCCCTGCTGCTGCTCGCCTGCGGGCTCGCGCTGCTGAGCATGCTGGGCCGCGGCCTGCCGCTGCGGCTGCCAGCCGTCCCGGTCGCGGCCGCGCTCCTGGTGACCGGGGTAGCCGTGGTGGCCACCGAGGCGGTGCTGGCCAGTTCCGGTGCCTCGGTGGCCGGAATCATCGACTACCTGACGAACGGAATCACCGGCTGGGCCCGGGTGGCGCGGCTCATGCTGGAAGCGGTAGTGCTGGAGGGGGCCATCGTCCAGGCGCGCCTCTCGCCGGTGCCGCTCGCCGGCGTCGTCGTCGCGGTCGCGGTCGCCGGCCACGGCGCGGACGTCGAGCCCGCCTGGCAGGGCATCGCCGTGAACGCGGTCCACTTCGCCGCGGCCGGGGTGTGGGCTGGCGGGATCATGGCGATGGCGCTGCTCCGGGTGACGGGCCGCTGGCAGGCCGTGGGACGCGACCTGCTGCCACGGTTCACCCGGGTCGCGCCATGGGCCTTCCTCGTGTCGGTGGTCCTGGGGGCGGTGCAGGCGGCACAGCTGCTCGGCGGCCCGGGCCAGGTGCTGACCACCCCGTACGGGCTCACGCTGGTGGTGAAACCCGTGGCCTCCGGCCCCGCCGCGGCCCGGGCCTCGCCGTTTCCCCGGCCCGGCGACCTCACCATGGGAGGCCGGGCGGGCCAGATCATGGTCGGGCTCACCGTGCACCCGGGCCGGGCCGGGAACAACACGGTCCGCGCCTACCTCGCCAGCCCGGCGACGGCGGCGGCGAGGGCACGCATCCGGGTGCGAGGCCGGTGGCAGGCGCTTTCCTCCTGTGGCGGGCCGTGCCGCACCGCCACCGTGGACCTGCAGGGCGGGGAACGGCTGGCGGTGGCCGTCGCGGGCCCGGCCGGCGGGACGGCGGCCTTCGATCTGCCACCCCTGCCCGCCAGGGACGGAACCACGCTGGCCCGGTCAGCGGTCGCGCAGATGAACCGGCTGGACACCTACCGGGTGGCCGAGGTGCTGTCGGGCTTCCGCAGCGCGTACGTGTACGCGCGCCCGCACCAGATGTGGCTGCGGACGTGGTATAGCGGCGGCGTGCAGCAGTCGCTGTGGCTCGGCAGCTCGCTCTACGTGAAGACAAGCCCGGGGGCGCCGTGGCGGCTGAAGTCCAGGGGTACCCTCGCCCCGGTGCCGTACTTCGTGTGGGACCCCTTCCGGCCGCTCGTCGACGCCCGCATCCTGGGAACCGGGACCGTGTCGGGCGTGCCGGTCACGGTAGTGTCGGCCTTCGGCGGGCACGGCAGCGACCCGGATAGCGTGTGGTTCGCGCTCTGGGTGGACCGGAAGACCGGCCGCGTGCTGCGATCCCAGATGTGGGCGCCCGGCCACTTCATGGACGACCACTACTACGCATTCAACCAGCCGGCGGGCATCCCCCGGCGCGGGGCAGGATGAGCAGCCCGTCCGGGCCGGGCCGGCCTGCGTTGACGGGTACGCCCGCGCGAGTCCGCCGGTAGGG
>WNGG01036508.1_pt1 | contig 10972 bp, 10 predicted proteins | sample 5400661 | NCBI WGS metagenome assembly WNGG01 (sample SAMN13153372, study PRJNA577476) | soil metagenome | isolation source: 100 cm soil or saprolite under Garry oak tree replicate 1 | place: USA:California | collected 2016-06-15 | reverse complement strand
CCACGGCGCAGCGTCCGGGTCGGCGAACTCGCGCAGCCCGGCGTCGCCGACGCCTTCCGCGCAGCGCACCGGTGCTCCCACGGCACGATCGCGCTCGAGCACCACGACGTCGAGCTCCGGTGCCGCGCGTTTCGCCTGTGCCGCGGCGACCGCACCGGCCGGGCCCGCGCCCACGACCAGGACGTCGACGTCAGGCATCGACCATCGCCAGCGCGCCGACGGGGCAGGGCGCGACGCACTTGCGGCAGCCGGTGCAGGTCTGGGGGTGGATGACCAGGTCGCTGAGCTCGAGGTGGATCGCTTCCGGAGGGCACAGCGGCAGGCACAGCCCGCAGCGGTCGCACACGGCCAGGTCCACCACGGCGACTTCGGCTGCGCGGGCGCGTCGCATCGGCGAACGGTAGCCCCCCCCGGGAGGGCCGTCAAGCATCAGCCTTGATTGAAGTTACGCTTTACATTAGCTTGAGGCGCCGTGCAAGCGCCCGCCTGACAACCTTCACCCCACGACCTCGTGCCCTTTCGCTGGCCGAATTGGAAGCTCGGTGCCTGGAGTCCGGCAAATGAGATCGGCGTCGATCTGGGCACGGCGAATACCCTGATCTACGTGAAGGGTGAGGGCATCGTCCTGAACGAGCCCTCGGTTGTCGCCATCGAGAAGGCGACCGGCAAGATCAAGGGCATCGGGCTCGAGGCGAAGCGCATGTTGGGGCGCACGCCGGACGGTATCCTCGCCGTGCGGCCGCTCAAAGACGGCGTGATCGCCGATTTCGACGTGACCGAGAAGATGCTCCGGTTCTTCCTGAAGACGATCATCGATCGCCACCTGTTCCGCGTGAAGCCCAAGGTGATCGTGTGCGTGCCTTCGGGGATCACCGAGGTGGAGAAGCGCGCGGTGCGGGACTCGGCGCAGTCGGCGGGCGCCAAGGAAGTGTACATGGTGGCCGAGCCGATGGCGGCGGCGATCGGCGTGGGGCTGCCGGTCGAGACGCCCACGGGCAACATGGTGATCGACATCGGCGGCGGCACCACGGAGATCGCCGTGATCGCCCTCTCGGGGATCGTGTCGGATACGTCGATCCGCATCGGCGGCGACGAGCTCGACCAGGCGATCGTGCAGTTCATGCGCAAGAACTACAACCTCCTCATCGGGGAGCCGACCGCCGAGCAGATCAAGATCCAGATCGGCTCCGCCGCCCCGGTCGGGGAGGAGCGCGAGATGGAAGTGAAGGGTCGGGACCTGGTGTCCGGCATTCCCAAGATCGTGCGCGTACACTCGAGCGAAATCCGCGAGGCAGTGCAGGAGCCGATCCAGCAGATCGTCGATGCGGTCCGGCGCGCGCTCGAGATCACCCCACCCGAGCTCGCCAGCGACATCGTGGACCGCGGTATCGTCATGACGGGAGGCGGCGCGCTGATCCGCGGCCTCGACGTCCTGCTCCAGCAGGAGACGGGCCTGCCGATCCACCTCGACGAAGATCCCATGACCTGTGTCGTGCGGGGGACGGGTCGGATCCTCGACGATCCCGAGAAATACCGTAACGTTCTGACCACGTAGGGCGATGGCGCTCGGAGCGGACCGCTACGCCTCACGGGCCGACACCCTCATTTTCATCGGGTGCGTGCTGCTGTCCCTTGCCGCCATGGGGCTGCCGGACCGGATGCGCGAGCCGTTCGCGCGCACCCTGCGCCAGACGGTGCTGGCGCCGCTGCTGGCGTTGCAGCAGCAGACCGAGCGGCTGTCGGCCGCGTTGGAGCGCTACGACGCGGTCGTCGCACAACGCGACTCGGCGGCGCTCGCCGCCACCTTCCTGGGGGAGCTGCGCAGCGAGAACCTGCGGTTACGGGGCCTGTTGGGGCTCGGACCGCGGCTCGGCTCCGGCTACATCCCGGCCGAGGTGCTGCACCAAACCGAGCCGACCAACGCGCTCACGTTTCTGGTGTCCGCCGGGCGCAAGCAGGGGGTGAAACCCCTGTCGGCGGTCGTGAGCCCGGAGGGCCTCGTGGGGATCGTGAGCAGCGTCGACTTGCAAACCAGCGTGGTGGTCAGCTGGGCGCATCCCGAGTTTCGCGCCAGCGCGATGGCGTCGGACGGGAGCGTGTACGGTATCGTCGCCCCGCACGGCAGCGAAGGCCCGCGTGCCTGGCTGCTCGAGCTGCAGGGCGTCGCCATTCCCCTGGGCACGGTGGTGGGCGTGGCGGGCGAAGCCGAAGGGTGGGAGCGTACCTATCTCGTACGACCCGCCGTCCACCCCGCCGGCGTGACCCACGTGATGATCCTCACCGGCCCACCGGTGCGCAGCGACCTGCGCTCGCTGTTCGAGTCGGGGAGCCCAACCCCGTGAGGCGCAGTGATCGGTATCGCTTCTACATCATCCTCCTGGTGCTGGTGGTGTTGCAGTTTGCCGTCACGATCCGCATGTGGGGCCGGCCCGTGGGACCGGATTTCCTGCTGCTCGCGCTGTTGATGTATTCGATCCGCGCGCAACCGGGGCGCGGCGCGGGCGCGGGGTTCTTGATCGGGCTGCTGCGCGACGCCCTGACGCCGGCGTCGTTCGGCGCGGGCGCCCTCGCCCACACGCTCGTGGCGTATCTCTCCGCCTGGGGGAAGGCAGTCTTCTTCGCCGAAAACGTGTGGGTGAACGGCTACCTCTTCTTCGCGGGGACCTGGCTCCGCAACCTGGTGGTTGCGCTCGCGTCGGGCAAGCTCAAGGGAACGATGCTGGGATGGGAGCTGCTGGTGTGGTCACCGCTCCAAAGCGGGACCACGGCCGTGGCGGGAATGCTGGTGCTGTGGCTGTTCGGGCGTCACTTGGCCATCCGGCTGGGTGAAGCATGAGCTCGTTCCATCCTCATCTGCTCGACCGGCGGCTGCGCGTGGCGCGCGCGGTGGTGTGGGCCATCATGGGCCTCATCGTGGCGGTGTTCTTTCGCACGCAGATCCTGGAGCACAGCAAGTACCGGCTCCAGTCCGAGCTGAACCGGCTGCGCCCCATCCCGCTTCCCGCCCCGCGCGGCCTCATCATGGACCGCAACGGCAAGGTCCTCGCCGAGAACGTCCCGGGTTATGCGGTCTCCCTGCTGCCGGGCGACGAGGATTCGTTGCGCGCCGAGCTGCGCCGCCTCGGACCGCTCGTCAAACTCGACGAAACCGAAATCGCGCGCGTCTTGATGCGCTACCGCAAGGTGCCTTACCTGCCCGTGATGGTACTGCCCAACGCCAAGTTCGAGCTCGTCTCGGCGCTGGAAGAGCGGCGCGTCATCTTCCCGGGCCTGTTGATCCAACTCGAGCCGAAACGCCATTACCCCGATTCGAGCCTCGTCGCGCATCTCGTCGGCTACGTGGGGGAAGTGACCGAGGCGGAGCGGGGACAGCGGCGCTTCACCAGCGTCCGGCTGGGCGGGCTCGTCGGCAAGGACGGCCTCGAGCGGCAGTACGACGATTCGCTGCGGGGCGCGGACGGCGTGCGGTTCGTGGAGGTCAGCGCGCTGGGTCGCGTCGTCCGGGAAGCGGGCGCGGCGTCCACCCTGGCCCCGGTGTCGGGTCAGCCGCTCCGCACCACGATCGACCTCGACCTGCAGCGCTACGTCGCCCAGATCTTCCCGGCGGGCCAGCGCGGCGCGGTGCTCGCCCTCAACCCGAACACGGGTGAGATCCTGGCGCTCTATAGCGCACCGGGCTTCGACCCCAACTCGTTCGTCGGCGGCATCGAGGCCGCGACCTGGCGGCGGCTGAACGAGAGCGAGAGCCACCCGCTGTTCGACCGCTCGATCCAGGCCCGCTATCCCCCCGGCTCGACGTGGAAGCTCGCCGTGGCGGCCATCGCCCTGAAGCGGGGCCTCGTCACCTTCCACAGTCACATGCCGATCCCCTGCCGCGGTGGGCTGCAGTACGGCAACCGCTTCTTCCGTTGCTGGTCCGCGCAGGGGCACGGCGACCTGAGCCTCGCCGACGCCATCGCCCAAAGCTGCGACGTGTTTTTTTATCAGCTCGGCCTCAAGATCGGCCTCAGCTCGCTGCTCGAGGAGGCGAACGGGATCGGATTCCACACGCGCACGGGCGTCGACCTGCCGGGAGAAATCACGCCCGAGTTCCCGGCAGGGACGGAGTACTACGACCGCGCCTACGGCCCGCGCCGCTGGACGTCGGCCGTCACGCTGAACCTCGCGATCGGACAGGGCGAGAACGCGCAGACCCTCGTCAACATGGTCCGCTTCTACCAGATGCTCGCGAGCGACGGCCACGCCCGGCCACCCTTCCTGGTGCACCCCGGACCCAACCCCAACGTGACGCTCGGCTTGAGCCCTGATCAGCTCGCCGGGCTCCGCCAGGCGATGATCAGCGTGGTCGAGCGCGGCACGGCGCGCGGCGCCGGCCGTTTCGGCGGGACCATCACGATCGCGGGGAAAACCGGCACGGCGCAGAACCCCCACGGCCCCGCGCACGGCTGGTTCATCGGCTTCGCGCCCGCCGACAAGCCCGAAATCGTCGTGGGCGCGATCGTCGAGTTCGCCCGCGAGGGGCCTTACGTCGCACCGCTCGTCACGCGGGTGATCGGGCACTACCTCGGGGTGGACACGACGCTCGCCTCCCACATGCGCATCGTCCTCCCGACCGACACCGCGCCGCGCCCGATGCCGATCCTTCCGGGCGTCGTCCCCGAGGACACCCTGCCGCTCCCCGCGGGCGGCGTCGACACCACGCGTACGGACACCACCAATGCGACCCCGCCTCCGCGAGATCGATAAGCCGCTCGCTGGCGTCGTGCTGGTGCTCGCCGCCTACGGCCTCGCCACGCTGTACTCGGCCGGGCAGACGGACGTCCCCACCTTCGTGGCCACGATCTGGCACCGCCAGACGATCTGGCTCGCCATCGGGGCGGCCGCCATGTTCCTCATGTTCGGCCTCTCGCCCCGGCTGCTCGAGTGGGCCACGCCGTACGCGTATGCGATCACCGTTCTGGTCCTGGTGTTCACGCTCGCCACGGGGACCGGAGCGGGCACGGCGGCCGGCGAGAAGTCCTGGATCACGATCGCCGGCGTGCGCCTGGGACAGCCCGCCGAGCTCGCCAAGCTCGCCGTCATCCTGATGCTGTCCCGCTGGCTCGCCGAGCGGCGGGAGCCCCCCACGACGCTGCGCGACCTCGTGTACCCGTGCGTGATCGTCGGCGTGCCCGTCGCCCTCGTCGTGCTGCAGCCGGACCTGGGGAGCGCCATCGTATTCATCGCCATCCTCTTCGCCATGCTGTATTGGGCCGGCACGAAGCCGTCGCTGCTGCTGCTCCTGGGCTCGCCGGCGATCGGGCTGGTGCTCGCCTTCTCGACGGCCGCCTGGGGCGCCTGGATCATCCTGCTGTTCGGCCTGCTGCTGTGGTGGCGGCCGTACGTGTGGGAAGGCTTGACGATCATGCTGGCGAACGTCGTCATGGGCATCATCGCCGTGCCGTTCTGGCGGCGCCTCGCGCCGTACCAGCAGAACCGGCTGCTCGCTTTCTTGAATCCCGAGGTGGACCCCCGTGCCACCGGCTGGCACGTGCTTCAGTCGAAGATCGCCATCGGGTCAGGCGGCTTTCTCGGGAAGGGGTTCACCGCAGGACCCCAGAAGCGGCTCGCCTTCCTCCCCGCCCAGCACACCGATTTCATCTTCCCGGTGGTCGGGGAGGAGCTGGGCTTCCTGGGCGTGGTGATCGCGTTGGCGTTGTTCGTCTTTCTGGTCCTGTGCCTCATGCGGATCGCCCGGCGGGCCACCGACGCGTTTTCCAGCCTCTGCGTCTTCGGGATCGCGAGCATGCTCTTCAGCCACATCGTCGAAAACGTGGGCATGACCGTGAACCTGCTCCCCATCACGGGCATCCCGCTGCCATTCTTCTCCTACGGGGGCTCGTTTCTGCTGGCCTGCTCGCTCGCCGTTGGGATCGCACTCCGGGTCGCGTGGGAGTCGCGCCAATCCGGCTATGCTGAATTGTGACAATGGGTTACGAGTCCAGGGCTGGCGCGCGCTCTGGCTCGATCCCAGTGCGGGCATCACCGCCGTATCAGCGCTCAGGACTACGTCGACCTGCTGGTCGACGAGGGGTCGTGGCATGAGCTGGATTCGGGTCTCAGGTCCACCGATCCTCTCACCTTCGAGAGCTACCGCGATCGCCTCGTCATCGCCGTGAAGAAGGCGGGCCCGCTCGAGGCCCTGCGCTCGGGGTTCGCGCGCCTGGACGGCATGCCCATCGACCTCGCGGTGATGGATTTCAACTTCATGGGGGGCTCGATGGGGTCGGTGGTGGGGGAGAAGATCGCCCGGCTCACGCGGCGCTCGGCCGAGAAGCACGTCCCCCTCATCATTGTCTCGGCGTCCGGTGGCGCCCGGATGCAGGAGGGCGTGCTGTCGCTGATGCAGATGGCCAAGACCTCGGTCGAAATCGCCCGGCTCCGCTCCGCCCGTATCCCCTTCGTCTCCATCCTCACCAATCCGACCACCGGCGGCGTGTCGGCGTCGTATGCGATGCAGGGCGACGTCATCCTGGCTGAGCCGGGGGCGGTGATCGGGTTCGCGGGTCCGCGCGTGATCAAGCAGACCATCGGCCAGGACCTGCCGCCGGGATTCCAGACCGCCGAATTCCTGCTCGAGCACGGGATGGTGGACGCGGTCGTGCCGCGCAGCGAGCTGCGCGACACCACGGCCCAGTTGCTCCGCCACATGGGCGGCCGCCGACCGGCGGAGGCGGCGGACTGAGCCGGTTGTCCTTCGAGGACGCCTGCCGCTTTCTCTTCGCGCGACAAGGGAGCCGCATCAAATGGAGCCTCGGGCCGACCGAGGGGCTCTTGGGCGTGTTGGGGCACCCCGAACGCCGCTTTCCATCGGTCCACGTCGCGGGCACGAACGGCAAGGGCTCGACCTGCGCGTTCGTCGCGGCGGAGCTCCGCGCCCGCGGCCTGCGGGTCGGGCTGTACACGTCCCCCCACCTGGTCTCGGTACGCGAGCGCGTGGTCGTGAACGGTGTCCCCATCACTGAGGAGGCCTTCGCCGATTGGGCCGGCACGCTGCAGCCCCACGTCGAGCGCCTGGACGCGAGCTTCTTCGAGGCCACGACCGCGATCGCCTTCGCCGAGCTGGCGGCGCAGGGGGTGGACGTCGGCGTGATCGAGGTCGGGCTCGGGGGGCGGCTCGACTCGACCAACGTCATCACCCCCCTCGTCTCCGTCGTGACGAAGATCGCCCGCGAGCACACCGATTACCTGGGCCCCGACCTCGCGTCCATCGCGCGGGAGAAGGCAGGCATCGCCAAGCCCGGCGTCCCGTTCGTCACGGGGGAGCGGGATGTGGACGTGCGGCGCGTGCTGGTTGACGAGGCGGAGCGCCGGGGAGCCGATCCCGTCATCCTGGTCGACACCGATCGGGCCCCCCCACCGCACGCCCGACCGCTTGGCCTGCAAGGCCAGCATCAACACCAGAACGCCTGGGTCGCGCTCGCGGCGCTGAACACCCTGGCGCCCCCCTTCGGTCCGGTCGGCGAAGCGTGGCCCGACAGTTTCGCGCAGGCCTACATCGCGGGGCGGTTCGAGGTGCGCGGCAAGTGGATCTTCGACGTGGCGCACAACCCCGACGGGGCGCGGGTGCTGGCGCAAACGCTGCACGACGCCGATCCGGCGCGTCCCCGCCGGGCGCTCGTGGGCGTGCTGGGCGACAAGGACTACCTCGGGATGATCGAGTGCCTGGCCGAGGAGGTCGATGGCTTCGTGTTCACCGTGCCGCACACGGCGCCCACCAAGCGTCGGTGGGACCTGCGGCGCGTCGAGCGCGAGCTCGGTGCGCTCCGCGTCGCACACACCTTCGAGCGCGACTTCGAGCGCGCGCTCGAGCTGGTGCAACAGGACGCGCAGACGGTGGTCGTCACCGGCTCGTTTCACACCGTCGGGGACGCGCTCGCCCGCTTGCCCGGCTTCGCGCCGGTCCCCTAAATTGTTGCGATGCAAGGACAAGCCCTCCCTGGCTTTCGCGACTTTTACCCTGAAGACCTCGCTTTCCGGAACTCGATTTTCGCCACCTGGCGCGAGGTGGCGCGGCGCTACGGCTTCCAGGAGTACGACGGCCCGCCGCTCGAGCCGCTGGAGCTCTATACCGAGAAGAGCGGTGCGGAGATCGTGCAACAGCTGTACGCCTTCGAGGACAAGGGTGGCCGCAAGGTCGCGCTGCGCCCCGAGATGACCCCGACGCTCGCGCGCATCGTGGGCGCGCGGGCCCAGGCCCTGAAAAAGCCGATCCGCTGGTTCTCGATCCCGCAGCTGTTTCGCTACGAGCGGCAGCAGCGAGGACGCCTGCGGGAGCACTTCCAGCTCAACATGGACATCATCGGCGAGGCCGGCCCCGCGGCCGACGCCGAGCTGATCGCGGCGGCGATCGACATCGTGCGGGCGTTCGGGTTCGGGCCGGGAGATGTCCAGGCCCGGGTGTCGGACCGGCGCGTCCTCCGGACCCTGCTGCTGGGTGGCGGCCTTTCGGAGCTGCAGCTGCCGACGGCGTTCGAGGTGATCGATAAGAGCGAGCGGGTGCCGCAAGACGCGCTCGCAGAGACCCTGGGGAAAGCGGGAATCGGGAAGCGCGCAGCGACCACGGTGTTCGGGATCGCGAATCTCCGAAGCATGGAGACCGTGAGCGCGGCGCTCGCAGGAGTGCAGGGGGGGGAAGCGGCAGGGGAGTCGTTGCGGACCATGATCACAGCGCTCGGCGCCATGGGGCTCGGCGAGTTCGTCTCTGTGGATCTGACGATCGTCCGCGGCCTCGCCTACTACACGGGCATCGTGTTCGAGCTGTTCGACACCGGCAAGGAGCTGCGGGCGATCTGCGGCGGCGGCCGCTACGACAACCTCATCCAAGAGATCGCCGGCGTGGATCTCCCCTGCGTCGGCTTCGGAATGGGAGATGTCGTGCTCGGCGAACTCGTGAAGGGGCGGGGAAAGCACGCCGAGGCGCCGGGGCAACTCGACGCCTTCTTGGTGGCGGTGGGCGGCGAGGACGTCGCGCCCGTCCTGACCCTCGCCGCCGGCCTGCGGGACCGCGGGCTAGCGGTCGAGTATGCGCTCCGCAACCAGCCGATCCGCAAGCAGCTGGAGCTGGCGGCGGCGCGCGGGGCCCCCCGTGCCGTGATCATCGGGCCGGACGAGCGCAAGGCGAAGGTCGCCGTCGTGCGGGACTTGAAGACGGGGAAGCAGCGCAAGGTGGCGTTGACGAAAGTCCGGAAGGGTGTCTTCAAGTAATGGCCCAAGCCCAGAAGATCACTCCCCGCGCCAAAGATTTCAGCGAGTGGTACAACGACGTCATCATGCAGGCCGAGCTGGCGGACTACTCGCCGGTGCGGGGCTGCATGGTGATCCGGCCGCACGGGTACCGCATCTGGGAGCTGATGCAGCGCGCCCTGGACGACATGTTCAAGGCGACGGGCCATCAGAACGCCTACTTCCCGCTGTTCATCCCGCAGAGCTATCTCGCGAAGGAAGCCGAGCACGTCGAGGGGTTCGCCAAGGAGGTCGCGCTCGTGACGCACACGCGGTTGCGCGCGACCGGGAAGGAGGGTGCGGCCGCGATCGAGGTGGACCCCGAGTCCAGGCTCGACGAGCCTCTGGTCGTGCGGCCCACGTCCGAGACGATCATCTACGCGATGTTCGCGAAGTGGATCCAGAGCTATCGCGACCTGCCGCTGCTCATCAACCAGTGGTGCAACATCGTGCGCTGGGAGCTGCGCACCCGGCTGTTCCTGCGGACCACGGAGTTCTTGTGGCAGGAAGGGCACACGGCGCACGCCACCGAGGCCGAAGCGGAGGCGGAGGCGCGCCAGATGCTGGGCGTGTATCGCAAGTTCCAAGAAGACTGGATGGCCATGCCGGTGATCACCGGTCGCAAGACCGAGAGCGAGAAGTTCGCCGGGGCGCTGCGGACCTACGCCCTCGAGGCGCTCATGCAGGACAACAAGGCGCTGCAGGCGGGGACCTCTCACAACCTCGGCCAGAACTTCTCCAAGGCATTCAACCTGCAGTATCAGACCGCAGCGGGCGGCCTCGAGTACGCCTGGAACACCTCCTGGGGGGTGTCGACCCGGATGATCGGCGGGCTCGTGATGACCCACTCGGACGACAACGGCCTCGTCTGCCCCCCGCGGCTCGCGCCGGTGCAAGTCGCCATCGTGCCGATCTGGAAGTCGGAAGAAGAACGGGGTCAGGTGTCGGGGGTCGGGGGTGAGGTGAAGGCGGAGCTGGCCCAGGCCGGCATCCGCGTAGAGCTCGACCTCCGTGACAACATGAAGCCGGGCGCGAAATACTTCGAGTGGGAGGCGAAGGGCGTGCCGCTGCGGCTCGAGATCGGCCCGCGCGACGTGGCGGCCGGGCAGGCGATGACGGCGCGCCGCACCGGCGGCAAGGCGCCCGCCAAGCTGGAGGGGATCGCCGCGACCGTGCGCGCTGCCCTGGACGAGATCCAGACCGGCCTGTTCCACGCTGCGCGGGACCGACGCGAGGCCCACACGATCCGCGGGGTGACCAAGGCCCAGTTCGTCGAGTTCATGAAGGGCACGGGCGGGTTCGCCTACGGCGGGTTCTGCGGGTCGGCCGCCTGCGAGGCCGAGATCAAGCAGGCGACCGCGGCCACGGTGCGCGTGCTTCCCGATCCCGAGTTTCGCTCCCCGGAGACCCCGCAGACGTGCATGTGGTGCGGCAAACCGAGCGTCGCAGAGGCAGTGTGGGCGCAGGCGTACTAGGCTTCGATCCGGCGCTGCTCCGCGGGATCGCGGAGCGCGTCGGCACCCCAGCGTACGTGTACAGCGCCAACCTCATCCGGGCGCAGTACCACGGCCTGCACGACGCCTTGAAGGACGTGCCGCACCGTATCTGCTATTCGGTGAAGGCAAACGGCAATATCGGCGTCCTCAAGGTACTCAAGAGCCTGGGGGCGGGCGCGGACATCGTCTCGGTGGGCGAGCTGCGGCGCGCG